>Ga0307409_100000938_pt1 | contig 13576 bp, 17 predicted proteins | sample 322Ometagenome_2_FD_203888 | JGI IMG/M metagenome (GOLD analysis project Ga0307409, IMG submission 203888) | Maize rhizosphere microbial communities from greenhouse at UC Davis, California, United States - 322HYB-O-2 | ecosystem: Host-associated > Plants > Roots > Rhizosphere > Soil | place...
GGAAGCAATCGCAATCGTTCGCGGCAGATCATTACCGGTATTAGCAGTGGGACCGCACTGAACCTTGGCGGCCGCGCCTGCGCCGGTTTGCCATTGCGGCAGGAACAGAAAAAAGCTCGCCAGCAGGATTCGCAAACCCATCGTCGTTAGATGCATCGCCGGTCCTCCCTCATTGCAGCACATGATTAGCCCGACAGTCGATAAAATCGTTTCGCGTTTCCGGCGAGAATTTTTCGCTTCGCCGAATCCGAGATGTCAGCGCGCGCCTCGATGCCGGGGATATCCTCGAGATACTGAGACCTCTGGCGTTCGTGAGGATAGTCGGAAGCGAAAAAGATGTGATCCTCGCCGAACAGCTCTAACACATAGGGCAAGGTGCGTTCCTCGGATTCCAACGAAACGTAGACCGACCCACCTTTGATATATTCACTGGGGGCGCGCTTTAGTCGCGGTGCCCACTTCTTGCCGCGCCTTTCGAAGTCTTCATCGAGCCGGTCCATCATAAATGGAATCCAACCGCAGCCGGCCTCGAGATAAGCCACTCGAAGATCCGGGTAGAGCTCGAACACACCTTGAAAAATCATGTTGGTAAGCTGAATCATCAGCGGTAGCGGATGTTCCAGCGCGTGAACTTCGGCGAAGCTGTCGAAGAAATCAAACCCCAGTCCACGGCTGGGCGCGCCATGAACCGCCAAGGGCATGTCGAGACGGCAGGCCTCTTCATAAATCGGAAAGAAACTCTCATGACCGTAACCTTTGCGCAGGCTGGTGACCGATGGCAGCATCGCCGCAGGCATGCCCAGTTCTTCTTTGACGCGGCGCAACTCCGTGACCGCGACGGGAACGTCGTGAATCGGGATCAGCGCCGCGCCAAGGATGCGGGAAGTCCGCTTGGTATAACTCGCCTGCAGCCAGGAATTATAAGCCCGTGCAATGTCGACGGCCCAGGCGGGATCCTGAATCAAACCGAAGGCAAGGGCAGCCGTCGGATAGACGATGGTCGTCTGTATGCCGCACTCATCGAGAAACGCGATCCAGGTGTCGCAGTCCGGATAATCGCGCAGCCCCGGCGAGCTCATGCCCGACAGCCGCGCCCAACCATCCAAGGACGGGAAAGGCGAGAACGTGTCGGCCCAGCTCTGGTCCTTGCTGGTGCCCCGGTAATTGCCGCCGAGAAACTCCAGAATCTCCTTGTTCCGTTCCGTGACGTGACCGTCTCCGTCGATCACAGGAAAGCGATTCTGTCTCATCGCAATGTTACCGCCTTTCGCGATTTCGCGGATTGCAATTCCGATTACCAGCGCCGTAATGTGTATTGCTCGAGTGCTTCGGAGTTGTCAAGCTCGGATGCGAACGTAATCCGTGCCCGACCACCAGCGCAGTATTTCCCTTTATTGTTGTCGCAAGCGAATCAATTGCCACAAACTCGCTGTGGGGGTTTGGCGAAAAACATAAACAGCGTTGCCGCTAAACTGACCACAGCGAAAACGCCGAATGCAATTGTGTAGCTTTTCGTCACATCGTAGAAAAATCCCGCAATGATCGGACCGAGAAAAGTGCCCGCAGTCACGACCGACCGGCTCATGCCTTGGATTGTCGCGAATGCCCTGGTGCCGAAATAGTCGGCGCGAATCGGTTCTTGTAAAGCGGCTAGCCCGCCGTATGCCAGCGAATAGATAATCATACACGTGGTAAACACAACCGCTTGGGCGGTATACCCCATCAACAAAACGGAGACACTCAGCGCCAGCAATAATCCCATCACCATTCGGCGCTTATCGAGCAAATCTCCCAGCCAGCCCATGCCGATCCGCGCCGGCGCGCCGATCAATGCCGAGATGCCGAGCAAGGTGCTGGCGGCTTCAGTGCTCCAGCCGCGGTCCACCAGGAGGATAACAAAGTGAACCGAAACTCCTTCCGTCACCAAATGCCGCATGCCCATTGCGACCGATAGCAACCAAAAAGATCGATGATGTAATGCTTGCTTCAGAGTGAACTGCGGATCGGTGGAAGCAGGCGGCGAGTCTCTCAAATTAGCGCCGGAATGCTCCCCGGTTAAGAGGGCGGCTTCTTCTTGGGAGTAGATTTTTTTTATAATGCAGGCCAGCGGTAAGCCTACAGCCAGCAGGACACATCCGGAGATCACCGCTGCGGTTCTCCATCCGTACAAGCCGATCATCCATCCGACCAACGGAACCATCGGCCCGGAAATTCCTGGTCCCATGCGAAAGATGCCAAAAGCGAGGCTTCTTCTCTCGCGAAATACCTTGGCGATGAGAACACTAATCGGCATGTTGTAGCCCAGGCTGGAGCCGAGAACAATGCCGAGAACGATCACGGCATACAGCATCGGCAGTGATTCCACCAAGCTCAGTGCCAGAAAACCGCCGACGCAGAGAAACAGCCCGATAAAGATCATTCGCTGCGGTCCGACCCGGTCCGTGACATATCCTTCGATGGGCCCGAGAAGACCGGATTCAATACGCGCCAGAGAAAAAGCGCCGGAGATTGCCGTCCGGCTCCAACCGAACTCGCGCTCGAACGAAGGAAAGTAGGCGCTCATGCCAAAATAACTCAAGCCGGTGTTCACCGCGTGGGTGATGCAACCGACAATCACGAGCCACCACTTTCTTGCCACGGCGACCGACCTCCGAAACTGGTTGATGTCGAGCGAAGTTGTTAAACGTCCGCACGATAACTGAAATCGTCAGAGGACGAAAGTGAAGTGGGCACGATAGCGCGGGTAGAAGATACTAGTGTTGCAAGGAGCGCCGGATCCAGTTGATGAGGGCGATCAGCTTGCGAAAACCTGGCGCAGTTTATCTCCTGATCGGAGCAGCCATGTTCCTGCCTAAACACACACCTTTTATACGTATAGAGCGTAAGCGCCTCAACGGATTGCTGATTTCATTTGCCCAAGTTGCGGCCCCAGGGCATTCATTATACTTTCATTGTGTGTCGCTGTACCGGACACAAATCAGTGAACAAACTGCCGCTGTCTGATGGCCCATTCAAGCTGATCAGCACGCTCAGCCCGCGATAAAATAACTGTCGAACCGCTCTGGGTGTTCTTCAGGCCGCAAGCCATCACCGATCCGGACACCGGCGGGCTCAAGACACTAATCGAGCCGCCGGTCATGGCCGATCTTTATGCGCGCAAGAATTGCCGGATTGGCGACACCAACTCGCGACAGTTTTGGCTCTCTGGACCTAAGTCACCTCCAAGTCGAATTTAGGAGAAGAGCTACGTGCCTCACAGCGTTACCTTAATCAGCACGATCGCCGCCGGCTTGGGGCTTGCGCTTATCATGGGCTTTATTGCAGCCCGACTAAGGCTGCCCGTTCTCGTCGGTTATCTCACCGCCGGCATGATCATTGGCCCGGCAACCCCAGGCTTTGTTGCCGACGTCGAGCTATCGAGTCAGCTCGCTGAAATCGGTGTGATGCTGTTGATGTTCGGCGTCGGACTGCATTTTTCACTCGATGACTTATTGGCGGTCCGCCGGATCGCGTTGCCTGGCGCAGTTGTCCAAATCACCGTCGCCACCGCCCTGGGAATGGCTGTTTCCGCTACTTGGGGTTGGAGTCTTGCCGCTGGATTGGTGTTTGGTCTGGCGCTCTCGGTGGCGAGCACGGTCGTGCTTCTCAAAGCATTGGAACATCGTGGTGTACTTGATTCCGTCAATGGTCGCATCGCCATCGGCTGGCTTATCGTCGAGGATCTCGTGATGGTATTGGTGTTGGTCGTGCTGCCCGCACTGGCAGTGTGGCTGGGCGGTGCCACTGAATCTGCAGGAGATCGAAGCTTACTCGAAACGTTTGGGCTGACGGTCGCCAAAGTGTCGGTGTTTATCGTACTCATGCTGGTCGTCGGTCGCCGTCTGTTTCCCTGGCTGCTGTGGCAGATTGCCCGGACCGGCTCTCGCGAGCTTTTTACTCTGTGCATCATCGCGGCCGCGGTGGGCATTGCCTACGGGTCCGCCGAACTCTTTGGCGTCTCATTCGCGCTCGGCGCGTTCTTCGCGGGCATGGTGATGAGAGAATCCCCCCTCAGCTACCGGGCGGCGGAAGAATCGTTGCCGCTCAGAGACGCATTCTCGGTTCTGTTCTTCGTGTCCGTGGGCATGTTGTTTGATCCAGACGTGCTAATTAGTGAACCCCTCCACGTTCTAATGGTGCTGGCGATCATCATCTTCGGCAAATCGCTGGCGGCTTTTTTTATCGTTCTTCTCTTCCGCTACCCGCTCAATACCGCGCTTACAGTCTCTGCAAGCCTGGCACAAATCGGCGAGTTCTCCTTCATCCTGGTCGGTCTCGGGGTTTCACTTGGTTTATTGCCGAGTGAAGGCCAGAGCCTGATCCTGTCTGGCGCAATCATTTCGATTGCTCTCAATCCTGTGTTGTTTAAAGCGATCGAGCCGGCGCAAGCTTGGATCCGTTCGCGCTCAAAACTCGCTCAAGCGTTGGAGCGCCCGGATGACCCCCTCGCGGCGCTACCCATGACCACGGATCTAAAGCGCCTGACTGGACATGTTGTCATCATCGGCTATGGCCGAGTCGGCCGTCGTATCGGCGAGGCATTGATCGCCCATGGCATATCGATTGTCGTCGCCGAGCAGAACCGGGAAATAGTCGAGCGCCTGCGTTCGAGCGGTATAGCCGCGGTCTCCGGCGATGCATCCGATCCCGCTGTTCTCCTCCAGGCCCATGTTCACCGGGCATCTATTTTAGTAATCGCCACTCCCGATACCCTCAACGTCCGAAAAATGATCGAGGTCGCCCGCACCGTTAATCCGCGCATTCAGACGGTTGTGCGCACCCACAGCGAAGAGGAGGCGGTGCTCCTGGAAAAAGAGCAGGCCGGCAAAGTTTTTCTCGGCGAGCACGAACTCGCAATCGGCATGATTGAGCATGTGCTCGAATGTCACGCGGCCAAAGTCGAGCACGACAAACAACAGGCTTAGCGGATCCTGGTATGCCGGGAACCGATGCCGAAGCGGCTGCCCGATGGCCGCTGATCCATGTGCAAGCCACGGAATCGAGAATCGCGCGAACTTGCAACCTGAACCAAAACCCCCCGCTCGCTTTCGCGCAGCGTCGCGGCTGTGGTGATCGCCTCAGCCAAACGGTAATTGCTTTCCGCCAGCTCCCGGTTTGACTCTGCCAGTTGTTGATCCTTCAGTGCGAGCCAAAACGAATGCTCGCGCTCCCGCGCGGCGCGCAGCGCTTCCTCGCTCATATCTTGTAACTCATAACGCTCCAGCACCTCTGCTTCCGCAGACGGACGGATATTGGACAGGACAATCGTTCCGGCGGGATTACGGTAAATAAAATAATCGGCTCCTTGCGCCAGCGAAGCGCCAAAGACCAAAGCGCAACCCATCAATAACCACGTTGTTCTCATCGTGATGCCCTCCTTGTGGCCTCATTCAATATGCCTAACCGGCGCTTTAGCCCCGGTCAATAGTCAACGGGAAAGAACTCACGGGGTCATAGAGCCATTGGCAAGAGCAATCTATCGAGTTAAGAAGAATTGGCGCGCCACGTCACACACGAGCGGAAGGAAACATCGATGGGCGAGAGCTTTGGCCGAATTTCGATCGGGGGTTTTCTGCTGCTGCTGTTCCTGTTTGGCTGTAGTACGAGAGGAGGAGGCACCCTACCTTCTGCCTCATCCCCGCTGGTTGGGCGATGGCGTCAAACATCGATAGCCACCGACAATCAGTCGGCAAAATGCCCTGCCACTATGCCGTTGCCGGGCGGCTCGGCTACGTCCTGTAGCGGCAACGATGTGATCGAATTCCATCCCGATGGCACGTTCACAGCCACATTCTCCGGCAGCTCCGTAAAAGGTTCGGGAACCTGGCGGCTCACCGGCGATAATCTCTCATTGATTTTCACCGCGCCGCCCAATGTTGCCGGCAGAAGCCAGTCGGCAACCATCCGATTCGCCGACGGCGGCAAAACCATAAACATCAACTCCAAACTCGGCGAGACGCCTACAACTGAAACATACACACGGCAATAATCACCGGCGATCCGTGCAGGTAGAGCTCGGCTCACTACTCCCGTCTTGTCGAGGAAATAAAGGCTTGAGAGCACAAGCTGCAAAGTCTCCTGTTGGCCTTCGATTCCATGGCCTTGAACCCAATCGATGAAATCGCATACTCAATCAGTCCTGATGAATTGCGAGACTTAGTTAAGTGCGCCGCTCGGTAACCGGATTCAACCTTGACGAATACGGCTACTGGGTAGCTTTTCTGAGCTGCGGCCATAAACAGCATGTCAGGCATCGGCCGCCTTTCGAAGAACGGCCGTGGGTGATCAGTGAAACGGGACGGTCCGAGAAACTCGGCAAGCCCGTGGATTGCATTAGATGTGATCGCTTCGAAATGCCCGACCATTTTGAGGGCTATCGCAAGACCGCCGAATTCAACCAACGGACTATCCCTGAGAGCCTGCGCAGGAATCACTCAACCAAGTCCGGCATCTGGGCAAAGATCCAGGTAATCGAGGGAAAATTGAACTATCGAATCGACACTCTGGACGCGCAGTTTGAGTTATCTCCTGAACAGCCCGGCATCGTGATCCCCGAGACCAGACATCACGTCGAACCGATCGGCTCGGTCCGGTTCTTTGTTGAATTCTACAAGATGGCTGAGAAGGCTAGCGCAAATAATAGGTGAGGCTTGACGAAAGCGCGGGGCAGCCAGAGCAGTCAACTAGAGGAGGAGTCGTGTTCGATTGGATTATACGGTTTGAGAAGATGGGGTCACTCGGCATTGCTCTTTTGATGTTCGCCGAAAATGTTTTTCCGCCGATTCCATCGGAACTGATCATGCCGTTGGCGGGGTTTTCGGCAGCGCAGGGGCAGCGCAACTTGGTGATCGTGATAGTCGCAGGATCGATTGGTTCACTGCTCGGAGCCCTTCTCTGGTACTACATCGGTCAAAAGATTGGCGCCAAAAGACTCGCGCAATGGGCAACAAAATATGGCCGCTGGCTTACGCTTTCGCCCAAAGAGGTCGAGCAGGCGTGCGCTTGGTTCGATCGTCACGGAGGCAAAGCAGTCTTTATCGGACGGCTTATCCCCGCCGTTCGAACCCTGATTTCCGTTCCAGCGGGCATCGCCGGGATGCCGCTCGCCTCCTTCCTTCTCTATTCCGCCGCCGGCACAATCTTATGGACCGCGCTTCTGGGTACGGCCGGGTACTTTCTCGAGAGCCAGTACGAAAAGGTGGCTCATTGGATGAATCCTATTTCGAATGTGGTGATCGGCCTAATCGTCCTCGGGTATCTTTATCGTGTAGTAAGGTCTTTCAAATGACAGTGAGCGCAGCACCACTGCCTCGAGATAAGATTCAGGCATCGTCAGCAACTCACTTTTGTGACGGTCTGGCGATCCGCTTAATTTCGTCGGTATTCAGGCCGAGCTTTTGCGCCTCCAGATTACAGGCGTAGCACACGACCATATCTAACAGGATTCGCCCCGAATCTTCAGTCCATACTCTATATGCTTTGTTGCTGAGGAGGATACCCTCACAATGCTCGCAAGTTGTCTCTGCTAACGCCATCCGGCAGCGAGGCGCAAGACGTATGCCATCGTTCAAACTGCTTCGCCTAAGGCTAACCAGGCAGCTTAAACTGAAAACAGATCCCTTTCTCACCCTCTTAGAAGTAGAGCATGGAAACATATGGCACTAGGTGTATCAATTCGTATCAGGCATGGGATTTACACTCGCTATTTGCGATACGGTCGCGACCATTTGGGATAGTCGCCTGGCGTGCAACGTTAAACGCGCTCGAACCCGTGAACAGTCGGCAGCCAAGGATAGGACAATCGCGCTCACTGGCAGCTCTTGCGCCCATCCCGATCTCCTTTCCGGTTCATGCTAGCGTGGTCTCTCGTTGCCGTCTCGTCTCACAGACGGCATGCCGCTCCTTTCGATCGCTGGTCGAAAGAAGTTTTAAGTGTCTTGCACCGCGGAATCATTCTCGCAGCGGTGCTGTCATTTAGCTCTCATGTGATCTTTGCGGCCGTGGCAAGCTTCGCCGGTCTACGGATCACGATCGCACAACGCGGACATTTGAAACAATCATCACTACGGACGGGTGAACCCGTGAAACCGCGTCATTCGCATCAGTGAATGGCAATTAGATGAGATCATGGCATTGGCTCAACCATTCGGTTAATACGAGATGGGTTGTGGATTTAGACCAAGCAGGAGGTAGCTGTGTCTCGCGACACAGCTACCTAAAACAATAACGTATTTTATTTTTTTCAAACGTGGACGTGTGAGGGCCGGTCAAAAGGTCCCAGCTGCGAGGCGCGCGAAGATCGACGAGCGGACGTGTGCGTGATAGTACGTTACAGCGAGTCGACCCAGCGCAACGACGCAGCTGGGCCTTTTTATCGCTCCTCTTCCAACCACATCAATTTCGCCGGATTCTCCTTCAACATCACCTTCACTTCATCCGGCTTGATGCCGAAGCCGAGCAGGGCGCGGATGAAAACCCGCATACCGTCGACCGCATCCATGTGCAGCACCTGACCGAAGTCGCTGCCGATGATGCAGCGGTCGGGACCGATTTCTTTGATCGTGCGAATGGTCTCCATCGGATCCGCGACTGGCTGGTAGAGACTCGGAATCATCGGCTGGCAGTAAGTGCCGACATAGATCCCGAGATCGCGCAGCTGTTTCATCTCGTCCAGCAGCAGTTTGTTCAACTCTAGCAGCGGATGATCGAGGGTCGCTCGGAGCCGATTTCTTTTGCCAATCTGGCCAACGGCAGCAATTCTTGAAAGTCGGTGTCGCCGAAGCCGATGCCCACTTTTTTTCCGCCGCCATTTCCATGATCTCTTTCACTTCCGGCAACACTTTGCCGTCTTCGGCCACCAGGCGCACGCCTTCCTTTTCCGGATGGCCGGCACCGCGCCAGAAGCCGTAGGAGGTGAAGGTCGGGAACCCAGATCATCTTAAAATTAGGATACTGCAATCCCACCCGCACGTACTCGGGACGCATGCCAAAGCACATACCGACCCCGCCGTAAACTTCAACTCGATGGCTAAGCTCGCCCCGCGCGATCATGTCATCGATGTAACGCTGCGTCAGATAGGCCGATGTCGCGCTGATGTTCCAGTGGTCTTTGAAAGCGATGGCGCGCATGCCGCATTTTGAAGCCTCAATCGCGATCTGAATCATATCCTACGAGCGGTGCACAAAATCCGGAAAAGCGTGGATATGACAATCGATGGCTCACTCGAGCAGTTCGTTTTCGATACCCGGATAGATCTTTAGCATCTCCGGGTTGTCCTTCAGCATTTGGTAAAAATAATCCTTGGCGTTGAGCTGGCGCACCCGCTCGACACTTAGCGTTCGTCCGACCATCAGTTGTTCCGCGGCCGCCGCATCTGCAGCAAAATCATACATCATCTCCTCCTTCTAACATCTGTTCCAATTGTGGTATTGAATCGCGCTCTTCATGGTCCGTGTTCGTGACGGCGTGTTCGTGTTCGTCATCCGATCAATCACGTTCCGAGATCACGAGCACGTGGTCACGACTGTCCCCACGCTTCCAGGAATCTCCGTGCGTCTTCCACCGGCTCGGTGACCGGCACGTAAGGGATTACCATACGCGTCACTCCGGCTTCCTCGAACTCCTTCATCTTTTCCTTGATTTCTTTCACGTCGCTGGCCGGGACCACCGGCAACTTATCCATGTAGTCGTCGGTCAACGCGCCCATCGCCGCTTTGAAGCCGCCCTTCTGAAAAGCTTCGTGGATCGCGTTCACCTCTTTCTCAAATCCCATGCCGCGCAACATGTCGCTATAGTGATCGGCGATATTGTAGAACGTCAGGACCTGGCGCAGCTTGTTGCGCGCCGCTTGTTTGTCGGGGTTAAGTGAAACCCGTGACTTGGCAATGATTTCGATCTTGCTTGGATCTCGGCCCGCTTCTGCCGCTCCCTCGCGTACCCGGGCGGCAATCTCTTTAACTTTTGCCGGAGTTGCCATGTTGATGAAAACACCGTCGGATACTTTTCCAACCAGTTTGGTCATCTGCGGCCCGAGGCCGGCCAGGTAAACCGGCACATCGGGGTGGGCAGGCTTCCAGGAAAGCTGAAAACGTTTGCCGGTCTGATAAATCTCGCCTTCGTATTCGACTCGCTCGCCGGCGGCAACTTTGCGGACGATGTCGATGTATTCGCGGGCGCGCTTGAGCGGCCGGTCGAAGACTCCGCCATGCCATCCGGCGATGCTCTTATTTGCAACGCCTAATCCGAGCAGAAGTCTGCCGCCGGATAAGTCTTGTAGAGTTGCGGCTTGGATTCCTAAGCTAACAGGACTGCGGCCGTAGATATGGTAAATTGCCGTCCCTAATTTGATGGTCTTGGTGCGGCTCGCCACAGCCGAAAGCATCACCACGGGATCGGTGCTGTTCGATTCGCCCTTCCAAAAAGCGCCGAAGCCGACCTGCTCAGCCAACATGACCAAGCCAGGCACTTCAGCCGCCGGATAGTGCGCCGCCGAATTTATTTCCACATCGTAAATCATTTCTTTTTTGCACCCCTTGAAGGTTTGCCCGTCAGCCTCGAACACGAGGTAGAGTAGTCAGACGCGATCGCTCAAGTCAAATCATCGCACCGTCACTAACCGAATGATGCATGTCTACACGAACAAGTACTGTACTGCTTCGATAACGGGCGAGCCCGGAAGAGTGAAGGCACGGAACGAATGGCTTCAATGCTGTGCTTTGTGCTTGCATATCAACATGGGATCTCTGGCGAGAAAGGTTGCGGCTTGCCGCTCGCACTTACCCAAGCGTTCGCTCTGGAGGGCTCGCGCGTTGATCGTGTTATAGCGTGAACAATCCGGGTTATGGTTGTGACGGTCGATCCCTTGGGCCGAACCCGGTTTCGACTACTTCGATTCTGACAACATGTTCTGAATATTCGCGGAAGATTTCCGGCGTTGAGAGGATGTCAGCGCCTGTTTGTATGACTCAGAATGACTCAGCGCAAGCAACTTCAGCATCAACGATGACGGAAAAGACTGAACCTATCGAACATGCCACCTAGGCGATGATTAATGATTTGAAGTTTCTTTTTAAAGCCGCAATAACTTTCTCATTCCATCTGATTCATTCGTCAGTGATGGATCACGTCAGGGCGCGTGCTCCGCGATTCCTACCACTTGCTCGACGCGCAACTCTTCGATGGCCTGCTCTGAATAACCGAGCTCACGCAAGACAGTCGTCGTATGCTCGCCTATCAGTGGCGGCGGCAGGGACGGAGATTCGGTGAAATTGCTGTATCGCACCGGCGATCCAACAAACTCCATCGGCCCGGCAATTGGATGCTCGACCTGTTCAACGAGTTGCAGATGGCGGACCTGCGGGTCGGCTAAAGCCTCCGCGATATCGTGCAGCGGCACGACCGGAACGTCGCGCGCTTCGAGGCAGCGCAACCATTCTTCCCTGCTTTTGGTTTTAAATGTTGGTGCCAGGGTTTCTTCGAGGCATGCATAATTTTGCCGGCGCGCATCTCGGGTGCTAAACCTTTGGTCGGCGGCAATGTCCATTCGCCCAGTCGCTTCCAATAACGAGAGCCAAAATTTCTCCGGCACCGAACAATGGATCGCCAGCGGCAACCCATCCTCGCATACGAACGCAAACGCGTGGGCATTCTTAACCCGAGCCATCCGGTTCGGCACGTTCCCGGTGCGCAAATAGCCCCCGGCGCTTTCGCCGATGAAAGAAAGTGTCGCCTGCAGCAGCGATGTTTCCACGCGGCAACCTTTGCCGGATTGGCCGCGCGCCAGTAATGCGCCAAGTATGCCGTAGCCCGCTGACATTCCGGTAATATAGTCCGAGAGGGCCATACCCATCACTTTGGGATCGTCTGAGTCGTTGAGCAGGCTCAGCAAACCGCTCACGGCCTGCCCCAGGGTATCGAACCCGGGCTTGTCCGCATACGGTCCGCTTTGGCCAAAGGCGGAAATGGAACAGTAAACCAACCGCGGGTTGAGTGCGTGAATAGTTTCGTAGCCCAAACCCAAACGCTCGGCGGTTCCAGGTCGAAAATTCTCGACGAACACGTCGGCGCTTTTCACAAGCTCATGAGCAATTTTTCTTCCTTGCGCCGCCTTGAGATCGAGAACCAGGCTCTGTTTATTGCGATTTAGATGCGCGAAATTGAAACTGTAATGCGGATCGGGAGCAAAGTAACGATACGGATCGCCTTCGGGCGGCGATTCGATCTTGATGACGCGGGCGCCGAGGCTGGCCAGCAACGCCGAAGCGTACGGGCCGGTAACAAAGGTGGCGCACTCGATAACGGTAACATGTTGGAGAGCGTGAATCGGCACGAAACTTTTCTTTCAGACGTAGGCGAGGTTCGGAGGTCCAGCGCGATTAGCAATTCTGCGCAGATCGATACCCACTCGAAAAGCCAACCGCGAATGTTTCGCGATCGGTTCGACTACACGTCCCATCCCTTGACGGAAATGTCAACGCCGTTTCCTTCGGGATCGTGAAGTCGGACTTCGGCAAACGGAATGCGGCTCGGGCGAGCAGCGCCACGGCGAGTCCCGGCCTTTTCGGCGCGATCGCGTATCTGTTCAAGATCATCTACGTGGAAACCGAAATGGTTAAAGCCATTCTTTTCCTCACGCACTCGCTGGTATAGAAGCGCGAGATTAAAATACCCATCCGAAACGAAGATCGACGAACGATCGCTGTATGCCACTTCCTTCATGCCAAACGCGTCGCCGTAAAAATTTGATAGTCGTTTTGGATCGGCGGTGTAAAGCGCGATATGCCGGATCGGGTAGCGGGTTTTCTCCGGCGTCAAACCGAAGTCTTTGGTCGTAAGATCGATCCGATTGTGATCAGGGTCAGCCACCTGAGCCTCGCCTTGCGGCGAGGCCTGCCCAACCTTTTCTGATTTCTGCTCAACCTTGCCCAAATCTTCGACTTGAAAGCCGCTGGCGTGGAGTCCGGTAGAATCTTCCGTACTCTCTTTGAGGAAGGCAAGGGTGAATACACCGTCCGAAAGACGAACCAAGTCGGGATCTTCGGAGACGGTTTTCAGCTCGAAAACCGAGCGGTAAAAATTCGCGAGCCGACCGGGCTCTTGCGCTTTAATCGTGAGACAACGTAACTGAGACATAAATCCTCCTTGGTCCTTGGATGCTCTCGGTCATGGCGGCTGATCATCGCGGCGCCACCAGTATTTCATCGCGGGGAAAGTAGTCCATAATCTCCGCGCCGTTTTTTGTCACCACCAGCATGTTTTCCAAGCGCGCACCGCCGACGCGGGTCTCTCCCTCGCGTGATTCCACTGCGATGGTCATGCCCTCTTCGAGAAGTTGCGGATGCTCGAATGACCACAACCGGTTGATGATCGGAGCGTCATAACCGGTGCTGGTGCCGAGCCCAATGCCGTGGGCGATTTCACTGGCGAGCACTTCGACTTCGCTCTTATAGCCCCATTTGCTCGCTGGCGGAAAATGCTTCGCCGCATCCGCTGTCGTCTTGCCCGGCTTGATCTCTTCGATCACCGCATCGAGGCGCT
>Ga0307409_100000940_pt1 | contig 13561 bp, 12 predicted proteins | sample 322Ometagenome_2_FD_203888 | JGI IMG/M metagenome (GOLD analysis project Ga0307409, IMG submission 203888) | Maize rhizosphere microbial communities from greenhouse at UC Davis, California, United States - 322HYB-O-2 | ecosystem: Host-associated > Plants > Roots > Rhizosphere > Soil | place...
GAACGACACGACCTTCCACACTCCACCCCCGATGTCCTTGACGGTCGCGATGATCAGGCGCCGCCCTCCCGGCTTGTCGTTGTAGAGTCCGCCGGACTTCCTATACAGCAACGACTTGCTGTCATCCGCGCAGTCGGTGATCTCGATGGTCGTCGGATCGTCTGCCGGCTCCACGGCCGTCACCCGCGGATTGACGACGATGTCACCCCGCGCCACCAGCCCGCGATCCTTGATCGATTTCAAACCGCTGACCAACGTACGCAAGGCGCCCTCCGTCGCGTAGGTTGGCAGATCCGGGTCGTCGGGATTCGCGGTCTCGGCCGCAGTCTGGTACGCGGCCCACATCCCCCGGTAGGCGGCAATCGCCTTGTCCCTGGCCACGACGGGCGCGCTGGCGGATGTGACACTCGCGGTTGGCGCACGCAACGGCGGCGACGAAACGCTTAGGGTCGGGGTACCGCCATTGCCCTGGCAAGCGCACACCAGGACGCTCACCACAAGGACGGCGCCGACCAAGCTCATGCGACTAGCTCGCGGCCGGCGGACAGAACGAGATGGGAAAACCGAAGGGCTCGACACGTGCGTAACCTTCCGTACGATGCGCGGACGGTCGCCCTCGGTTGTACACCCAAGACCCACAGTTACCGCAACGTGACCACCTTCGGGAAACCACTTCGAGGTGGTCACCTGCGGGTGACCACCCGAAGGCAACCAGGACATCGACCATCGTCTCAAAACTGTTGACTACCCGACGCTTTGCTCGGCCAGCGGTCGGGTCCTACACTCGCCCAAAGCAACGCCCCGACCCGGTGAGGGGATGGTCGGCGATGGCGCGCCGCAGCCGCGAGGGTGAGCCGCCGCTCTGGTTGGACATCGCACTTCAGCCAGGCGTCATCGAGGTCCTGGTCGCATTGTTCAACCGCGACGGGCCGCTCAGCTTCAACGACCTATGCGAATGTGTCCCGGGGCGGCGGAGTTCGGCGGTGGCCGTGCGAGCGGTACGTCGCCTGGGCGCCTGCGGTCTGCTGCGGCGCACGGGTCGATCAATGGGATCCTGGGACGATCCTGCCCCGTCCACTCAGTTCGAGCTGACCGATCGGGGCTACGGGTACGCGCGCACGATCGGCGACCTCGGTTGGTGGGCCGCGCACCGACTACCCGCGAGCCAAGGATTCGCCCTACGAGCTGATGCCGGACACGGTCGACATGATCGGTTGGTGGAGGAAGGGCCAACCGGCTGATCCGGTCTTGGTGACAATGGGGTAGCTCATGATTGCTGAGGCCCGATACACTTCGTGATTCGGACGCTACTGGCCGATCATGGGGGTGTGGCGGTGCTTGAACCCCAGGAACCGCAGTCTGCGATCGACCTGGTCAGACACAAATGGCTGCTGGAGATCCTGCATGCCGTCGCCGCGGGACCCCAACGCCGCCGAGACCTGCTCGGCGCATTGGGCGGCGTCGGCGATCCCGTGTACCCCAAAACCCTTGGTGCCACCCTCTCCCACCTGTGCAGCCACGGCCTTGTCGCTTGGCGCATCGTCAAGCACAGGCCCCGCATCGTGATCTACGAAGCAACCCCGCTCGGGCTGGAACTGATGGGGATCCTCGAGACGCTTGAGCGCTTCGTCGACCAACACCAGGTCGAGCTTGATCCCCGATCACGAGGGCACCCAGCCGAGGACTGAACGGCGGACGCTGGCCCGGTCGGACTCGACCCGACTGCCCGCGGGCAACCCACTCCGATCACGCTTGAGCGAACCTTCAGGCCGCGACGCTCATCCGTCGCCGTCCGCCGGTGTACCGCCAAGATCGTCGAGTCGCTCCCCCACACCGTTGCATCGCGTGGTCCCGGCCTCGTGCGGGACGCGCTGGGGAAACACACCCAAGAGGCCGGGACCGTTCCTCACTCGCGTGGGCGAATGATCGGGGCTGGGCCCGGAACTCCCAGCGACCCGCTCTGCAGGGCTTCCACCCACACTGCAAAACATGTGTCATGCGGCCCGCGATGTGGCCGTCCGCGAGCCACAGGCAGGGCAACCAGCGCTCCCGGCGGTAGCGGTACCGCCCCGCGTGATGTAGAAGCCGATTTCGGCGTCGCGGTCAACGCCCAAGACTCGCCGGAACGCTTCTCGGCGCCGGCGTCCCGGCCAGCGATACCGACCCTGCTCGAGGTGGCCGACGTAGGTTGCGTCGACGTTATGGCGCTCCTCGTAGTTCTGCCACAGGTAGGCGTTGACCGCTTCGGCCAGCTCCTGCCGTGACAACTCGCGTCCCGAGCCAGAGGGTGACCTCAGACTTCGGCGGGCACGCCACAGCAGTTGGTTGGGCGGAGTGGCGACCCGCTGGCCCGATCTAATCGCACTCCATTCCGGGCCAAGGTTCCGACGGTCGCCACGGCCCGCCAGCCCACCAACCACCCGTACCCCCTTCTTCGCGTCGCTCGATCCTCACGCCCAACAACGGCGTGCCTGGAACCGTAGGTCGGCATTGAGATCGATGTCCATGGCCTTGCAGAAACTTGCAGATTGACTTGCGTGATAGCAGCCGCGACGATGGTCTCGCTGCAAGGTTTCGCAAGTCCCTATGAGGAGGCCAGCATGAGGCTTACCTTCGTCGCCAAGGACCCCAATTCGGAACCCAGTGGGTCTCCGACGCTCTACCGCACGGACCGCGAGTCGTGGGTGGTCCAGGGTTGGGTGGTCACCGACAGCGCGGCACTGGCCGCCATGAACATCCCCGAAGGCGAGACGTGCGTGGAGATACCCGACCGGCTCATCCGTTACTTCCAGCAGCGGTGATGCGCCCGGCCAGCCATGACGAACTGAACGACCTGTGCCGTGGCATCAGGACGTCTTTCGTCCACCTGGAGACCCGCGACGCCTACGGCACCGAGGTCGAACTGCCGCACCTGGCGAAGTGGCTACGAGGCGAGCACGATGATCTCGCCTGGCTCGGCTGGTGGCTGGAGGTGCTTCGCGGTCACCGCGCCGCGGGCCGGAGGTGCAGGCGGGCGCGAATCGTGTCCGAGCCGCTCAGCGACTACCAGCGCTGGACCGTGAGCCACGTCAACGTCTTCGTCGATGCCGGCGAGGAGACCAGCTACGTCGCCCGACCACGCCTGGTCAACATCACACTGCCCGGCAGCGGCGACTTCTACGTCTTCGACAACGAGCAGGTCTTGTTTCTGCACTACGCGGGCAACGGTACGAACGCATCGTTCGAGATTAGCGAGGACGCAGATCTCGTCGCGCGCTGCGCGCAAGCGTTCGAGAACGTCTGGGACCTGTCGACTCCAGCCCGTGACTACCGACCCGCTTAGCTCCGTCGCTGCGGCCCGCAAAGAGCTGGGCGCGCGGCTTCGACAGATCCGCAAGGCAGCCGGCCTCACCGCCCAGGCCATCGCCGACGCCACCGGCCAGCACTTCACCCGCGTAAGCCGCATCGAAAACGGCGTCCAGCCCCCGACCGAACGCAACATCCATGACTGGTGTGCGGCCTGCGACGCCGAGGACCAGATCCCGGACCTGGTCGCTACCGCGAGAACCGTCGAGACCGCCTACCAGGAATGGGCCCGCATGTCTCGCGCCGGCATGCGGCGCCTCGGCGACCTGCACTCGATCGCCACGTACCAGCGCACGACCACGTTCCGCATCCACGAGCCGATCGTCATGCCGGGCATCTTCCAGACCGAGAGGTACATCCGCCAGATGCTGGCCTTCTGGTACGGCTTCCTCGACGCCCCGGACGACAGCGAGGCCGTCGTGGCGATGAAGGCTGAACGCACGGCCACCGCGCTCCATCCCAGCAAACGCATTGCCGTCGTACTCGGCGAACAAGCCCTGCGGACCCGGCGCGGCACCACAGACGAACACGCCGAGCAGCTCACCCACCTGCTCGCGCTCATGCGCCGCCCCAACGTGTCCGTCGGCGTCATCCCGGCCGACGTACAACGGCGTGCCATCGCCACCATAGGATTCTGGATCTTCGACGACAACGCCGTGGCCTTGGAGACACCAAGCGCCGCCATCAAGGTCACCCGACCCAAAGAGATCACACAGTATGTCGCAATGTTCAACAAGCTGCAGCAAGAAGCGACCCACGGCGCCAGGGCGCGCCGTCTAGTCGCCGGCGTACTCGCCACGTTGAAGGTATGAGTCTCGAATTGCTCCCCGGTCACATCTCCTCATCGAGGTCGCGTCTCTGGCGCGTCAGGCGCCGCAGTAGCCGGGGGGCCTCAGGGGGTGCAGACGTAGAGGATCTCGCCGGCGCCGATGTGGACACTGATGGCGTACTGGTCGGCGCGCTCGACCCGGATCGGGTCGCCGAGCCTGGTTTCAGGGTCGGGGTCGTCGGTGAACGTGACGGTGCCGGCGAGCCCATCGGCGGTCGCTTCGAGCCGCCCCCGTACGTTGCGGAAGATTATGTCGTCGGGCACGCCGTTGTCGCGCCACGTCGCCTCGATGGTGCCGTCAGCCCGGATCTCGACGCCCTTGCTGTGTCCGTGGTACACGCCGACGAAACGGAACCCGGCGACGGACTGGCGCAGGTAGAACGGGCTGGCGAAGGCGCCGTGGGCGTAGGCGGTGCCGCCCTGGAAGCGCTCGTTCCGCTCGGTGGGTGAGAAGAGTGTCTCGGTGCGGAGGAACCCGCGCGCGAGCGTGCCGGGTATGGCCGCGGTGATCTCCGCGTATCCCTTGCTCGCGCTCCCGGTCGGTCACCTCGTGCCGGACGATGCGGAGGTTGCTCTGGGCCACGACGCTTGGCGAGTTGGCGGCGTCGCGCCCGGGTGGGCAGGCGTCGGATCGGCCGACCACGATGTTGACGCGGCTGACCCGTCCGCGCTCGCCCGACCCGTTGACGGGCACGACGCGGGTGCGCTGCCGGTCGCCGGGCTCGGCCAGGTCCCGGAGGGCCACACGGGCTTCCCGGAAGTCGACCCGTACCCGTACCGTCCCGCCGACCACGTCGATGGTGTCGCATGGGATCCGGCCGTCGATGGTGGGCACATGTTCTGGTCGCTGACGATCTCGATCGCCTGCACGACGGTCGGGTTCTCGTACGCGCCCGTGCCACACCGTGTACCGCCGCCCCGAGTCCCGGCTCGGCGTGTTGTGCTTGGGTGAAACGTCGCCGCGGTTCCAGCAGAACCAGCGGCTGCCACCGTCCTCATTCCGGATGGTTGACTGCGCCCCAGGGCCTCGGCCTGCGCGGCCGGGCGTAGGTAGGTCGACTCGTTGCAGTCGAACGCGGTGTCGTCCAGCAGCCGGGGCGTGTAGTACACGCCGGAATGGCCGGCCTCCACGCCGGCACAGTCGCCTGGGTACCAGCTCTTCAGCTGGCTCGGCGCGTGCTCCAGATAGGACACCAGCAGGGTGAGGTGCCCGGCGGCCCAGCTCCTGGCCCATCAGCGCGCGCACGCCGTACTCTGGTGCGAGCCGCCGTGCGGCGTCGCGCAGTGCGAGGGTTGCCGGTGGCCATGTCGGCGAGATCGGTATCGAATGCCTCACGCGTGCCGGGCGTCACGACGACGCTGCGCCCAGCACTGTGCATCGGTGACCCCCGCCTCGTGCTGGACGTGCTGGGTAGACGCGCCCAAGAGGCCGGACTGTTCTCGACTCATGTGGACGCATGAGCGTGCTGGCGCCGGATTCCAGCGACCGCCCCGGCAGGGGTTCCACCCACACTACCGATCATGGCTACGCAGTCCGCGATGTGAAGTCGCCTGCCGGTCGGCATCATGAGCCGGTGTCGCGCGGCCGCTATCCGAGAGCCCAATCTCGCCGTGGCGATCGTTCGCAGGCGACCGTGATCTTGCCCAAGGGACCTCGACATCGCGGCCTCGGTTCCGGGCGACGAGCCGCCCCAACAAAATTGTGCACTATGCACATGGCGGACCTGCGATGCTGTCGAACTGTGACACCCATCGTGCTGGCAATCGCCCGAACAGTCCTTCGAGGCGCGTTGCCGTATCCCGACCTGATGCGGCGCGGCCGTGTCCGGCGCCGCGCCCGCGCCCTCGCCACCGGCGCCCCATGGCCGCTGGACGAGGCCAACGTGACCGGGTTGGACTACGCGCGATTGGCGGTGCTGCGGCTGCTGTGGCTGCAGCGCGAGACGCGCCGTGCGGTACGGAACCGCCAGCGGGAGGCGGCGGCGCTGTTGGCACGCACATCCATGGAGACGTGCATCCTCGGCCTGTGGTGCCTGCACAACCCCGATGCCGCCAGCAAGCTGCGTACCTCCGAGTTCAAGACCGGGCCGGCCATGCTGACCTTCCTGTCGAGCACCGGGCTCATCCCCGACACGCTGATCAGACAAGCCGTGCGCGCCCTCGGTGAACCGGAGAAGCTTCCCGACGTGCGGTCGATGGCGGCGCAGATCGACGCCAAGACCGGCGCTACGTTGGCCATCCACCTGTACGACCTGGCGTACCGGCCGGCGTCGCAGTATTTCACCCACGCCACCAGCTCGGCTCTGCTGCGGCACATTGCGGACGGGCGACGGGGTACTACCCGACCCGCGAACTCGTGGGTTCGCCGCGCACCCGTCCGGCTCGCTGACGCGTGCGTCGGTCTCATGGCTGGGGCCGTCGCCGACCGGGCCGCGGCGCGGACGGACCTGTTTCTGCGGTACAGCGAAGGCCACGCCTTGCGCGTTCTGCCGCCCTTGCTGGCCACCGTAGGCAAACGCATGGCGCGAAAGCTCACCGTCGCCGAACTCCTACACACGCTGAACCAGGCCCGGGACGTGCGCGCCTATCTGTCCCGCGCACGGCCGGACGAGGCGCCGGTAGAACGCGAAGCACGCTTACGCGGCCTGTACGACACGATGATCAAACGACTTGACCTCGACGTGCCACCCGAAGCCATACAGCCCATCATCGATCACTTGGTCGCGATAATCCTCGCCGAATGGGACGCCGAGTTCGCCAGCGCAGCGCCCAAGCCGTCCGGAGCCGCGACACCCAACGTGACATGACTCCAGTCAGAGCGCCGCCAGAGAAGGCTCGTCACTCGTCGATCGCGGTCACCGCTGATACCCGTCATCTGTTCCTGGTCCGGAGCGCGGCGCGAAAACCGTTGGGCGACAACTCAGACCGCCACGGTCAGGATGAAGTGAACGCGGACCTGACGTGCACAGCGAATGGTTGGCACTAGAAATGGTGCCAGCACCGCTGGTGGGACGGCATCGCTGGATGGAGCTCAGGTGAGTCGCCCTACTTGGTAGGCACTCCGGTTTCGGCGGCGCGCGCTGGCGGTCGAGATCTGCGATCGCTTCGTCGCTTCAGCCAAGTTTGTTTCTGAGGGCAGCGACGGCGGCGGCCATGAGCAGGTCTTCGCACACCCGGTCGAGGTTCTGAGCGGCGTCGATGGTTGTGGCGCCGTGCCGCCGCCAGGCCGCGACGAACGTGGTGCGCGATGACAGGGCGATCGCGAGCGTGTTGCCGACGCGGCCGAAGTCGTTGCCACGGTCGGAACCAGCCAGGCGGCGCCGCATCGTTTGCTGATCGATGTCGAGCAGGAAACAGGCGTGGAACCGGTCGGCGAGGTCCAGGGCGTTGGCCGCTTGGCCGCACAGCCACAACGTCTGCACACCCTCGCCTCGAGCATCGGCGATGATCTCATCGAGGCGGGTCGCGTCCCAGGTCCACTGGTGGTTGGCGAGCCAGTTGGCGTCCGGAAGAGCTGGTCGGGTGACCCGGCCGCCATCCCGGTCGGTCCAGCAGCAGAGCCGGCTATCCCCGTCCAGGCTGACCGCGCGATGGCCCCATTCGCAGAGCCGGCGCGCCACGCGGATTTGCCGGCGCCGGACGCCCCGGAAACCAGAAGCACCAACACGCCACGTACCTTCCCACGTTCCACTCCGGCCGGCGCAGTGTGACGGCCTCGGCGCTGTCCGCGTATGTGTCGATGGCTGAGTGTCGCCGGCCGGCCAATGTCATGGTTCTGTCGACGGCGATCGCTTCTCCGCTGTTCACCCACGTCTACGACGGCCCAAGCCAACCAGCCCCGCCGAGCATCCCGTGCAGCGGGCCGGCGTCATTCCGACCAATCGAAGGAGGTCCTTGCATGTCGAGAATCGTCGCCGGATGCACCGCAGCGACCGGTCGTGGAGATGAGCGCGTCGCGGCGGCGCGACTGACCGCCGGTGGCGTAGAGGTCTGCCCGCGGGTCGTACTTACTCGGCTGGTGGTGGCAGTAAGGGGATCTGTTCATCCTCCTGCCGCCGTCGTTCGCGAAGCAGTTCCTGAAGCTCGATGACGCGCCCCTTCGGGAGGCTGAGATGGTCGATGAGGGTGGTGGCCTCGGTGGCCGCGAACTCGTCGGGGGTTGTGATCCCGTTTTCGAGTAGGGAGAGGTAGTGGGCTCGCGTTAGCGCCGCGCCGAGCGCCAGTCCGAGCTCGGCTAGCTCGGCCGGAAGGCCAAGCTCCAGCCGAATCATGGTTCGTTCGGCGACGCCGCCAACGGCGATGTCGGGGTGCAGGAACGTGAAGACGCGGACGACGGCTGGTATCAAGTCGCGTGTTCGGTCGGCTGCGGCGCGGACTGCGCCTGCAGCGCCGTCGCCGAGTTGGTGTTGCGTGAGGTGTCGCTCGATTGCCGAGAGCGGTGTCCTACTGGCGTACAGCAGACAGGCCATGGCCTTCTTCGCGCGGATCAGCCCAGTCAGGTGGTCACTGCCGCCAATACCGATCATACGCTGAACATGGGGCGCGACCTGCTGGTGCGCCAATTCCATCGGCCACCGCTGGTGCTCGGTGAACTTGGCCTTCCTGGCGAACGGAAGATACACCTCGTCCAACTCGCGGGTGACCTGGGCTGCGGCGATCAGCGTTGTGGAGTTGGGTGCCGCGCCAAGAGGCCGGAGTACCTCGACCAGCCGGATGATGGAGTCGACGAACACACCGCCTTCACCGGCAAACCGTCCGAGCGTGGTCAGACGGTACTTGCTACCGTCGACCATCTCGATGAGCTGGTGGCCAGCCAGGTCGCGCAGCATCGCGACGATACCGTCGTGGCCCCAGGTCCAGGCGGGGTTGGTCTGGCGTTGCTGGAAGGCCCCGAAGCTGCTCTCCAGGAACGAGATGAGCAGGTGCGCCTCGACGCAGCCGTCAGCGCCCGGCTGAAGCGCCGCCAAGGTTCGGAGCACCTGCGTTCGGCGATCGGTCGTCTGGCCCAGGAACACGGACTTGACATCCTCCGGCTTGCCCAGCACGTAGCTCGACCACACACGGTGTTCGTCCAGCCCTCGCGAGCAGATGACGTAGGACTCGCCGCGTGCGGCGTGGCCGAGGCGGCCCGCGCGCCCGGCCATGTTCTTGTACTCGGCGACGGTGTACGGCCCGCTGAACGGGTGGTTGAGGCCGACGATCACCACAGCCGAAGCAGGCGTGTTCACGCCCATGGCCAGAGTGGTGGTGGCGACGAGGACCCGGACCTTGGCGTGTTCACGGCGGAACTCTTCCTCCATCACCTGGCGCTCCCGGCGCGTGAGGTCGGCGTTGTGGAAGGCCACGCCGCCGGCGAGCGCGTCTCGTAGCCGCTGCGATGATGTCGACAGGTCGCCGGTCGGGAGGGCATCCAGTGCATCCTGCGCTGGCGGCAGGCCGAGGCGTGCGGCCAGATATCCGGCGCAGCCGACCGTCTCGCCCTTGATCTCCCGGAAGACGATGACCTGCTTTCCTTCCTTCACCAGCTTGGCCACGAGCGGGATAACGAGATCTTGGCTGCCCCTGCCGGTCCATTCCGGTGTGACGACGGCCTCGGTGTTTACCGCGCCGTTCTCGTCGACGAAACGGTAGTGGCCGGCGCTGTTAAGGACGCCCTCGATCAGGGGCACAGGTCGGGAATCGTGTCGGAGGTGCCTGCCGTCGAGCCAACGCTCTAGGCCGCCCGTGTCGCCGATGACCGCGGACAGGCAGATGATCTGCGGTTTGATCCCCTCGGCTCGGCGGCTCTTGAGCAGGGTCAGGACAAATTCGAGATTGGCTCCCCGACCCTGATCGACCATCATCTGCACCTCGTCCACCACGATGGTGCCGACCTGGTGCAGCACGTGCGGGTTGGCGAGCACCATGGCGCCGAACTTCTCGTAGGTCATCAGGCAGATGTCGTAGCGTCCGTTCATCAGCGCAGCGTTGTCGTCGCTGATCTCGCCGGTGGACCGGATCGTGATGACGCCCAGGTCGTCGTACTTGCGCGTGAACTCGCTGTACTTATCGTTGACCAACGCGCGCATCGGAAGCAGGAACATGGCCCGTCGGTGGTCGGTGACTCGCTGCAAGGCTGCCAGTTCGCCCACCATCGTCTTGCCGGAGGACGTGGGGGCGGTGACGAGCAGGTTCTCTCCGTCGAGGACGCCGTAGTCGTTGATCGCGGCCAGTTGCAGGGCGTTCAGGCCGGAAATGGATTGCGCCCAAGTGTCGAGCAGCACCGATGGGAGCCCGAATGACTGCATGCTATGGACCTCGGTCGAGGCCGGCTGCCGGACCCGCTCCGGGAACGCGGCCGCGTACCGGTCACCGGGTTTGAGGATCGGCCAAGACGCCACGCCGTCGATGCTGCCGCGGAAGGCGGGATGCTGTTCCTTCCGAAGCGCGACCGACGCATCGACGACCCGCCGGGTTACGTGGTCGATAAGCTTGTAGACGTCGATCTTGCCGGCGTTGACTACCTCGGGGGCGCCTTGCAGCGCGCCGAGGAGTTGGTAGGTCAGGAGGCCGTGGCGCAGGGCGGTGTCCTCGTAGGCCGGCTCGTTCGCCGCCGCCGCGGCGAGAACGATGCGGCCCTTGCCGGCAATCTGCCCCAGCAGATCCTCCTCAGAGCCGATGCCCCGGGCCAAGGTCGGCGCGACGAGCACCTTCGCCCCGAAGCCCCCGGAGAAACAGCAGTCGAGAACACACAGCAGCGTCGCCGCCGGGATCCGGTTCAGCAGGTTGGCTAGATCCTCCAACGGCAGCGCGGTCTCCGCGAGCCGACCACGGTCGGCGTCGTACGGCACCAGCTCATGAGTTGAACTACCGTGCCCGGAGAAGCTGACGACCACGACGTCCTGGTCGGTGCTCTCCCGCGACAGGCGGTCCAACTCAGCGACGATGTTGTCACGGGTCGCCTGAGCGTCGGTCAACAGCGTCGGGAAGGCGTTGAAGCCATCAGCGAAGAGAGCGTGAAGGGCAGTCGCATCGCGAACCGCTGACGAGAGAAACCCGATGTTGGACGCGCGGTACCGGTCCACGCCGATGAAAGTGCCGTGGAACTTCATAGATGATCTATCTACTCCTCAGCGCGCCATCCCAAGCGACGCATGTCACGTCTTCGGCGCATTGAGCAGTAGCTCCCGCGCGCAGTCCGGTTGCCCGCTGAGCATTGTATTGCTGTACGCCCCGCCCGCCGTCAGTTGCCTTGCATACGCCACGTAGTGCCCGGTCGGCTGTGGATCCGAGGGTGCCAGGTCGCGGGTCTCGTATGTCCAGGCACCGTCGACAAGGCGCACGCAGGCGATCTTGTTGGTCTTGGCGTACTCCAGCGCGCCGCTCTGGAATCCGCTGGCGGCCACGATGATACCTTTGTGTGCGCCAGTCGAGCGTAACTTGTCGTTGAGCACCTGGACGTGCTCGCGCTTGACTGGCGAGGCGTGACGTTTGCACTCGAACAGGACGAGGAAATCCGCGCCGAGGAAGCGGAACCGCACCGTTACGTCGATGATGAACGTTCCGTCCACGCCCTCCACTGGGTCAAGATGCTCGACCTGCCAGTCAGTCACCTCGTGGCCGCTGGTGCGTACCAGGTCGGCGACCGCTTCCTCGTACTCGGCCGGGGTCAACGCGAACGTCGGCCAGCGGTCGATGCCGTCCTCCAAGGTCACTGACATCCGCTCCTCATGACCGCACGGGTGTGCGAGAAGTAAGCGTGCCGCACCAAGCCCGAATCGCGCGGCGACACGCTTGCAGAAGCAGGATCCGAACCGGGTGGCGGACGACCGCGGTGCTGTACCCACCACCCGCCACCACTGGTTAGCTACGGTCGGGCAACGGGTGCCCATCAAAGCGAACCAGGCACCTTCGCCCGTGGGCTCCACTTCAACCGAGGCGGCACCGACCGAGCGCCGGCGTTCGTCCCAGCCGCCCTGCCAGCATCCCCCGTGGCCGACAGGGCGGCCGGTACGCACACGCGGTCGGTCGGGCCGCGCAGCAACCCATGGTCGGGCCGCCCATGTCGGTCGGCAGCCCGGCCCAGGTGAGCCTCCGGCCACCGACCAGACGCACCCAGCGCGGCGCCAGCAGCGCCACGGCGTCGGTTACGGCCGCCGACCCGGTGGCGGACGACTGGTCTCCCTGGGAAGGCAGGCGAGCCGCCGCGGCAGGCCGTCAGTCGGCGGGCCGAGCCGACTGCGCGGCGGCTGGCGAATGCGGCCGCCCGTGCGGGGTCGGGCGACCGCAACCCGCGCTCCGAGTCGCACGTGCGGTCGGTATGTGCGGCGGACGCGCGGTGCGAGCGCGTGTGGACTGCCTGCTGTGTCTTGGTGGAGCTTGCTTGGTGAGCGGGTGTCGGCGACGGCTGAAAACTGACCCCCCATGCGACGGGTGAATATTGACCCCCACCCGTGCACTGTCTGGGAGGGTGATCTCGTTGGAGGACTGGGCGGAGATCCGCCGGTTGCACTTCTCGGTGGGCATGTCGATCAGGGCGATCGAGAGGGAGGGGCCTTGGTCGAGGAACACGATCCGTAGCGCTGTGCGGTCGACGACGCCGCCGAAGTACGTGCGGGCTGGCGCGGGTTCGGTCGTGGACGCGGTGGAGCCGCAGATCCGGGAGCTGCTTCAGGCGACGCCGACTATTCCGGCGACGGTGATCGCGGAGCGGATCGGGTGGGAGCACGGGATGACGGTGCTCAAGGAGCGGGTGCGGGAACTGCGGCCGTTGTACGCGCCGAAGGACCCGTCCTCGCGTACCACCTATGACCCGGGCAAGATCGCCCAGTGCGACCTGTGGTTCCCGCCGGCGGACATCCCGTTGGGGTTCGGTCAGGTCGGGCACGGCAAGTCGGCACCGCCGGTGCTGGTGCTCACGGCTGGGTACTCGTCTTGGCGGGCGGCGAGGATGATCCCGACCCGCAACGCGCAGGATCTCGCGCTGGGCATGTGGGCGGTGACCCAGCAGATGGGGGCGGTGCCCAGGCTGTATGTCTGGGACAACGAGGGCGGGGTGGGGCGCTATGGCGGCGCCAACCCGAAGCTGACCCGGCAGTTCGAGATCCTGCGGGGCCTGTTCGGCACGAGGATCTATGTATGTAAGCCGAGAGATCCAGAGGCGAAAGGGAAAGTCGAGCGGACGAACGGCTACTTCGAGACCTCGTTCCTGCCGGGCCGGCGGTTCACCGGCCCGCGCGACTTCAACGAGCAGTTGGCCGGGTGGCTGGTGCGGGCCAACGCGCGTAAGCGGCGCAGCCTGGGTGGAGCGTCGGCCGACGATAGGGTCGGAGCGGACCGGGCCGCGATGGGGCCGCTGCCGCCGATCGACGTCGGATCGATCAGTTGGCATAACAGCCTGGTCCTGCC
>Ga0307409_100000941_pt1 | contig 13555 bp, 10 predicted proteins | sample 322Ometagenome_2_FD_203888 | JGI IMG/M metagenome (GOLD analysis project Ga0307409, IMG submission 203888) | Maize rhizosphere microbial communities from greenhouse at UC Davis, California, United States - 322HYB-O-2 | ecosystem: Host-associated > Plants > Roots > Rhizosphere > Soil | place...
CGACACGCGGCCCGCATCGACATGCGCCTGCATGTCGATGCCGAGCCCGGCGCACCGCGCGAGGAGCGTCGTCGGGCTTTCGTCGAAGATGAACATCGCGGCCCGCTCGCCGCGCGCCGCGCACGCCGCGGCGAACTGCGCAGCCACCGACGACTTGCCGGTGCCGGCGGCGCCGACGAGCAGCATGCTGTTGCCGCGGCGTAGGCCGCCGCCCAGCAGCGCGTCGAGGTTGGCCACGCCGCTCGCGAGCTTTTCCTGCGATGGAATGCCGCGATGGTCGCGCGCGCGAAGACGCGGGAACACGGTCAGGCCGCCGGTGCGGATGACGTAGTCGTGGTAGCCGCCGCGGAACTGCGCCCCGCGATACTTGACGACGCGAAGGCGCCGCCGCTCGGCGCCGTATTCCGGGTCGAGCTGCTCGAGGCGCAGCACGCCATGCACGAGCGTCTGCACCTGCAGGTCCTGGTCGTTGTTGGTGACGTCGTCGAGCAGCAGCACCGTCGTTCGCCGGCCGGCGAACGCCTGCTTCAGCGCCATGATCTGCCGGCGGTAGCGAAGCGACGTGCCGGCGAGCAGCCGCAGCTCCGAGAGCGAGTCGAACACGACGCGTGCGGGGCGAAGCGTCTCGACGTCGGCGAGGATCGAGCGCGTCGCCTCGGAGAGCTCGACTTCCGACGGATGGAACATCGTGTACTGCTCGTCGGGCCGCAGGCTCGATTCCGACGGCGCGAGCTCGCGGATGGCGAGCCCGTCGAGCGACCAGCCGTGCGAGGTCGCGACCTCCTGCAGCTCGCCGAGCGTCTCGGAGAGCGAGACGTAGAGGACGGACTCGCCGCGCCGCAGGCCCTCGAGTGCGAACTGCAGCCCGAGCGTCGTCTTGCCGGAGCCGGGAACGCCTTCGGCGAGGTAGATGCGGTCGCGGGTGAAGCCACCGGTGAGGATCTCGTCGAGGCCGCCGATGCCGGTCGAATCCTTGGCGCTGCTCGCAACCGTGCCGGTGGCGGGCGTGTCGTTCATACGATCGTCGTCGAAAGGGAAGGAATCGGACGCGCCGCCACCGCCCGCCGGCTCCGCGGCAGGGGCGTGAGGGAACGCGCGGGAGGACCCGCGCTATGAAATCAGTCCCTACGTTGGAGCGTCAATCGGCGAACGCTTACACCGCGCGTTGCCGCTGTAAAACTTGCAACGCAGGCGTGCGCGATTACGCCGGATCGTTCGCGGCTGCCGGCGGCGCGGGACGACCCAGCGCCCGGCTGTCGGCGCGCGTAGCGATCAGCGGCGCTTCGGCCAGGGCCTGGGCCCAGATGCGTCGCGGCAGGAACGACTGCAGGTGCTCGAGCGCCCGGTCGACGAGCTCGGGATGCGGGTCATGACCGACACCCGGCACGACGTCGGCCGTCACGTCACCGCCCAGCGCGACCAGGCGCGTCGCGGCATCGATCGCGTGACGCGGTGCGACGACGGCATCGTCCTTGCCGTTGACCAGATGAATCACCGCGTCCGGCGCGTGCTCGGGAAGCACCGCGTAACGGCTCGCAATGGCGACGACCCGGCCGACGAGGCCGGCATGCGCCTGCGCCGTCTCCAGCGCCACGATGCCGCCCTGGGAAAAGCCGACCAGCGCGGTGGCGAGCGGCGTGACGCCGAAATGGGCCTGCGCCTCGCGGATGAACGACACCAGCGCGGGAATGGCGGCGGCGACGCGCTCGACGCGCGTGACGTCGTCGAGGGCCGTGACGCCGAACCACTGTCGGCCGTCGGCCGTGACATCGCTCGGCTCGAAGCCGTCGGGCATCAGGTGGGCCGCGTGTGGATAGGCCTGCGCGAATCGATCCGCCACAGGCGCCATCGCGAGCGCGCTCGCGCCGGCACCGTGCAGGTAGATGTACAACGGCGACACGGCGCCGCTGCGTGGAACGAGGTGCAGCGTGCGATCGAGGTTCATCCCTGTTGGACCCTCCGAAGGCGGCCACGATTCCGTGACGCCGCTTCGCCGTCGCGGCGACCGTGGCCGCCGCTGCCTGCCGGCAGCGGCCCGCCGTCAGCGCAGGCTCGCGTTGACCTTGGCGAGCGCCGCGCTGCCTGGCACGAGCTCGCGGTCGGACAGCGCGTTCAGCGGGGTCGCGACCGTGTGCTGCGCCTCGTGCAGGTCGTAGTCGGCGTCGTCGACGTACAGGAGACCCGTGACCACCTCGCCCTTGAGCCGGTGCGCCTCGAGGTATGCCATGACGGCCGCCTTGTCGCGCGGATCGTAGCCCTCGTCGAGCCGGCGCAGGCGCAACGCGCCGCCGTCGTGCAACATGACCGTCGCCACGCTTCCCGGCGCGCCTTCCGCCACGATCGGTGCCCGCTCGGGCATGAAGTCGAGGAAGTTCACCGACTCGTTGTGCGCGCGCACGTAGTCGTAGCTCTTGGTCGAGCCCGGGTGGTTGTTGAACGCGACGCACGGCGACACGACATCGAGGAACGCGGCACCCTTGTGGCGCACGGCCGCCTTGATCAACGGCACGAGCTGGCCCTTGTCGCCCGAGAAGCCGCGCGCGACGAACGTGGCGCCGAGCGTCAGCGCGAGCATCACGAGGTCGATCGGCTCGTCCTCGTTGGACGCGCCGCGCTTGCTCTTGCTGCCCTTGTCCGCCGTGGCCGAGAACTGGCCCTTGGTGAGGCCGTAGACGCCGTTGTTCTCGACGATGTAGGTCATGTCGACGCCGCGCCGCATGACATGCGCGAACTGGCCGAGTCCGATGGACGCGGAGTCGCCGTCACCGGACACGCCAAGATAGATCAGCTCGCGGTTGGCGAGGTTCGCGCCGGTGAGGACCGACGGCATGCGCCCGTGCACGCTGTTGAAGCCGTGCGACTGGCCGAGGAAATACGTCGGCGTCTTGCTCGAGCAGCCGATGCCCGACAGCTTGGCGACGCGATGCGGCGGGATCGCGAGCTCGAAGAACGCCTGGATGATCGCCGCCGAGATCGAGTCGTGGCCGCAGCCGGCGCACAGCGTCGACACCGGCCCTTCGTAGTCGCGCCGCGTGAAGCCGAGCGCGTTCGTGGGCAGCGACGGATGATGCAGCTTCGGCTTGGCGAGGTAGGTCATGTCCGGGGAACGGGTGGCAGCGACGAGGTAACGGGTGTCAGGTGGGGCATCGGGGATGACGCAGCGCTGCCCGCTGAGCTTCGTGCGACATCAGTGAGGCAGCATGCTCTGGCGACGGTGTGGCGCATGACGGCGCAACAGTTGCTCGTGCCAGGTCGGGAACATCATGGATGACGCAGCACATTCTGTTCCCTGACCTCCGTTCCCGGTTCCCTGAACGCGAGGCCGAGCGCCGCCGCCTTCTCCGCGATCTCGCGCTCGACGAAGCGGGCGGTCAACGGGTTGCCGTCGTAATGCAGCACGCTGACGAGCTTCTGCGGATCGATGCCGCATTCGTTGATCAGCAGCGCGCGGAGCTGCGCGTCGCGATTCTGCTCGACGACGAAGACGTGGTCGTGCTCGGCGATCCATTCGGGGATCGCGTCGGCGAAGGGGAAGGCGCGCACGCGCAGCGTGTCGAGGTGGATGCCGTGCGCGCCGAGCGCGGCGAGCGCCTCGGCCATCGGCGCGCCGGTGGAGCCGTACCACAGCACGCCGGCGCGCGTCGGATGGGGCGACTCGCCGATGACCGGGCCCGGCACGTAGTCCTTGGCGGTCTCGAACTTCCGCAGCAGCCGCTGCATGTTGTCGACGTACGCCGGGCCCTCCTCGGTATAGCGGGCGTAGCGGTCCTTCGACGTGCCGCGCGTGAAATACGCGCCGCGGCGCGGATGCGTGCCGGGCAGCGTGCGATAGGGGATGCCGTCGGCGTCGACGTCGAGGTAGCGGCCGAAATCCTTGCCCGCCTCGAGCTCCGCCGCCGTCATCACCTTGCCGCGGTCCATCGCCCGCGCGTCGTCCCACTGGAACGGCGCCGTCAGCCAGTCCTGCATGCCGATGTCGAGGTCCAGCATGACGAACACCGGCGTCTGCAGCCGGTCGGCGAGATCGAACGCGAGCGCGCCCATGCTGAAGCACTCGGTCGGGTCCTCGGGGAACAGCAGCACGTGCTTGGTGTCGCCGTGCGACGCGTACGCCGAGATCAGGATGTCGGCCTGCTGCGTCTTCGTCGGCATGCCCGTCGACGGGCTGCCGCGCTGCACGTCGAACAGCACGGCGGGGATCTCGGCGAAATAGGCGAGGCCGATGAACTCCTGCATCAGCGAGATCCCGGGGCCCGACGTCGCCGTGAACGCGCGCGCGCCGTTCCAGCCGGCGCCGACGACCATGCCGATCGACGCGAGCTCGTCCTCGGCCTGCACGATGGCGTAGCGGTTGCGGCCGCTGTCGGCGTCGGTGCGGAACTTGCGGCACCACTTCTGGAACGCCTCCGCCAGCGACGTCGACGGCGTGATCGGGTACCAGGCGCAGACGGTCGCGCCGCCGTACACGGCGCCGAGCGCCGCCGCGCTGTTGCCGTCGATGAACACGCGGTCGCCGACGTTGTCGCGTCGCTGCATGCGAAGCCCGATCGCCGGCAGCTCGTCCTTCGCGAACGTGTAGCCGCGGCGGAACGCGTTGCGATTGGCATCGAGCAGCGGCGCCTTGCGCTCGCCGCTGTACTGCGACGCGAGCAGCGCCTCGATGACCTCGGGCTCGATGTCGAGCAGCGCGGCCAGCGCCCCGACGTACATGATGTTCTTGAACAGCTGGCGCTGCCGCATGTCGGTGAACATCTCGGCGCAGATCGCCGTCAACGGCATGCCGAGAACGTTCACGTCCTCGCGCAGCTTGGCGCTCGTGACCGGGCGCGTCGAGTCGTAGAAGAGATAGCCGCCCGGCTCGATCTCGGCGACGTCGGCGTTCCACGTCTCGGGATTCATCGGCACGGCGAGGTCGACGCCGCCGCGGCGGCCCCGCCAGCCCTGCTCGCACACCCGCACCTCGTACCAGGTGGGCATGCCCTGGATGTTCGAGGGAAAGATGTTGCGCGCGGCCACCGGCACGCCCATCCGCAGCACGGCCTTCGCGAACAGGCTGTTCGCGGACGCCGAGCCGGAGCCGTTGACGTTGGCAAACTTGACGACGAAGTCGTTGAGGCGCGCGATCGCTGGCGGTCGCTGCGCACCCTGCGCCGGCACGGCGACGGCGCCGGCGCTGGAGGTCTTGGCGGGAATGGTGGCCATCGCGTCAGTCCGTCGCCATCTCGGCCGCGGCGCCGGTCGCCGCGGCGGCGATGCCCGCGACGTGCACGACCGGCGACTCGCCGGCATGCGTCATGTCGATGAACGATTTCTTCATGTCCCACGCACCGGTCGGGCAGCGCTCGGCGCACAACCCGCAGTGCAGGCACACGTCCTCGTCCTTCACCATGACGCGCTGGGTCTTGAGCAAGCCGGAGACGTAGAGATCCTGCGTGAAGTTCATCGCCGGGGCGCGCAGGTGCCCCCGCAACGGCGTCTCGTCGGCGTTCTCGGTGAACGTGATGCAGTCCATCGGGCAGATGTCGACGCACGCGTCGCACTCGATGCACAGCGGATCGCTGAACACGGTCTGCACGTCGCAATTGAGGCAGCGCTGCGCCTCGGACCACGCGAGCTTCGGATCGAAGCCGAGCTCGACCTCGACCTTGATGCTCTTCAGCGCGATGACCGTGTCCTTGAGCGGCACGCGATGCCGGCGCTCGGGCGTGATCGCGTTGTCGTAGCTCCACTCGTGGATGCCCATCTTCTGGCTGACGAGCTGGAACGTGGGCGGCGGCCGCCTGCGCATGTCCTCGCCGCGGCACAGCTTGTCGATCGAGATCGCCGCGTCGTGGCCGTGCGCGACCGCCCAGATGATGTTCTTCGGGCCGAACGCGGCGTCGCCGCCGAAGAAGACGCCCGGGCGCGTGGACATCATCGTCACGCGATCGACGATCGGCATGCCCGACCGGTCGAACTCGATGCCGATGCCGCGCTCGATCCACGGGAACGCGTTCTCCTGGCCGACGGCGACCAGGACGTCGTCGCAGGCAAACACGACTTCGGCCTCGCCCGTCGACACCAGCTCGCGGCGACCGTCGGCCGCGCGACGCGGCTCGACCTTGTCGAACGCGACGCCGGTCAGGCGGCCGTTGTCGTGCAGGAAGCGCTTCGGCACGAGGTAGTTGTGGATCGGGATGCCCTCGTGCATCGCGTCTTCCTTCTCCCAGGGCGACGCTTTCATCTCGTCGAATCCCGAGCGCACGACGACGTGCACGTCCTCGCCGCCGAGCCGGCGGGCGCTGCGGCAGCAGTCCATGGCGGTGTTGCCGCCGCCGAGCACGACGACGCGCTTGCCGATCGTCCCGGTATGGCCGAACGACACCGAGGACAGCCAATCGATGCCGATGTGGATGTGCTTCGCCGCTTCGGCGCGACCTGGAAGATCGAGGTCGCGCCCGCGCGGCGCACCGCTGCCGACGAACACCGCGTCGAAGCCCTCGTCGAGGAGCGCCTCGAGGCTCGCGACCTCGACACCGGAGCGGAACTCGACGCCGAGGTCGAGCACGTAGCCGACCTCTTCGTCGATCACCATGTCGGGCAGGCGGAACTTGGGGATCTGCGTCCGCATCATGCCGCCGGCGGAACGATCGCGATCGAACACGACGCAGTGGTAACCGAGCGGCGAGAGATCGCGCGCGACGGTCAGCGAGGCCGGGCCGGCGCCGACGAGCGCAACGCGCCGGCCGTTCTTGGTCGAGGCCGGACGCGGCAGCCGGTCGCGGATGTCGTCCTTGAAGTCGGCGGCCGCGCGCTTCAGGCGGCAGATCGCGACCGGCTCGGGTCGCGTGCTCTCGCGCCGATGCTCGATCGACCCCTCCTCGACCCGCGTGCGGCGACAGGCGGGCTCGCACGGGCGATCGCAGGTCCGCCCGAGGATGCCGGGGAACACGTTCGACTTCCAGTTGACCAGGTACGCGTCGTCGTAGCGTCCCTGCGCGATGAGCCGGATGTATTCGGGCACGGGCGTGTGCGCGGGGCACGCCCATTGGCAATCGACGACCTTGTGGAAGTAGTTCGGGTCCGCGATATCGGTAGGCTTCAAGCGCTCGTGCTCCTCGTGGCGCGAACGGCGGGACGATCGTCGTCGAACCGCCTGGTGCCGCGCGCTGGCTTGCGTCAGCCCGGAGGGTCCCCGGCCGTCGCACCCCGGATGCTACGCCCTCGCGCGACATGCGAAAAGGCGCGCCGACGCTCGCTTGGCCCGCCCTTGTTGACGTTAGGCAACGTTTGCTCGGCGAACACCCGTCAGCGGTCCGCCGCGCAGGTTCGAAAGCCCACGAACGGATCGTGTCGCCACGGCTCGTAGAAGTTGCGGAAACGGGCGTGGACCAGGCGCGAACGCGTGCACCACGCGCCGCCGCGCAGCACGCGATGCGTGCCGAACCAGGGCTGCGAATACTCGGCATAGCGATGCGGCGTGAAGCCTGGGTAGGGAACGAACGGCGACGCCGTCCATTCCCATGCCGCGCCGGGCAGTCGCGCATGGCCGTGCGCGAATGCGTATTCCCACTCGGCTTCCGTGGGCAGGCGCCGGCCTGCCCAACGGCAGAACGCCTCCGCCTCGAAGGCGTTGACGTGCACGACCGGCGCGTCCGCATCGAGCGGACCCCAGCGGTCGAAGCGCCGCTGCTCCCAGCGATCGCCCGCCCGTCGCCAATACGCGGGCGTGGTGCGGTGCGCCGTGGCGAGCCACGCGCGGCCCTCGGGCGACCACAGCGACGCCTCGGCGTAGCCGCGGTCGTCGACGAACGCGGCGAACGCGCGTTGCGTCACCGGCGAGCGCGCCATCGCGAACGGCATGAGCAGGCACTCGTGGGCGCCAAGCTCGTTGTCGAATACAAAGCGATCGGCGGCGTCGGCGACCGACGTTCCGAGCACGAAGCGCCCTCCTTCGTAGCGCACGTCGCCATCGGCACCGCTCGGCTCGGCATTCGGCCCGTCCGTGAAGCGCGCAGGCGCCGGCAACGCGAGCGTCTGCAGCGTCATCAGCAGGGCTTCGCCATGCATGTCCTCGTGATAGAGCGCGAGCTCGTAGGCGTACGTGTCGTGCCCGTCGCCACGCGCCAGCGCGCGCAGCGTGTCGTCGAGCGTCGCCGCGAGGTAATCGTGCACCGCGTCGATCCCGGGCAGCGGCAGCGACCAGCGCGTGTCGTGCGCGACGCGGCGCGAATCCCACCACGCGTCCGCATCGGCGACGCGCGATGCGACGCGAGCCCCGTCGGGATCCTCGACGCTGTAGCGGCGGCACCAGAACTCCTGGAACCAGCCGACGTGAGCGAGCTCCCAGTCGGCGGGATTGACCGTCGGCACGAGCGGGAAGCGGCGCGCCTCGGGCGTCAGGTGCGCATAGAGCGACAGCGTATACTCGCGCGCTTCGCGCAACGCCGCCGCAATCGCTTCCGCGATGCGCGGCGGTCCGTCAGCGGCCGCGACGCGACGCGGCGCCGTCATGTCCGACGCATCCACGCTCGTCCTCGTGACGCCGTATCTCGCCGATGCCAACAACGGCAACTGGCGCACGGCCGTGCGCTGGGCGCACCGGGTCGCGCCCGCGTGGCGGACGATACTACAGTCGCCCGACATGCCGCTCGCCGGCGGCAAGCGCGATCGCGCCGAAGCGATGATCGCGCTGCACGCACGCCGCAGCCGGCCAGCGATCGCGCAATGGAAGCGCCTGCGACCCGATCGCGGGCTGGTCGTCGTCCTCACCGGGACCGACCTCTACCGCGACATTCCGGCGCGCGACGCCGATGCGCTCGCGTCGCTCGACGACGCCGACCGGCTCGTCGTGCTGCAGGGCGACGCGCTCGGCCACGTACCCGCGAGCGCGCGCGACAAGACGCGCGTCGTGCATCAATCGGCGCGTCGCCTCGCGGCGTTCGCGGACAAGTCGGGCACGCGGCTCAACTGCCTGCTGGTCGCGCATCTTCGCGAAGAGAAGGATCCGGCCACCGCGTTCGAGGCATGGCGACGCCTGCCGCCGCAGTGCCCCGCCACGCTGACGATCGTCGGTGCCGCGCTCGACGCCTCGCTGGGCGCGGCGGCGCGCGAGCTCGCTCTCCACGACCGGCGCGTGCGCTATCTCGGCCCGCGCCCGCACGGCTGGGTACGGCAGGCGATCAAGCGCGCGCACCTGCTCGTCGTTCCCTCGCGAATGGAAGGCGGCGCGAACGTCGTCGTCGAAGCGGTCACGGCAGGAACGGCGGTCCTCGGCAGCCGCATGTCGGGCAACGTCGGCATGCTCGGCGCCGATTACCCGGGCCTGTTCGACGTCGGCGATGCGCGAGGCCTCGCGGCGCTCGTGGCGCGCGCGCATGCGGATCGCCGTTTCCTCGCCATCCTCGACTCGCACTGCGCGGCGCTCGCGCCGCGCTTCGCGCCGCAGGCCGAGCGCGATGCGCTGCTCGCCCTGCTTCGCGAAGTGCAGCAGGACGTCGCCGGTAGAATGGCCGCTGCAACGTCTTTCGAGGTGACCCGATGAACGCTCCCGATCGCGCCGCGCTCCGCCTCACGTCGTTCTCGCACGGCGGCGGTTGCGGCTGCAAGATCGCGCCCGGCGTGCTGCGCGAGATCCTCGCGAACAGCGGCGGCGGCGTGCTGCCGCAGGCGCTGATGGTCGGCATCGAGACGGCCGACGACGCGGCCGTCTACCGCATCAACGATCGGCAGGCGATCGTCGCGACGACCGACTTCTTCATGCCGATCGTCGACGATCCGTTCGACTTCGGCGCGATCGCCGCGACGAACGCGATCTCGGACGTCTACGCGATGGGCGGCACGCCGCTGTTCGCGCTGGCGCTCGTCGGCATGCCGATCAACCAGCTGCCGCTCGACACGATCCGCCGGATTCTCGAAGGCGGCGAATCGGTCTGCGCGAGGGCCGGCATCCCGATCGCCGGCGGCCACACGATCGACTCGGTCGAGCCGATCTACGGCCTCGTCGCCATCGGCCTCGTCGATCCGGTACGGCTGAAGCGCAACGCCGGCGCGCGCGACGGCGACGCGATCGTCCTCGGCAAGCCGCTCGGTGTCGGCGTCTACAGCGCGGCACTGAAGAAGGAGAAGCTGTCGCACGAAGGCTACGCGGCGATGATCGCGAGCACGACGAAGCTCAACACGCCGGGGATCGCGCTCGGCGCGCTGGACGGCGTGCACGCGCTGACCGACGTGACCGGCTTCGGCCTGCTCGGCCACCTGATCGAGATCTGCCGCGCGTCGAACGTCGCCGCGACGATCGACTGGCCCCGCGTACCGCTGCTGCCCGGCGTCGCCGCGCTCGCGCGCGAGGGGTTCTTCACCGGCGCGTCGGGACGCAACTGGACCGGCTACGGCCAGGATGTCGAGCTCGGACCGGGCCTCGGCGATGTCGAGCGCGCGCTCCTGACCGACCCGCAGACTTCGGGCGGGCTGCTGGTCGCGTGCGCGCCGGATGCCGTCGACGCCGTGGTCGCGGTCTTTCGCGGCGAAGGCTTCGCCGACGCGGCGGTCATCGGCAGGTTCGTCGCCGGCGCGCCGCGGGCGGTCGTGCGCGGCGCGTGAGCATGCTGCGTCACGCCGGCTGGGTCGCGCTCGGCGCGGCACTCGCCGGCGTGGCGTTGTACGGCTGGCAGCAGTTCCTGTCGCGCGACGCGCAGGTCCGGGCCATTCACGCGGCATGCACGAAGGAGTTCGCCGACGCGGGCGCGCGGGCGAAGAGCGGTGTCGAAGCCGCCAGGCCCGAGGCCGCCGGCGCGATCGGCCAGCGTGCGACGGACGCGCTGGGACGCTGGCTCGACGGCATGACCAGCGGCGCGGGCGACGCGGTGTGCGGAACGATCCGCGATGCGTGCACCAGCGACTTCGACGGTCGTGTGTGCAGCGCGGCGCGCGAGCGGTATCGCTGAGGCGCCGTGCCCGAAGGCCCGGAAATCCGTCGCGAGGCGAAGCGCCTCGCGCGCCTGGTCGTCGGCCAACCGATCGCGCGCCTCGACTATCGCCTGCCAGCGCTGGCGCGTCGGGCGCGGTCGCTGCGCGGACACCACGTGACCGACGTCACGTCGCACGGCAAGGCGATGCTGATCGCGTGGTCGAACGGCCTCACCCATTTCAGCCACAACCAGCTCTATGGCGAATGGGTGGTCGTCACAACGCCCGAAGTCGACGCATTGATGGCCGAGCGGCCGCGCTCGGTACGCGTCGTCATCGGCGTCGAGCGCGCAGCGGCCGTGCTGATGTCGGCGACGTGGATCGAGCTCCTGACGGCACGCGAGCTCGCCGTGCAGCCGTACCTCGCGCGGCTCGGTCCCGACGTGCTCGACCGCGGCACGACCGCGCCGGGCGTCGTCAAGCGCCTGCTCGACGCGCGCTTCGCACGACGCTCGCTCGCCGCGCTGCTCCTGGACCAGACGTTCCTCGCCGGACTCGGCAACTATCTTCGCAGCGACATCCTGCATCTCGCGCGGCTGCGCCACACGCGCCGGCCCGCGGATCTCCGTGCGCCGGCGCTGCAGCGGCTCGCCGAGGCGATCGTCGCGTTGCCGCGGCAGAGTGTCCGGACTGCCGGCGCGACCAACGACGTCGCGCTGATGCAAGCGCTCGCGGCGCGAGGCGTGTCCCGCGCCGCGCGGCGATTCCGCGCCTACGGACGCGATGGCGAACCGTGCTGGATCTGCGGCACGACGATCCGCCGCGTCGACGTCGCGGGCCGCGGCATCTACTTTTGCCCGCGATGTCAGCCGGCGTGATCCGTACGTAAGGTGGCGCATGACGGAAACGACGGTACCGCGGTAGCCTGTTCGGTTCCGCTCCGGAACGCGCAGCCATGTCCCGTTCACGCCTTCGCCGCCTTGCCGCCGCAACGTCGCTCTCGCCGCTCGCGCGGCGTTTCGCCGAGATCCGCGCGCAGTCGCTGGCGCTCGCGGCGCCGCTGTCGGCCGAGGACTGTGCCGCGCAGTCGATGCCGGATGCGAGTCCGGTCAAGTGGCACCTCGCGCACACGACCTGGTTCTTCGAGACCTTCGTCGTCGAGCCGCACGTCCCCGGCTACCGGGCGTTGGACCCGGCGTTCCGCGTCCTCTTCAACTCGTATTACAACGCCGTCGGCGACAAGCACCCCCGTCCCGAGCGCGGACTGCTGACGCGCCCGTCGCTCGCGCAGGTGCTCGCGTATCGCGCGCACGTCGACAGTGCGATCGCACCGCTGCTGGCCGGCGATGGTGCGTGGTCGCCGCTGATCGAGCTCGGCCTGCAGCACGAGCAGCAGCACCAGGAACTGATCGTCACCGACGTCAAGCACCTGCTGTCGCGCAATCCGACGCGCCCGGCGTACCTGCCCGCGTGGCCGCTGACCCCGGTCGCCAAGCGCACGCCCGGCTGGGTGGCGCACGCGGGCGGCATCGTCGAGGTCGGCCACGCCGGCGACGGATTCGCGTTCGACAACGAAGGACCGCGGCATCGCGTGCTCCTCGCGCCGTTCGCGCTCGCGACGCACCCGGTGACCAACGGCGAATACCTCGCGTTCATCGACGACGGCGGCTACCAGCGTCCCGAGCTGTGGCTGTCGCTCGGCTGGGACGCGGTAAGCGCGCAACGCTGGCAGGCGCCGCTGTACTGGGAGCGCACGGACGGACGCTGGTCGACGTTCACCTTGCGCGGCATGGCCGAGATCGATCCGGGCGCGCCGCTCGCGCACGTCAGCCTGTTCGAGGCCGACGCCTATGCCCGCTGGGCGGGCGCGCGGCTGCCGACCGAGTTCGAGTGGGAGGCGCTCGCCGGCAGCGCGGCCGTCGACGGCAACTTCCTCGAGAGCAGCGTGCTGCACCCGCTCGCGCAGCGCACGTCGTCCGCGCCCGGCATGCTCGCGCAGCTCTTCGGCGACGTGTGGGAATGGACGCAATCGAGCTACGCGCCCTACCCCGGTTTTCGCATCGCGCCCGGCGCGCTCGGCGAATACAACGGCAAGTTCATGTGCAACCAGTACGTGCTTCGCGGCGGATCGTGCGCGACGCCGCGCTCGCACATCCGCGCGACGTACCGCAATTTCTTTCCCCCGGATGCGCGCTGGCAGTTCAGCGGTGTGCGACTCGCGCGCGACGCCGGTTAGGCCGGCGGACCGGCCGCGCGTTCAGGCGGCCCAGAACACGGCGAAATCGCCGTTCGCGTCGAGCCAGCGCCGCACGGTGGCGAACCCGGCCAGCGCGAGCAGCGTGTCGAACTCGTCCGGCGCGTACTTGTACGAGTTCTCGGTATGGATGCGCTCGCCCTCGGCAAAGCGCCTCGGCGCGCCGTCGAGCGTCACCGTGTGATCGTTCAACGCCTCGAGGTGCATTTCGATGCGTGCGCGATCCTCGGCATAGAAGGCGCGATGACGGAACGCGGCGACGTCGAAATCGCTGCCGATCAGCCGGTTCACGTGGTTCAGCACGTTGCGGTTGAAGAGCGCTGTGACGCCGAGCCGGTCGTCGTACGCCGCTTCGAGGCGCGCGCGCGACTTCTTCGTATCGACGCCGATCAGAAGCCCGCTGCCGGGGCGGCG
>Ga0307409_100000942_pt1 | contig 13550 bp, 9 predicted proteins | sample 322Ometagenome_2_FD_203888 | JGI IMG/M metagenome (GOLD analysis project Ga0307409, IMG submission 203888) | Maize rhizosphere microbial communities from greenhouse at UC Davis, California, United States - 322HYB-O-2 | ecosystem: Host-associated > Plants > Roots > Rhizosphere > Soil | place...
CGCGCTCCCGCTCGCGCTCGGCGTTGCGGCGGGCCCGCACGGACTCGGTGACCTCGGTCCCGACGCCCACGATGCCGCTCACCGTGCCGTTCGACTCGACGAGCGGGTGGTAGACGAAGTTGAAGTGATAGTCCTCCGGCGTCCCGTCCCCGTCGCGGTCGAGCGGCACGCAGTGGTCGCGCGCGAGGAAGGGCACTCCGCTGTCGAGCACCGCCTGGAGCACCGGCCCCATGGTGGTCGCGACTTCCGGCAGGGCGTCCCCGAGGCGCCGGCCGAGCGGCGCGCGGCCGGCGGGGATCATCTCCACGTAGCGCGGGTTGACGAGCTCGAACTCCAGGTCGGCGGCCACGCGTCCCCGGAGCACCGCCACGGCCACCGGCGCCTGCTCGAACACCTGCCGGAGGCGCGCGCGCTCCGCCTCGAGGGCACGCTCGAGCCGCTCCTGCTCCTGCGCGGCCGCCCGCGCCGCGCTGATGTCCTTGAAGAGGAGGGCGACGCGCCGGTCCTCCGGCCGACCGGTGCGGAAGGCGTACACGTCGAACCAGCGGCCCATCGCCGCCGACCCGCTCTGGAACCGGGTCGGCTCGCCGGTGAGCGCCACCCGGCCGTAGGTCGCGACCCACTGCTCCTCCAGCCCCGGCACGAGCTCCCGTGCCGTGCGCCCCACGGCGTCGGTGAGCCCCGTCTGCTGCTCGAACGCCGGATTCGTCTCCACCCAGCGGTAGTCGACCGGCCGCCCCGCCCCGTCGACGAGCACCTCCACGACGCAGAATCCCTCGTCGATGGACTCGAAGAGCGAGCGGTAGCGCGCCTCGCTCTCGCGGAGGGCCGCCTCGGCCCGTGCCCCCGCCGCCGTGCGCGCCTCGATCTCGCGGAGGCGGGCGAGCCGCTCCGTGACCTCCGGCGTGCTCTCGACGACGGTCGCCAGCACGCCCGCCACCGCTCCGCCGTCGTCCCGCACCGGCGTGTAGCCGTACGTCCAGTAGACGTCCTCCAGCCGCCCGTTGCGGCGGATGGGGACGAGGCGGTCCTCGTGCCAGGTGGCCGCGCCGCCCGTCAGGATGCTCTCGATCTCGGGCCCGACGATCGGCCACGCGTCCGCCCAGAACTCGCGGCCGCGCGCGCCGAGGGCCGCGGGGTGACGGTCCTCGCCCAGACTCCGGCGATAGGCGTCGTTGTAGAACTGCGTGAGCTCCGGCCCCCACCAGAGGAACATCGGCTGGCGCGTATCGAGCAGGAGGCGGACGAGCGTGCGCAGGCTCGCCGGCCACGTCGCGACGGGCCCCACCTCCGTGCGCGCCCAGTGGAAGGCCCGCATGCGCCCTCCCATCTCGCCGCCGCCGGCGAGCACGTCGGCGGCATCCGCGTCCGACGAGCCGGCGGCGCGACCGCCCACGCCGGCCCCTTCGAGCCCGCCCCCGCGCCTGTGCGCGGGCTGCGGCGCATGCGCCCCATCCATCCGCTCCACGTCCATCTCCGTCACCCCGCGCCCCTCCTCTCGGCTCGATTCCGGCCACCCGGCGAATGCCACCCGGCGAATGCCACCCGCGACGTGGTGCGACGCGGCGGCCCGGGTGCGGCGCGTCCGAGTGCACGGGCCGCGCCGCGCGGGGAAGAGCGACGGGCCCGGTTCGCCGTGCGGCCACGGTGGCCCGGCGAGGGCCCCGCGACCCTGCCGTGGCGCAGCCGTCCGGCGCCCCGTAGAGCGGGGGCGCTCCGACCAGGCGAGGCGCCAGACGAGGTCCAGGAGGCGACCGACGGCACGCTCCTGCACGAGGCCATTCACTGCTCCGACGCGCGCTTCATGGGCGACCGGCACGACCCGGACCCGAGCCGCATCGTCTCGCACGCCGCGAACCGCACGGTGCGGAAGGAGGAGCGCGCGCGGCGCCTGCGAGAGGCCTTCCTCGGTCCCGGCAGCTGGCGGCCCGCCTATCCCCCGGTCGCGCACTCCGCCGCGCGCCGGCGCAGCAGCCCGCGCTCGCGCGTGTTCCGCGTCATCGACGCCGCGCGCTCGAACTCGTGCCGGGCCTCGTCGAACCGCCCGACGCGCTGCAGCAGATCGGCGCGCACGCTCGGCAGCAGGTGATACCCGTCGAGCAGCCGATGCTCGGCCAGCGCCTCCACCAGCGGCAGCGCCTCCGCTGCGCCGAACGCCATCGACACCGCCACCGCGCGGTTGAGCTCGACCACCGGCGACGGCATCACCTGCGCGAGCGCGTCGTACAGCGCCACGATCTTCACCCAGTCCGTCTCGACGGCCGTTCGCGCCCGCGCGTGGCAGGCGACGATGCCCGCCTGCAGCGCGTACGGGCCGAGCGCGCCGCCCAGTCGCAGCGCGCGCTCGAGCGAGGCCAGGCCGCGCTGGATGAGCAGGCGATCCCACCGCGCGCGATCCTGCTCGAGCAGCAGCACCGGATTGCCGTCGCGGTCGGTGCGCGCCGCCGCGCGCGACGCGTGCAGCTCCATCAGCGCCAGCAGCGCGTGCACGTCGGGGTCACCCGGCGCACGCGCCGCCAGGATGCGCCCGAGCCGCATCGCCTCCTCGCACAGCGACGGCCGCATCCAGTCGTCACCCGACGTGGCGGAGTAGCCCTCGTTGAAGACGAGGTAGATGACCTCCAGCACGCTGGCCAGCCGCTCCGCACGCTCGGCGCCGTGCGGCATGGCGAAGTCCACGCGCGCCTCGGCGAGCGTGCGCTTGGCGCGCACGATGCGCTGCGCCATGGTGCTCTCGCGCGTCAGGAACGCGCGCGCGATGTCGGCCGTGCCGAGATGGCCGAACAGCCTGAGCGTCAGCGCGGCGCGCGCCTCGACGGCGAGCACCGGGTGGCACGCCATGAAGAGCAGCCGCAGCACGTCGTCGCCCAGGTCGTCGTCGAGCGACTCGTGAAAGGCGAGCATCGCCTCCTCCTGCGAGACGTCGCGGTCGCGCCCGAGCTCCGCGTGCGAGCGGTCGAGCATCGGCGCGCGCCGGCGACCATCGATGGCGCGTCGCTTGGCGACCGTCATCAGCCACGCCCCGGGCTTCCGTGGAACGCCCGCCGTGGGCCACTGCTCCAGCGCCGCCAGCAGCGCGTCCTGCGCCAGATCCTCCGCCAGGCCGACATCGCGCGTGAGGCGCGTCAGACCGGCGATCAGCGTCGCCGACTCGATGCGCCAGATGGCGTCGATCGTACGCCCCAGGTCGCCGGTCATCGCGCGTCCACCGGGACGGTCAGAACTGCGCGGCGGCCTGCACGTCGGCCGGGAAGTCCTCCATGTCGAAGATGCGGCGCACCTCGATCATGTCACCCGCGGCGGCCGGGCAGCGCGACGCCCACTCGATGGCTTCCTCGCGCGACCGGGCGGCGATGATCCAGTAGCCGCCGATCACCTCCTTCGACTCCGTGAACGGGCCATCGGTGACGGTGGGCTTGCCGCCGCCGAAGCGCACGCGCGCGCCGGTGGCCGGAGGATGCAGGCCGTCGGCGCTCAGCAGCACACCCGCCTGCTGGAGCTCCTGGTTGTACCGGCTCATCTGCTCGACCGCGTCCACCGGCGGCGTGAAGTCGGCGGGCGTGTCCTGCTGGTAGACGGCGGGGATCATCATCATCATGAAGCGCATCGTCGGCTCGTCGTCTGGGGTGGGGTTTGAAGATGGGCCGTCGATCGCGCCGGCGCACGGGCCGTGGATCGGGGCTTCACAGCTCCGTCGAACGGGATCGACCGATTTCGACACGGGACGAAGGTACACCGTGCCCGCTGGGGCGGAGAGCGCGCTCCGTCCGTCGTGGCCGCGTCGGGACCCGCCCGCGCGACCCGGCCGTCGGAACGCCGGAGCCGGCCTGGACCTTGCTACGCCCCCGATCATGGTGAGTCCGGCTCCCGGCCCGAGCGCGCCGCGGACACGGGTCCGGGCGCCGCACCCGCTCGTCGCGACGCTCGCCCTGCGCGAGCGGCTGCGCGACGCGTACCGGCGACGGCGCGACCCGATCGCCGACGACCGCCTGCTCTGGCGGGCGCAGTCGCTCCGCCAGCTCGTGCACCTGCTTCCGGGGCAGACGATCCTCGAGCTGGGGAGCGGCGACGGGCGGTTCACGCGGCAGCTCCGGGCGCTGACGCGCGGCGAGAACCCGATCACGAGCGTCACCTTCCGCGGCTCCACGCCCGGCCGCGCGCCGCGGGCGCGGGAGCCGCTGGTCGCGCGCGACCTCCCGGGCCCGCTCGCCGGACGCCGCTTCGACTGCATCGTGGCGCTCGACCTGCTCGACGCGAGGAACAGCGCGTGGCTCCTCCAGCACGTGTACGACCTGCTCGCGCCGGGCGGGCAGGTCGTCTTCTACGAGAGCAACCCGTGGAATCCGGTGCTGCGACTCCGCCGGCTCGCGGCGCGCCTCGCCGGCACCGGGGATCCGCGGTCGCTCCACAGCCGGTCGCAGCTCTACGAGCTGCTGTCGGAGATCGGCTTCATCCGGGTCTTCGCCGTCTACAACGACTTCGTCTACGCGCCGCTGTCGCGGCGCATGGCGTGGCTGCTGCGCAACCTGTCCATCGTCCTCGAGAACACGCCCAACGTGCGGCGGCTCGCGGGATCGATCCTGCTCCACGCGCAGAAGCCGCCGCGCGTCGTGCCGCGCCCCCGGCAGAGCCTCGCGGAGCACGCAGCGCTGCACGGGGCGGTGTCGGTGGTCATCCCGTGCCACGACGAGGCGGCGAACGTCGAGCGCCTGGTGACGGGGCTGCGTGAGCAGTACGGCGAGTACCTGCACGAGATCATCCTCGTCGACGACGACAGCCGCGACGGCACCGCCGCCATCCTGCGCCGCCTGGCCGCCGACGACCCGCGGGTCCACCCCGTCTTCCGCGCGCCGCCGAACGGGGTGGGGCGCGCCATCGCCGACGGCTACCGGGCGGCGACGGGCGCGTGGGTGCTCTCGATGGACTGCGACTTCCAGCACCTCCTGCCCGAGCTGCGCGACCTGTTCGACGAGGCCGCCGCGGGGCATCCGGTGGTCGTCGGCAGCCGGTTCTCGCGCCACAGCGTGCTGCTCAACTACCCGGTGCAGAAGATCATCGCCAACCGCGCCTTCCACGTGATCGCGCGCCTGCTGCTCCGGCGCTCGTTCCGCGACCTCACGAACAACCTCAAGCTGATGCGGGCGGACGTCGTGCGCGGCCTGCGCCTCGAGGAGCCCGGCTTCGCCGTGAACGCGGAGACGGGGCTGCAGCCCCTCGTCATGGGCCACCGCGTGGTGGAGGTCCCGATGGCCTGGATCAACCGCACGCCGGACATGGGCACGTCGTCGTTCCGGCTGGCCCGGGTGGGGGGCGGTTACTGGCGGGTGCTCGGCCGGCTCTGGCTCCGCGCGGCGCTCGGCGTCGGGCCGTACCAGTCGCTGTCGCCGCGGATGCGCGGGCGAGCGTGCCCGTGACGAGCGCGCGGCCGTGGCGTGCCGGGGCCGTGGCGGCGTTCGTGTGGGGGACGCTGGTCGCGCTCCTCGTGCAGGCGCTCGTCATCATCGCCACCGACGGCCGCGACCTCCCGCTGGCCGAGGACTGGAACATGGTGCCGGCGCTCACCGGCAACGAGCCGCGATTCCTCGAGTGGCTCTGGTATCCGATCAACGAGCACCGCGTCCCGGTGCCGAAGCTGCTGTACCTCGTCGTGCTGAAGCTCGCCGGCGGCGACTTCCGCTCGGGGATGGTGCTCAACGCCCTGACGCTGGCCGCCCTCGCCGCCGCCTGCGTGCGCGTCGCGAGCGCGCGGCCCGGCGGACTGCGGCTCACGGACGCGTTCTTCCCGCTCGTCCTCCTGCACGCCGGGCAGGCGGCCAACTACGCCTGGGGGTGGCAGGTGCAGTTCGTCTCCGCCGTGCTGTTCACCTGCGCACCCCTGCTCGTGATGGTGCGCCACGGGGCGTTCCCGCCGCCGGGCGCCGCGGCCGTCGCGGCGGTCTCGATCGCGTGCCTGCCGTTCACCGGCGCCAACGGGCTGATCTTCTTCCTCGCGCTGGCGCCGTGGTACGCGCTGGTGCTGCTCCGGCAGCGGGCCGAGCCGCGCCCGCCGGGGGCCGTGACGCGGTCGGTGCTGCTCGGCGCGGGGCTCGCCGTCGGCGTGGCCTTCAGCGCGCTCTATGCGCTGCTCTACTTCAACCCGGGATGGCAGCCGCCCAACCCCGGACTCGTCCCGAGCGTCAAGACGGCGCTCAAGTTCGCCGGGATGGCCATCGGCCCCGGCGTCTGGGAGCACCGGGTGGTCGTGGCCGTCGTGCTCGCCCCGGTGGTGCTCGGCGCGGCGGTGCTGCTCGTCGTCCGCGGCCGCCGTGCGCTCGCGGCGTGCGACGACGAAAGGTGGCGCGTGGCCGGGCTGGTCTGCTTTCTCGGCGGATGTCTCGTGCTCGTCGCGGCGATGGGGTACGGCCGCGCGGCCTGGGTGCCGGAGTTCGGGATGCCCCCACGGTACGCCATCCTCGCGGCGCCGACGATCGTCGCGGCCTACCACGTCTGGGACCTCTACGGCGCGGCGCCGCTGGCCGCCGCCGCGCGCTGGGCGCTGCTCGCCCTCGCGCTCCTCTGCCTGCCGGCGAACCACAGGGAGGGCCGCGCCTTCGTCGACTGGTACCGTGCGGGCATGGACCGGGCGCTCGCCGACGTCGACGCGGGGGTGCCGCGCCTGGAGCTCGCGCGCCGCCACCGCGAGCACCTGCTGCACTGGGACGAGCCGGCACTCGGCGAGCGGATCGGCATGCTGCGCGACGCTGGCATGGGGCCGTTCGCGCGCCTGCGTCGGGACGGCGCCGCGCGGTGAGCGCATGACGCCGCCCGCCGGGCAGGAGACCGTCGGTGGACGCCCGTAGCGCCACGTAGGCGCCGCATCGCCCGCGCCAGCTACCGGCGCACGCGAAAGCGCTCGGCGATGCGGGCGCGATCGACGATCCACCCATCCTGCACCACCGCCCGGATCCGGCGCGTGTTGCGGATGTCGGCCAGCGGGTCCGCGTCGAGGAGCACGAGGTCCGCCCGCTTGCCGACGGCGATGGTCCCGAGGTCGCGCTCGGCACCCACGATGCGGGCGGCGTCGCCGGTCGCCGCGCGGATCGCCCGCGCCGGGGAGAGACCGGCGGCGACCAGCTCCTCCAGCTCCAGGTGCACGCCGGTGGGGATCTGCCAGATGTCCGTGCCGGTGCCGACGGTCACCCCGAGGCCGGCGAGCATCGCCGTCGTCGCGCGCGCGCGCCGCGCCGCCCGCAGGTGGTCCGCGCGGTCGACCGAGTCGAGCTGCAGCATCCAGCGAACGCTCCCGCGCGGCGGGAGGAAGGGCGCGAGCGTCGGATCGCGCTCGAGCAGCGCGGGCTCCGCGCTCAGGCGCGCGGGGAACGCGAAGTACGAGATCGTGGGCACGACGGCGATGCCCGCCGCGCGGAGCAGCCGGTTCACGTCGTCGTACTGCACCATGTCGTCGAACGCGCCGGCCGCGCCACGGATCGGGCAGATGCCGATGTGCTCCTTGGCGTCGATGCCGGCGGCCACCAGCGGCAGCGGTTGCACGCAGTGGCCGGTCACGCGCAGGCCCCGCCGATGCGCCTCGGCCACGATGCGGGCGTCGATGTCCCACCGTCGGAAGGTGCGCGTCTTCACGTGGTGCGCGCCGAACGCGACGGCGAGGTCGAGCGCCCGCGCGAGGTGCCCCGGGTCCGCCTCCGGCTCGACGCCGCGCCCCTGCTCGTCGTCGTACGGCCAGTCGCTGTAGAACTGGAAGGCGCCGTAGCTCACGCGCGGCCCCGGGACGACGCCGGCGGCGATGGCGTCGGCGTACGCGGCCAGCGGCGCCATCGCCGAGCCCTGGTCGCGCACCAGCGTGACGCCGAAGGCGAGGAAGCCCGGGAGCAGCTCGGGCAGGTAGGTGTGCGCGTGCAGGTCCATCAGTCCGGGGATCGCCCACCGTCCGCCGGCGTCGAGCACGCGGCTCGCCCCCACGCGCAGGCTCCCCGCCGGGGCGATGCGCGCGATCCGGCCCCGCTCGACCAGCACGTCGCGCGGCGGCGTGGCGGGCGCGCCGGTGCCGTCCACGATGCGGACGCCGCGCACGAGCAGCGGCGGCGCCGCCGGGGCCGTGTAGCGGATGGGCCAGCCGAGGCGGCGCTCCACGCCCGTGGGGGAGCGGAGGCGCAGGCCATCGACGGAGACGTAGAGCAGCGTGCCGTCGCGGGCGGCGGACGCGTACATCGCCGCGGCGTCGCCGAGCGGCCGCGACGGGCCGCCGACGCCGCCGACGCCGAACGGCGCGGCCCACAGGCGGTCGTGCCGCACGAAGAGGATGGAGTCGCGCACCCAGACGGCGAAGGTGGGGGCGTCCGGCAGCGCCACGCGCGCCGTGTCGCCGGCCAGCGTCGCCAGCACGCCGGTCGCCGGCTGGTCGACGCCCCAGCCGTCCACCTGCAGCACCGCATCGGACGCGGGGCTCCACATCAACGGCGCGTAGTCCGAGCCCGTCCAGTCCACCTGGCCCGGCGCGAGAGCCGGCGCGCCCGCGCCGTCCGACACCGTACGCCCGCGCGCGCCGGTCACACGGAGGCGGGTGGTCGAGTCGGCGTGCACGAAGGCCAGCCAGCGTCCGTCGGGGGAGTAGGCCGGCAGCAGCTCGCGGCCGTGCAGCGCGGTCACGCGGCGCGTGGCGCCGCTGCGCACGTCCGTCGCGTAGAGATCCTCGGACATGTGCGGCCCCGCGGACCACGCGACCTCCGACCCGTCGGGGGCCCACGCGAGATGCCGGGCGGTGTGCGGCACGTCGGCGACCGCGCGCGCGGCGCCGCCGACGGGGACCACCCACAGCTTGCCGAGCGCCAGGACGCCGACGAGGCGCGCATCGGGCGAGAGCGCGAGCCCCATGAAGCCGCGCGCCGGCGAGCTGGCCGCGGGCTCGGGGAAGCGCGCCGCCGGCAGATCGCGGCGCTGGCGCGTGAGCGCGACGTGCGCCGTGAAGGGAACGGGCCGCGCCGCGCCGGTGGTGGCGTCGGCGCGCCAGAGCTTCCCGTCGGCGGCGTAGAGCACGGCGTGGCCGTCGGGCGACCAGCGCACGCGCGTCGGCGCCAGGTCCTCGTGGTCCGTGAGCCGGCGCGGCGCGCCATCGCCGCCGCCGAGCGCCGCGTGCACCCACACCTGCGGCCGGCCGGCGGAGTCGGCGGCGATGTAGGCGACGCGCCGTCCATCGGGGGCGACGGCGGGCGCGAACGCCCCGGCGCGGCCGCGCTCGAGCGCCACGGCGGCGCCGCCGCCCGCGTCCACCACCCACAGTCGCCAGGCCCGACGGTCGCCGCCGCGGCCGGCGGAGAACACGAGGCGGCGGCCGTCCGGCGTCCACGCCACGTCGCCGACGTCGCCGCCGACGATCCCGGCGACGGAGACGTCGCGCACGGCGCGCGTCTCCACGTCGAGCAGCGCGAGACGGCTCGCGCGCCGTGCGCCGGCCGAGTCGGGCGGCTGCACGCGGGCGAGCGCGATGCGCATCCCGTCGGGCGACCAGGCCGCGCCGCGCACCTCGGAGAACGGATCGGGCAGCTGCGCGAGCTGCGCGGGCCGGCCACCCACGGTGTCGACGAGCCAGAGCCCGCGCCGGCCGGCGCGCTCGCCGACGAACGCCACCCGCCGCCCGTCGGGAGCGAACGACGGATCGAGGTCGAGCGCGGTGTCCCGAACCGCGTCGGTGAGCGCGCGTGCCGCGCCCCCGCTCGCCGGCGCGAGCCAGAGCTGGCCGAGCAGGTCGAAGACGATCGTGCGACCGTCGGGCGACACGTCGAGGCTCAGGAGCGTGCCCTCGGCGACGTCGATGGCGATGCTCTCGCGCGGCGCGGCCGACGCCCCCGTCGGCGAGGCGGACGGGTCGTGCCGAGGCTCCCCGGCGGCGCAGGCCATGGCGGCGACCGCGGCGGCGACGCCGCACGGCAGGGACGGGCGTGGCATTCGCATGGTACGTCCTCCGCCGCCAAGTTACGACGCGCCCGCCGCACCGCCAGCGCCGCCGCTCGCCGGCCCGGCGGCCGCGCGAGGTCAGCCGGTGATCGCGGCCGTCGCCTGGCCACCCGTCCGTAGGAAGGTCGCGAACTCGGCCGGCAGGCCAGCCTCGATCACGCCGGCCGCGGCCGCGTCGACGTCGTAGCTCACCCGCACGATCTCGACGCCGGCCTCGCCCGTGCCGACGTCGAGCAGCACGTAGCCGGCGCGCCAGTCGCCGTCCTTCGGCCGACCCACGCTCCCGGTGTTCACGAAGCGGACGCCGTCCACCACCCGCGACCACGGCTTGTGGGTGTGCCCGAAGCAGAGCACGTCGCCGGCCTCGAGCCCCGCCTGTCGGGCCATCCTCGCCAGGAACGCGTCGGACCGGTCCTCGGTGACGTAGACGAGGTTGTTCGTCGGCGTCGCGTGCACGAGCGTCACCGTCGGCCCCGCGACGTGTCCGCCGAGCGGCCGCAGGTCGAGGCGGAAGGGCAGGCCGGCGAGCGCGTCCTTCGTCGCGGGCGAGACCTGGGCGCGCGTCCACGCGTAGCTGACGTGCGCCAGCTCCTCCTGCCGGGGGCTCTCGCTCCGGCAGCCGCAGTGCTTGTAGTCCGTGGCGACGGTGGAGTCGTAGTTGCCGGCCACGCCGGCGATGCCGGCCGCGGCGAGCCGCTCCACGACCTCGTTCGGCCACGGCGCGTAGCCCACGAGATCGCCCAGGTGGTAGACGCCGCCGACGTCGGGACGGGCGGCGAGATCGGCGAGCACCGCCGCCAGCGCGGGCAGGTTGGCGTGGACGTCCGAGAGCAACGCGTAGCGCATCGTGCGGGCGGGTCAGCGGATGGCGGGGGCGGCGGCGGGGAAGAAGCGCCGCCGCGCCGCGAGCGAGACGTAGACGAGCCCGACGAGCACCGGCACCTCGATGAGCGGCCCGACGACCGCCGCCAGCGCCTCGCCCGAGGCGATGCCGAACGTCGCCACGGCGACGGCGATGGCCAGCTCGAAGTTGTTGCCGGCGGCCGTGAAGGCGAGCGACGCCGTCGAGGGATAGTCGAAGCCGAGCCGCTTCGACAGCGCGAAGGCGAGCCCGAACATGACGAAGAAGTAGACCGTGAGCGGGAGCGCGATGCGCACCACGTCGAGCGGCAGCGCGAGGATGCGGTGCCCCTGCATGGCGAACATCAGCACGATGGTGTAGAGCAGCCCGAGGAGCGCCGTGGGCCCGAACTTCGGCATGAAGACGCCGTCGTACCACGCCGCGCCCTTCCGGGCGACGAGCAGCTTCCGCGTCAGCCACCCGGCGAGCAGCGGCACGCCGAGGAAGATCCCGACGCTCCGCGCGATCTCGCCCATGGACACGTCGACGACCGTCGATTCCACGCCCATCCACCCCGGCACCACGGTGAGGAATAGCCAGCCGAGCAGCGAGTAGGTGAGGATCTGGAAGACGGAGTTGAGCGCCACGAGCACGGCGGCGATCTCGTTGGAGCCGCAGGCGAGCGAGTTCCAGATGAGCACCATGGCGATGCAGCGCGCGAGCCCGATGAGGATCAGGCCATTGCGGTACTCCGGCAGGTCGGGCAGGAAGAGCCAGGCGAGGGCGAACATCACGAGCGGCCCGAGCACCCAGTTGAAGAGCAGCGAGGTGCCGAGGAGCTTCCGGTCGGCCGCGTGCGCGCCGATGGTCTCGTAGCGCACCTTCGCCAGCACCGGGTACATCATCCAGAGCAGGCCGATGGCGATCGGCACCGACACGCCGGCCACCTGCACGCGATCGAGCGCCGCGCCGAGGTCCGGGTAGACGCGGCCGAGAAGGAGCCCGAGCCCCATGGCCGCGAAGATCCAGAGCGGCAGGAAGCGATCGAGCGTCGACAGGCGGCGGAGGACGGGCGCGTCTGCGGGATCGGAGGCAGCGACGGTCGGCGGGGCGGCGGTGGTCATGGCCGGAACCAGAGGTGACGCAGGCAGTGAGTCGGACCGACGATCACGCGCACGGATGGGCCGTGCGCGCGCGCGCCTCGGCCCGCGCGCGCTCGGCGTCCAGGGCCGGCACGCCGGTGAAGCAGGACCGCACGCACGCCACGAGGTTGCGGTGCACGGCGTTCGCCGGCTCGGCCAGGCGGTAGTGGGCGAACTTCCACTCGCGCGTGGCCTCGACCAGCCCGGAGCGGCGCAGGTAGGCGAGGTGGCGCGAGACGGTCGGCTGCGGCAGCCCGAGGATCTCGACGATGTCGCAGACGCAGAGCTCCCCGGCGGCGAGCAGGCTCAGGATCCGGATCCGCGTCGGGTCGGCGAAGCCCTTGAAGAGCGTGTCGAGCTCCACGACGCTCGGGGCCTTGGCGTCGTCCAAGACGGGCAGGGCGCTGGGCATGGTGTCAGGGGTCTCCCGGCTCACATTCGCGATGACGGATGCAACTTGCATAGGCGCATATGAGCCGTCAACCCGAACCTCGACCCACCATGGCCCGCTCCCTTCCCCTCGGCGACGCGTCACAGGCCATCACGCCGGACGCGCCCACGGCCGTCGCGCCCACCCCGGACGCGCTCGCCGGCACGGTCGCCGTCTACGATCCCGCCACGTGCGGCCCCACGGGCGTCTGCGGCCCTGGCGTGGACCGGCGGTCCTCCAGTCGCCCGCGACCTGCGCTGGCTCCAGGCCCGCGGGGCGACCATCGAACGGTACGGCCTCGCGCAGGAGCCCGCGGCGTTCGCGCAGAGCACGCGCGTGGCGGGGCTGCTCCAGGCGATCGGCGAGACGGCGCTGCCCGCGACGCTCGTGAACGGCGAGGTGCTGGCCCACGGCCGCTACCCGACGCGCGACGAGCGGGTCGCCGCCCTCTCTCCCGCCCCGTCCCGGGGGAGCACCGACCCGGCCACCGACGGCGCCTGCTGCGAGCCGGGCTCCGGCTGCGAGCGCGCGCTACTCGAGGAGGACCTGCGCTCCCCCTGCACCGAGGAGATCGCGGTCTTCCGCGCCTTCGCGCGCACGGTAGCGGAGGCCGACGACGCGTTCGTCGTGCTCGACACCGCGCCGACCGGGTACACGCTGCTCCTGCTCGACGCCGCCGAGAGCTACCACCGAGAGGTGGCGCGCACGACGGGCGCGCACGTGCCCGAGGCGGTACGCACGCTCCTGCCCAGGCTTCGCGATGCGCGCTGGACGAAGCGGCGCTGCCGCTGACCGGCTCCGTCCGTCGCCCCGGGGCGGGCACGCCAGCGGAGGAGACGGCCCCCGGGGTGAGCTGACGCCAGTCGCGACCGACGCGGCGGGACCGCGCGCCGTGCTCACCCGCCCGCCGCGCATAGCCACCACCGCGCGTGTCGTGACCAGCGGAGCTCGCATGTCACCCGTCGATCGCCGCAACTTCCTTCGCGATTCGTCCAAGTGCGCCGGCGGCGCGATGATCGCTCCGTGGCGACGCCGGGTGGGCCGGCGCCTGCTCAGCCCTGCAGGGGCGCACGCTCCTCGTCAACCTGCAGGGTAGCACCGCGGAGGCGTCCAGCACGTGGGGGGGGCGACGTACGCGATCGGGGCCCCTGTGAGTGAGGGACGCTCCGATCGAACATCGGCCGCG
>Ga0307409_100000944_pt1 | contig 13543 bp, 4 predicted proteins | sample 322Ometagenome_2_FD_203888 | JGI IMG/M metagenome (GOLD analysis project Ga0307409, IMG submission 203888) | Maize rhizosphere microbial communities from greenhouse at UC Davis, California, United States - 322HYB-O-2 | ecosystem: Host-associated > Plants > Roots > Rhizosphere > Soil | place...
TGCGATCAAGGCTGAACACGCCGGTTTGCAGGTCGCCGGTTCGGTCATGGCGTCCGATGCATTCTTCCCGTTCCGCGACGGCCTCGACAACGCGGCCAAGGTCGGTATCACTGCGGTGATCCAGCCCGGCGGTTCGATGCGTGACAACGAAGTGATTGCTGCTGCCGACGAAGCCGGCATCGCAATGGTCTTCACCGGCATGCGCCACTTCCGTCATTGAAGCAGCCGCAAGTTTCAAGCTGCAAGCTGCAAGAAAGAGCAGACAGGTGTCGCTCCTTCTTGCAGGTGCAGCCTTATTAATTCAAAGCCGTAAGCTGTAATTGAGCGCCACGCAGTCGCTCTTACTTGCAGCTTGTAGCTTGCAGCTTTCTCCGAAGGAGTCTCTCTTTGAATGTTTTGATCATTGGCAGCGGTGGCCGTGAACACGCTCTGGCCTGGAAAGTGGCTCAGGATCCGCGTGTGCAGAAGGTTTTCGTTGCACCGGGCAACGCTGGCACCGCCATTGAAGCCAAGTGCGAAAACGTCGCCATCGACGTGCTGGCGCTGGAGCAACTGGCCGATTTCGCGGAAAAGAATGTTTCCCTGACCATCGTCGGCCCGGAAGTGCCGCTGGTGGCTGGCGTCGTCGATCTGTTCCGCTCCCGTGGCCTGGACTGCTTCGGTCCGACTGCCGGTGCTGCGCAACTGGAAGGTTCGAAAGCCTTCACCAAGGACTTCCTCGCGCGCCACAAGATCCCGACCGCCGATTACCAGAACTTCACCGAGATCGAGCCGGCCCTGGCTTATCTGCGTGAAAAAGGCGCGCCGATCGTGATCAAGGCCGATGGCCTGGCTGCCGGCAAAGGCGTGATCGTCGCCATGACCCTGGCCGAAGCCGAAGACGCCGTGCGTGACATGCTCGCCGGCAACTCGTTTGGCGACGCCGGTTCGCGCGTAGTGATCGAAGAATTCCTCGACGGCGAAGAAGCTTCGTTCATCGTCATGGTCGACGGCAAGAACGTGCTGCCGATGGCCACCAGCCAGGACCACAAACGCGTCGGCGACGGCGACAGCGGCCCGAACACCGGTGGCATGGGTGCCTACTCCCCTGCCCCGGTGGTCACCGCCGAGGTGCATCAACGCGTGATGGATCAGGTGATCTGGCCGACCGTGCGCGGCATGGCCGAGGAAGGCAACGTCTACACTGGCTTCCTCTATGCCGGGCTGATGATCGACAAGGCCGGCAATCCGAAGGTCATCGAGTTCAACTGCCGCTTCGGCGATCCGGAAACCCAACCGGTGATGCTGCGTCTGCAATCGAGCCTGGTGCTGCTGGTTGAAGCCGCATTGGCGCAAGCGCTGGACAAGATCGAAGCACAGTGGGATCCGCGTCCGAGCGTCGGCATCGTGCTGGCCGCGGGCGGCTACCCGGGCGACTACACCAAAGGCGCGGCGATCAATGGTCTGGATGCGGCGGCAGGTCTTGAAGGCAAAGTCTTCCACGCCGGCACCGCATTGAAAGACGGTCAGGTCGTTACCGCCGGTGGTCGTGTACTGTGTGCCACGGCCATGGGCGCGACCGTCGGTGAAGCTCAGCAGCAGGCCTACAAACTGGCCGCTGCCATCGACTGGAAAGGCTGCTTCTACCGCAAGGACATTGGCTACCGCGCCATTGCCCGTGAACGCGGCGAAGCCCAGGAGTAAGCGATCCATCAGGCCCGGCGCGGGATGCCATTCCTCGCCGGGCTGTTCGGTCGTCGCGCATCGTTATATTCTGGCATCAACCTACGAAGGGATTTCGCCGTGCGCTGGCTCAGGATTGCCATAAGCTTCACCGTCACGCTGACGACCTTGCTCTGCATGCTCCCGGCCCAGGCCGCGCAAGGCAGTGGCTGGTCGGTATTGCTTGACGATCAGGGCATCCTGCAACTGAGCGACATCCGTTCCGCTCGCTACACCAATCAATTCAGCCCCACCGAGCTTGACCGCCTGACCGCGGCCGAACCCGAGGGCGCCCTGTGGCTGCGCTTCAAACTGGCGCCGGGCAAGCACGAACAAGTGCTGCGCATCTTTGCCCCCGACCTGTCACAACTCAATCTCTACGTACTCGACGGCGACCGGCTGATCGAGCAACGCAATACCGGCAACGAACGGCCCCAGGCCGAACATCCGTTGCCGAGCAGCGATTTCATGCTGCCGCTGCCCCAGGCCGACAAGCCGCTGGACGTCTACGTGCGCATGGTCTCCGGCCATCAACTGCGCCCGCACATCACCCTGCAAGCAGCAATCGAAGGCGCCGCCGATCAGAAGCAGACGCTGATTTTCGGCCTGCTGTTCGGCTGCCTCGCCATGCTCCTGCTGCACAACCTGGTGCGCTACGCCTACTCGCGCTCGCGCAGCAGTCTGTGGCTGGCGATCTGTGAGGGCCTGCTGGGGCTGAGTCTGTTCCTGTTGCTCAACCTCGCCGGTCCGTGGCTGCCGAACTGGCAAGCCATTCAGACGCCGGGCGCTTATCTGGCATTGCTGCTGACGGCTCCAGCCGGGTTGATGTTCGCCCTGCGCTTCTTTGCGCCACTGGGCCAGCACGCGCTGAACAAACTGCTGTGGGGCGACATTCTGTTGATCGTCACGTGCAGCCTGTTGCTGCTGTTCGTCAACACCTTGCCGCTGAACATCATCACCTACGCACTGGTGGCACTGGCCGGCCTGAGCATGTTGCTGGTGGGCTTCTATCACTGGCAAAAAGGCTATCGCCCGGCGCGCCTGTTCGTCGCCGCCATGGTCGTGTTCAACATCGGCACGCTGGTTATCCTCCCGGCGCTGCTGGGGCTGACACTGGTCACGCCGCAAGGCCTGATCATGACGCTGATGGTGTTCATCTGCATCAGCGGCCTGCTGATGAGCATCGCTCTGGGCGAGCGACAGCGCAGCATCACCGAAAGCCGTTTCAGCATCAGCCGCGACCTCGCGGCAAGCAACGCCGAAATCAACGCCAAAGCCGAATTCCTCGCCAAGATCAGCCACGAAATCCGCACGCCGATGAACGGTGTACTGGGCATGACCGAGCTGCTGCTGGGTACGCCGCTGTCGGTCAAGCAACGCGATTACGTGCAAACCATCCACAGCGCCGGCAACGAACTGCTGACGCTGATCAACGAGATCCTCGACATCTCCAAGCTCGAATCCGGGCAGATCGAACTCGATGACGTGCAGTTCGACCTCAACGCCCTGATCGATGATTGCCTGAGCATCTACCGGGCCAAAGCCGAGCAACAGAACGTCGAGCTGATCAGCTTCATCCAGCCGCAAGTGCCACGGGTGATCAGCGGCGATCCGACGCGCCTGCGCCAGACATTGCTGAGCCTGCTGGAAAATGCCCTGAAGAAAACCGAAGAAGGCGAAGTGTTGATCGTCGTCGCCCTCGACGAGCGCAGCAGCAAACCGCGCCTGCGCATCGCCGTGCAGGACAGCGGCGTGCCGATGGAGCCGGAAGAGCGCGAAGCACTGCTGCACGCCGAATTGCACAGCAAGCACTTCCTCTCGGCCAATCGCCTGGGCGGCAATCTCGGCCTGGTGATTGCGCGCCAACTGATTCGTCTGATGCAAGGCGAGTTCGGCATCAAGAGCGGCGCCACTCAGGGCAGCACTTTGTGGCTGACCTTGCCACTGGACCCGGATCGCCTCGAACATCCGACGTCCGATCTGGACAGCCCGCTGCAAGGCGCGCGGGTATTGGTGGTCGACGATAACGACACCTGCCGCAAAGTGCTGGTACAGCAATGCAGCGCCTGGGGCCTGAATGTCAGCGCCGTGCCGTCGGGCAAGGAAGCGCTGGCGCTGCTGCGCACCAAGGCGCACCTGCGCGACTACTTCGACGTGGTCCTGCTCGACCAGAACATGCCCGGCATGACCGGCATGCAACTGGCGGCGAAGATCAAGGAAGACCCGAGCCTGAACCACGACATTCTGCTGATCATGCTCACCGGCATCAGCAACGCGCCGAGCAAGATCATTGCGCGCAATTCCGGGATCAAACGGATTCTGGCCAAACCAGTGGCCGGTTATACGCTCAAGACCACGCTGGCGGACGAGCTCAATCAACGCAACAAGGGCCAGGTGGTGTTCCAGCCGCAAGTGGTTACGGCGGCCACTGCGGCGAAAGTGCCGAGCGACTTCCGCATCCTCGTCGCCGAAGACAACACCATTTCGACCAAAGTGATTCGCGGCATGCTCGGCAAGCTCAACCTGCAACCGGACACCGCGAGCAATGGCGAAGAAGCGCTGCAAGCGATGAAGGCCCAGCGTTACGACCTGGTGCTGATGGACTGCGAAATGCCGATCCTCGATGGCTTCTCCGCGACGCAGCAACTGCGCGCCTGGGAAGTCAGCAATCAGCGCATCCGCACACCGATCGTCGCCCTCACCGCGCACATTCTCGCCGAACACAAGGAACGTGCCCGCCAGGCCGGCATGGACGGACATATGTCCAAACCGGTTGAGCTGTCGCAACTGCGTGAACTGATCGAGCATTGGGTCGCCGAACGCGATCAGCAGAACCGGGCCACGACCCAGCCGTCGTAAACCGACAGATTGTCCGGTGCCTGATAGACTCCCCCCGACTCCATCGCCAGTGAGCTTGCATCATGCTCCATGTGTTGTTCAGCGTTTACCTGAAGATGCTGGTGCTCTACAGCCCGTTCTTCGTGTTGTCCTGCTTTATCAGCCTGACCCGCGGCTATTCGCGCAAGGAACAGCGGCGCCTGGCCTGGAAGGTCGCCCTCGCGACGCTGATTTCCAGTGTTCTGCTGTATCTGTTCGGGCGAGTGATTTTCGATGTCTTCGGCATCACCGTGGACGCCTTCCGCATTGGCGCCGGCAGCGTGTTGTTCATTTCCGCGCTGGGCATGGCTCAGGGCAAACCGGCGGTGCAGGCCGACAATGTCCAGCAGGACGTGACCATCGTGCCGCTGACCATTCCGCTGACGGTCGGCCCCGGCACCATCGGCGCCTTGCTGGTGATGGGCGTCAGCCAGCCGCACTGGGACGACAAGCTCACCGCGATCATGAGTATCGCCCTGGCCAGTTTCACTGTCGGTGTGGTGCTGTACCTGTCCAATCGCATCGAGCGGATTCTCGGTGATCAGGGTTTGCAGATTGTCAGCCGCTTGATGGGGTTGTTTGTTTGCGCGCTGGCCGCGCAGATCATTTTTACCGGCGTGAAGGGGTATCTGGTGCCTTGAGCGAGCACCGTATGGCCGAATGCAAAACAAAACGCCGCGGACGTTAACGTCCGCGGCGTTTTTTATCGCCCAGGTGAAAGGCCCCGTCAGGACAACTGCTCAACCACCGCTGACAAACTGACAGTTGCATCGCTGCCCTGCACTGCTGCGAATGCCCGCATCCACTGCGTCAAGGCGAACTGGCAGGGGCGACCGGCCACCCTGAGCGCCAGCTCACAGGCACCCTGCTCTTCGGCGTGGCGGACGATCAGCGTGTGGCCACTGTCCGGATCGGCAAACAGCATATCGGCATCGACCTTCGATATCAGAAAATGCCCGCATTCATCCAGATCCAGCACCAGCAGGCCCGGCTCCGCCGCCTGCACTGCCGATGGACGCCGTGCATCGACAACAACGCAATCCAGACGCTGCCAGCTTTCAGTCGAAATACGATAACCCTCCGTGCTCGAACCGAAGGTCAGGATCAACGTGTCCACGCCGTCGACAAGCAATGGCTGCACATCGGTAAGGTCATCGCTTACCTGTAGCGACATGACGTTGTCGTCACGCTGAGCGAAGCTGTTCGGCAACCATAAGCGGTCCGCCGTTGCGGCGCTGAAGATCAACCCGTCGATCGGGTCGAACAACAGCGGATCGGCACCATTGTGCGTACCGAGAAAAGTCGCCCATTTGCCATCGTCCCTTGCGCTCACCACAAAAAGCTTGTCGAGCGCCGGCGCGTAGTACTGATAGCGATCACCGGTATTTTCCACGGGCAGAAACGCAGCATGGGCTTGTCCATCCAGCAGTTGCTTCAGGCGTTCGCGCAATTGTTCAGAGGTCTGTCCGGGAACGTGCGACCAGTGGTTTTCCGTGCCGACAATTCGTGCCGGTTGCCGATCTTGCAGTTGCAGCGTCACGCCGTCTCGCGTGCGACCGAGCAAACCATTGCCGTGGGGCAACACTTCGCTGAACAGCCACGAAGACCAGACCGGTTCGGCCCGTGGCAACGTCTGCCGATGCCGGACAACGCTGGTGCCACCGAACGCCTCGCGGGCTTCTTCGAATGACACCAGCCTCTGGCGCCACAATGTTCCGGCTTCCGCATTCAGCAGCCAGACGGCCTCGCGGTCCGGCGTCAACCCCAACAAGGTCAGCTCGCCGCTACTCCTGGCATCCATCAGTACGAGCTTTTCGTCAATGCACCAGGCGGCCAGAAATGGCTGCCCGGCCTGAGCGTGCAGGCCAACAATCGCAAACGCTGCACCGCTGTATTCCTTGGCCAGCGGCGGCAGCGCTGCCAGCCAGTCGGGATTGTGTTGCAGCCAACGCTGGCTGAGGCCAACGAATTGCAGAACGTTTCCGTCGATTTCGGACAGCCAGTTATCGTCCCTGGCGTCAAGGTCGATTTCGAACAATCGACCATCGTACAGGGTAGCCAGGTAGCGGTAGCCGATGCGCCTGAGATCGACCACGTCCCTGGCCAGCGCCTTGTGCCAGAAAACGTTGTCGGACAGTTCGATGCCGTGGCTGAGCATGCGGCTTTGCTTGCTGTAGAACAGCAGCGCGGCGCCCGGATCAGACGATGTGGGCATCAGCAGCACTCGGTCTGTGTCGCTGACGGTGTCAGCCCCGAAGTATCGACCGTTACGGACCCCGATCCACGCTCGCTCGAGCAGTTTATCGAGGCAATAAGCTTGAACATGCAGATAGGGCGCGCAGGTCCAGGTGCGGATCGCCGAGGCCATGGTCGTGGCCCCGTCAGCGTAGGCGCGACGTGTCTTCTGGCGGTAGCGCAAAAACGCTGTTCTGGTGCCCGGCTCCGGCTTCAGGAAAGAGTCTTGCAGATCGTCCGTCCACATCTTCATATCTGTGAGCGTCACGGCCTGATCGGTCAGATGAAATTCAAGCGTGGTGCGTACGTTCACGTCCTTTCGTTCAATCAACTGTTGCGAGACACGCAAAGTGCCGTCCGCGAGTTGCCTGAAAGCGGTGATTTTCGTGGCGGACTTGACGCTCAGTAAACGATAGCGGCGCACGACCAGGCCGCTGATCGCATCGACGCGCCAGACCGTAGCGTGATCGGGGTGATAGAACCACGCGTGATCAGCGGTGGCGGCACCCAGCAACAAGCCTTCGTGGACGTCAACCGGTACGTCCCGCGCGTACAACAGGCGCTTTTGCGCGACGTCGTAGTAGGCCGTTGTGCGCAGCGGGCGGGTGGCGGGTTGCAACGGCACGTTGAATCGCTGAAGCGCCAGGTAGCCCGCAGTGAGACGTTGTTCACGATCCAGTTTGCCCAGGCGGGCCATCACTTCGCCTGAGTTGTTGGTATCGCCGAGAGTAACGCAGACCAGGCGCAATGCATTGCGTTGCCAGTCCAGCTCAAACAACTCGCCGCCGGCCAGCTCGATCGTTCCCTCGAAAGCCGACAGCACGATAGCGTCGACCGTCAAATGGCGCCCCGCCAGATAAAGTCGCGCGCCATCACCTTCCGGTGAAGGTGTGGTGCCGAAACTGACCTGCTCGACACTGACCCAAGGCGCATGCACCCGCCATTTGCCGTAACCGGTCAATGTCACCTGCTTCAAACCAGGAGTCAGGCGCAGCTGACGGTGCCCTGGCGGAGCGGAAATCTCGTAGGAGAGTTTCTGCCGCCATTCATCGGGCAGGGTCGCAACCGCTATCTGGCGAACCTGATCATCCAGTTGCACGCTGATCGTCGTCGGTTTGTAGACAGGAAGGAGCTTGTAGAGAATGTGTTTGAGCGACGGCGTGCTGTGCAGGTAAAAGTGCTGTCTGCCGTGTTCGTCATATTCCAGCTTGTCTGCCAGGCGGTTGCGCAATTGCGGGTAGCGGGTGTGGATGCGCTCGTCCAGCTCTACCCTCAGCGCATCGCCCAGCGCTCCCAACGAGTTGAAATGCGAAAACCAGCTCGGCTCGGGACGTTCACTGGCACTGCGCGGTTCGACCTGTTCGCCCGGCAGGGGCTCGTAGACATGGCCGGCACCGCCCAACTGGTATTCGTAGCCGTAGTAACACAGCGGCGTGCAGGGCAACAGCACAGTATCAGCCTGCAGGTTCAGCGCTGCACGCTCGGGCAGGCCAAAGGCCTGGCGAATGTTCAGGGAAAGATGGACCAGTTTCGGATCATCGTTGTACTGCGGCAATTCAAATGGGCCACCGCTCCACGGATAAAACCGCTGACTGTCGAAACGCACCTGTCGGTCTTGCAGATCGAGGTGGGTAATCACGGCTTCGGCCGGGAAGTGCAACACCCCGTCGGTCAACCTGAAAGCGCCTGGCTGATAAGCGTTGTGGATGGCACGCAAATGATTGCCGACCTCGGTGGCCTTGTCGGCGATCTGCCCCAGGTTGCTGGCAATGGCCGTCGCACCGATGCCGACACCCAGCAGCGGCACGGACAGGACAGCCGCCGCTGCGCCCACTGCTCCACCGGCGGCCAGTGCGACAATATCCAGCCCCAACGCCGCGACATTGAATGCCAGCGACGTAGATAAGCGCGAACGCTGCTCGTAATTCTCCGCCAGCGAAAGGTTGTAAATGTCGAAGCCGATGTTGACCAGCGAAAATGCAAAGCCGACACCGGTGGCTGCCGCCCCGAGTACCCGGCCGGCCAGCGCTGACTGGCTCAGGCGCAGTGCCTGTTCACTGGCGGCCACTTGTCGCACCAGATTGATCACCTGAGCGCTATCGCTGACCACGGCGAAACCCAGTTGCGCATAACTGACGTAGGTCTGCACTTGCAGCGCAATCGACAAGGCAGGCACCTGATCGCTGGCCTGGTATTCGCGATAACGCATTTCAGTGATCAGGGTCTGGAGCGCAAAGGCGAAACTCAGGCGGCTGCCGCCGTCAGATTCGCCAGGAGCAGCGGCTTTTGTGGCTTTGACCATTCGTTCCAGATGCTGCTTGAGCTGCTCGAAGCGCGGATCGGCAGTGCTTGCCATTCGTGTCTGATGCGGTTTCTGCGCGTCGGCCAGGGTCAGCGAAAAAGTGCCGTCCGCCTGGGGCTTGAGGGTATCCAGCAGCGGCAGATATTCCCCCCCGAGCGAGTGGGCACTGCGCAACTGCTGCGTGGCATCGCTGAATGCCTGTGCCCAGTAACGCGCATCCACGTGCGCCAGGCTTGCGCCCATCCGCGCGTTTTCGCTGAGCGACCGCTGGCGCGCCAGCGCTTGCCTGGCCCAGACCGAAGCACGGCGCGAGTCGCTCGAAGGCGAGTGCAGAAAAGTGTCCACGCGCAACCCCGACGAGAGCCTGCGTGCGGCGATCACCTCGGTGTTCAGTTCGATCACGTTGAACTTCGCCCCGGCCATGTCGCCCAGTCCATAAAGCTTCGCCAGCGCACTGTCGCCTGCGCCCAGATAACGCTCCACGGCGAGCTTGGCATGGGCACCTTCAGCGAACGCATAGATGGCAAAGTTCGGGTCATAGAAGCGGTAAACGAACTGGCCGTCCACCTGCACTTTGGCCATCAGCAACGCGTGATCACCGGTGTCGAGCAGCAGAACGGTAGACGCATCCTTCGCCTCCAGCGTCTGCATCAGCGTGTCCAGATTTTGCAGGCCGCGCGCCTCACCGATGGCGCTGGTCGGCAAGCTGCGCAGTTCATTCAGCGCACTGAGCAAAGCCCTTGAGCCGGTTTGTTCAGGGTGAATATCTGCCGTGGCGGCACGCCCCACCAGTGTGCGCTCGGCTGACTCGCCTGCCACCAACGCCGCGCCCGTCAACAGCGCCAGCGGGTAACAGCGGCGCCCGGGGTCGCTGATCGTCTGCATCAGCAAATCCTGCGGCAATTGCCTGGCGCAAAGGGCTCCTGCGCCGACGAACACTTCGCGCACCTGCGCGCTGCGCTCAAGGATCCGGGTGCGGTACTCGCGCTGCGCGGTGCGATTGATTTGCCCGATACGTATGCCCCACTGCCGCACCGTCAGCGGTTCGAAGAGCGCCTGGACCTTGAGCTCGCGCGCCGTCAGCAAGGGATGCGCCGCGCCGCGCATCAGGGCGGCCTCGAGGGCCGGCCCCTGGCGCTGACGAATGGCTTTTTCGATGGCGTCAAAACGCGCGAACGTGCCGTCGCCGTCGGTTTCAACGGCAAGCTCGCGGGTAGTTTGCCAGGCAGCCGCGAAGCCCGCCTCGTCGAGACTGGCCGCGCCGAAAATCCCCCCGAGCAGGACCCGCACCAACGGACTCAGTTGCTCCAGCGGCAGCGAGTCGTGGGCGATTCGGCTGAACAATTCGTTGAGATTGCTGGACGTTTCGGCGCCATGGGAAACCGGCAACTCGCTTACCGTTTGCGCACGGATCAACTGACGCGTTTCGAAGCCGATGGAAACAGCATCGGTGAAGGTGATGTCACCGCTGATTTTTTCGCGCATGGCGTAGACAAAAGGTTCGCCCAGGTCATCGATCCATTGCTGCAAGACCGCCGTCAGCAACACCGGTTTACCGCCCACCACCGGCCAGCCCTGCTTGAACGTCAGCGTCTGTTGCGGCTTGAGCAGATCCGCCAGCTGGCCGGTATAACGCGACTTGAGTTTGCCGCTGCGCCATTTCTCCTGCTCATTGGCCAGCCATTGCGTCTCATCGTCATTAACCGTCCAGCCGGAAATCATTTCCTCTTCGGTGAACACGTTGTAGCCGTCAACCAACTTCAGATGATTGCGAATGCCATCGATCTGCTCAGGCAGCAGATACTCTTCAATGTATTTGGTCAACCCGGCTGCGGCGGCACCCGGCCCGGTAAGAGTGATCGTGCTGCGAGCGCCGACTCTGATGCCGTCCTGATAATAGGAATGGATAGCTTCGATGAGTCTGCCAGCGGCGAAATGGATCGTTGAAGCCGGAAACTTCTGCTGCGCGAGTGCTTCATTCACCACGTTCTGAATAACCGCGACCAGCCGCCCTGCGTCTGTCGTATCGATGCTATCGGTAATCACGCGACGCTCGACCTCCAGCAGACAGTCATAATTGAGGCGGATCATCTGCATGTACGCCATGGTCATGCCACTTTCCGCGTGGGCCAGAATATGCGCATTCATTTCTCCCGCCACGGGGATACCATGAGCAGTGCCAAGACGCATCGCATCTAGCGGCGCCGAGTGCTCTTGCGGGGCGACAAAGATTTCGCCAAGTCGGTGTTTATTGCGAGCAAACGTCTGCAACGCTGCCAGATCCGCAGCGGCAATGGTGCCGATTCTGTCGAGATAACGCTGACGATCGCGACCCGGCATCAATGTTTCATCGTTATTGAGCAACACCTGCAACACGCCAATACGTTGTTCTGCGTTGTAACTGCTGATATCGACATCGCCCAGCTTTTCAACCAACGGCGGCAAGTAATCCATGTCACTGTAACGACCGCCCTCCTGGTATTGAGCCTGCAAGCGCACAACATCACTGGCCGCTGCAAAGTTGCCGCGCATGGCCACTTCACGCTGATAGATATCTTCCAGAAAATGCCCGGCAAACTCCCGGCGAACATCACGCAACTGCAAGTCGTCGCCCGCCATTTGCTGATGGGTTTGCAGGCAGTGTTGGCGAAAGTTTTCCAGAGTCGCACGGTCTTTACCGTAAGCGCACACCATCAGCTCGATACGGGCCTGATCGGCGTCGCCTCGCCATTGCGGTTGTTGCAGGAACTCGAACATCTCGCGCTTCAATACCCGCGCACGATCTTCGATCATCTTTGCCAATACAGCGGGCTTGCTGATTGTGTCACCGCCCGATTCCATCGCATCGACTCTGGCGCTGTCGGTAATGACCCGGTTCATCTCGTACGCGAGCAAGGCGTCACTGTCGTACCAGAGACTGAACCGGTAATCCTCGGCGGCCAGAACCTGGCGCCAAATGTTCATGTAATCACGCTGGATACTGCCAACTTCACTGCCGCCGACCCAGACAAAATGCATGATTTTCGGCACTGGCGGGGCTGCGTCGCTGAGCATGCTCACAGTCTTCGTCAAGCGCACCGCATAACCGCGCAGTCTGTTTGCCACTGTGTAAACGGCCGTGGAGCCACGCGCCGACTTGCGGTTGGCCAAGCGATCAAAACAGGCGAGAAAGAGGGTTATTGCCTGCAGTTTTTCCGCAAGGCTCGCCGCCTGCCCCCCGCGCTCGTATATCTCAACCAGTTGTAAATAGTCGGCAGAAGCGGAGAACTCCTTGAAGTTTCGTTTCAGCGTTGAGAAGTCTTCAGCGGAAATGAAACCCGACTCGCCAACATACTGTTCCATGACACCCATAAGACTTCACCTGATTCAATTAAAGAATCCGAATGAAGTTATGCTGTCGGCGAGGCGACTTCAAAAAGCACAAGACTCAAATAATTTCCCGGGAAACATACACCAACGATGTAGTTGCTTATGCGCATGATCCGGAAATATATAAGTTCATGCTGGGGTTATTACTCGCACGCTGTCAACAGCCTGACCAACGCTTGCAGCGCTCAGTTGAAGACTGAAGAACCTGCCAGTGATGTTTGACTGGATGTCACGCCGAGGCAACTTGTTTACAACTTGCCTCGGCGCCAGGTTCAGCAAAGCGGCTTGTCCCCGTACCAGCGCGGCGTATAAACCCAATCACCGCCCCCGGCACGAGCAAACGTGCAGGTGGTCGAAGAGCCGATCAGCACCATCGTGCGCATGTCCACCTGTTCCGGCGTCAACGCGCCCAGCGTCGTGGTGCGCAGCGTCTGCCCCGGTCGGCCGATGTCCCGACCGAGCACCACCGGTGTTTCAGGCAAGCGGTGCTGCGCGACGATCTCCAGCGCCCGGCCCAACTGCCACGGGCGCGCCCGGGAAATCGGGTTGTAGAACGCCAGGGCCAGATCCGCTTCAGCGGCCAGATCCAGACGTTTCTCAATGATCGCCCAGGGCTTGAGGTTGTCCGACAGTGACATCACGCAGAAGTCGTGGCCCAGCGGCGCACCGGCCTGAGCCGCTGTGGCCAGCGAGGCGGAGACGCCCGGGAGGATTTCCAGATCGACGCTGTGCCACGCCGGATCGTCCGATTCGTGCAGGGCTTCGAGCACCGCGGCGGCCATGGCGAATACGCCCGGGTCGCCCGAGGAAACCACGATCACCGAGCGGCCTTCGGCGGCGAGCCTGAAGGCATGGCGGGCACGCTGCATTTCTTCACGGTTGTCGGTGCAGTGCTGCACCTGATCGTCGCGGAACGGGCCGGCCATGCGCACGTAGGTTTCATAGCCCAGTACATCGGTGGCGCGGGCCAGTTCGGCTTTCACCGCGGGCACCATCAGTTCGGCGGCGCCGGGGCCAAGGCCAATGACCGCGAGGCGACCGCGCGGACGGCCGATTTGC
>Ga0307409_100000945_pt1 | contig 13539 bp, 12 predicted proteins | sample 322Ometagenome_2_FD_203888 | JGI IMG/M metagenome (GOLD analysis project Ga0307409, IMG submission 203888) | Maize rhizosphere microbial communities from greenhouse at UC Davis, California, United States - 322HYB-O-2 | ecosystem: Host-associated > Plants > Roots > Rhizosphere > Soil | place...
GTCGTCTGTGTCGCCGTCCTGACCCGGCGCATCCGAGCGGAAGCATCAGTTGCCGCGGCGCTCCCGGACCACCGACCGCAGGAGGCAGCATGAGACCGGACGACGGCTCACCCCCCGACGGCTGGGTGCACCCCGGTCGAGGACCGTCACCTGGTGGGACCCGATGATCGGCGCCCAGGCGATGCACGGCCTCAGTGGCCGCGAATACCTGCAGGCAATGATCGACGGCCGGCTGCCCCCAGCACCCATCGGCGGGCTGATGGCCATGACCGCGGTCTCCGTGGGCGAGGGGACGGTGGAGTTCCGGTGCCAGCCTGACGAGTCGGCCTACAACCCCATCGGCGTCGTGCACGGTGGCCTGGTCTGCACGCTCCTCGACTCCGTCGCCGGTTGCGCGGTGCACAGCACGCTGCCGGCGGGAGTGGGCTACACGAGTTTGGAGATCAAGGTCAGCTACCTGCGCCCGGTTCGGCATGGGGAAGGCGAGCTGACCGCGACCGGCCGGGTCACCAAACCAGGACGTCGAGCCGCCTTCGCTGACGGCGAGGTGCGCGACGCAGACGGCAGGTTGATCGCCACGGCGTCGAGCACCTGCCTGGTCTTCCCACTCGGCGAAGGCAACGAGAAGCGATGAAGGCGTTCGTGGTGGAGCGGTACGGCAGCGAAGCCGGTTCGCGGATGCGCGAGGTGACCGAGCCGGACGTGGGTGAACACGACGTCTTGGTGGAGGTGCGGGCGGCCAGCGTCAACCCCCTCGACGCCAAGATCCGGGACGGCGAGTTCAAGCAGATCCTTCGCTACCGCCTGCCCTTCGTGCTGGGCCACGACATGGCCGGCCAGGTCGTACGAGTGGGCTCGGCGGTGCGGTCGTTCGCGCCGGGCGATGAGGTCTACGCCCGGCCCCGCAAGGACCGCATCGGCACCTTCGCCGAGTTGATCGCCGTCCACGAGGACGACCTCGCCCTCAAGCCGTCCGCCCTCACCATGGTGGAGGCGGCCGCGCTACCCCTCGTCGCGCTGACCGCGTGGCAGGGACTCGTCGAGCGCGCGAACGTGCGGCCCGGTCAGAAGGTCCTCGTCCACGCGGGCTCGGGCGGTGTGGGCACGATCGCGATCCAACTCGCCAAGCATCTCGGGGCACACGTCGCGACGACGGCGGGCACGGCCAATGTCACGTGGGTCCAGGATCTGGGCGCTGATGTCGTCGTCGACTACCGGCGGGACGACTTCGAGACCATCCTGCGCGACTACGACGTGGTCCTGGACAGTCTGGGCGGAGAGACGCTCGAGAAATCCCTCCGCGTGCTGAAGCCGGGCGGACTCGTCATCGGCATAGCCGGCCCGCCCGACCTCGCCTTCGCGAGGGAGATCGACGCAAATCCGGTCGTCCGCCTCGCGACGATGCTGCTCAGTGCTCGCACTAAGTTGCGGGCCCGGAGACGCCACGTGAGGTACGCGTTCCTCTTCATGCGGGCCAGCGGCGAGCAGCTCCGCGCGATCACCGCCCTCGTCGACGCCGGCACCATCAGACCTGTCGTGGACCGGGTCTTCTCGTTCGAGTCGACCAAGGAGGCCATGGCCTACGTCGATAGCGGACGGGCCAAGGGCAAGGTCGTGGTCACCATGGGCTGACCTGCCTCGGGCGACCGCGGTGAGTGCCGCGGGCCCTTCACATGTGTGTCCGAGGGGCGACACGGTACATACGCACACGCCTGCTCCCGACCTGAGGGCAACGTGCGGTGGCTCTCCGAGCCGGCTGAGAAGCTTGCGGGGCGATGGCCTCGAGTTGCCGCACCGGGTCGCGCACAGGTTACAGCAGCACCGGCAAGCTGAACCCGGACGCGGTGCACGGGCCACTGCGGGCCTGCGCCGGTACGGTCGGAACCCCGTCGAAGGGCTGGCCGATGCCTGTCTTCATGATCGAACGCCGATACGCCGACGACCTGGAACTCAGCGCTGACGCCGCGGACGGCGTCAACCGGATCAATTCCGACGAAGGCGTGCAGTGGCTGTACTCGTTTCTGTCCGCCGACAAGCGTAAGACGTACTGCCTCTACGAGGCGCCCTCGGCCGAGGCGATCCGCCGCGCAGCCGCGCGTGCCGGGCTGCCCGCCGACGTCGTCGTCGAGATGATCGCGACGGTCCGGCCGGACGGCTCCCTGGTCCCGCTCTGAGCGGCCCTGCTCCAGGCGGCCCGGCTACTCCAGCAGTCCGTGAGCCGCGGCGAACATCGCCGCCTGGGTCCGGTTCCCGGACCCGGTCTTGGCCAGGATGCTGCGCACGTGGTTGGCGGCGGTGTTCTCGCTGATGACCAGGCGCTCGGCGATCTCACGATTGAGCAGGCCCTCGCCCAGCAGCTGCAGCACTTCCGTCTCGCGGAGGGTCAGGCCGCTGGGACGGCGGGGCGCGGGGACGCCCGGCACCGTCCCCCCGAGGAGCCGCAGGACCCGCCGGAGTCCGAGGGGTTCCGCCAGCCGGCGGGCCCGTCCGGCCACGTCGTCCAGCACCCTGATGTCGGAACCGGTCCGCCGACCATGGACCACCTGCGCCGCGAGGGTGTGGGCCTGGTGCAGGGGCGACCCCATCCGGGTGTCCATTTCGAGGGCCGCGGCCAGTTCCTCGTCCGCCGGCCCGTCCAGCAGTGAGTCGAGGGCACCCAGGTACCGGTCGGCGCTGCCGAACACGGCGACGAACTGACCGGCCACGAGGTTGGTGCCGGCGTACTCGGCCATCATCGGACGCAGCGCCCGCACGGCCGCCTCGTCCTCGAGGAACAACGCCGCCTCTACCGCGTAGACCAGGACGCACGGCCACTGCGCCGAGTCCTCGTACCGCGCCAGCCGGCCGTCGATCAGCCACGCCAGCAGCTGCGCCGCCGGCCGGGCCAGCTCCAGTTCGGTGTACAGGGCGAGCAGGCCCGGCGCCCAGTGCTCCTCCGGCGACTCGTCGCCGGTGATCAGGCCCCGGACCTGGCCGACCATCCCGCTCTCCCGCCTGATCATGTAGCTCTGCACCGCGCACGGGCCTTCGGTGTCGTCGCTGCCGAACGACGTCCCCAGGTCCAGCAGGACCCCGCAGGTGCGGTGTGCCGCGGCGAAGTCCCCGGCGGTGAACTGCCGGGCGTAGCTCATGCAGCCGGCCATGTAGTCGAAGAAGGTCTGCCCCGTGGCCCGGGCCATCCGTACAAGGTCGTCATGGGCCTGTTCGAGGGCGACCGGCTCGCCCTGCAGGTAGGAGATGACACCGCGGTAGTAGGCCGCGGGACCGAGGTGCCCCAGCGCCCCCGTCCGGTCGGCCAGCCGGGACAGCTCCCCGGCGCGGGCGAACTTGTCCGGCGCGTCCTTCGGGCGCAGACCGTTCCAAAGACTTGCCTGCAAGGCATGGGCGAGCAACTCGTCGTCCCGGTGCTCCCGCGCAAGGTCCACCGCCCGGCGGCCGACGGCATCGGCCTTCGCGGTGGCCCCGGTGAAGGCCATGGCCCGGCCCAGGCTGGCCAGGCCCCGCACGTAGCGCGGGTCGGCCGGGTCCGGCTCGATTCCCGCCAGGGCGTCGACGAGCAGGTGCACCGCCTGGTGCCCGGGGAGGCCGGGACGCCAGGACGCGTCCTCGTAGGCCACGGCCGCGGCCAGCCGCTGGGCGGGATCCCCTGTTCCGGCCGCCACTCGTTCGGCGAGCGCCCGGGCGCGGGCAAAGTCCCCCGCGAGCAGGTGACTCCCCGCCGCGGACAGGACCAGCAGGCTGCGTTCGGCGTCGTCCTCGCTGAGGGCGGCGGCCTGCTCGAACCACCCCGCGGCGTCCTCGTGGGCGAGGCTCCGCTCGGCGGACCGGGCCGCCTCGGTCAGGTGGCGCACCGCCTTCGCCGCGTGGCCGAGGGCCTGCGCCTGCGCGTAGTGGAAGGCCAGTTGCTGGGTTCGTCGTTCCGATGCCTGGACCGTCGACTCGATCGCCTGCGCCACCCCGGCGTGCAGCTGCAGGCGGCGGGAGGCCGGCATCAGGTCGAGAACCGCCTGCCGGCACAGGGAGTGCGGGAAGCGCAGCACGTCGTCCGAGGGCGGCACCGGCTCGAGCAATCCGAACGCGACGGCCTCGTCCAGCCCGGCCAGGGTCGTCTCCCGGCTCCATTGGGCCGCCGAGAGGACCGTGGCGACGTCGACGTCCTCCCCGACGACGGCGGCCAGCTCGACGGTCTGCCGCGCGGGCAGCGGAAGGCGTTCCAGCCGGCCGAGGATCGTGTCGCGGACCGAGGCCGGCGCCTGGCGCACGGCGAGGTCCGCTCCGCCGTGCGCGGAGTGGTCACGCCACAGCTCGCGCAGGAAGAACGGGTTGCCACCGGTCTGGTCCCGCAGCACGGTGGCGGCGCCGCGGGCGGCGCGCGCGGAGAGGTGTCCCTCCTGGACCAGGTACTCGGCGATGTCCTCGACGGCCAGGCCGGCCAGGTCGAGCCGACGCACACCGTCGAGCCGGTAGAGCTGCGCGATCGTGCGGACCAGCCCCGCCGATCGGTCCGGCGCCGTGGTGCGGTGCGTGCCGAGTACCAAGATCGGGGAGTCCGCGGTCCGCTCCACGAGGTGCGCGAGTAGCTGCAGCGACGATGGCCCGGCCCAGTGCAGGTCCTCGAGGGCGAGGACGAGCGGCTGACGGGCCGCGACGTCGCAGACGGCGTCGACCGCCGCGTCGTACAGCGCCCGCCGGTACTCGCGCGAGGGACCGTCCGCGTCCGCAGGTGAGCCCCGGCCGGCGAGGGTCGACAGCCGTTCGTCGCCTCCGGCGTCGCCCCGGGCACCGAGCAGTGCGGCGAGCGGCTCTCCGAAGGGCTGGTAGGGCGGCCCGAACTCCGCGGCGCACGTGCCGACCAGGACGGCCGCCCCGTGCTGGTGCAGGGTGGTCGCGACCTCGGCCAGCAGACGGGACTTGCCGGCCCCCGGCTCACCGCCCACGAAGACGACCTGCCGGCTGCCGGCGAGGACCGCGGCCCAGACCTCCTCGAAGGTGGCCAGCTCCGCCCACCGGCCGACGAACGCCGGACGCGCGGGTGAGGACCAGCGCGCCGGCAACGGTGGAGGCGCCCAGCCGGACACGGGCCCGACGCTAGACCCCGCCGCCGCGGGGCGTCGATGACCAGATCTGGCCATGCGCGGTTGCGGCGGCAGTTCCGCACTTCTGGTCATGTGCCGGCCCCCCGCGACTCCCTAGCGTCGGTCGCGTCCCGACGGAGCGGCGGGACCGAACCGAGGAGCAGCCATGGTCATGTCAGCACTCGACACACTCGCCGACCGCGTAAGCGGACCCATGGTCCGCCCGGGGGACGAGGGCTACGAGGACGCCCGGCACGTCTACAACGCCATGATCGACGCGCATCCGGCGGCGGTGGTCCGGTGCACGAACGCGGCCGACGTGGTCGCCACGGTGCGCTACGCCGCCGACACCGGCAGCCCGCTGGCCGTGCGCGGCGGCGGGCATAGCGTGCCGGGTTTCGGCACGGCAGACGACGCGGTCGTGGCGGACCTGTCGGACATGCAGGCGGTGGACGTCGACGACGAGACCCGCACTGCGACCGCCGGCGGCGGCACCACCTGGGGCCGCTTCAACGACGTCACCGCCGCCCACGGCCTGGCGACGACCGGCGGCATCATCTCCACCACCGGCCTCGGCGGCCTGACGCTCGGCGGCGGCATCGGCTACCTCTGCCGGGGCTACGGGCTCTCCTGCGACAACCTGCTCGCCGCCGAGGTGGTGACCGCCGACGGGACGGTCGTGACGGCGAGCGAGTCCGAGCACCCCGACCTGTTCTGGGCGCTGCGGGGTGGGGGCGGCAACTTCGGTGCGGTCACCCGCTTCACCTTCCGCCTGCACCCGGTGACCACCGTCTACGGCGGACCGATGTTCTTCGAGCTCTCCGACGGCGCGGCCATCCTCGCGCATTTCCGGGAGTTCATCCGGACGGCGCCGCGCGAGTACGGCGGCTTCCCCGCCTTCCAGATCGCGCCGCCGCTGCCCTTCGTGCCGGAGAACCGGGTCGGGGAGCCGTTCGTGGCGCTGGTGTCCTGCTGGACCGGCAACCCGGCCCAGGGCGAGCGGATCCTCGACGGGTTCCGGCAGGTGGCCCACCCGGTGGCCGAACACGTCGGCGAGATGCCGTACGCGGCGCTCAACAGCGCGTTCGACGCCCTGGTGCCGCCGGGGCTGCAGCATTACTGGAAGGCCGCCTTCGTGCGCGAGCTGACCGACGACGCGATCGCCGCGCACATGGAACACGGGCCGAAGGTGCCCACCGTCAACTCGACCGTGCACCTGTACCCGATCAACGGCGCCGTCCACGACTTGGCGGATGACGCCACCGCGTTCGGGCACCGCGACGCGACGTTCGCGCCGGTGATCGCCGGGATGTGGCCGGACCGGGCGGACAACGAGCGCAACACGACATGGGTCCGCGTCAACTTCGCCTCGGCCGACGACCAGTCACGGGCCGGCGCCAACTACGGCACGAACTACGCCCGGCTGCGGGAGCTCAAGCGCCGCTACGACCCCGCCAACCTGTTCCACCTGAACCAGAACATCCAGCCCTGATCCCGCCGACCGCGGCGCCGGAACCGAGGAGAGATCATGCGCGTCATCGCCCGCACTGACCTGCCCATGGCGATCGAGGAGGGAGGTGTCGAGTTCCGGACCGACCGGGCCGGCGAGAACAACATCGCCTGGGTACGTCTGCCTGCTGGAGCGGACCTCCGGCCGGGCCTGGCAGGCCTACCGGGTGACCTCTGCCCCTGCCCCCACTGGGGTTACATGATTTCCGGCCGCTGGTCATGCACACCAAGGACGGCGACGCGACCTACGAGGCGGGACAGGCCTTCTACTGGGCCCCCGGGCATGCGCCGGAGGCTCTCGAGGACTGCGAGTACATCGACGTGTCGCCGTCCGCCGAGCTCGAGGAGGTCATCCGCCACCTACAGGGCGGCTCCGCCGAGGAGCGGCGGACGTAATCGGTGTACGAGGCGGTCCCTCTCGACTTCTCATCGAGCAGTCCGTCGGATGGGTGGGGCCAGCCACCGAGCCCATGGCTTCTCACGGCGAAGGCTCCGCGTCGGTTCCCCGCGGAGCTGGGGCCGCGGTGGACCCGTACCATGCGCATACGGCTCCGCGGGGCCGATGAGATTCGGAAGTCGATTCCGGCAGGGAACTCACCGCCGTACTGATTGATGGCCGCGGCGTCTCGGGGGACCGCTCCTGTGCCGTTCTCGACTGTGCCGACGCCTGCCGGTCGCCGGACCGATCCTGCCCGCCTCGGGGAGACATCTCGGGACGGGGTCGACAACCGCCCGCCAGGTTGCGAGGTGCGCGTCATGAGCGTCGCGGCTCTTCCCGGCAGGCCGGTCTGGACCGAGCCGGTCCGTCCTTCGATCAGGACTCCTGCCGGGGCCTTCGCCCTGCCGCCCGCGCGGGGCCGGCGGAGGGGGGCCCACGCGGCGGCGCCCATCTGGCGGTCGATGCTGCCGTTCCTGTGCTGGCTGACGTGCGTGCTCGCCGGAAACGTCGTGGCCGCGCTCGTGCTGGTCAGCGGTAGGTTCGTCCCGTCCGCGCTGACCTACAGCGTCACTGCGGCGAGCATCAACATCGGGCTCGCCGCGCTGGTGCGGCAGGAGTACTTCGTCAACGCTCTGTTCCGGGGCGCGACGTCGGTTCCTCTCCGCTGGCCGCTGCGCGTCCGTTCGGCGCTCGCGCAGGTGTACCAGTTCAGCGGCGGCGTCCACGTTGGCTGTGCGCTGTCCGCCATCGGCTGGATCACCGCCTTCACGGCGGTGACGGCGGGCCGCGTGGTCGTCGGCCCGGAGAGCGGCCCTGAGATCGCCCTGCTCGCCATGGCCGCCGCAATCCTGGCCGTTCTGGGCGGTATGGCGGTGTGCGCACGTCCGACCGCGCGGGAGCAGCGCCACGACCGGTACGAGCTGACCCACCGCTACGGCGGCTGGCTGTCCGTGGTGCTCTTCGCCGTGCTGACCCTCCTGATGGCAGCGCGCTCCGGGGGCTCCATTGTCGCGGGGCTGGTCGCGTCCCCCGGCACGTGGATCGTGCTGGCCGTCGCCGTCTTTGTCGTGATTCCTTGGCTGCAGTTGCGCCACATTGCGGTGTCCGTCGTGACGCCGTCCGACCACGTGGCGCTGGTCACCCTCGATCGTGGACGGCGGGTACGGACAGGTACGGCGAGCCGAATCGCCCGCCGGCCGCTCGGCCAGTGGCACGCCTTCGCCGACATGCCCTCCCGCGACACCGACGCCTCCCGGATGGCGGTCTCCCGCGGTGGTGACTGGACAGCCCGGTTCATCGCCGACCGGCCCGACTCGGTGTGGGTGCGCGGCGTCCCGACGGCCGGCGTTGTCACGGTGGCTCGACTGTTCCATCGTGTGGTGTGGGTGGCGACCGGTAGTGGGATCGCGCCGTGCCTGCCGCAGCTCCTCTGCGACCCGACGCCCGCCCGGCTGGTGTGGGTCACCCGCAACCCCGAGCGCACCTACGGTCCCGATCTGGTGGGGGAGATCCTCGCTGCCCAGCCGGACACGATCGTGTGGGACACCGACGCGTACGGCCAGCCCGACCTGGCCGGGCTGGCCTACCGCGTGTGCCGGGACACCGGAGCCGAGGCGGTCATCTGTATCTCGAACAAGAAGACCACCCTGCGGTTGGTCGCGCAGCTACGGCAGCGGGGTATGACGGCCATCGGCCCCATCTGGGACTCCTGAGCAGCGCCGCCCGCGGGTGACCGATACGAGGCCCAGGACCAGGCCGGCGCGCGCGCTCACGCATGTGCTCGACCGCCGAAAGGGGGACACGTGACCGGGGCTCCCGGAGCTGTGGCACGTTCAGCACCGTGTGGCGATGTGCCCAGGGCTGAGTGCCCGAGGGGCGACTCGCTACATACGCACACGCCTCCAGCCCGGTCCGCGATGACGTCGGGCCGAGCGCGTCTGGCGCGCACGGGGTCCCTCAGTGCAGAGCGATGCTCTCGTCGTCGAACCCCGCCACGACACGCAGCCTGCCGCCGAGCGCTTCGACGTAGGACTCGAGTGTTCCCACTTCGGTGTGGGTCAGCGTGCCGTGCTCGATCTTGCTGATCCGCGCTTGGCTGACCTTCATCCGCTTCGCCAGCATCTGCTGATTGAGTGCCTGCGCCTTGCGGATGTCGGCCAATCGCTGAGCCTGCACCGCATCGGCGAGGGCCCTCGTCGCATGCGTGACGCGCTCCTCGTCCACCAAGCCACCGCTGACGGCGTCCGCTCGAACGTCCTTCCAGTTCCTGGCCACGTCAGACTTCTTCTGCTCGGTCGCCGGCCAGCCACTGCTCGTAGCGTGCCTCGGCAACCGGGATGTTGGTGCGGTACCAGTCCTTCCAGCGGCCCGACTTGTCCCCGGCGACCAGCAGGACCGCCTTCCGCTCGGGGTCGAAGACGAACAAGATCCTCACCTCTGTTCGTCCGGTCGATCCGGGTCGCAGTTCCTTCATGTTGTGCCGGGCGCTGCCGGGTCCGCCACGACAAGATCGACACCAACGGCAAGCTCAGCCTGCGGCACAACAGCCGGCTGCATCACATCGGCCTGGGCCGCCGATACGCCGGCACAGCGGTGCTCGTCCTGGTCCACGACCTGCACATCCGCGTGCTCAGCACCAGCGGACGCCTACCCCGGGACCTGACCCTCGACCCGACCCGGGACTACCAACCACAGGCCCCAACGTGAACGATGTCGCGGGACACCTGTGAACGGTGTCCCGCGACATCGCACTGGTGTCCGAGGGGGGACTTGAACTCCTGTCCGCAGCTAAGCACCCAGATGCATCATGGTGCGCTGACCTGCTCGTTTGCCTCTCAATGGAGACGCCGAGACGACCCGGATCTGCATCCAGATACCCCCGAATGCGCCGTCGGCAGTATCACGCGGAGTATCACGAGGCGATCCCTCGCAGACCCGACTCCGGACCAGTCGACCACCGTGGTCCGGGCATGCCACCCCACGCAGACGACTCGTTATCGGCTGGGCGGTGAGGTCGCCCGTGCTGCCGCCGGCTCTCCTGGTTGCGACCAGCTGGTCGTTGTGGGGACACATGGCTACCGGCTACCAGTAGAGGAGTTGTGTAGCCCTTCGACAGCGTCGTCGACCGCCACACCGAGGACGGCCAACAGAGGTAGGCGTGGAATCAATACTCGTCGACCCAGCCGGACCACCGGCAGCTCACCGTTCTCGATGGCTCGGGTCACCGTGCGGACGTCGACGCCGAATACCGAGGCCGCCTGCGCGACGGTCACCACTGCGGAGCCGCTGGCCCTAAGGTCCTCGAGGTTCACCGTGATCCCACTTGACCGGCGATGACGTCGGACTCGACCTGAAGCGCCGCAGGACCGGCATCCGCCCGCGCCCGAGGCCTTTGACGGATCATCGTCCTACAGTCGGCCCGGAGCAGGTGCGGCGCCTCCTCCGGCGTGAGCAGCGGGGGATCGGCGCCCAGCATGTCGTGGAGCGGCTGCGGATCACCCATGTCGACACCTTCCAAACTGTCCCGCCTCACTGACACGGGCCCGGAGGCCGTGCTGGAGGGATTGCTGCGTGCTGCCTGCCTCCCAACGGTGGCGCACGGGTCTCCAGAAAGTCTCTGGTTCCGGTGACGGGAGCACCGCCCCCTGTCAACACGGTCGTGCGTCCAGATGACGGGGCGCCTTGCGGACGGCGCACCAAGTGCGGCCTCGCGATCCCGCTTGCATGACCTCGATCTGCTCGCGCGCATCCTCCTGTATTGCTCCTGCAGTTCTCCGGTCAACGAGAGTCCTCTCGCGCCACGACGAGGTCTGCCGGACGGAGCCGAGGTTGCGGCTAGGGTTCGGCGTCACACGAGCGGGGTGTCCACCGAACGGGTGACGTGGAGGAGAGCTGCCATGGCGCGGCCACTGCTTCGAGGTGACCGCTTGCGGGCTGCCCGTGAGGCCGTGGGTCTGACCAGAGAAGAACTGGCCACCAAGTTGGAGCTCTCCGGCCCGGCGCGCATCCGGGTGTGGGAGACGGGGCTCGAACGCCCGCGGCCCCGCTTCGTGCCGCGGCTGGCGGCTGCGTTGGGCGTCGACCCGTTGTACCTGCTCGACGTCGATGCAGGGGACCCGCCCTTGGCGGCTCTTCGCCTGGCGGCCGGATTCGCCACGAACCAGGTGACTGCTCCCGGCCTGTCGGTCATGACGTACGTACGCCTGGAGGACGGTCGCCCCGGTGTGGACCACTCCGCCACGGTGATCGCCGCCGTCGCCGAAGTCCTCGGTGTGGACGTCGCTCGCGTGGAGGCGGCCGTCCGCCGTTCTCGCAGCGACCACGCGGCCGTGGCCTCCTTCGGCGGCTGAACAGGAGGATTACGGGAGGAAGAGCTTGCCTCCACGGGCGATCTCGGTGGTAATTTCCCCCACCACTTGCCCGGGAGGTGCCTATGACCCGCACGACAGAGTCGAGCGCGACATGGCCCGGCGTGCCCTCGAGGCTCGCAGCTCGCCTGCTTTCGGGTCATGCTCCTGCCGGAGCGCGGCCCCCGGCCCCTCCGGTGGGGGCGGTCGCGATGACCACGCGGCAGTGGGCGGCTGGCCTACTCCTGTTGCTGCTGCCCCTCGCCGGCTGCTCGGCGAGCGACGCCAGTCCGGACTCCTCGCCGAGCACGACGGCGTCCTCGTCGTCGCAGGCTCCGTCGTCCGCGCCTGTCACGACCAGCGCGCCGACTCCCGAGGAGGAGGCCGCAGAGGCTGCGACCGCTGCCGTCACCGGGATGCTGGGTGTGTTCGATGCGGCCAGAAAGGACCCTGGCGTCAGGGACTGGGAACCGGAGATACGGCGATTCGCAGGCGACCCCGCCGCCCTGCTTGCCGTTACGGCAGTACGCGACTACGCGACGATCGGCCTCCGCCAGGAAGGCGACACCGCGGTCGACCTGGAGGTCACCGGCGTCGATTTGGCGTCTCCCGAAGGGCCCACCGTGAAGATCACTGGCTGCTACGACAGCCGGAGCACGCGGGTGGTGAATGTGGAGTCCGGCGAGGTGGTGCCACCCGGGACTCCGCCGCGGTACGTCTGGGACATCACCGTGACCCGCTACGCGGCCGAACCCGGATCCCCGTGGCTGGTCAATCAACTCGACCCGTTGACGGATCGACCGTGCTGAGGGCGTCCCGCGTGGCCTTGCTGGCGGCCGCGATGCTCGCCGTCCCCAGCGGGCTGGAGAGCGCCATGGCAGCGCCGCCCGTCGACTGCGCCAAGCAGGATGCGGTGACCGGCATCTGCCTGATCGAGGCGAGCTCTCCCGGTCAAGACGCAGACGCCGACCCCGTAGCCGTCGGCGGCAATTCTGGTGCGGGACAGCCGACTGACGGAGACACTCCACCCCAGGACCCGTGTACGTACACGGTGTCGCAGCCGCCACCGACGAGCGCCCTGTGGCAGGGACAGTCCCCGGCCGACGGAGCGATGTACGCGAAGGTCTGTCCACGGGTGGGCGGGTCCGGCCTCACCACGCTGCTCGTGTACATACCGAACGGCTCCGCTCCGCCGGCCGGACCACCCGTGGACCCGCGTGTCCTGGCCGAGCAGGCTATCGCCTCGCTCATCATGCGTGCCCCCGAGATCCGAATGGCGCCGCCACCCGGGTCTACCGGGGGTCTGGTGGGCCTGCCGGTGTGGATGTGGACCGAACGCGGGGAGGAGTTCCTCGGGCCCACCCGGCAGTCGGTGTCGGCCGGGGGCGTCACGGTCGCCGCCGTAGGCGAGGTCAGCCGCATCGCCTGGGACATGGGGGACGGCACCACGGTGGTCTGCGGCGCCGGGACGCCGTACCCGCCGGGGGCGGAGGACGAGTCGCCGGACTGCGGCCACGTCTATGCGCAGGCGTCGAGCCGACACGTCGCGGGCGGTGGCCCGTGGCCGATCACCGCAACGAGCACATGGACGGTCACCTGGTCCGGCGGGGGGCTGTCGGGCACGGAGACGTTGGAGCTGTCCTCGTCGTCCGAGTTGTTCGTCGGCGAATTGCACGTCCTCAACCAGGACGGGGGCAGTCGATGACGCGCACCCAGCCGCCGAAGACCAGCGCACCGCCCCCCGCCGCGGTGGGCAATGGGCTGCCCCGGGCGCCGGTGCTGCCGCCGCCGCGTCGCCGGCGGCGTCCGGCGCTGCTGGCGCTGGCGGTGACCATGGTGGTCCTCGGAGCGCTGGGAGCGACCTACCTGGCGACCTCGCTGGGCCAGACGTCTCCGGTGATCGCGCTGGCACGGGAGGTGCCCTGGGGCCAGGTCATCACCGCTGCCGACTTGGTGGAGGCGAGGATCTCGCCTGATCCGGCGTTGCAGCCGATTCCGTACGGTGATCGCGACCAGGTGATCGGCATGGTGGCGGCGACCACCCTGACGCCAGGTTCGCTGCTCACCCGCGACGCGCTGACCGATCAGCGCCTCCCGGCCCCCGGTCAGCAGCTGGTCGGAGTCGGGGTGTCGACGGTGCAGCTGCCGGCGACCGCGCTGCGGCCCGGCG
>Ga0307409_100000946_pt1 | contig 13535 bp, 9 predicted proteins | sample 322Ometagenome_2_FD_203888 | JGI IMG/M metagenome (GOLD analysis project Ga0307409, IMG submission 203888) | Maize rhizosphere microbial communities from greenhouse at UC Davis, California, United States - 322HYB-O-2 | ecosystem: Host-associated > Plants > Roots > Rhizosphere > Soil | place...
AAGCCCATGATCCGATGCCGGCACCAGTTCCCAAGTGACATGCTTCGCCCCCACTGACTGCGCTTGTGGTTTGATATCTAATCGAACAATCATTTCGGACGCGTTAAGTGGCGGGTTATCCCCGGTGTTGGGCGACCAACTACCGGATACTAGCGGTATTAACTACCGGTATCATTATAGGGGCGCGACCAAGTGATCGTGGGTGAGCGCGACCAAGTGATCGCGGAAAGCGCGACCAAGTGATCGTGGATAACTGGGTCAATCCACCGGGTTAGGTGTCGGTGATCTCGGTCGCTGTCGCGTCGATGGTCAGGGGGTCGAGGCGCGGCGTGACGATCAGCTTCTTCATGACCGGGGGCGGGGAATTCCACAGCAACAGCCCGGCGTCGGCGATCTCGATCCGAGCGTTCGGGTAGACCGTCAGGACGGTCTTGAGCGCCAGCACGAACTTGCGGCGGAAGTCGCGCGTCCGGTCATAGTCGGGACCGAACTGCGTCTTGAGCGCTCCCCATGTGATCGTCTGCGGCTTGCCCTTGGGGACGCGGTGCAGGCGTTGCGCGAGCCATGCATAGATGTCGAGGTCCAGTGCTGAGTGGGCGAGCGCGGCGACGGCCCGGCTGTCGAGCGGGACGGCGTGCTTGGTCAGGCTATCGAAGTAGCGGGGAGCGAGCTGCACCGTCGAGGGCCACATGGTCCGCTGCTTCGCATCGTCGGGCCACCACAGGTCGAAGGCATCGATCACGTCCGTCTTGATCGTCGTCGAGCCTATGCCAAGCCGAATGGATGCAGCGGCGAGGCGGGCGAGTTGGTCGCGCAGGGTGCGGATATTCCGGCCATGCACATGGATGCCGAGCGCCCTGACGAACGCCGTCATGCTGTCCTGCACGTCGATGACCGGGGAGCCGGTGCGCAGGGCCTCGCCGTTGAGGTGCAGCATGACCAGCCGGGGCTTCTCGCCGTGGGGCAACGGCAGATCAACCCACTTGCCGGTGTCGGGATGGCGGGCGGCGCCGGCCTCGATCCGCAGGGACACGTTGCCCTGGTCGCGGATCCAGACGCGCTCGTCGGTCGGCTTGTAGGGCAGGTTGGTCTGACACAGGACCGAATGCGAGAACGCGATCTCGTCGGCGCGGCTGTCGATGATCTCGGCATGGGCATCGATCAGGCGCTTGGTCGTCGGCGTCACCTTCGGGACCTTGAGCACCTCGCCCAGCTTCCGCGCCGGCTTGTCGGGCCGCCGGTCGGCATTGCGCTCCAGGCAGTCGAGCAGGGTCTTGGCAGCCTGGCGCTTGGGATCGTAGCCGTACTGGTCGTCATCGCCGCGCTTGGGCATGGTGGGATCTCCGAGGGTCGATCGACATTCACCGTGGCTGGGTGCCGGCCTCGCGTCAATCCGCCAGCCTGGAGCATTGTGGCTAGCAGGCACTAGCATCCCCGTAGCAGACCCCGTAGCATATGTTAGCATCCCCGTAGCAGGTCAGCCATATGCCAAGCCCCCAGCTTAACCTCCGCGTCCCCCTGGAGCACCATGAACTGCTCAGGGCCGTAGCAGCCCGGCTCAGGTCCGACGCGGCTTTCGCGGCCCATCTCGGGGCCTTGCTAGCAGGCGTAGCAGACCCCACAGCAGGTGCTACGACCCCCGTAGCGGACGCTAGCACCATTGCCTCGATCATGGCCCGGCTGGATGCTTTGGAGCGCGGGACGGTCGCGCAGGCGGCTGGGAAGGTCGTGGAGGCGGTTCCGCCTCCCGTTCCGTCAGACAGTCTTCCGCCGGGAAACTGGTCGGAGGAGGAGGCAGCCGCCCTTCGATCCATCCGCCTTGGGCGGTCGGAAGACGTGCCCCAGGAACCCGCCCCGGCGCCCGCGCGTCGCGCCAGGAGCCGCAAGCCGCCGATTTAACGTTAAATCCGGTATCGTTCGGGGAGCCGGGGCGTTCCGGTATCGTTCGGAGGGACCGCGACAACACCTCGCGCCCGGATGCCCATGGCCCGCTGCCGATCGGACGACGCCGGACGGGCGAATGCGGGCAGACTGTGGTCGGCGGTATGCTGGCACCGGCCCGCTGCCAGTCGGATCGCCACGGCGCCGGATGGGGTTCACAGCGGGTCCGGCGCTCCGCCTCCGTGGTTCCTCCGTCCGCCTTGGTCAGCCCCGTCGCCGGCCGGTGCGGGCCGCGGGGGCGGGGTTGCTCCGGCGCACCACCTGCTAGGGGTATCAGGCAGTGCGGCGCTTCAGTCGATGTTCATGTCATACATCTGCCCCTCATTATCCTGGCAGACACCCAATCCGGAGCCAGACATATCGCTATACTGGAACTCGCAGCGGAGCGATTTGCCGCCCTCAGCTGAAAGGTTCGCTCGCCCGTTCCCGCCGCCAATGAAACTGGTCGTACTGGGGGCAGAAGGCCCAAGCGTGCGGAAAAGCACGCTAAGGAACCGGATTTCTCCCGGATAAGCAACGCAAGTCTATGCCCTAGACAACTTTACCAGGAAGTTGGCGATTTTGCTGCGTGCAATTATTGCGGCCAACCGGGATTGGCCGGAACGTCGGCGTTCCGTCTGGCAAATTGCACGCAGCAGCCGGGGGCTCTAACGCCGGGGGTCATATTGCGTCCAACTCGCCAGCTCCTATGAGCAAGTGACCCGGATTGGCTGGCCCAAGCGGGCTTCGTATGACCCGACCAATGCAGGGGTCAATATTGCGTCCAATACGCTAGCGTGCTTTTCCGCGCGTCTGGGCCTTCTGCCCCAATTCGTCCTGGATCTGGGCGCGCTCCTCGATCAGCCACGCCCCTGCCGGCTACCTCCGGCCCGGCCTCACGGATCGAACACCGGGCGTTGCAGGGCATCAGCGTCTCGGCGTGGTCTAGCATCGCTGGCCCAGGCACCGGATGGATTGCAGACCGGAGCGCCAGGAAAAGATTTCGGCATCTGGTGGAGTGCTTGGAGCCGGGACTGAAGTGGTCGGGGGAGATGGTCAGCCAAAGGCCAAGGGAAGCAAGCTGATGCGTTCTGGCTGCCTTGACCCCACATGAAAGGCCTTACCCCCTCCATGACAGTCTGCGCTCCATCACAGACGGAGGAAGACATGATTCTAAGAGAGATCATCGCAGCTAGCGTTGCGGTCGCCATGACAGTGCCACTCATGATCATCGGCATGAGCATCAGCGCTTGTGGAGCTAGATGCCGAGATGAAAGGCGGTCAGTTTGCCTAGAGCGAAAGCCTCGACGCAGGATGGACGAGGATGTGAGGATATAAGGCGAGAGCAGGAGCTGAAAAAGTCCCTTCAACAGGGCTCCTGATGCCCGCGCCCTCAGGGATGGCTATAGGACTCGTCGGGCGCGGGCCATCTTGCCCTAATCAGGACAGGGTGTCTTGGGCCGCAAGAGGCGGCCCAAAGGGCCTATCCGGCCCTGGCATTCAGGCAAGAGATTTCCGTCTAGGGGCCACGCCATAGAACGGGCAGAATTATACGATAAGCTGTCCCAATTGAACCCGCTCGGACAAACAGCCCTGAAACCCGCGGATTTACTGGAGTTCGTTCCATCCTGAACAGTCCAGCCTCCAAGTGGGACAGCGCCGATTTTGCCGCTGAAGGTGGCCATCCTGGCACCAGACACCGCTTTTCCGAGCTTTCCGAACCGCTATCCGGCCGATTTCTCACTTTGTCCGCTTACCGTATAATCCTGCCCGTTCTATGGCGTCACCCCCTGTAGCCACCATCGACGAGCAGATACAGCAGGATCAGCGCTTCTTCCAAGCCCATGGTCGCCTCCCCAAGACCCCATGGACAGATCTACGCCGTGCCTCACCCGCACCAAAAACCCGAGAATTGGGTTAGGAGTTGGATTGCGTCTCAGACGGAATAAATTGGCCCAAATTTAATTTGCCGAGAGACTGATAATGGAAGCCGGAGACATCCTGTCTGGCATGCATCCGACTTCGGCCGTTTTTGGGCTGCTGAAAGCGACAATCGGGAAATTTGGTTGATGGACAATCTATCGCCCAAGCAGTTCGTCAAAAATATTCCAGGTATTACCTCTCGTACTGAAAGTGGATTAGGCATTACCGTCCTTCTGCTAATATTTGGAACGATTTCGGCCTTGAAAGGCTTGAACCTGCACGTTGATGTGACGGCGTCATACTTCTATTACAGCGATTTCCGGTTCGGGTTTATTCTGCGTGGCTTGGTCGGGCAGCTTTTCTCCCCCATTCTCGCAGCATTGCCGCAGAGCTCGCACAACGGTCTGATGATCGCTTGGCACTTCGCAACACTCGCCACCCTACTCATCGTGCTGTCCCGGTTCGCTGCGCGGATGGTCGTCGCGACCGGGCGGGCCAGCGTGCTGGCGATGGCGGTTCTCCTGTTCTGTTCGCCTTTGATCCCGTCGCTGGCCTATTTCACAGCCGCGCCCGATGTCCTGCTTTGTCTGCTCACATTGGGGATCGTCGAAGCAACCCGGGCGCGGCGCTTTGTGTTGGCATGGCTGATATTTTTCGTCGGGGCACTCGCCCACCAGATGATGATTTTCATCGCCCTGCCGGTGATGTTACTGGGCAGTTTCATCAATGCCGACCGGCATGTTCCCGCCATGGCTGGGTCCGCAGCCGTCGGGCTCGCAGCCTGCATCCTCATCCTGTTGGCGCCTGCTCCCGACGAGCGCTTGGCTAGCCGCTTCATCGAGATGGGTATATCGCCCGCCGAGGCGCAGGTCCTCTACAAGAACCAGCTTGGCCAGAAATCTTCCGAGATGCTGGGTGTTATGGCCGACCTGTGGCGTCAGAACTTGGGGTTCCGGGAGCAAGGGAACAGAAAACCGACATAAGGAGGATCTGAGCCTCAAGCTACCTCGTCCATAGCCTGGACGGGATCACGAAGCGGGCGCAGTTCGCCGCGGGCAACCCCGTCCGGTAAGGTAAAAGCGTAGCGGCCGAGCATGTTGATGTGTTCGAAACCAAGCGGCGACAGCCGCGCCACGTCGCCGTCACGCACGTCGAAGCCTTCCGCCCGCAGTTGGTCGAGCGCGGCATCCATATAGATTGTGTTCCACAGAATGATGGCGTTGACGACCAGACCAAGGGCGCCGAGTTGATCTTCCTGCCCTTCGCGGTAATGCTGACGGAGTTCGCCGCGCTTTCCATGAAAGACGGCGCGGGCGAGCTGGTGACGGCCCTCACCGCGGTTGAGCTGGATGAGAATCCGGCGACGGTAGGTTTCATCGTTGATGTAGGCCAGCAGGTAAAGCGTCTTGACGATCCGTCCCAGAGCTTCCAATGCCCGCGCCAGTCGGGTCGGTCGATCGTTCGTCTGGAGTGTCCGCATCAGCCCGCCGGCCTGGACAAGGCCCAGCTTGAGCGAGCCGGCAAGGCGCAGCAGATCATCCCAATGCTGGACGATCAGGTTGATGTTGACCTTATGGGAGGCAAGTGGTCCAAGGGGGCCGTAATCGGCCTTCGGGTCGATTCGCCAGAACCGCGATCCACCGACATCGGCGATCCGTGGACTGAATTGATAGCCGAGCAGCCAGAAGATGCCGAAGATCACGTCGGTGTAAGCGCCCGTATCGGTCATAATTTCGGTTGGCTCGAATTCCGTTTCCTGTTCGAGCACGACGCTCAGCAGCACCAGGCTGTCGCGCAGAGTGCCGGGCACGGTGATGGCATTCAAGCCGGTGAACTGGTCGGAGACGAGATTGTAGTAGGTGACGCCACGTTCGGGACCGAAATACTTCGGGTTGGGGCCGGCATGGATGGTACGCACCGGCACCACGAAGCGCAGCCCATCGGCGGAGGCGACGTCACCGCCGCCCCAACGCCGGGCCAGATCGATGCTGTTCTGCGTCGCAACCAACCGGGTGTTGGCCTGCGTCAGGGTTTCAGCCCGTAGGTAGTTTTGCCGAACCCAACTCAGGCGTGAGCGCCGGAGCGGCGGCGTATCTGGACGCACCAGCGGTTCCAAACCGGTGTTGCACGCCTCGGCGAGCAGCACGGCGCACAGGCTGGTCGGGAAATTGTCGGCTCGGGCGTCCGCTTCGCTCGCGTGTGTGAAAGTGCCGGCGAAGCCGGTGCGGGCATCGATTTCCAGCAGCAACTCCGGCAGGTCGACACGCGGCAGCCGCGACGTGATGGCAGCGCGCAAGGCGATCAGACTGGCCGGCTCCTCGACGCGATCGAGGCCGGTGAGCACCAGATCGTCCTCGCTGCCGTTCCGCTCAATGCGGACGCTGGCGTTTTGCGGCAGGTTGTCGGTGACGGTGCGGAACATTTGGTCGAGCCGTTCGGCCAAGCGGCCGATTTCCTCGGTCGGGGCCATTGACATGCCGAGAGTGCGGCACACCGCCGGGCGGGCAGCCTCCCAGGCGGCGCCGTCGAGCAGGCCGATGCGTGGGTCGGCGTAGCGCAGGCTCGGCGTGGCGAACACATCCCGGCGACGGATGGCACCCCGCAGCCGGTCGAGCAGACATAGGGTCCAGGCGCGGCGATCGACCAACCCCTTCTTGATCACCCGGCGTTCCCAGGACTGCGGCACGAACTCCACCGGCCAAGGGTCGTTTCGGCCTTCTTTCGTCTCGACCTTGCGCAGGTGTTGCAACGCCTGCACGATGGGCCTCCCGACGGGTGTGGCGCCGAAACCCACGATGCGCACGAGGTGAGGAAGGAATCGCCGGATCCGGCGATGCTGCGCCAGCAATTCCTCGAAGTAGGGATCGTCCGGTGGCCGGGTCAGACTGTCGACCTGCGCCACGGCGGCTTCGAGCGCGGCTTGGGGCACGGCAGCGAAAACCGCCGCCCGAAGATCGCCATCGATGACGGCGCCGTCGAGGACCAAGGCGCAGACCTTGCTCAGCGTGATCGCAGCAATGTCCAGGTCGCGCAGGCTGCGCAACCGTGCTTCCCGACCGATGCGAATGGCGTCGGTGAAAATCTTGGTGACGATCACGTCGAACAGGTCGAGCACGTCGTCCTGCGCGCTCGCTTCCAGCGTCCGGACGAAGGCAAGCAGGGTGGCGATGCGGCGTTCCTCTGGCAACCGCGCGACCGCTTTTGCCTTGGCGGCGCCAGCGAAACGCGCGAGTGCCAGTACGCGGGTTTTCGGCAAGCGGTCGGTGCGGGGCAATCCTGCGGTAAGCGCCCGTACTTCTCGGAGACGTTCGACGGCCCGCGCCAATTCGACCGCGCTCTGCAAGGTGGGGCCCAGTCGAAGACGATCCAGTGGGCTTTGACGGGCACCGTCCGATGGCACCAGAAGGGCTTCGAGACGTTCCCGTTGCTCCGGCGTGACCCGCGTGGAAAGGGTCCGCCAAAGCCGACGGCTTGCACGGTTGCGCACCTGTGCGATCCGCCGTTCCAGCACGGTCGCTCCGGGGAGCAGAACCTTGTGACCAACCAGCCAAGCCGTCGCACGGTCGAACAGAGTGGTCGGCCGATCCGTGCCCGTCCAGCACAGCGCATAGAGCCAGCGAGCCAACCGCCATTGCACGCGCGGATCGGAGAACTGGCGATAACCGCAGCGCTCCCGGATTTCCGCGGTATGGTCGCGCCGTCGTTCGCTCGCCGCGTATTGGATGAGGCACCCGGTATCGGTGATGCCGAGTTGCTTCGCCAGCACTCCGACGGCACCGGGTGGTGCTTCGGTTGGGTCTTCAAGAAAGGCGCCGAGAAATCGGGCGGTGCAGAGCTGCATGGCAAAGCCAAGTCGCATGTGGGCGCCACGACGCTGGCCGATCAGGTCTCGGTCGGTATCATCCAGGTGGAAAAAGCGCGCGAGTTGTTCCGGCGACGGTTCTCCAGCGTAACGGGCATAACGGCGTTCCTGCTCTTCGGAAAGAAAACTGACGGGCATTCAGTGATCACATGTCAGCGACACGGCCTGACCAACCGACACGGGCCAGTGTATCGATGAGGGTGCTCCGGGGAATGGCGAAGGTCCGGCAGACCGCCGCCTTGCTGGCGCCTCCATTGAGGGCGGCGATCACCGCCTCTAATTTTTCGGGCTCAATGGCAAGGGGGCGGCCACCACGCCGACCTCGTCTTCGTGCCGCCACAAGTCCCGCCTGTATTCGTTCGCGAGTCAAGGCACGCTCGTATTGGGCAAGCGCCCCGAAAATGTGGAACAGGAGCTCCCCATGGGGTGTGTTCGTGTCCATGCCTTCTGTCAGCGACCGGAATGCGACCCCTGTGTCGCGCAAGCCGGCCACGATGCTGAGCAGGTGGGGCAGCGAACGCCCGAGACGATCGAGCTTCCACACGACCAGCGTGTCGCCAACTTTCACGAAATCCAGGCAGGACTTGAGGCCGGGGCGATCATCGCGCGCGCCCGACACCCTGTCCTCGAACAGGTGGCGTGCATCGACACCCGCCGTGATCAAGGCATCACGCTGCAAGGCTGTGCTCTGCCGGTCGCTGTCGGAGGAGACGCGCATGTAGCCGACCAACATGTACGGAAAACCTCAGAAACATGGTTTCCGTGCAGCTTATCATTCCGACAGGGTTTGGCGTACAGAAAAGCGGGGCTGGCGAACCGGTCCACGATGGGGCGAGGGAACCTGTTGGAAAACAGGTGTTTGCCGACAGGCAGGAGTCGACCTAACCAACGCGTAGACGGCCGCTGCCGCGCTACCCAGAAGCGGACATGGTCGTGAAGGCCGTACAAAGTGACAGCGGACGATCCTCCGTGCCCTAGATCCGTGCAAGCCATGTCACTACATGGCCTGAGCCGTTGGCCTGATCAGGATCTCGTTGAGCGTAATGCGCTTGGGCCGCCCAAGGGCAAAGGCGATCACTTCGGCGATGTCCTGAGGGGGCATGGCGACCGTATCACGGTATTCTTGGGCCAACTTCTTGCTCTCGTCGTGGGTGATGTGGTCGGACAGTTCCGTCGCCACGGCCCCGGGTTCGATTACCATTACGCGGATATCGGGTTGGAGCTCGACGCGAAGAGCTTCCGACCATCCGTTGATCCCCCACTTCGTCGCGGAATAGGCCGCGAAGCCCGCCGGAGCTACGCGCCCGGCGACCGAGGAGATGTTTACGAGGTCGCCGCCCTTGGCGCGAAGCTGGTCGAGGAAGACCTCGGTCACGGTCATCGCCCCTAGCAAGTTGGTCTCGACCATCTGGCGGTGTTCGGATCGCTGGTCCGAGGCGAAAGGCGCGGTCAGCATCACGCCGGCATTGTTGACGAGGACGTCGGTGTCCCCGAGTTCCTTCTGGACCCGGTGAGCCGCGGTGACGATGGACTCCCGGTCCGTCACGTCCGCCTGAATGGCGATCGTGCCGTTCTGGAGTTCCTCGGCAAGTGCGGAGATGCGGTCAAGGCGGCGGCCCAGCAAGGCGACCCGATACCCTTCGGCAACGAGCACCCTGGCTATGGCTTCCCCGATCCCGGAGGAAGCGCCCGTGATCACGGCGACGCGGTTCTTGGTGGTCATGTTCATTCCTGTGATGTTCGCCTTCGGCAGGTGGGCAGCGAGAGATCTCAATCCACGCCGTCCGTCGACACCGACAACGCCGCATTGTCCTTGATCGCCTTCAGGCGCTCCTCGACGACAGGCGTCAGCACCTCGACCGCGTCGCTTCCGGCCAGGAACAGCTTCAGCGGCTTGTCCATGGCGGCGATCTGCACGAGGGCCTTGCCCAGCTTGTAGGGGTTGCCATTCTGATAGCCGTCGTAGGCCGACCACATGTCGCGGGTCGAACCCTCAGTGACGTAGTCCTCGATGGTCGTTTCGACGAAGGAGGCGCTGGCCTGGTCGAGGAGCTTGCTGCGGAAGAACCCAGGCTCGACGATGGTGACGTTGATGCCGAACTGCTCCACCTCTCGAGCGACTGACATCGACAAGCCCTCGACCGCGAACTTACCCGCGCTGTAGGCCGACGTGTGCTTCTGCCCGACGCCGCCGGCTACGGAACTGATATTGATGATGTGGCCGGAACGCTGCTTGCGCATAACCGGAAGGGCCGCCTGCATAACGTTGATGACGCCATAGAGGTTCGGACCGAGCTGCTTGTCGAAATCGGCAAGCGAGAAGGCCTCGAAGTTGCCGAGAACGGCGGTCCCAGCGTTATTGACCACGACGTCGACTTTGCCGAACCGCGCCACAGCCTCGCCGACGGCCCTCTCGGCCTGACCCTTGTCGGTGACATCCAGTTGCACGAGGGCCAGACGATCGCTTTCGGCATCCGCGAAAGCCACCCGCAGCTTGTCCATGCTGCGGCCGGTGGCCACCACTTTGTCGCCCGCGTCCAGCGCCGCCGTCACGATGCCCGCGCCGATGCCGCTGTTGGCCCCGGTGACAAACCATACCTTGCTCATGTCGCCCTCGTCCTGTCGGTTAACGAGGCCGAATATGATGATTGCTGACTCCAGTCAGAAGCCGCATTCGAGTTCATGAACCGTGGAGCCGGAGTGCACAGTTGATCCCCGCGAGCAAGCCTTGCGCTCGTTGGAGAATCTGTGTGCAAGGGTACGCCGCTAGGTCGTCAGCCCGCCTTTCGATGTGCCCGGACGTGATCGATGAACGCCCGCAGCTTCGGATGAACCTGGGAGCGCTGCGGGTAATAGAGGTAGTAGCCCGTGCTGGTCGGAGCGTAGTCGCCGAGGACGATTTCCAGCCTGCCTTCCTTCAGATGGTCCGCGATCGCATCCTCGTTCGTGTAGGCGAGTCCTGCCCCCTGGACCGCAGCGTCCAGCGCTAGCAGCCCGTCGTTCATCACCAGCAGTCCCTTGACCTGCACCTCGAATGCCTTGCCCTCGCTTTCGAACTCCCATCGGTCATAGACGCGATCGCCGACACCGACGCGGATGCAGTTATGGGACAGGAGGTCCCTCGGATGCTCCGGCCACCCGAACTCCCGGAGGTAGCTCGGCGCTCCTGCGATGACGTGCCGGATCGGCCCAAACAGCTTCAGGGCGACCATGTCCTTGGCGAGGATGTCCGATACCCGGATGCCCGCGTCGAAGCCCCGCTCGAAGATGTCCGTGGCGCGGTTCTCGAAGCACAGCTCGATCGTGATCCCGGGATAGGTCCGGACGAAGCTCGTGATGATGCCCCGCAGAAAGCTCGGATAGATCATCTGCGGCACGTTCAGGCGCAGGCGCCCGGTCGGCTTCTCGGCGAGCCGTCCGGCGTCGGCCATAGCCGCGAGGATCAGGTCGAGCGCCGGACCCGCCTGGGAAAGGAACCGCTCGCCCGCCTCGGTCGGTGTGGTGGTGCGCGTCGTCCGCGTCAGGAGGGTCACGCCGAGGCGCCCCTCGAGCTGGCGGATCATCTTGCTGATGGCCGACGGCGAAACCCGCAGCTTACTGGCTGCGGCCCTGAAGTTGCGCGTCTCCGCGACGACCTTGAGGGCAAGCAGCCCGTCCAACTGGTCTCTGTCCACTGTGCACTCCCAGGCAATGGTTCATCAACCTGTATGCCGATTTTGGAAATCGAGAAACGGGTTAGATTTCTCGGACAGCAGAAACCCAATGCAGCGGAGAACGGTCGCCAACCAAATGACCGTTCGGCCCAGAGGAGTTGTAGCGCCATGAGACACCCAACATACAATGGCAACGAAGCAAGCGGGTCCGCGCTGCTGGACCGCCGCAGACTGCTGGTTGCTGGCCTCGGAATGGCCGCCGCATCCTTGCTGCCTCTTTCAGCCGCGGTCGCCCAGTCCACAGCGACGGGGTCTTCCGCAGCGAGCGCACGCCAGTCGAACTCGCAGCGCCGCATGCTCGGCTCGTTGGAGGTCTCTGCCCTCGGTATGGGCTGCCAAAACTTCGCAGGGATGTATGGCCCGCCGACCAATCGTCAGGAAGCGGTCCGGATCATTCGGGCGGCCTATGACCGGGGCGTCACGTTCTTCGATGTCGCCGAAGTCTACGGGCCGTTCCTGGGCGAGGAGATCACCGGCGAGGCGCTGGCGCCGATGCGCGACCAGGTGGTCATCGCCACCAAGTTCGGGTTCGATATCTCCCCGGAAGGCCAGATCCGCGGGGTCAACAGCCGCCCGGACCATATTAAGCGGGTCACCGAAGCTTCCCTCCGGCGCCTGAAGACGGATTACATCGACCTTCAGTACCAGCATCGCATCGATCCCACGGTGCCTATCGAGGACGTGGCCGGGGCGGTTCAGGAGTTGATCCGAGAGGGCAAGGTCCGTCACTTCGGCCTGTCCGCTGCGGGCAGCGCGACCATTCGCAGGGCACATGCAGTGCAGCCCGTCACGGCGGTCCAGAACGAATACTCTGTTTGGACGCGCGATCCCGAAGCGGAAGTTCTGCCGACCTGCGAAGAGCTGGGCATCGGGTTTGTGCCGTGGAGCCCGCTCGGGATGGGTTATCTGACCGGCACCGTCACCCCGTTGATGGTGCACGGCTCGGCAGACTTGAGGGCTAACCTGCCCCGCTTCACCTCCCAGGCGCGCCGCGCGAACTGGCCCGTTGTTGAGCTGTTGCAGCGCGTGGGCGCACGTCATCAGGCCGCGCCTGGCCAGATCGCGCTCGCCTGGCTGCTCGCTCGCAAGCCGTGGATCGTGCCCATCCCAGGGCCGACCACGCAGGACCACATGGAGCAGAACACGGACGCGCTTCACATCCAGTTGACGGCCGCCGACATCGAAGAGATCGAGAACGGCTTCGCCCAGATCCAGGTTCAGGGCGCGCGCTTGAGCGAACCGATGCTTGCGATGATCGACACCGGCGCCAAGCTGGGAACGAGCTCCAACGGTGGGCACGGCATGTCGCCCCTGCGGTGAAAACTAAGCGAGTTGGGGGCTCAAAGGTTCAAGAGCCCCTTTCTCTCCGCGTTGGCACGAAATGGCAGCTTCTAAGTGTCCATGACCGAAAACTGCTAGGCCATGGTCGAGGTAGCCTGAGGCTCAGATCCTCCTTATGTCGGTTTTCTGTTCCCTTGCTCCCGGAACCCCAACTTCGTCAATGGCGTGATCGCGGTGACCTACGGCGCATCCGCCGGCGCGGTCATCCTGGTGACATGCCTCCTGTCTCAGGGCGCCCTCCGCCGGCTTACCGAACCTTTGACCTTTCGTGCCCCAAGCCGGTTGACGACCGTCCTCGCAATGCTTCTCGTTCTGGGCATCGGCTTGAGCCCGCTTCTGGTTCTGGCATTCGCTTGGGACCTGTCGCGGCTGGCCGTTTTGAGCACCTTCACGGCCTTTCTGGTGGCCGATATGGTGCTTTGCCGCGGTCAAGCCCAGGTGCGCCTAGCCCGTTCCAGACTGGTCACATTTGCCTGCGGCGCCTTGGCGCTGGTTTTCCTTGGGCTACCGTTCATAGGCCTGTGGTTCGGCGGCTTTCTTCTGAACACGGGGAGAGCTCTCGTACGGGACCCAATCCTGGAGATCGAGGTCATCCGCACGATCGTTGAGGGTTTTCTTGAGTTCTACAGTCGAAACGGGCTTTGAACGGAGACGATAATGGGCGCTGGTAACCAAAGCTTCCAAAAGTTCATACAGGGGCCATCAGCGGTCCCGAAACGGCAGTTCAGCCCTTCGAGGCCTTCGGAACTGTCACTTAACATGCCTCGACACCCTTT
>Ga0307409_100000949_pt1 | contig 13484 bp, 7 predicted proteins | sample 322Ometagenome_2_FD_203888 | JGI IMG/M metagenome (GOLD analysis project Ga0307409, IMG submission 203888) | Maize rhizosphere microbial communities from greenhouse at UC Davis, California, United States - 322HYB-O-2 | ecosystem: Host-associated > Plants > Roots > Rhizosphere > Soil | place...
CGTAGGCGCCGAACACGATGCCGCGCACGCCGTTCTGCACGCGGTCGCGGATGGCGCGCGAGCGCTCCATGTGTTTCACCGCGACGCCCAGTGGCAGACGATTGAGCAGCAAGCCGAGGACGATGGCGCCGGCGACACACAGGAACACGCGCCAGTCCAGATAGGCGAGATAACACAACATGCCGACGATGGTGGTGACCTGCACCGCCACCATGGGAAGGCAGGCGGCCGCGAAACTCACGCGGCCGATGTCTTCGACCAGGATGTTGGTGAGGCGCGCCATGCCGAAGCGGTCCACGTCCTGCACCCCGGCGCGGCTGATGCGCCGGCACAGCCGGATACGCAGGTCGGCCGCCAGATCCTTCACGAGATAGGTCACCAGCACCAGCGAACCCGCCTTGGCGACGAAGGTGACCAGGCACAACGCGAAGAACACGAGTCCGTAGTCGACGCCCGACCAGCGCGCCGCCGTTCCGGGCGTCGCGCCCGGCCCGATGCCCTGCATGAGGAATGGGATGATGAGTGCGTAGCAGGCGCCGGCGACCAGGCTGAGCGCCACCGACGACCACAGCAGTTTGGGCGAGCTGCCGAGGATGAGTCCGGCCAGCGAGGGTTTCTTCACGGGGGTCACAACACGATCTCCTCGGCATCGGGCGTGAGCTCGGCCGTGTCATAGACCAGCGCGGAGAGGTCCGCGAGCGCCCGGCGCTGGTCGATCTGGGCCGCGAGGGCGCGGATGGTCGGCGACTCGAACAACGCCGTCACCGGTAGTTCGATGCCGAAATGGCCGCGGGCGCGGTTGACCACCTGCGTGGCCAGCAGGGAGTTGCCACCGATCTCGAAGAAATTGCTCTCGGCACCGATGTCGGGAGTCTTGAGCTGCTCGCCCCACAGCTTCGCCAGCTCCTGCTCCGTGCCCGGCGCCGGCTGCGCGGCGCGGGCGCGCGGCCTCGGCACCGGCAACTGCTTGCGGTCCACCTTGCCGTTGGGATTCAACGGCAAGGTTTCCAGGTGCTGGAATACCGTGGGCCGCATGTAGTCAGGCAGGTCGCGCGACAGGTGCTCGCGCAGCGCTTCGGCCAGTGCCACCTCGTCGGCCGGCGCATGCGTGGTGTAGAAGGCGCACAAAGTGCGCTCGCCGCTCGCCAGGGTCATCACATGCGCCACCGCCTTGCGGATGGCCGGATGCGTGGCGAGCAGCGCCTCGATTTCGCCGAGCTCGATGCGCACCCCGCGCAAGCTCACCTGGTGGTCGACGCGCCCCAGGAATTCCAGTTGCCCGTCCGCCAGCATGCGCACCCGGTCGCCGGTCTTATAGAGCCGCGCATCCGGGTTGGAGGGATCGGGGATGAAGCGTTCCGCCGTGAGCCCGGGCTGGTTGAGATATTCGGTGGCCAGCGACAGCCCGCCGATGTGCAGTTCACCCGGCACTCCGCGCGGCTGCGTTTGCAATGCGCCGTTGAGCACGTGGAAGCTGGTGGTCGGATGCGGGCGGCCCACGCAGTGGTGTGCCGTGAAGGCGTCATCCGGCCGGTAGCTGGCACAAACCACCGCGGTTTCCGTCATGCCGTAAAGTTCGATGAGCTCCACGTCGGCACGCCAGCGTCGGATGGCGCGCAGCAGGTCGTCGGGGACGGCCTCGCCGCCCACCAGCAGCAGCCGCAACTTCGGATACGCGCCTTCAGGTGCTTCGCGCACGCGCTCCAGCCACCGCGACATGAGACTGGGCACGGCGTGCAGCACGGTCGCGTCCTGGCTGGCGGCGATGAGCAGGTCGAGATCGCGCACCACGTCGCGCGCGAGCATGCGCACGCTGGCACCACTCACCAGCGGCACCAGGATCTCGAGCAATGACACGCCGAAGGCCTGTGAGCCGAGACAGGGCATGACGTCCGCCGGCGCGAAACCCATGACCTCCTTGTTCGCCAGCAGCGAGTAGAAGAGGCTCTGATGCGACACCAGCACCCCCTTCGGCCGCCCCGTGGAGCCGGAGGTGTAGATCACATAGGCCGGGCTCGCAGGATCGTCCGATACCTGCGATTCATCGCCGGTGGGCACGGGCGTCTGCAGCAGCTCCGCGAGGTCGAACATGGGCAACGTGGTTTCGGGCTTGCTGGCTCCCTGGGTGAGTACCAAGCTCACGCCCGAATCGCCCAGCATGTAATCCAGTCGCGCCGCCGGGTAGGCAGGATCCAGGGGGACATAGACCCCGCCCGCCTTGAGCGTCGCGTAGAGCGCCACCACCAGCAGCGCCGAGCGCTCGGTGCACACCGCCACGCGCAGCGGCCTGCCGGGTACACGATGCGCGCGCAGGTGCGCCGCGATGACGCCGGCCTGCCGATCGAGCTCGGCATAACTGAGCTCGCCGCGCGCGTCGCGCACCGCCACGCGCCGCGGCGTGGCGCGCACCTGGCGCGCGATGAGCTCGTGCACGCAGACCGGCGCCGGAAAGCGGCGCGGGTCGACGGCGCTGACCGACTCCGTATCCACACGGAGCGCAATCGCCGACAAGTCGCGCTCCGGCTCCGCGGTGCAGCGGCGCAGCAGCTCGACGAAATGCCGCGCAAACGCGGCGACGCTCGATTCCCGGAACAGCGCCGTGTTGTATTCGAAGCGCAGCGCCGCCCCGCCCTGCTGCTTGTAGACGTGCAGGGTGAGGTCGAACTTGGCGATGCCCGGATCGCGGAACAGCGGCGTCACGGTGCAACCGGTGAGATCGAGCCGCGTCTGCTCTTCCTCCTGGATGACCAGCATGAGCTGCACCAGCGGGTTGTGCGACACGCTGCGCGGCGGGCGCACTTCATCGACGATGAGATTGAACGGCACCTGCTGGTGGCTCATCGCGGCGTCGATCACCTCGCGCGCGTGCATCACGAGCGCGGTGAAATCGCGCCGGCCCGCGAGGTCGAAGCGGAACGCCAGCGTGTTCACCAGATTGCCGAGCGTGCCGAAGAACTCCCGGCGCGTGCGGTTCGCGACCGCGGTGCCGATGACCACGTCGTCCTCGCCGCTGTAACGCGAGACCAGCAACGCGAAGGCCGCCTGCAGCACGGTGAACACGCTGGTCTCGTGGTCGCGCGCGAACTGCTCCACCTGCGCGTAGTCGGCGGCCGCCAGCGACATCTCGTGGGTGCGGCCCGCGAAGGCCTGGCGCACGGGGCGGACGAAGTCACCAGGCAGACCATGCAAGGCGGGTGCGCCACGCAGCGCGGTACGCCAGTACTCGACCGACTGTGCCTGCGCGGCGGTGCGCGCATTACGCGCCTGCCAGTCGGCGAAGTCCGCGTACTGGAAACCATCGAAGGCCGCCGCGGGTGGCAGCCCGGCCACGGCGCGCCGGTAGCTCTCGGAGAGATAACGCAGGAACAACTGGCCGCTGTGCCCATCCATCGCCACCTGGTGGAAGATGAGGCTGAGCGCATGCCGGTGTTCGCCGAGCTTGATCAGCAACACACGCAGTGGCGCATCCTTCGACAGGTCGAACAGCCGCGACTCGTGCCGCGCCAGCGTATCGGCGAGCGCCGCTTCCGGATCCGCGCCCATGCTCACGTCCTCGAAGGCAATCACACCGGCGCCGGGCGCGTGAATTGCCTGCACGAACCCGGCGCCATTCGCCGGATACGTGGTGCGCAGGATTTCGTGTTCGCCGATCACGTCACCGAGCGCGCGCGCCAGCGCTTCGCGATCGACCGGGCCATCGATGCGGAACGCCAGCGGAATGTTTCCGTAGGGCATGCCGGGCGCCAGGCTTTCCATGAGCAGCACGTTCTGCTGGACGGCCGACAGCGCGGCGGTGCCCGGTTGCGCCGCGCGGCGCGCCGGCTCCGGCGCCTCGCGCTGCAACTGGATCTGCCGCAGCAGCTCGACGATGTCGTCGCGGTGCTCGCGGATCAGCATGATGTCCGACTCCTCGAGCGCACCCTGCGGCGCGTCGACGACGAGTTCGTCGTCCTGCGTGGAGACGTGGACACCCTTGTTGAAGAGCACGGTCAATACGGATGTGGCATTCATAGTCTCAGAACCTCGCGCGCGCCCTGCGCGGCGCCGGCAGTGATTCGGGTCAACGCGTGCCGGGCATTCGCGAGGTCGATGCGCTCGGCGAGGCTGGCCAGCGTCGGCGCCTGCAGCACTTCGTTGAAGTCGAGCTCGATCGCGAATTCGCTCTTGATGGAATCGAGCAGGCGCACGGCGGACAGCGAGTCCCCGCCCAGCGCGTGGAAGTTGTCGGCGGCGCCGATGTCGGACGCACCCAGGAGCTGCGCCCACAGGCCACGCAGTCGTTCCTGGGTGGGCGAGGACAGTTCGGTGGCGTCGGAGGCGCCGGCCACCGGCGCGGACAGCGCGCCGCGATCCACCTTGCCATTGGAAGTGACCGGCAGCTTTTCGAGGAACACGAAGGCCGCGGGCTGCATGTAGGGCGGCAGTCTTTCACGCAGGTGCGAGCGCAGCATCGACTCGAGCCGGCGGCGGGCGCGCTTGAGCAGAGGGCTGTTGCAGAACGGGCCGGCGAACGCGGCCGGTAGATAGAGCTGGCGCGTCAGTCCGATGGCGGACGGAATCCGGCGCAACAGGACATGGTAGCGATTCGTCGCCTCGCCGGTGCCGAGCGCGAGTTCGGCCTCCATGCCATGGCGTTGCGCCAGTGACGGCCATTCCGCCGGCTCCACGCCGTCGCCGCCGATGCGCGCATTGGGCACATCGCGGATGACCAGCGCGTGGGCCGCGGCCAGCGTTCCATCACTGAACAGCGACTCGGCCGCCATCAGCGACCCCAGCGAGGCCCATCGCAACTCGGTGGCACGCGGCACGGCCGGCTGCGCCGGAACGGCGGCGCGGCGCAACACCGCATCGTAGCGGTAGAGCTTCATTTCATTGTCGTGACGGCCGAACTTCGGCAGCAGCTCCACCAGGTCCACGTTCACGGACTTGGCGATGTCGAGGAACAGCTCCGGCGCGACCACCAGCTCCTTGTCACCCTCGACGCGCGCCCGTACGCGCGCATCGAAGCCCGCATCGCCCGCATTCCCCGGCGACTGGAATCGCTCCACGTCGGCGTGAAACCGCTGGTTCCAGCCCAGGTGACGCACGTCGCCGACGAACAGCGCGCCGCCGGGCTCGAGGCGCGCCGCGAGTTCGTGGAGTTGCGCCCGCAGGTAGGCCTCGTGCGGGAAGTAGTGAGTCACCGAATTCACGATGATGGTGTCGAAGCGGCGCGCGCCGAGGGCCCAGGACGCATCGGCGGCCGTGAGCAGCTCCACCTTGCGCGCATCCGCGCCCAGCAAAGGCAGTTGGGCGCGCAGGCGTGCGATGACTTCGCCCGACAGATCCGTCGCCACGTACTGCTCGCATTCGCCGACCAGCCGGCCGAGCAGGAGGCCCGCACCGCAGCCGATCTCGAGCACCCGCCGCGGCCGGAGCGTCCGAATGCGCGTGACCGTGGCATCGAGCCAGTCGTTCATAGAGTCGATCGATATGGGCGCGCGCGTGAAACTGCTGAGCCAGCCGGTGAAGTCGGCGAACGCGTGGTCCCGGCCGGGTGGCATCTGCCGATACGCGCGGTCGAAGAGCTCCTGCCACTGGCTCTGCGAATCGGCCGCCAGCGCACCCTTCTCCGCCGACACGGCATCCACGGTCACGTACGCCACCAGCCGCGCGCCGCCCATCCAGGACTGGGGTTCGACCACCGCGCCGGTGACGGCGGGATGCCGCGCGAGGCAACGCTCGATCTCCTCGGGCTCGACACGATGCCCGCGCACCTTGATCTGCCGGTCGACGCGGCCGATGAATTCGAGGTTGCCATCGGCCAGCAGTCGCACCCGGTCGCCACTGCGGAACATGCGCGGCGAAAGCTGCGGCGAAAACGGATTCGGCACGAATCGTTCGGCGGAGGCTTCGGGGAGGTTGAGATAGCCGCGCGCGATGCCAATGCCCGCGAGGTGCAGCTCGCCCACTTCTCCCGGACCCACCGGCAGGCCCGCGGCATCCAGCACGTGACAGGCGCATCCGTGGATTGGCATGCCGATGTGCGCGATTGCCTGCCCCGGCACGAAACGTCCGGTGGTGCACCACACCGTCATCTCCGAGGGACCATAAGCATTGAAGAAGTCCCGGCCCACGCTCCACGCTTCGGCGAGCTCGCGTGACACGGCCTCGCCGGCGACGATGAGTGTCTGCACGCCCCGCCATTCGGCCGGGTCGAGCATCGGCAGGATCACGGGCGGCAAGGTGGCGTGCGTGACGCCGCAATCCGCGACGAAGCGCGACAGCGCCCGCGGCGACTTCACGGTGGCTTCGTCGGGCACGCAAAGCTCGGCGCCATTCGCCAGGGCCATCACCCATTCGAACGTGGCGGCGTCGAAGGCGAACGAGGCGAATTGCAACACGCGGCTCGCGGGCGTCACACCGAAGACGCGCGCCTGCTCGTCGGCCATGAGAGCCAGCCCGCGATGCTCGAGCAACGAGGCCTTCGGTTTCCCCGTCGAGCCCGAGGTGTACACGGCATATGCCAGCGAGCGTGGCTGCGCACGCGCGGCGCCACATGGATTCGCATCCGAGAAACTCGCCAGCGCATAAGTTTCATCGAGCAGCAGGCAGCGCTCGACATCCGCGAAGGCCGTGGCGGCGGATTCATTGGTGACCACGCAGCCGACACCTGCGTCTTCCACCAGTTCCGCCAGACGCGCGTCGGGATGCGCGGCGTCGAGCGCGACATAGGCGCCGCCCGCCTTGAGTATTCCCAGCGCGCCCACCAGCAGATCGCAACCGCGCGGCACGCACAGACCGACCAGCACATCCGGGCCCACGCCGTGCAGGCGCAGGCGATGCGCGAGTCGATTGGCGCGGCGATTCAGCTCGTCGTAACTGAGGCAAAGTCCGCGATCGCGGATGGCAATGGCCGACGGCCGCAGTCGCGCCTGGCGCTCGACGCGCTCGTGGATGCACTCGTCGCTCGCCGCTTCGACGACTGGGGACGCCACCGGGCCCAGGCTTCCCTGTCCGAACCCGATCTCCTTGCCGACTGTCGACATCCTGTCCTCGCGTACGTCTTCGACGCGACGGATCCCTCCGTCGCGACCATCCCTGGTCAATCTCTACCTAGTACGCAGCGTTGCCTTCGAGCTGCTCGAAGAGCTGCTGGATGTTCTGCGACTGGAATCCATCGACGGCGCGGCGTTCGATGAACTCGAACATCATGCCGGTGTTGCGTTCGCGTTTGCTGAAGAGCTGCAGGAGCCCGTCGCCCTCGATGATGTCGGTGGCGAATTGCGCGCCGGAGGCCTTGAGTGCGCTGGCCGCGGTCTTGAGATCCTCGACGGCGATGGCCACGTGTTGCACGCCGGGGCCGTATTCCTCGATGTAGCGGCACACCTGCGATTCGGGCGAGGTGCCTTGCACGAGCACGATGCTGAAGGCACCGGCGTCGAGCTCCGCGGAAATCATTCCGGAGAATTTGCCCTGGATTTCACGGCGTTTCGTGACGGCGAAACCGAAGACCTGTTCGTACAAGCGGATGGCTTCGTCGAGATCCCGCACGGCGATGGCGATGTGATCGACGCGGCCTCGCGGCCCGGTAATTCTGGTCATCCCCTACCTTCAAGTTGTTCTGTCCCTGAACTCCCGCGAAGTGGTGAGACTTTCGCGAGCGTTTTCCCTTGACCGACTTGCCGCGCCCGTCCGCATCTTGCGTGCTCCCCTGGGCGCGGACGCGAGTTATAGAACAATCGTTTTCAAATGGGAACCCTGAGCGAAGACTAAATTGCGTGAAAGTTCCGCTATCCGAAAAGCCATCTAACGACTCGCGAGACAATGAATGCGGTTACATCGCGGCCTGACTACCGCTCGCTGCCGCGGTCCCGTCCTACAGTGCATTCGAAGTCGCTGCCGCGCGCGTCCGGACATTTGCCCGGACAATTCGCCAGACAATCAGCCGACGTCGCGGGCCAGATGCGCAGCGCCCGCTTCCGCATTCAGCGCCGCGGCCAGGCTTGCGCCGAGCTCGCGTCCGACGCGGAACACCGCGCTGATGCTCTCGACGTCGCTCGCGGCGCTTCCACCATTCAGCAGCGGTCCGGCCACGTGCATGCGCGGCCAATCCACCAGCGAATGATCCTCGCGCACGGCGAAGCCGCGGCCTTCGCGCCGGACCGCAAGCTTGCGTGCCAGGCTGCGCAGCAACCGCGACGGCGTGGACTGCACGCGCCCGGCGCCGCTGCAGTTGATGACGAGGTCGGCGTCGACCACCACCTCGCTGCCATCGTGCGGGCGCTCCGCCTCGATGCGCAGCGCATCGCCGTAACCACGCACCGACTGCAGCCGCGCCGCGAGGATGGCGAGCTGCCCCGCGTCCTGCAGGGCGCGCGCCGTGAGCACGTAGTCGGCGGCCGAGCTTCGCAGCCGCGCGTATTCGGACACCGGCGCCTCCGAGCCGCCGCCCAGGCCACCCGGCAACATGCCGCTGCCCGAGAGCGTGGTGACATTCACGATGCGCTTGCTGAACGCTCCGTGGTGCATGGCGCAGTAAAGGCTTTCGATGGCCGACGCGGCGGCGCCGATGATGGCGAGCCGCACATCACCCGTCGGCGACTCGCGCTGGAAGCGGTCGAAGGCATTGCGCAGCGCGAAGCTGCCGCAGAAATCCGTGTCGCACACGTAGCGGTGCCGCCACGCGTCACCGAGCTTGCCCTGATGGGCATCGTGGCGCGGGATGGACCCGACCGCGAGCAGCACCTGCGCCGCCGCAATGCGCGCACCGGCCGCCGTCGCAAGTTCGAAGCCGTCATCCGCCGGCGAGATGTCGACGATCTCCTCGATTCGCCGCACCACCCGCAGCAGGCCGCGCGCGCCGCCTTCGTCCATGGCGGCCTCGAGCAGGCGCCGCGAGAACGTGCCGAAGACATGGCGCGGTAGGTAGAGCTCCTCGAACGCGCCGGCCGAGATGGCCGCCGCATTGCGCGCATGCCAGGCGCGATCGTCATCGCAGCCCTCCCCGAGCGACTCGAGCTCCTGCGGATGGGCCCGCACCCAGGCGAGGAATTCCGGACAACGTGTGCCGCGCAGGTCTTCGATGAGCATGGCGCGCCGGTCGGAGTTCGCGCCGTAGGGAATGCCTCGCCCGAATTCGCCGGCGCGGTCGAACAGGATGACCTCGAAGGGCCGCCGCGGCCGCGGGCCTTGCGCCAGCCGGGCGACGAGCTCGATCAGCGCACGGCTGCCCGAGAGGCCCGTGCCCACGATGGCGAGATCGGCGCGCATCAGGCCCGCGCCCGTGACAGCGCGAGGCGCGAGCTCCAGGGCATCGGTGACAATTCGACTTCATGGCGGCGCAGGAGCCGGGCAAACCAGGCCGAGGTCAGGGTGGCCTGGTCCTCCAGCCGGTACGGCAGCGACCAGGGATATTCCGCGGCCTCGCGCGGCGACAGCTCGCCCTGCTCGTCCGAATCCAACGCGCAATGGCCACTCAGGTGATGGATTCCCGGCTCGAGCCCCGCGATGTAGCGCTCCAGCTCCTGCCGGCCCTTGCCGGAAATGGACAGCGCACTGCGGAAATGCCGCAGCCGCCCCGCCTCGAGTGCGTAGGGATACTCGAAGCCGAACTCGCGCCCGACCCCTTCCACGATGCGCATGAGTGAAAGCTCGTGGCCCGGGTTCACGGCCTGGCCCCGAGCGTCGATGGTGGGAATGCACATGTGCACGTCGACGTAATTGACCGGCAGCCCGCGCCGCAGCGCGAGCTCGATCTGCGCGCCGCACTCGGCCCGCAGGTCCTCGGCCTGCGCGTTGGCCATCAGCGCGTCGATGGTGCGATACATGCGCCCGCCAGCGTCGAGCAACGACGCCGCCCCGGTGAGCGGCCTCCAGGTGTAGTTAGTCCATTCGCAGGTGAGCGTCAGGTGCACGCCCAGGTCGGCCGAAGTGCCGGAGAACCGCTGCGCGGCATGTTCGAACCAGGGGCATGGCACCATGATGTTGGTGCCCGTGAGCGCTCCCTGGGCAAGCGCGGCTTCGATGCCGCGGTTCACCGCGAGGGTCATGCCGAGATCGTCGCTCGTGATCACGAGCCGGCGCAGCGCCATAGCCATGTTCATCCCTGTGAGGCGTGGCCGGTTCCTTCGGCCGCCGGCGAGTATAGGAAAAAATCACGCCGGGTGGCTGGCTTCCTTGCGGGCGGCCTCGTAAACCTCGCGCGCCGCGTCAAGGTTCAGCGCGAAGATGGCGAGGCCGACGATGAGATCCGGCCAGGCCGATGGCCAGAACACCGTGATGGCCGCGGCCGCGATGATGGCGAGATTGGCGAAGGCGTCGTTGCGAGCGGAGAGGAAGGCCGCGCGCGACAGGCTGCCCGCCACGTTGCGCACGCGGGCCAGCAGATAGGCACAGTAGAGGTTGACCGCGAAGGCGCCGAGGCCCGCGAGCGACAGCGGCAGTTCCGCCGGCGGCATCGGCGACTGGAACTTGCGCCAGGCCATCCAGGCCGTGGCGATGCCGGGCACCAGCAACAGCAGCGCCAGGACATGGCCCACCGCCGCGCGGCGCCGGGTGGTCCAGCCGAGCGCCACGAGCACCAGGAAATTGACGCTTGCGTCTTCGAGGAAATCCACGGAGTCGGCAAACAGTGACACCGACCCGATGAGCCGCGCCACCGAGAACTCGACGAAGAAATACGCGAGATTGAGCAGCGCCACCACGATGGCGGCGCGCCGCAACAGATCCGTCATGGGCTGCCCGGTCATGCGCGCATGTTAGTTGAGAAAACCTGAAGCCGTGTTTCGGTGTTCTGGCCGCGCGCCCGCGGCCGGCGTGCGAAGTTGCCACTGCGCCGGAGGCGTCCTGCTACCCCCAAAGGGATAGCCGCCGCTGGCGCTTATGAGACCACCTCATTGGCCCGGCTGGTGAATGTGCACAGCGCAGACCGGCGCGCATGATTTGCCGCACAACCGAAGGGAGTATTCCTCGTGAAAGACCTCGTCCGATTCTCTGTCGTCCTGCTCGTCGCCCTGTTCACCGCCGGCTGCGCGCGCAATGAAGCCGCCGAGGCGCCGGCCGCCCCACCCGCGGTGCAGGCCGCAAAGGTGATCTCCAGGTCCATCACCGAGTTCGACGAATTCACCGGCCGCTTCGAAGCCGTGGAGCGCGTCGAGGTGCGGCCGCGGGTGTCCGGCTACGTGGCAGCGACCCGCTTCGAACAGGGCCACGAAGTGAAAAAGGGTGACGTGCTGTACGTCATCGACCCGCGTCCCTACCAGGCCGCGCTCAAGCAGGCCGAGGCCGAGCTCGCCCGCGCGCGCACGCAGCTCGCGCTGGCGAAATCGGAGCGCGAGCGCGCCCACCGCCTCATCGAGAAGCGCGCCATCTCGCAGGAGGAATTCGACGAACGCACCTCGGGCAACGAGCAGGCCGCGGCCAACGTCGCCGCCGCCGAAGCGGCCATGGACGCCGCGGCGCTCGACCTGTCGTTCACCCAGGTGCGCTCACCCATCACGGGCCTGGTCGGCCGCGCGGAGATCACCGCGGGCAACCTCGTGAGCGCGGGCCAGACTCTGCTGACCACCGTGGTTTCCGTCGATCCCATCTACGTCTCCTTCGACGGTGACGAGCAGGTGTATCTCAAGTATGTCGACATGGCGCTGCGCGGCGAGCGCGGCAGCTCGCGCGACACGCAGAACCCGGTGTGGGTGGGGCTCGCCAACGAAGACGGCCATCCGCATGAAGGCAAGATGGTGTTCCTCGACAACGAGCTCGATCCGCGCACCGGCACCATCCACGCGCGCAGCCTGCTGGCGAACCCGGACCGGCGCTTCACCCCGGGCATGTTCGCGCGCATCAAGCTCATCGGCAGCGGCCAGTACGACGCGCTGCTCATCAATGACAGCGCCGTGGGCACCGACCAGAGCGTGAAATTCGTGCTGAAGATCGGCGCGGACAGCAAGGTGGAATACGCCCCCGTGAAGCTCGGCCCGCTGGTCGACGGACTGCGCGTGGTACGCGAAGGCCTCGCGCCCAGCGACGTGATCCTGGTCAAGGGATTGCAGCAGGTGCGGCCCGGCATGCCGGTGGCACCGCAGCTGGTCGCCATGGGCGAGCCCCGCCGCGGCGGCAACACCCTGGTCGCGGCCAAGTAACAAATGGGGACACTCCCCAATTCCTGGCAAATGGGGAGTGTCCCCATTTCCTGGAAACGGGGCCGGACCTCAATCAACAAATCCTAGCGAGTCGCCCCAATGAAGTTCAGCAGCTACTTTATCGACAGGCCGGTGTTCGCATCGGTCCTGTCGGCCTTTATCCTGATCGCGGGCGCCATCTCGCTGACCAAACTACCCATCAGCGAATACCCGGAGGTGGTGCCGCCCTCGGTGGTGGTGCACGCCGCCTACCCGGGCGCCAACCCGAAGGTGATCTCCGAAACGGTGGCCGCGCCGCTCGAGCAGGAAATCGTGGGCGTCGAGGACATGCTCTACATGTCCTCGCAGGCCACCATGGACGGCACCCTGGCCCTCACCGTCACCTTCCGCATCGGCACGGACATCGATCGCGCCCAGGTGCAGGTGCAGAACCGCGTGCAGCAGGCGCTGCCGCGGCTGCCCGAAGACGTGCGCGCCATCGGCGTGTCCGTGAAGAAGAGCACGCCCGCCTTTCTCATGGTCGTGCATCTCACCTCTCCCGACGGCCGGTACGACACGCTGTACCTGCGCAACTACGCCACGCTGAACATCCGTGACACGCTGGCACGGCTGCCGGGTGTCGGCGACGTGCAGATCTTCGGCGCCGGCGACTACGCCATGCGCGTGTGGCTGGATCCGCAGAAGATGTCGGCGCGCGATCTGACCACCGGCGACGTGGTCGCCGCCATCCGCGAGCAGAACCTGCAGGTGGCCGCCGGCCAGATCGGCGCCCCTCCCGCCGCGGGCTCGGAATTCCAGCTCGCCCTGAACGCGCAGGGCCGCCTCGAAAGCGAGGAGGAATTCGGCGACGTGGTGGTGAAGACCGGCGCCCATGGCGAAGTGGTGCAGCTGCGCGACATCGCGCGCCTCGAGCTCGGCGCGTCCACGTATGCCGTGCAGTCCCTGCTGGGCAACGAGAACGCCGTCGCGATCCCCGTCTACCAGTCGCCGGGTTCGAATGCGCTCGAGCTGTCGAACCAGGTTCGCGCGGACATGGAGAAGCTCAAGAAGACCTTCCCGCAGGGCATGGACTACCAGATCATCTACGACCCCACGCAGTTCGTGCGCCAGTCCATCCGCGCGGTGGTGCACACGCTGCTCGAGGCCGTGGCGCTCGTGGTGCTGGTGGTCATCCTATTCCTGCAGACCTGGCGCGCCTCGGTCATCCCGCTGGTGGCCGTGCCCGTGTCGGTCATCGGTACCTTCGCCGTGTTGTACATGCTCGGCTTCTCGATCAATACCCTGTCGCTGTTCGGCCTGGTGCTGGCCATCGGCATCGTGGTCGACGACGCCATCGTGGTGGTGGAAAACGTCGAGCGCCACATC
>Ga0307409_100000953_pt1 | contig 13469 bp, 9 predicted proteins | sample 322Ometagenome_2_FD_203888 | JGI IMG/M metagenome (GOLD analysis project Ga0307409, IMG submission 203888) | Maize rhizosphere microbial communities from greenhouse at UC Davis, California, United States - 322HYB-O-2 | ecosystem: Host-associated > Plants > Roots > Rhizosphere > Soil | place...
ACCCGGCCGGGATGGCTGGTAGCGGCTGGAGCCGCATTTCTGGCTGCCGGTGGTTTCTGGCTGGTGGGCGGCCGGAGGCCGGTGGAGCCCGCCATGTTACCCGGGACCGCTGTCGCAATGCGCGACTCCGTGCCGGCAGAAGAAGTTGATCTCAAATCGGCAGGGTATGAGGTGGCTTCGGATTCCAAGAGGTCCGCCCCACTGACAACCGCTGCGGTGGACGCGGACACTGCCGTCCCGATCTCAGTGACAATTACCCAGCGCCCGTCGGGTCCGATCCCGGTGGGGAGCTCGAGCACGCTCGCGGCCGAGTCGCGTGATGCGGCCGGCAAGGCCCTGCCCGGCGGCGGCATCATCTGGACGTCGACCAATCCCCGCGTGGTCGCCATCGACTCTTCGACCGGTGTGTTACGGGCGCTCGCACCGGGGCGGGTGGAACTCATTGCCGTCGCAGGATCGCGGAGGGATAGCGCCCGCATCGTGGTTCGCTCCGGCACTCCGGAAGCAGCGGCTCCGCTGGCATCACTCTCCATTGCCCCACATGAGCCGATCCGGGTGGGTGACACGGCGACTCTGGCGCTGAGCGCCGTGGATCAGCGGGGGAACCGGGTACGAGGGGTTCGTGTCACCTGGAGCTCCAGTGAGCCCCAAGTGGCTTCCGTTGACCCGAACTCAGGCAGAGTTCGAGCCCATGCTCCCGGTACCACGCTGATGATCGCCCGAGGCGGCGGCGAGTCGGCCATCTCGTCCCTGTCGGTACTTCCAGCCCCGGTTGCTTCGGTGGACATCGCCGGCGCTCGTGCGCTCAAGGTGGGAGACACGCTGGAGTTGCGAGCGGAGACCCGGGATCCGAACGGACGCATCCTGGCCGAACGGCCGATCCGCTGGACCAGCAACGATCCCGAGATCGCCAGTGTGGACTCGGCCTCGGGAGTCGTCGTCGCGCTGGCCGCCGGAACTTCGGACGTGACGGCTACCTCAGAAGGGAAATCCAACAAGGTGCGGGTAACCGTGCTGCCGCAGCCCCGGACCAGCCGCGGCGAGGCGCCCGAAGCGGAGACGCAGCGAGTCGCGGCGACTGCTCCCCCGGATCCCGCTGCTGAACGCCGCCAGGTGCTGGAACAGGTGCGGGCCGGAGTCGAACGATGCTACGATGCACTCGCGCGCAAAGACGTGAGGCAGGTGGAGCAGCTCTATCGGGCGGCTTCGAAGTCCGACCAGGAAAACCTGAAGAAGCTGAGCCGTATTCTGCGGACTGAAGAGTGGGAAGCGCAGGTAGGTGAGCGGCAAGACGGGACCCAGCGCATTGGGGGTGGCACTGCGTCGATGGAGTTCGGATTCCGTCTGGCCTGGAAGGATGCCTTCGGTGGGCGGCTTGCCAGTCAGCCGACGTTTCGTGCCGAGTTTGTGAAGAACGATGACGGTTTCGACCTCACCAGCTGCCGGATCGTTGGCTCACCGCATCTGTAGTTCGGTTAACCCCCGATCCCCAGCGCAAATCCGACCCGAACCATCAAGTTGGCCCCCGAACTGGAGTCGATGTTCACTTCCGTGTTGTTGGACTTGCTCCTCAACGTGCCGCTCCCCAATCGATTGTATCCGAAGGTCGCACCCATATCCAGATTGAGTCTTGGCCCGAGGCGGTACAGGAGCCCACCTCCTCCGTTCAACTGGATGAAGGATGAGGACAGGGCAAAGTCGGGATTGGAGAAGCCCACCTTCAGCAGGGAAAAACGGGCCGACAGATAAGGCGCCGCCACGTTGCTTCCGGTGTGGATCCGGTAACGGGGCTCGATAAAGGCGCCATACAGCCTGGCATCCAATGAGGCGGGATCCCCCGGGTTTCTCGGCGGCCGATCATGCGCCGTATACTGGAAGCCCGCGCCAAAGGACAGCGCACCAGGCGTGTAGCGGATCTGCGCTTCACCTCCCAGGCCGTTCTCCAGGTTGTCGAACACATCGCCGAACACCACGTTGTATAGCCCGGAAACCTGCAGCGAGACTGCCTGAGCGGATTGAGCGCGGAGCTGGTCGGGAGCCAGCAGCGTAGCCGCAATGACGAGGAGCTTTGCTGAATGTCGGTACACATCTAACTCCAGGTCAGCGGGTGTTCAAGGCGTTCTGGGATCGCTCGGAGGCGGGCCCGAGTGCCCTGACTCGGCAGCGGTAACGCCACCCAGCGCACTCGGTGGCGGACTCGCGCCGGGCGTGACCGTATAATGGAATCTTACTGTGTCAGCCAGGCCAGCGACTGAAGCAATCGTACAGAAAGGCGTGTCTCCCGAAGGCTGACTCCCCGTCGGCTGCTTCACGCTCGAATAGCCGTTTGCGTCACTGGTGATAACCGGGCCGGCCGCGCCGTCGCAGGTCGACCACTGCACGTCTACATTCCCGACACCGTTGGTGTAGCGATCCACCGTCCGCACAATGAGCAGGTCAGGGAGCTCGGATCCGGTCGCTGCGGTCTGATTGTCTCCCGAGACCATGATCAGGTTAGCGGCAGCATCCGGCGTCGCCACGATGCTGTCGCGGAAGACTCGGCCGTCCGGCAGCCTCAGCTCCAAATACTGATATCCCGCCGTCGGACCCAAGGTCCAGTTCACCGCCTGAACCACTCCGTTGATGTCGCTGAACGGAGCTGCCGCCGCGGCCGTTCCACCCTGCGGAGCCATGAGAGTAAAGTCGGCGTCCGCGACTGGCCGGCTGGCAGCGTCCCTGAAAGTCCAGGAGATAACCGGGCCCGGGAGGGTGGTGCCCACGAGGGCCGATACCGGGTGCGTTGGAGCTGCCGATACGGTGATCACAGCTGGTAAGGTCACCCGTGCGGTGATGCTCTGCAGTCCCGGAGCCGAGAACGTCAGGTCCTTGGGCCCGGGAGTGCCCTGCAGCGTCAGAGCCGTGAACGGCGCTCGCCCGGTCTCATCGGTTGTGACGGTTTCTCCACTGACGATGGTGCCCGAAGGCAGGGCGGACACCGTGATCGGTACGCTCCCCTGCCGGATCGGATTCCCGCTCGCATCCTGAATCTGGAGTATGGGCTGAATCACCAGCGGAGCGCGACTCCGGGCCGCTGTCGACGGGGCCCGGGTAAAGGCGAGACCCGCGGCGGCTCCAACCGTAATGGCAAAGGGAGCCGAGGTGACGCCCGCGAGCCCGGGAGCACTGAATGAAAGCGTGTAGTTGCCTGCCACTCCGGTGACAGACAGCCCGCTGAATGCCGCCTGGCCATTCGCATCGGTCGTGGCGGTCGGGTTGGCCAGTGTGCCGGTGGGACCGGAGGAAATCGCTGCGGTCACCACAATTCCCGGCTGTGCCGTGGGATTGCCGTTCTCGTCCGCGATCTGAAGCACTGGCTGCTGCGCGAAGGGTGTTCCGCTTGCCGTGGAAGAGGAGGGCTGGGTTGAGATCCTCAGTCGTCCGGCTGCTCCGGCCCGAGCCGTCGCCGTGAAACGCACCGGTAATACTGGGGAAGCCTCGATCCGCGCGGTGAGGGAGTACTGGACGTTGGCGGTGGTCCCCAATGTCCAGCTCACCTGGGCGATTCCCTGCTCGTTCGTCGTCGCCGTTTCGGGTGAGACCGCGGCGTTTCGGCTGGGAGTAAACGACACCGGAACCCCAGAGACCCCGTTCCCAGCGGCATCCTTCACCAGAACGGAGGGTCCCGGGCTCACCGGAGAGCCGACCGTCGCCTCGTAGGTGACTGGCTCCACCGCGGTCATGCTGGCGGGAGTGCCTGCAACCAGTTGAATCGGACCTGACGACACCTCCAGGGCGGGCGCGGCGACGTTGAACCGCAGGATCTGGGCGCCCTGTGGACCCGAGAGAGCCAGGCCGGTAAACGCCGCGGCACCGCTCTCATCCGATGTAGCCCCGGTGGTGCCGGTCAGAACGCCGCCGCCGGAGGCCACGGAGACGGTCACCTCTACCCCGGCAATCGGCTGGTCGTTGACGTCCAGAACGTCAACAATGGGTTGCTGTTCGAGGGGAACGCTATTCTGAGCGGTGTCAGGGAGGCCGGGGCGAAGCACGAGTTTGGCCGCTTGGGGTGGGGCGGCATCGGCCGAAAGCTCCACCGGCGACCCGTTCAGCTGAACGTCATTGCTGTCGGCCGCGCTCGCCAACACCCGCTGGACGCCGATCTCTGGGCCCAGGATCCAGTTCACCTGCGCCAGGCCGAGATTGTCCGATTGGGCACTGGGGCTCGAGAGCCGACCTCCGCCGGTGCTGACGCTGAAGGTGACGCTGACACCGGCGACTGCACGCCCGTCGCTGTCGGTCACCATGACGCCGAGCGGCTCGGGCAAGGGCTGTGTCGCAAATCCGTGCTGCCCGTTGCCCGGTCCCGCCGCGATCGTGCTCGGGTCAGGTCGCTCGGGTGGCGTGACGCAAAATGGTCCCTTGCACTCACCCAGATCGTCGCCGCAGCCGTGCAGCGTGACGATCGCGAGCGCTGCCAGAAGCGCGCACAGCCTGGTGCTCGGCCGGTCCGGTCGCAGAAGACTCCCCATCATAAGTACATGTCTAGTATCTCCCGCCAGAATTCTCTGTCAAGTTTGTGACCTCCATCACGTTACAGTCTTGGCCCATCCCGGCGCCTTCCTGCTGCACGGCCGGCACGGTGGCGCAGTACGGTCAAGCCGCGGTCAAGCAAGCAAACGCCCCAGCCGGACTCAGCTGGGGCGCTCGCGCCGCGGGGAGGATCAACTGCTCAGGTGCTGAGCACGACCTTTTCGCAGTTGTCCTCTTTGTTCACGAACATGTCGAAGCCCTTGGCTGCCTGGTCCAACGGCAGCCGGTGGGTGATGACGAAGCTCGGGTCTATCTCACCGTTCTGGATGCGCTCGAGCAGCGGGCGCATGTAACGATGAACGTGGCACTGGCCGGCTCGAATCGTGAGTGACCGGTTCATGACGGCTCCCATGGGGAATTTGTCGATGAATCCGCCATACACGCCGATGACAGATACTACGCCACCACTGCGGCAGGCCAGGATTGCCTCGCGCAGGGCGATGGGCCGGTCAGTCTCGAGCATCATGGCCTGCTTGGCTCGGTCATACGCATAGGTGACACCGTGTCCATGCGCCTCCATGCCCACGGCGTCGATGCACTTGTCCGGACCTCGGCCGCCCGTCAACTCCAGCAGCGCATCCTGGACGTTCATCTGCTCGTAATTGATGATGTCGGACGCGCCGGCGCGATCCCGCGCCATATCCAGGCGATACTGGAAGCGATCGATGGCAATGACCCGTTCGGCCCCGAGCATATAGGCACTGGCGATGGCAAACTGGCCCACCGGACCGGCGCCCCAGACCGCGACAATGTCTCCCCGTTGAATGTCGCACATTTCGGCACCCATATAGCCGGTGGGGAAAATGTCCGACAGGAAGAGCACCTGGTCGTCGGTCAGGTCCTCGGGAACCTTCAACGGCCCAACGTCGGCAAACGGTACCCGGGCGTACTCAGCCTGGCCGCCGGCGAACCCACCCAGCATGTGAGAGTACCCGAAGATACCGGCGGGCGAGTGACCCAACAGCTTCTCCGCAATCCACGCGTTGGGATTGGAATTCTCACAGACGGAAAACATTCCCGCCTCACAGGCGCCGCAGGCGCCGCAGGCTATGGGGAAGGGCACCACCACCCGATCGCCTACTTTGAGATTGCGCACTCCACGCCCGACCTCCACCACTTCGCCCATGAACTCGTGGCCCAGCACATCGCCCCGCTCCATGGTGGGCACGAATCCGTTGTACAGGTGCAGGTCCGACCCGCAGATCGCCGTTGAGGAGATCTTTACGATGGCGTCGTGCGAGTTGAGAATCTTCGGGTCCGGCACCTCTTCCACTTGTACCTTTTTCTTGCCCATCCAGCAGTTGGCTTTCATGATCTGAACGCTCTCTTTCCGAGCCATGCGGCTCCGTGATTTATTGAACCGCGTGCTCGCGAGCCGTCCCCAGTAGCTCCACGTCGCTCAGATCTTCCGGCGGCTGTGCTGGGTGCATGCCCCGGTGAATGCTGGCGTCGGAGTGTACGATCTCGCCCGTCTCCATCACCTGCTTGAACCGGCGCAGGTCACCCTTGACCTGCTGCTGCGGCTCCTCGCCGAACAGTTTGGCGATCAGGGCGCCGATCTTGCCGCCCGGGGGGTCATAGCGGAGCTCCACCTGGACCTCGGTGCCACGGTTTCCCGGGGCGTCCTTGAAGCGCACCGACCCAGAATTGGGGATCGATGCATCGGGAAGGGAGCGCCAGGCGATAAGCTCGTTGGGCCGGTCTTCGATGGTTTCTGCCTCCCACTCCACCGTCGCGCCCGCCGGAGCCTTGGCCTTCCATCGTGAGCGCCGGTTATCCAGTACCTGCACGGACTCGAGGTGGGCCATGAAGCGGGGCAGGTTTTCGAAATTGTGCCAGAACCCGTAGACCTCGTGGCGAGGACGCCTGATCGTGAGCGACTCGGTTACATGAACCGCGCCGCCGGTCTGGGCCCCTTTCTGCTGGAACGCTTCCCCGGTCTGCTGTGAGCTGCCGTTCCCCTCCTGACTGAGCTGCTGACCGGTCATGAAGTCCAGGATGGCTACGCCCGCCACGGCGGCAGTGGCAGCCCCAACCCGGTTCCGGTCATTGCTGCGCGTATTCATCGCCTTGCCCAGCAGCGCCAAATCCATCAGATCGCCACCCACTCGGCTCCACACCCAGCTGGTGGGACGGCGAGAAGACAGGATGCCGATGCCGCTGGTGATCTCCCGAAGTCCGATAGCAAACATGGTATTGCGGGTTTCCTCGTCATCGTCAATTCCAATGAAGCGAGCCACGGTTCGGGGAGCGCCGATCTGGGCTAGGCCCAGACCGATGCTGAACCAGCCCAGCCCCCTCGCCCGACGTTCCACATTGCTTTCGATCCCATGTATAGGCTGGTCGCTCGACCGGCGATTGTAGGTCGGATAGTCGGGATAGCTACTGAATCGCCGTTGGCCCGTTGGGACGTCATAGCGGCGAGCCTGCTCGGTTGCTGCGGTCATCGTTCCCCCTTTCGATCCGTGCAGTCAGACTGGACGCACCACGTGAGTGGCCATCCATGAACATTCGCGAACACCGTGAGCGGGGAGGCAGCCTGAAGTACCAGCGGTGAGAACTGTGCGGACACAACCCAAACCCAGACCTTCTCCCTAGCTGGATGCCGGTCCGTTCCGGCGTGCGACCCTCGAACCGAGGCTAAACCGTGCGGGGGCCGCAGAGTCCGACAGTGATAGCCGGCCGGCCACCCGAGTTCGGTGAGCCGCGTCACTCGGATTCTTGTGATTTTGCGGGACTAGTGCCTGAATGCGGACCTAAAAGGGCGGGGGCTGCTACCGAGGCAAGCGGCTGTGGACCAGCCCGCGGACAGTGGCGACCAGGCCCTCGAGAGCAAAAGGCTTCTGCAGAAACGGGGCGGACTGACGGGGAGACCCTCGGCGGAATATATCGTTCACGTCATACGCCGAGATGTACAGGATGGGCAGATCGGGCCACCGCTGAGAGATTCGACGGCCCAGCTCACGTCCGTCCATCCCGGGCATCACCACGTCGGTGATGACGAGGTCGACGGCGTCGGGGGCCGCCTCCATGACCTCCAGCGCCTCGCCTCCGTGACCGGCTTCGAGGGTGCTGTAGCCCTCGGCTTGAAGGGTTCGGCAGACCAGGTCTCTGAGGCCTTGCTCGTCGTCCACTACAAGAACCACCGGCCGGGGTTCCGAGGTAGTATCAGGAGAAGCCGCCACAGCCTCGCCAAGTGCGGGATGACACGGTAGCCGCAAGCATGCCCGCAACTTACCAGCCAGTGCCGTACGCGCCAGGGGGGCCTGAAGGCGTCAGGGGAGGCGAGAGGGGGGCCGCCGCTGCGGCCCCCGGGAGAGCGATCGCTAGACCGTTCGACGGCCGGAGATGAAGTTGATCAGGAACACCACCAGGGCGATCACCAGCAACAGGTGAATCAGGCCGCCCGCCACGTGAAAGACTCCCCATCCGAGAAGCCAGGCAACCAACAGAATGACTGCGAGCCATACCAGCATGGAATCCTCCAGTGAGAGTGACGTCCTTCGTTCCGACAACATAGGAAGTGCACGGGTCAGCTTTCTGTGAGCGCACCCACACCAATTCCGGCCAAGACCCAAATACTTATGCCGATTAGGTATCCACGTCACAGACCCAATGGATCGAGCACGGCAGGTTAGCCTGTCGCGGCTGTGCAAGGACGCTGGCCGACACTCCCATAGGGTCATGATTTATGGCCAACGACCATTTCCAGTTGCTGTTCGAATCCACAGTCGATTACGCCATCTTCACACTGAGCCTCGACGGCATAGTCGAGACCTGGAATCCTGGCGCCCGGCGCATCTTTTTGTACGAGCCCCCGGAGATTGTGGGCCATACTGGCACCGTGCTCTTTACTCCCGAAGACAACTTGCAGGGCGTGCCGGAGCACGAGATCAGGTTTGCCATCGAAACCGGCCGGGCCGAGGACTCCCGCTGGCACCTGCGGAAGGACGGCTCTCGCTTTTGGGCCAACGGGGTCATGGTAGGTCTTCGGGATGAAAGCGGAACCGTCGTTGGGCTGGCCAAGATCGTTCGGGACGATACCGATCTGAAACGGGCCGAGGAGCTGCTCCAGTATCAGCTGAATCTGGCGGACGCCATCGCCAGCAATGCGGCCGAGGGCATGGTGCTGGTGGATAAGGAAGGGCGGGTGACGTTTCTGAACCCAACCGCGGAATCGATGTTCGGGTGGACCTCGAATGAGCTGGTGGGTGAGCTGCTGCATGAGAAGCTGCATTGCCGCCACCCGGATGGCAGCTCGTATCCCAGCGAAGACTGTCCTCACATGAGGGTGCTGGTCACCGGAGAAACCCTGCGGAGCGATGCAGACTTCTTCCTGCACCGGGACGGAAGTTTCATTCCGGTCAGCTGCTCGATCGCGCCGGTTCGCTCCGATAGCACGATCAGCGGTGCCGTGATGGTCGTTCGGGACGTGACCCAGGAGAAGCTGGCCGAAGCCTCGAAAAAAGCAAACGAGGAGGCGCTGCAGCAGTCGCAGAGGCTGGAAAGCATCGGGGTGCTCGCCGGTGGCATCGCGCACGACTTCAACAATCTGCTGACCGGCATCATGGGGAACGCCGGACTGGCGCGGCGGGCCCTCAATGCGGGAAACACGGATCAGGCCACTGCGCTCCTGCGAGATGTACTCTCGGCCAGCGAGCGCGCCGCGGACCTCACCCGGCAGCTTCTGGCCTACGCCGGGAAGGGTCGGTTCGTGATTGCGCCGGTCGACCTTTGCAAGCTCGTCAGCGACGTCAGCTCGCTCATTCGCACCTCGATTTCCAAGAAGATCACGCTGGTGCTGGACGTGCCGGAAGATTGCCCCCAGGTGGAAGCTGATCGGGCCCAGCTGCAGCAGCTAGTGATGAACCTGGTCATCAATGGAGGAGAGGCGATCGGCGATCAGCCGGGCACTCTCACGGTCCGGGTGCGCCCCGAGTACTTCACTGAGAAAAGGGAACGGCCCCGGGCGGAAGGGTTCCCGATCGTCACCGGAGAGTACGTACGCATTGACGTGACCGACACCGGCATGGGCATGGACGCCGAGACCCGGAACCGGATCTTCGAGCCGTTCTTCACCACGAAGTTCCTGGGACGAGGCCTGGGCCTCTCTGCCGCTCTGGGGATCGTCCGTGGCCACCGCGGGGCCATTAGCGTGCGGAGCGGACCGGGGCAGGGGACAACATTCACGGTGCTCCTCCCGGTTCCGCGGGAGACCCGCCGCGCGCCGCGGGTGAGCGGACACGTGCGGCTGGAGCAGCCACTGCAGGGAATCGGGACCATCCTCGTGGTGGACGACGAGGAGGGAGTACGTTCCCTCGCAGCCAGCGTATTGGAGGAGGCGGGCTACACCGTCGAGCTGGCCGGCGACGGCGCCGAGGCGATCGAGCGTCTCCGGGAGTTGGGCGACGACGTACGCCTGGTCCTGCTGGATCTCACCATGCCCCAGCTCGGAGGAGCTGAAGCGGCGGTGGAGCTCCGCCAGATTCAGCCCGATATTCCCATCATAGCCATGAGCGGGTATGGCGACATCGAGGTCATGCAGCAGTTCAGCGATGCTGCAGTGGATGACTTCCTGCCCAAGCCGTTCACTCCCGATGAGCTGTCGGTCAAGGTGCGAGACCTGCTTTCTCCGGTGTCCTGAGTCAGCCCAGCTCCTCCCGCCACATCCGTTCGAGTGCGTCCCGACTATAGGCCAGATGGTGGCGGTCGGGGGTGAATACCTCGAGCGTGATGGTCCCGTCGTACCCGATGCTCTGCAGCGCCCGGATTGCACCTCGCACATCCACCGATCCGGTGCCCAGGGGAAGATGCAGATCGGCGCTCCCACCCTTGTTGTCGTGCAGGTGGACGTGCTGCAGGCGATGGCCGTAAGCCCGCACCAGCTCGTCGACCGTGCTGTGGACCACGAGCAGGTTGGCGTGCCCGATATCCAGGTGGAGCCCCAGAGCAGGAAGCGGCTCCAGCAGCTCACCCAGTTGCTGCGCGGTGTTGAAGTCTCCCGGAAGGTTCTCCACCATGAGTCCCACCCCGCGCTCAGTGGCATAGGGGAGGAGCTCGCCCAGTGTCTCGATGTTTTTTTCCACGAAGAATGCGCGGTCGTGCATCGGCGCGTGGCGGTCCGGGTGCACGTTCATCCATCGGACGCCCAAGTCGGCAAACACCTCAACGCAGCGCCGCAACTCCGCCAGTGAGGCTCGCCGGATCTCCTCGATGCCGCTGGCGATCGGGAGGTAGAACGCTGTATGGCCGACCGCGGCCATGGCATGGCGCTCGAGCGACTGACGGACGTCCAGCCGTTCGATCTTCCACGACGCCGCCATCGGCGGCTCCAGCGTGAGATCGATGAAGCCCAGCCCCATCTCGGCCATCCATTCAATCTCGTGAAGGAGGTCATGCGCCGGATGGTTCATTGCGCCAATCAACACGTCAGGTCACCCGGGTTGGCGACGAAACCAGGGGCGGGAATCGAGGAGTTTGGCTCGCGCTGAAGGAAGCTCGGGATTCGCGTTGGCCGGGAGCTCAGACAGGCCGAGTCTCGATCGTACCCAGTCCGGGATGGTGGCGGCCCGGTCCGGTGCCAGCCACCCGAACACCGATAGCGCGCCGGCAAGCAGGGGGGCATCGTCGGCCAGGCGTCGGAGCAGGTGCTCCCAGTCGAGGTGCTGCACCCGAGCATCGAGCAGGTTGAAGACATCGCCCCAGTCACATCGCTCACGTTGCAGCACGTACAGCTTGCTCCAGATCAGCTCCTCTGTGGGTATGGCCCGGAGTCGCTCCCCCTGAATGGTGATCTCGGGGCCCCGGCTCAACCAATCCTGATCCACCTCGGTTCGCTGATTAGCCATGGCCCAGATGGCGTCCACGATGATGTCGTCCCGATTGGCCCGATAGATCCAGGACCGGTCATACGGAAAGCGCTCGAAGTAGTCGCTCAGTCCAGCCTCGGCCATGACGCGCATCATCCGGTCCCGGTCGGCTGGCAGCAGATAGAAGTCAAAGTCCTTGGTGTTCCGGAGCTCACCGGTGTACACGGCGGTGGCAAAAGCGCCGCCACAAGCAAAGCCAATCCCCTGGGCTCGGGCCCGCTGAATGACCTCACGGTAAACCGCCCATTCCTCGATGGGAATACGGTGCTCCCACGCGGGCTGAAGAGCGGTTGGCGGCGGGCTCATCAGGTGTAGTTGTACCCGGGAGGGCAGATCCGGATGTGACTGCAGTCACTCCGGCGTGAGGCAGGTCACGCCCAAGTCTCGCGGAGCCGCCCATGTTGTCTCTCCCTCGCACCTCAGCGTCTCATGGCTCGCCGAAAAAAATCTACAGCCGCCCAAAAAAATCCGGCTCTGCATCGTTCGCTCCGAACCACGTTCGGCTTCGACCAGCTGCGCCCCGGACAGGCAGAGGTGATCCGCTCGGTCATGGATGGGCAGGACACCCTGGCGGTGATGCCGACCGGAGCGGGGAAATCCCTCTGCTATCAATTACCCGCCCTGCACCTGGAGGGCACGACCATCATCGTGTCGCCGCTGATCTCTCTCATGAAGGATCAGGTCGACAAACTGCAGGACCGGGGTCTCGGGGCGCTGCAGGTGAATAGCACGCTCACGGCCCGAGGGGAGGAAAGCGCGCTGGAGCAGATCGAACAGGAGACGAGCCAGTACGTCTTCACCACTCCCGAGCGGCTCACTAATCCTGAGTTTCTGGAGACGCTGCAGGGCACGACCATTGACTTCGTGGTGATCGACGAGGTCCACTGCATCTCGCAGTGGGGGCATGATTTTCGGCCGTCCTACCTGGCGCTGAAGCCGGCGCTCGAGGCGCTGGGCAACCCTCCGCTTCTGGCGCTCACCGCCACGGCCACCGCCGAGGTCATCGAAGACATCAAGCGGCAGCTCGGCCGTTCGCGCATGCGGGTGTTCGACAGCGGCATTTACCGCTCCAATCTCGAGCTCCGGGTGGAGCATCTGAGCGGTGACCCCGAAAAGCAGGCCGAGCTGCTGCGGATGCTCGAGACCATCGAGGGGACCGGAATTATCTACACTGCCACCGTCAAGCACGTGGACCAGGTTACCTCGTTTCTGGCAGGTCAGGGCTTTGACGTGCTGGGGTATCATGGACGGCTCGCGGCCAAACGTCGGAAGGAGTCGCAGGAACGTTTCATGGCCGGCGATCTCAAGGCCATGGTGGCCACCAACGCCTTCGGAATGGGCATCGACAAGGCCGATATCCGATTTGTGATTCACTACGACTTGCCGGGATCGCTCGAGTCGTATTATCAGGAAGCCGGACGTGCGGGACGGGATGGTGAGCCCGCGCACTGCGTCCTGTTCTACGATCCTAAGGATCGGCGGACCCAGCTCTTTCTCCTGAGCGGACGCTATCCCACCGGCCCGGAGCTCGACCGGGTCTATGCTGCCTTGGGGGAGCTCCAGGCTCACGACCCCCGGTTCTCCGCGGGCCAGCTCCAGCAGGCTGCCGCACCAGTGGCCAAGACCAAGACCAGAGTAGCGCTCACCCGACTCGTTGAGGCGGGGATCGTCCGGGAAGAGCGTCCGGGACAGTACTCGCTGGCGAAACGGCAGGTTGCGGAGGGGCAACTCGGTCAGTTCATAGAGGAGTGGAAGCAGCGGGACGCACGGGATCGGGAGAAGCTCGAGCGGATGGAGAGCTATGCCCGGACGGCGCTGTGCCGCTGGCGGGTGCTGCGGGACTACTTTGCCGAGGATGACGAGGAAGACGAGCGCTGCGGCGTGTGCGACAACTGCCGGAAGGGTCTGGCGGAGCGGGCAGAGAGGACGAAGATGACGGAGAAGGTGGAGAAGGCGGAAAGGTCGGAAAAGGAGGAGGAAATATCCTTCACGCTCGGAGATCGGGTCAGCTTACCCCGACACGGGGAAGGG
>Ga0307409_100000954_pt1 | contig 13466 bp, 14 predicted proteins | sample 322Ometagenome_2_FD_203888 | JGI IMG/M metagenome (GOLD analysis project Ga0307409, IMG submission 203888) | Maize rhizosphere microbial communities from greenhouse at UC Davis, California, United States - 322HYB-O-2 | ecosystem: Host-associated > Plants > Roots > Rhizosphere > Soil | place...
GAACCCACCGAGGTTCGTCGGCCTGATGGAGACATTCGGCGGCGTCGGCACCTCGAAGTCGGCGTAGATGAGCCACTCGACGTCCGCGTTCGTCTGACACGATCGGAAGAACGCAGGAAGCCACGGCGGAGGCGTGCCAAAGAACGTATTGACGATGGCGACGCGTGGTCTCGCGTTCAACGGGTCGCGACCCAGCGATCCCGCGCCGCTCCCTCGCCCGTCAGCAGTTCGAGCAGGCGGGCCTTGGTCGAAGCATCCGGACTGAAGCGGGCCTGGTAGACGTAGCGCAAAAAGTCCGGCGGGGCATCGTCCGGAACCGAGGCGCCGTGCGCGCCGGTGGAATTGAGAAACATCAGCGCGCTGTTGCCGATCCCCGGCACGTCGCGAGCCAGCACGCACTCTTCCGGTTTGAGCCAGAGCGGCGAGGTGTGCGGCTCGTCGCGCTCATGAACCAGCCGGTACAGCTGCGTGCCGTAGGTGTGCTGTGCGTTTCGCGGCGCGGCATAGAACAGGGCAACGAGGAAGGCCCAGCGCGGATCGCGGTGCGGCTTGATCAGATACCCGCGCCGGCGCAGCATCAGGCGCGGATTCGCCGCGCGCAGCGTGATGCCGGACTGTTCCCACGACCCGAGCGACGGCCACGAGGAGCGCACGAAGTCGTCCAGCGCGGGACCGAAGGCGGCAATCACCGCCGGCAGCAGCGCGTGCTCGACGGCGTCGTGAAAGACATCCCACACCGCGCGGCTGAATGCCGGAGCCATGACGAACGGCACCGGCATTTCATCGCGCAAATCCGATGTCTTCTCGAAGAAGACCGGCGCCGGCAGCGAATCGATCAGCCGATCGAAGAAGTAGTCGGGAAAGACGTTTTCGACCACCAGATGCGGGCACGGCTCGCGCTGCAGCCGCGCGCGCCCAACCGCCGCGGTGACGTGAGCGAGGATGTCCGTCCGATCGATGCGCGCGCGGAATTCATCGACCTTGGCGGCGGACTTCGCGTCCTGGACGTAGACCGAGATGCACCGGTCGATGCGCGCCTGAAGCTCCGGCAGGGTCGCCAGCGCGGTCTCGTGCGCTGCGAGCGCCGTCTGGACCTCCTGGCGGCTCTGCTCGGCGGTGCGGCGGAGCTCGCGCAGCTCGCGCACCATATTCTTGTGCTCGCGCCCGATCTCCTCGCGCAGTGCCGTGATCATCTTTTCCGTGGCTCGTCGGCGCGGAAACAATCGGTCGAGCCAGCGGCGGGCCGGGGCGTCAGCGGGCATCCGGGTGCTAACTGTAGCATTCGCTCCCCGATGTCATCGATTGACTCATCCGTCGCGTCCTTCGTGGATGACGGTTCAGCCGCAATTGCATTGAAACCGGCGTGAAAATGTATGGTCTGGTTCTTGCCGGAAGCATGGGTGGAGGAATCGAACCCATGCTCCGGACAGCAGCAGCAACGACCGCATTCATCGCTCTTCTCGCCGGCGCCGCATTCGCGCAGGGCAACGGGCGCAACAGCGCCCGCAATCAAGGCATCCCGCCCGGGCAGATGCCGCCCGCCGGACAGTGCCGGGTGTGGTACGAGGGCCGGCCGCCCGGACAGCAGCCGCGTGCGACCAATTGCAACGAGGCCGAACGCATCGCCTCGCGCAGCAACAACGCGCGGGTGATCTATGGCAGCGACGTGTATGGCCGCAACGATCGCCGGGGTACCCGCGACGACGGCCGCTGGGAGCGTGACGATCGGTATGGCGACCGACGCTACGCGCGTCAGGGCTACGACCAGGGCTATCGGGACGGCATTACGAAAGCGCAGGAAGACTCGCGCGACGGCGACCGCTACGACCCGGCCCGTCATGACTGGTACAAGTCCGGGACCCGCGGATACGAGAGCCGCTACGGAACGCGCGAGGACTACCGGGCCGAATACCGCTCGGGCTTCGTCCAGGGCTACGACAGCGCCTACCGTGGTAGCCGAACCACCGACCGCGATCGTGACCGCCAGGGGGACTCTATCTGGGAGCGGATCACCGGTCGCAACGACGGACGCTGATCGGCGGAATGTCGTGGGGTGAGCCTTTCAGGCTCGCCTCACGAACCCGAAGGGTTCGCCCCACATCTTCTGCGTTCCTATTTCAACTCCTCGATCAATGCGTCCATCTGCTGATACTGGAGGCAGCCGGGCGTCATCTGCGGCGCCGGCGGGCAGCCGGTCACCCGCCAGCCGTAGTCCTTCTCGATCGTTTGGGCGATCGTCGAGCGGCTGGCCCCTTTTCTGACTAGTCCCTGCAGCCGGGTGCGCATCGCCGCGATGCTGGCGTTGAACCGGGCGAGGTCCGCCTTCGTCGCCATTGGCCCGTGGCCGGGAATGACGGTATCGAAGTCCAGTTGCAGCGTCCGCTCCAGGGTGCGCGTCCACTCGATCAGGCTGCCGCCCTGCACATAGTCAACGTAGATCGGCACACCCGGCCGCGCACTGCTGATGAACAGATCGCCGGTGTGAATGGCCTTCAGCGCGGGGAAATAGATAATCGCGTCGCCGCTGGTGTGACCCCTGCCGAAGTAATACGCCTCGACGTCCGCGCCGCCAAGATGCACGTCCAGCCGATCGCTGAAAGTGACTCGCGGCAAACCGATCGGCGTGCCCGGCGTGTCCTCGTAGTACGGCCGCTTCAGGTTCTTCAGGTTCGCGTAGACGTTGCGGTGGGCGATCACTTCGACGATCGGCAGCATCTTGAAGTCGCCGCCGGCGTGATCGTCGTGCTGATGGGTGTTGATCACATACCGCAGCGGTCTGTCGGTAACGAGCTTCACCTGGGCGAGGATGTCGGCGTGGTTGCGGTCGAACATGTCGTCGACGAGGACGACGCCTTCGGATGTGGCGTAGACGGCGACATTGCCGCCTTCGCCGGAGATCATGTGCAGGTCACCCTGAACGCGCTGAGCCCTGAGCGGTCCGGGCGGCTTGTTTTGCGTGTAGACCCAGCTGCTCTGAGCGGCGAACAGTGCCGCGAGCGACACGGCCAACAGGAGCCGGCGGCTCACTTGACGGGCGCGATCGATTCGACGCGAATGGTCTTTGTCTTCGCGTCGAGCGTGCCGGTGACACGCACCTTCTGCGCAGCGTATTGTTCTGGTGTTTTCTGGTCGCTGAGGATGTACGCGCTCTTGCCGTCGAAGAGCACGTAGGCGGCGCCGTGCGACACGACACACGCCTTCGTGCACTCGGCGTCCGTCGGCCCCATGCGCATATGGCTATGGGTGCCGAGCGGACACATTTCGTCGGTGACGATGCCGGTGAACGTCCGCTTCTCCTGGGCCTGCCCGGACAGCGAGGCGGCAACCAGGATCGCGAAACACAACGGTCTCATCACCTTGCTCACGGTTAGAAGCCAGGAATCATGAGGTGCGCCGCGGACGTGCCCGCATCCATCACCCAGACGCCGCCCATCTTGCCATTGTCCGGAAGCCCCATCGATGCCGCAGTCGCGCCGGGGACGGCCACCGTCATGTGCGAGCGGGCGCTCGCCTGATCCTTGCCCCACGAGTGATACCAGACTGACCCGAATTCGGGCTTCGGCCGCGTGCCGTTCTTTTCAGCCTCGGCGATGGCGGCCCGACGCTTCGTCAGATCGGGCTCGGACTCGAACATCAGGTTCTGCTTGATCCGATCGAGGTTGCCCATGCTGCTGCATTCGACCGAGAACGGATCCTGGCCCGGGAAGCCCGAACTGTCGAAGCACACCACGCGATTGGTGCCCTTCCGCAGCGTGGTATAGGTCCAGTCCTTGGGGTTCCATTTGATCACCGTCGCCTGTGCGCGCAGATTCGCGGGCGCGGCAATGACCGCCTTGTCGACGTCCTCCTGCGACGCGCCCGGTTCGAGCGGCGGCGGCGCCGCCGGCGCCCCTCGTCCCTGAGCCAACACGCTGGTCGAAACGGCCAGCACCGAGAAAACCATCACCAGAATGCGTTTCATACCAGCCTCCGTCTTGGGCCTTCGGCCTCAGGCCTTAGGCCTAGTCATTGTAGGGCTAGCGAGGTGCCTGGCAGGACCAGTTCGCCGGGTCCTTCAGGTCGCCGCTGCCTTTGTATTCCGCCGCCTGCGGATAGGTGCACAGTGGTCGGGCAAGACCGTTCGCACCGGTGCCGATGATCGAGTTCGGTGCGATGCCCTTCTCGACCCAGCGTTCCAGCGTTCCGATCTGATCGAATCCGTTGATTCCCGGACCGCCGCCGCAGTGGCCCATGCCGGGGACCATGAACAGGCGCATCCAGTCGCTTTGGTTGCGACCCATCTTGTTCAGCACCTGCTCGTAATACCAGATCGTCGTTTCCGGCGTGATGCCGGTGTCGGCCCAGCCATGGAACATCAGCAGCTTGCCGCCGCTCGACTTGAACTTGCCCAGGTCCGGGTTCACTGCATCGACGTAGCCGATCGTGTCGTCGAGGACCTTCATATCGCGATCGAGATCGAACTTCTCCCAGGCGAAGTTCGGGTCGTTGTAGGCGATGCGCACGAGATCGAACGTGCCGCCTCCCGGATTGATGTTGGCGGGGCTCGCGGCAATCGGGTTGCCAAGCGCCTGGCCCGAGAAGATCAGCTCACCCTTCGAGTTCTTCACACCACCGTAGAAGGTTTCGACCGTCTTCATCTTTGCGTCGGTCAGGCAGCCGGTCGTCTTTCCCGCCGTGCACTTGAGCGAGGACAAATCGACCTTACAGGCGCGCGGGTTGTTCAGGAATCCTTCCTTCAACGTGTCGCACGTGTTCACCAGGTTGTTCACCAGCGCCGCGTCCTCGGCGGTGAGTTTCTGCTCGGGGTTGCGCACCAGCCGCGCGCTGCGTTCGACGCCCGAGGTCCACATGTGGATGTGGCGGCTCGCGAGCGCGCCGGCGATGATCCCGTCATAGTCGTCCGGGTACCGCTGCGCTTCCATCACCGCCATGCGTCCGCCGGTCGAGCAGCCCTTGAAGTACGAGTACTGCGGCGCCCGGTCGTAAAACGCTTTGACGATCTGCTTCGCCTTGACCGTCATCTCATGGGTCGCGCGATATCCGAAATCGACCATCTTCTCCGGGTGCCCGATCGCCCACTCGCCGCCGGCGTCCTGGTGGCCGGTATCCGTGCCGGCGGTCGCGTAGCCAAGGCGGAGCGCCTGCGGCATGTCGTTCGTCATGCCCTGAATCGATCCGGCAAATCCGCCGTTGCCGACGCCCATGAACTTCCCGTTCCACTTGTCCGCCGGCGGCAGCCACAATTCCATGTTGATGAGCGAGTCGGACGAGGGTTTGAGCACCAGCTGGACGCGGCAATGCTCGGGAATAATCCGCGGCGCCGGCGGGCCGCCGGCGCGCGGACCCGCCGCCGCCTGCCGTCCACCCTGACCCTCGGCCGCTCCGCGTCCGCGGCCGCCCTGCGCTTGTCCGCCGCGTCCCCCGTTGGCGGCGCCTCGGCCCGCGACGGGGCGCGCCGGAGCCGGCGTCGGAACGGGCCCTTCCGCTACCAGCCGCGCGCTGGTAATCGTCGTGTTGTCGAGCTTGAGGCTAGTAAGCGCGTCGCAAGACGTGGGCGCCGCCGCGCCGAGAAGCATGAGAGCGATGCCGATCATGGAGTGTCCTCCTCCGCGAGGCGTAGCATGGGGCGCGGTCACCGCCTCTTGCAAGAGGAATCTTTCACGAGCAGCATGAGCAGATGACCCTCGACGATCGCGCCGCTCGGATGGCCGACGTGGTCGACAACCTCGCCACCAGCCGTTTCGAGCTGACAACCGACGGGCAGACCGCCTTCCTGCTCTACAAGAAGACGCCCGAGACCGTGGAGCTGATTCACACTGAAGTGCCCGAAGCGCTTCGCGGAAGACACCTTGGCGACGCCCTCGTTGAGTATGCGCTCGACAAGGCCCACGCCTGGAACCTGCGCGTCGTCGCTATCTGTCCGTTCGCCCGCGCCTATCTCCGGAAGCGCCGCGACCCTGAATGACACCCGCCCACGCAGGGCACCGCTTCAGGGATGCCGACTATCGCATGCAGTCTGAACGCGCGTGGTCATGCGCGCTCGTGCGTGACGCGGACGGCCGCGGGCTCGCGCGGTGCCGGTACGGCCGCCGGCCGTGATGCCGGAATCCGCACGAGGAACGACGAGCCACGACCGCGTCCCGCGCTAGCCGCACTAATGGTACCGTCATGGAGTTCGACGAACTGGCGGGCAATGGCAAGTCCGAGGCCGAGGCCGGAATGCTCGCGCGTGTGTGTGCCATCTTCCTGCCGGAACTTGTCGAACACGTGCGGCAGGAAGGACGGCGCGATCCCGACGCCGGTGTCCACGATTTCGACGATGGCATGCGTTCCGTCGAATCGCGTACTCAGGCTGACGGCCCCCCCTTCGGGAGTGAACTTCAAGGCATTCGAGACGACGTTCCAGAAGACCTGGCGCAGCCGGTTCTCGTCTCCCTCTACCACGGCACGGGATCCGAGCTGGCTCGTGATGACGATCCGCTTCGCCTGTGCCGTGATGGCCAGACTCTCGGCGATCTCTGACAGCAGGACGTCGATCAGAACCGGTCGCCGCTCCATGGAGATTCTGCCGGCAAGGACGTCGGACATCCCGAGGAGGTCGTCGGTCAGCCGGCGGAGGACGTCGACGTTGCGCTCCAGGACGGGCAACCCCCGGCGCACGTCGTTCGGCTGGGTGTTCATCGTTCGACCCAGGAGCCGCACCCAGCCGGCGACGACATTGAGCGGGGTGCGCAGTTCGTGCGAAAGCGTCGCCAGGAATTCGTCTTTCAGACGGTTCGCCTCGCGGGCCTCCTCCTCTGCCTGCCGCCGGCTGGAAATATCCACGGCGTGCGCGATGGCATGATCGGGCAGCCCTCGGCTGTCGGTGACCAGCGCGCCATTGACGAGCACCCAGATAACGCCGCCATCCTTGCGCACGTATCGTTTTTCCGTCGTCCAGCGGCCGCGCACGCCCGCACTCAGCTCCATCATCGTGACCCGATCGCGCTCGCGGTCGTCCGGGTGCGTGATCTCGGCGATCGTCTTCGACAGCAGTTCGTCCGGCGAGTAACCGGTCATCGCGGCGAACTGCGCGTTGGCGCGCAGGATCCGTCCCGTGATCGGGTCCGCCATCGCACAACCCACGGCCGCCAGCTCGAAGAGGGCCCGGAACTCGGCTTCGTTCGCCCGCAGTGCTTCACGCAGCCGGTGGTAGTGATTCGCGACGAGAACGCTGCCGATCGCAACGCCGACGAACACGAAGATGAGCGTGCGCTCGCCCGGATTCGCGACCGACAGGCTCCATCGCGGCTCGAAGAGCAGCGCCATGCCGCCGACGCCGAGCGCCGCGACAGCGGCGCCGATCACTGCGCCCCAGGCGGCTGCCGTCAGGATGATGATCGGGACGAGCAGCAGAAATGTGAGACGGCCGGTCCCCCGCTGGAGCTGATCGGTCAGCAGCAGCGCCAGGAAGACAAGCATGGCCGCGGCGGCAAGCCGGACCACAGGCAGGAGGCGCACGCGCGACAGCATCATGCGGACCTTGACGCCACCGTATGCATCACCCGCGCCCGGCCGGGCATCCCCATGCGGTCAGGCGCTCAGCAGGTGCTGTTGAGGTAGCCCGCCATCATCAATGCCAGCGTCCTGATCGCTCCATCGAGGGCGCTGGCCGATGACGCGGCTTCCGCGCGGCGGCGGTCGGCAACCAGCTGAATCGCCGTTGCGCGAAGCGGCGCCGCGGCGCCTGCCAGCACCGACAACGTCACGACTCCGGCCAGGAAAAAGCCGTGAGCGACTGCCATCATGGCGACAACGAAAGCACAAGCCGTGAGCAGGAAATACTGGGTAGCGACATCCGCTCGCAGAGAGCGCGCCGCCGCGGCACCGGCCGCCTCGGCCAGCGTGATGGCACTCACCAGAACCGTCAGCTGCATCGGCGTCGCGCTTTCACCGGTTTGCGCTGTGAAGGCGGTGGCGCTGGCAGCACCGCCAATCAGGGCCGCCGGTACGATCAGGCGCAGCAACCGAACCGCGGCGCCGCTGGTGACGGCCGGCGCAGCGACTTCGGGCGAACGCGGCGGCGTCGGCGGTGGCGAGACCATGGCCAGCGCGATGGCGACTCCCGAGGCCGCCAGAACGGTTTCAGCAATCCACGCGGCCGCGAATCCGATCGTCTCGACGAGGATGCCGCCAGCCACCATCATCACGACCAGCCCGATCAACTCGAGGCTATGCGTCTTCGCTTCGATCTGCTGGAAACGTTGCGGCCGTCCTGCAGCGACACACGACTCGAACAGCAGCGCCTGGTCGGCACCGGATCGAAACGTGTCGCCAAGCGCGACGCACAGGCTGGCAAGGACCAGGCCGGACACACCTTCGGCCAGCCAGCACAGGAGCATCGCAGCGACCTGGATCGCCGATCCGAGAATCAGGCTTCGGCGATGACCGTAACGATCGGCAAACCGGCCGGTCGGGACCTCCAGCAGCGTGATGGCGATCTCGCCCGCAGCGAGGATGGCGGCGACTGCCACAGGTGAGACGTGCTTGTACTGCACCCACCAGAGCAGATAGAGAGCGTGCGTGATCCCCTCGACCGAGACGACACAGTAGAAGGGATACAGAACGAGGTTTCGGCGGAACGGGGATCAATTGGGAGGCATGCTGCAATCAGTACTACCATGGGATCCCGGTATCATGCTTACCGTTGACTCCGACGTGCGCGGTCATCATCCCGACCTACAACGAGCGTGAAACGCTGCCGCACCTGATTCGGCAGCTGATGGACTTCCCCGGCGTTCGCGTGCTGGTGGTCGACGACGGTTCTCCCGACGGGACCGGACAGATCGCGGAAAACCTCTCATCGACATTCCCGGGCCGGCTCGAGGTGATGCACCGGCCGCACCCGGCCGGACTCGGCTCCGCATATATCGACGGGATGCAGCACGCGCTGGCCTATCAGACGGATCTGATTGCGCAGATGGACGCCGACCTGTCGCACGATGTCAGGTATCTGCCGGATCTGATCGCGGCAGCGTCCACCGCGGACCTGGTTCTCGGGTCCCGCTACGTTCCTGGCGGAGGCGTGTCGAACTGGTCTCTCGATCGCCGGCTGCTCAGCCGGTTTGCGAACTTCTACGTCCGCGCGATCACGGGACTCCGCGTGCGCGACGCCACTGCAGGATATCGCTGCTGGCGGCGGGAAACACTCAGACAGCTGCCGCTCGAGCGGCTGAAGTCGAGCGGTTATTCGTTTCAGGTCGAGATGGCCTGGGAAACCGTCCGCCGCGGTTTTCGCGTTGCCGAAGTTCCGATCGTGTTCGTCGAGCGCACTCAGGGTCGCTCCAAATTGAACTGGCCGGTCATCCTCGAATCGATCTGGCTGCCGTGGCGGCTTCGGCGGTCGAAGACGAACGAGCGCGCGTGATACGGTATCGAGTGGCCGCGGGGATTCTGATCGCCGTGGCGGCACTGACCATCTTCGCCCTCCGCGCCTCCGACAGCATGGCCGACTTCGAGGTGTATTGGCGCGGGGCGGCACGCGCCGCCGCCGCCGAGCCGCTCTATCGCGCCGACGACGAGCACTATCGCTTCAAGTACTTCCCGGCGTTTGCAGTGCTGACGATCCCGATGGGGCTTTTGCCGCTGCCGGCGGCAAAAGCCGTCTGGTTCACGGCCTCGGCGTTGCTGCTGGCACTGCTCGTGGGCTTGAGTCTCGAAGTCGTTCCCGAGCGGCGGCGTGCGAACGCCGTGCTGGCAGTGGCAGCGATTGCGGTGCTCGGGAAATTCTACGGCCATGAGCTGATACTCGGTCAGGTCAACGTCCTGTTCGCGGTTCTCGCCGTGCGCGCGCTGCTGGCGATGCAACGAGGGCGCGAATGGCTCGCGGGCGTTTTGCTTGCGTTCACGATCGCTATCAAGCCGTACGGCGTGCTTTTCATCCCGTGGCTCCTCGTGCGCCGGAAAGCGCCGTCGGTCACAGCTGCCCTGCTCACCCTCGCAGTGATCACCGTCCTGCCGGTGCCTCTCTATGGTGTGGGCGGAACGATCGCGCTGTATCGCGACTGGTGGACCACCGTGAGCGGGACGACACCGTCGAACCTGCTCAATCCCGACAACGTGTCGTTCGCGAGCGCCTATGCGAAATGGTTTGGGGCAGGCGCCGTGGCGACATCGCTGGCGCTGGTCACCGCAGTCGGCGCGCTTGTTTGTACCGCCATCGTGCTGCTGTATCGCCGTGGCCTGCACTTCCCGGAAGCGGTCGAGGGCAGCGTCCTGCTGATGCTCATTCCGCTGCTTTCTCCGCAGGGGTGGGATTACGTGCTCCTGCTCGCCACGACGGCGGTTGTCCTGCTGGTCAATTATCTGGATCGTCTCCCGAGGGCACTGCAGGCCGCCGTCGCCGTGGCCGGTTTGACGATGGGGTTGAGTGTCTTCGATCTCCTCGGCCGTCCGGCGTACGCCCGCTTCATGGAGATGGCGGTGATCACCGTCTGCGCGAGCGTGCTGCTCGTGGCGCTCTACACGCTGAGGGCGCGACGAGTAGCCTGATCGGACTAGTTCGTGCCGGTGGCTCCCAGGGCACCACCACCGACCACGGCCTGCATGACCATGTTCTCGAAGTCGCGCAGGAACTCCTGGTTCGACGTCTGGGTCATCACCACGGCCACCAGCTTCTCCCTGCGATCGACCCAGAAGTGCGTGCCGTACGCGCCGCTCCACCCGAACGTCCCTTCGGTGAGGAACGAGTTGCGGGCGACGGGATCGTTCACCACGCGGACGCTGAGGCCATAGCTTTCACCCTTCGGGCGGCCCGGAAGCGTGTCCGGCGCGAAGACGGATCCCATCAGCTCGACGAGCCGCGGGCTGAGCAGACGTTTGCCGTTCAGCTCGCCGCCGTTCACCAGCATCATCGCGAACTGCGCGTAGTCGGCCGGGGTGCTGAAGAGTCCGCCGCCGCCGGAGAAGTAGATGCCGTTGACGAAGTTGGGATACTGCGCCGGACGCAGGCCGTCAGCGGTGCGCGAGTAGAGCTTCACGAGACGCGGGTTGCCCGTGGGCGCGACGTAGGTGGTGTCCTTCATCTCGAGCGGATCGAAGATGCGCTGCTTGACGAAGCGGTCGATCGGCATCCCGGACGCGACTTCGACGACCCTCGAGAGGACGTCGAACCCCGCGGCGGCGCTGTAGGCCCAACGGCTCCCCGGCTGGAATTCAAGCGGAATCCTGCCGAGGCGCGGGATGTAATCGGCCAGCGTCTCCTTCGGCCCCGCCGCCACGGCGCGATTCGCGAAGTTGCTGTTGGTTCCGCTGACCACGCCGGAAGTGTGCGTCAGGAGGTCGCGAATCTGTACTTCGCGCTCGACCGGAACGGTGTAGTAGCGAGGCTCCGGCGCCCCGCCGCGGCCACCGGGCGCCGCCGCTGGTGCGGGTCCCCCGCCTCGGGCGCCCGCTGGAGCCGGCAGCGACACGGCAACGGTCATGTTCTTCCACTCGGGAATGAACTTCGAGACCGGATCCTGGAGCCGCACCTTGCCTTCCTCCAGCATCATCAGCGTCGCCACACCGATGACCGGCTTGGTCATCGACATGATCTCGAAGATCCCGTCCTTGACCATCGGCTTCTTCGCTTCGATGTCCATCAGGCCGAACGCCTCGTGATAGGCGACGCGTCCATTACGCGCCACCAGCGCCACGGCCCCCGAGAAGCTGCCGGCAGCGATATGACGCTGGGTCAGTTCGGCGACGCGCTTCAACCGCTCGGTTGAAAGCCCCACCTCTTCAGGTTTAGCGGTCGGCGCCGCGGCGACGAGCGGCCAGGCGAGCGTGAGCCCGAACGCGATGGTCAGACCAGCAACAGCGGTATGTAGTGTCTTGAACATGATGCCTCCCGCCTCGCCCTGTGGCGCCAGCGTGGCCGGATGCTAACACAAGGCCCTACAGTCAGCGCCGTGATCGGCCGAGAACAAACGGCATCGACGTCTTGCCGCCTTCACCATCAATTGCAAACGGACATAACGAATGACAACGATCGGAAGCTCCCTCGTCATCAAGGGCCAGGTCACCAGCCGCGAGGACATCACGGTGCACGGCCGGGTCAACGGCCAGATCTCCATGGTTGAAGGAAGCCTGCTCATCGCGCCGACCGGCCAGGTGGACGCCGAGGTGGACGTCACCACGGTGACGATTCACGGCAGCCTGTCGGGCGACGTCGCGGCCAATCAGCGCGTCGAGTTGACGCCGACGGCAACGGTCAAGGGAACCCTGCTGTCGCCGTCGGTGATTCTCCGCGAGGGCGCGTCGTTCAACGGCCGGATCGAAGTGAACAAGAAGGGCGTCCCGGCCAAAAGCGCCGCCAAGCCGAACTGAAGCACGCGAACGTACGGCATGATTAGGGTTCGTGGCGCATCACGCCACGAACAACGTCATGTGGGTGCTGATCGCCGGAGTCGCAACGCTCGTTCTCGCGCACACGGCGCCCTTCCCGTTTCTCGTCGACCGCTTCGCGCCGTCCCGCTCGCTGTGGCACATGCCCCGGGACACGGCTCCTCCTGTCGTCTATCTCACGTTCGACGACGGGCCGAATCCAACGGCGACGCCTGATCTGCTCGATGTGCTGCGCGATGCCAACGCGCGCGCGACGTTCTTCCTCATTGACGGCCACTTGACGCCCGCAACTGCGCCGATCGTGCGGCGCATGTTCGCCGAAGGCCATGCCGTGGCGCTGCACTCCAACCAGCGAGCGCTGATGATCAAGACGCCCACAGCGCTGGCCGGCACGATCACGCAACAGCGTGAACGGATTCGGCAGCTGGCGGGCGGCGACCCGTGCCGGCTCTTCCGTCCGCACGGCGGCTGGCGAAGCACCGCAATGCTCGCCGGGCTCGAACGTGTCGACCACAGGCTCGTTGGATGGAGCTTCGGGCTCTGGGATTTCAACTGGTATCGCCGGCCGCAGGCGGCCGCGCTGGCACAGCGCCTCGCTCGCCGTGCCTCGGCCGGAGACATCGTGGTGATGCACGATGGCCATCACAAGAATCCGCGCGCCGATCGGCGATACACCGTCGACGCCACGCGCGAGCTCGTTCCGGCGCTGCGCGCGCGGGGATTCGAGTTGGGCACGCTCTGCGAGTCAGCGAACAAGGAAGCCTCCGAGGGAACGGAGGTGACGGAGGGAACGGACTCACACGGAGGAACGGAGAAACGGAGACGAACGGAGAGCCGTTCGATATTGGTCGGCGTGCCTAGCACGCCGACAGCCGTGATCACGGCAGGCCGCCTTTCGGGTGGCCCGATCGAACGGCCTCGTGGTCTTCGATGTTGCGGGTCGCTGTCAAGCTCCTCTCTCCTCATCCCAACCCCCGAGGTCATCGCCAGCTTACACTCTCGATCGGGCGGGTCTGTGTAGTCATCACGGCTCCTTTGGTTTGGCAAAACTCTCAGCAGCTTCACTGCAGCGACCCGCTCTCATGGTCTCTTCGTGGTCA
>Ga0307409_100000955_pt1 | contig 13465 bp, 13 predicted proteins | sample 322Ometagenome_2_FD_203888 | JGI IMG/M metagenome (GOLD analysis project Ga0307409, IMG submission 203888) | Maize rhizosphere microbial communities from greenhouse at UC Davis, California, United States - 322HYB-O-2 | ecosystem: Host-associated > Plants > Roots > Rhizosphere > Soil | place...
CGATAGCATGGATGCGGGCGACCAGCTCGTCGCGGTGGAACGGCTTGGTGACGTAATCGTCGGCGCCGAAGCCCAATGCGCGGACCTTGCTGTCCATCTCGCCGATGCCGGAAAGGATCAGCACCGGAGTGCCGACCTTCGCCGTGCGCAGCTTCTTCACCACGTCATAGCCGTGCATGTCCGGCAGGTTCAGGTCGAGGAGGATGATGTCGTAATCGTAGAGCTTCCCGAGATCGAGGCCCTCCTCCCCGAGATCGGTCGTGAAAATGTTGAAGCCTTCGGTCCCGAGCATCAGCTCGATGCTCTTGGCGGTCGTCGGCTCGTCCTCGATCAGCAGTATGCGCATCGCTGGTTCCCCATCGTCCTGAGCCGCGTCAATCGCGGGATCCGTCAAATCTTACGATCAATGGTTAATGCGGCCGAAAAAGTTAAGAAGACCTTAAAGGCAGTTGCCGGGCCGCACCCGGGAGGGCGTACGGAACAAGGTCGCGCAGGAGTGCGTCTCGCGTCCGCAAGTGGTCAGTCAACAAGAGACGTCGAACGGAAGTGAAGAGACGGGCACGTGACACGAGATCGGCGAGACCCGTCGCCCGACGACAACCCACTATGGCTCATCCTCGTGGCCGTGATGATCACCGTGATGGTCCTCATCGCATTAGCCGCGATTCATGCAATTCGAACTTTAGGCTGATGCCGTCGAAGGACGCGTTCTAGGGCTCATGGGGATTGCCGCTTTTCCGCACGATTGCGTCCAACCATTGCCAGAAAGCGAGAATGATCGAGCGGATTAGTCTGACAGCAGCGCGGCGCATTGCGCTTGCAGCGCAGGGGTTCGGGGCGAGGCGCCCGCGGCAGCCGGGCAGGGCTCACATCCGTGGCGTGTTGGACAGGGTGCATCTCTACCAGATCGACAGCGTCAACGTGCTCACCCGCGCGCACTACCTCCCGGCCTACTCGCGACTAGGAACCTATGATCGGACCGACTTCGATCGGGTCGCCTGGGGGCCGAAGCGTGAGCGACGACTGTTCGAATACTGGGCTCACGAGGCCTCGCTTCTGCCGTTCGATCTGCACCCGCTGCTGCGCTGGCGCATGGCACAGGCGGATCGCGGCGATGCCGGCTGGAGCCGCATGCGCGCTTACGCGACCGAACGCAGGGCCGACGCCATGGCGCTGCTCGGCCGCATCCGTGTCGATGGTCCATTGGCAGCCTCGGACCTCGAGGAGCACAAGGGCCAAAGCGGCTGGTGGGAGTGGAGTGATGCCAAGCGCGCTCTCGAATGGCTATTCTGGGCCGGCCACATCAGCACAGCAACTCGCCGGGGCAGCTTCGAGCGCGTCTATGATCTCACGGAACGGGTCATCCCGGCGCATGTGCTGGCGCAACCCACACCCGCGGACGCAGACGCGCATCGTGCGCTGATCGAGCGCGCTGCGGCGGCGCATGGCATCGCGACCACGGGCGACCTGCGGGACTATTTCCGTCAGTCACCCGGGCAGGCCGCCGTCGCCATAAAGGAGCTGCAGGAGGAAGGGGTGCTGGTTCCGATTGCAGTTCCCGGCTGGAGACATGCCTGGCTGCACCGGCACGCGCGACGTCCTCGCAAGTTCGAAGCACAGGCCCTTCTTGCGCCGTTCGATCCGCTGATCTGGACGCGGGATCGTGCCGAGCGGCTCTTCGGGTTCCGGTATCGGATCGAGATCTACGTTCCAGCCGAAAGGCGGCAACACGGATATTATGTCCTGCCGTTTCTGTTCGGTGATCGCCTTGTTGCGAGGCTCGACCTGAAGGCCGACCGACGCGCGTCCTGCCTGCTCGTGCGATCAATTCATCTCGAGGCGGATGCGCCCGATCACACCCTTGAAGCCCTGCAAATTGAACTCGGGAGAATGGCAGAATGGCTGGGGCTCGCTGACGTCGCGAGGTCGGGTTCCTGATGCGCGGAATGGTAGTGACCTGATGTTCGCTTTCGACCCACTGCGGACACTCTCATCTGACCCCTAAGCTGCTGCAATGAGCGACACGAAGCTGCACATGGTGAAGGTCGTCCTGCACTGGGCATGGGACCCCATCGGCATGCGCGGGATCGAGGAAGCGAAAGATGAATACGGCAGCTATGCCTCACCGGTGCTGGAGTTGCTTGAGCGTGGGTCCGCAGAGAAGGAGTGGCAGACTATCTGACCTGCGTGGAAACAGAGAGAATGGGGTTGAAGCCGCAGCGGTACAAAAACGCGGATGTGGCAGCCTTACTAAGAGAACTGCACGGATTGATCCCTTGAGGTCGAGTGTCCGCTTTCCACACATTTCGGTCATTGCCTGCTTAGGTCTGCTCTCGACCCATTGCGGACATTGAGCTGGACCTAACCTCCGCCGCTGGTTGGCAGATCACTGTTGAAGATGTCCGCCGCGGCTTTCCAATCGCTGCCGATCTTCCGCCAGACGACCACGTACTTGCCGGTGTCGGTCTGTGCGGTACCGTTGGGCGCAACGGCTAGCCTGTACGCCCCACGATCGAGTGCCATGTCACCCGACGATGACACAATGATCTGGTCCGGAACGAAGGTCAGATCGAAGCCGGGGGTCTGCATCATCGATGCCCATGTTTGCTGGATCGCGGCGCGTCCTTTGCCGATCGGCGCATTGGGTGGCATCACCGCGCCGTCCTCGGCGTAGAGCCCCGCAATGCCTGCAGCGTCCTTGGCTTTCACGAGCTGAAGCCAATGATCGACTTGCCTCCGGATTGCCTGCTCATCCGCGCCATGGTCGACGGCGACGGCACTATTCGCTTCGGCCGCCTCGTTTGCAGGCTTCTCACCTGCCTGGCACGCGGCCAGCAGCGCTGCGGCAGAAAGTAGCAACAGGGATTTCGTCATACTCCCCTCCTTTTGCTGTTCCTCGCCGTAGCACCGGCAACGCGCTTCGCGCCAGTTCGCCAATGTCTGCTTTCCACCCATTCGCGACATTAGGGGCCAAGGTCTGCTTTCGACCCATTGCGGACACTAACTTAGTCGGGCGGGATTTCCTCGGATTCCGATCGCCTTCATCCGCCGATTATCACTTGCCGCGGGCTGAGGCTGATCCGGTATCAGGTCAGCGATTGTGTAACCGTCAAGGGCGGCCATGAACGCCTCGGTTGCGGACTGAACGGCGTTTGAGACCTGAGAAGCCGCATGCCGACTCCAATCTTGCATGACATAGGATGGTTCGGTGTGGCGAATGACCTCGGCCATGCGCATTCCTTTGGCGTCACGGGCAAGCTGGATACCACCACGACGCCCGCGAACGGACTCAACGAACCCACCTTTCCGCAGCTTGGGCACAATTTTCATTAGGTGGTTGTGCGAGACCTCCAGAGAGCGGGCGATGTCGCTGATGGACGTCAATCGACGAGGTTGTGCCGCGAGATAAATCAACGCTCGAAGCGCAACCTCTGAATGTCGGCTCAGCCTCATGGTCCTTAAGGTCAGGCCATTCGAGAGCTGCAGCTTGGCATCACACCAGAGCTAGAATCGTGACGACTGCGAGCGCCCAGAAGAAAATCAAGGCCGGAAGCAGGAGAACCAGCACTATGGCCTCGCCGCCCGAACTATGGCCGGTCGCTGTGTCGATTCCTTTGCGCATGAATTCCGACAATCTCAGCGATCGTGATTCACTCTGACCGGCGAAAATCGCTGGAATTGCGAAGAAAGCTGTGAGGAACACGAAATTGACACTCATCGGCACGACCAAGTGCGGTTCGGCGAGGCCGATCCAGAGCACCGCGAGAAAGCCGAAGAAGAGCGCCGCCATCGTACGAAAGATGACCGGCGGGAGCCCGAAACCCTGATCTTCGCTCGAACGTTGCGCGGGGCTTGAGACAATTTCCTCGCGAGCAAGCAGCTTCGCATGATCGATACGACGGGTCATGTGCCGGACTCCTCTCAAGACCGGCGTAACAGCCGTCGTCCTGCCTGATTTGATCTAGGTCAAAATGCTGTGCGTCATGTCCGTGTCTTAGTCCGTACAGCACAAGCGGTGACATGCTAGGCGCGTCCCGAAGAAGGGAATGGAGATCGATTTGCAGACCCGCGGTGAGCAAATGCTGGCACTCCGTTACGCGCGAATGGCGGCGGCGCCGGCTTTCCTGCGCGGCGGGTTTCGGCCTTTCTTCTTCGGCGGCCCGCTATGGGCAGTCGTCGCCCTTGCGCTATGGATTCTGGCGCTTGCGGGGTCGATCCAACTGCCGTCCGCTTTCGATGCACTCGCCTGGCACCGTCACGAGATGCTGTTCGGCTTCGTCGGAGCGATCATCGCCGGATTCCTGTTGACGGCAGTCCCGAACTGGACAGGGCGGCTTCCGATCGCCGGCTATCCGTTGGCCGCCTTGTTCGGGCTTTGGGTTGCGGGGCGCCTCGCCGTGCTTTTTTCCGCGGTGGTCGGAGCGATGGCCGCCGCGGTCCTCGACGTCGGCTTCTTCCTCGTGCTGGCATTGCTCGCTGCTCGCGAGGTGCTCGAATCGCGGAACCGCAACCTGCCGATCGTAGGCCTCATATTCATCTTTGGGCTGGTGGACGCCTTCGATCACGCCGCCGCAGCCGGCTTGATCGGGGATCCGGATCACGCGTGGAAATGCGCGGTGGCGCTCGTGATCGTGATGATTTCGCTGATCGGCGGACGCATCATCCCGTCTTTCACGCGCAACTGGCTGGTCAAGCAGGGCGCGCGCGAAGGGTTGCCGACCCAGCCGGGGCGATTTGATCTTGCAGTCATCGGCCTAACGGCCTTCGCTTTCCTCGCGTGGATCACGGCGCCGCAAGGATGGCTTACCGGCGCACTGTTTGCCCTTGCAGCGGCAGGACAGGCGTTCAGGCTCGCCCGCTGGAAGGGCTGGAAGACTTTTGCCGATCCGCTCGTGCTCATCCTCCATGTCGGCTACGCCTGGGTGCCGGTTGGACTCGGGCTGCTGGCGGCGGTCGACTTCGGGGCGCATTTCCCGAGATCCGCAGCCGTTCATGCGCTGACGGCCGGCGCCATGGCGACGATGATCCTCGCAGTGATGAGCCGCGCGACCTTGGGCCATACCGGTCGCGAGCTCCGCGCGAGCTCGTTTACGCAGGCAGCGTACGTGCTGATTACCGCCGGAGCCGTGCTGCGCGTATGCGCGCCGCTTGGGCTGCTTGATTATCGGCTAGGAATGGAAGTGGCCGGTTCCATATGGATGGGCGCCTTCCTTCTTTTCCTCGTCGCATATGGCCCGATCCTGCTGGGCCCGCGGGCCGACGGCAAGCTCTGAGGCCTGAGGATTGCGCTAGATCAAAGCGCATCATCTTGTGGCCTGCCACGACCGTATCCCAACAGGGGGAGGGAAGTATGGCGTTCGAAGTCGCGCTGGCGGAAGAGATCTGGACCTCGAAGTATCGCTTCAAGGCCGAGGGGGGCCAAGGTGATGGCTCCTTCGCGCAAACCGCCGAACGTGTTGCGCGGGCGGTTGCGAATGCCGAGGACTCGGGCCGACGCGAGCAGTGGCAGTCGCGGTTTCGGGATGCGATCGCAGACATGCGCTTCATTCCCGCGGGGCGCGTTCTCGCCGGGGCAGGCACGGACCGCAGCGTCACTCTGTTCAACTGCTTCGTGATGGGGACCATCCCCGACAGCCTCGACGGCATATTCGAACATTTGAAACAGGCCGCGCTGACCATGCAGCAGGGCGGCGGCGTGGGCATGGACTTCTCGACCATCCGGCCGGAAGGAAGCGTCGTGAAGGGTGTCGGCGCGCAAGCGTCTGGGCCGCTGACGTTCATGGACTGCTGGGATTCGATGTGCCGCACCGTGCAATCGGCCGGCCAGCGGCGCGGCGCGATGATGGGATGCCTGCGCGTCGACCATCCCGACATCGAGGCGTTCATCCATGCCAAGCGCGATCCCGCTCGATTGCGCAATTTCAACCTGTCGGTGCTGGTCACCGACGCATTCATGTCCGCGCTGGGAAGCGACGGGAATTGGCCCCTCGTCTTCAACGGAGAGACGGTGCGGACGGTTCGCGCGCGTGAGCTTTGGGAGAGGCTCATGCGCGCGACCTATGATGTCGCGGAGCCGGGCGTCATCTTCGTCGACCGGGTGAACGCGGCGAACAACCTCGCGCATTGCGAGACGATCAGCGCCAGCAATCCGTGCGGCGAGCAGATGCTGCCGCCTTATGGTGCGTGCCTGCTCGGTTCCATCAATCTCGCGAAGCTGGTCGATCGCCCGTTCGAGCCCGGCGCCGAGCTCGATGAAATGCAGCTCGCCAAGTTGACGCATACGGCGGTACGGATGCTCGATAATGTCATCGATATTTCGCGCTATCCGCTGCCCGAGCAGGAGACGGAGGCGAAGGCCAAGCGCAGGATCGGACTGGGCGTAACCGGGCTGGCCGATGCGCTATTGTTCTGCGGCTCGGCCTACGGAAGCGGCGAGGCGGTCGAGCTCACTCGCCGCTGGCTCGGGATCGTCAAGAGGGAAGCCTATCGCGCCTCCGCGCGGCTCGCGGGCGAGAAGGGCGCATTCCCTCTCTACGACCCGGCGATGCTCGACCGGCCGAACCTGGCCAGCCTCGACGAGGAAACTCGCGCGCTCATAGCTGAGCACGGCCTCCGGAACGGCTGCCTCACGTCCATTGCGCCGACCGGCACGACGTCTCTGCTCGCCGGCAACGTCTCTTCGGGCATCGAGCCGGTCTTCGCTTTTTCGTACACGCGGAAGATTCGCCAGCCGGACGGGACGAAGCGCGAGGAACAGGTCGAGGACTATGCGATGCGCGTATGGCGGCAGGTGAAAGGCGACGAGTCGCCTCCGCCCGAATTGTTCGTCAGCGCCCAGACCCTTTCACCGTCGGACCATCTGACGATGCAGGCGGCAGCGCAGGCTTTGGTGGACAGCTCGATCTCCAAGACTGTGAATTGCCCGGAGGACATCAGCTTCGACGAATTCGCCGACATCTACGTCGAAGGTTATCATCTCGGCTGCAAGGGCCTGACGACATATCGGCCGAACGCGACTACCGGCTCGGTCCTTAGCGTCTCCGAGTCCACGAAGCCCGAACCAAAGTCCGAGGAGCCGCTTCCCGCGCGCGCCGAGCAACTCCACGGCAGCACCTACAAGCTGAAGTGGCCGGAAAGCGCGCACGCGGTCTATGTCACGATCAACGACGTCGAGCAGGACGGGCAGCGTCGGCCGTTCGAGATGTTCATCAACTCCAAGAACATGGAACATTACGCCTGGACGCTTGGACTGACGCGGATGATTTCGGCCGTGTTCCGTCGAAGCGCCGACGTGGCGTTCGTCGCGGAGGAGCTGAAGGCCGTGTTCGACCCGCGCGGCGGCGCCTGGATGCAGGGGCGCTACGTGCCGTCCCTGTTGGCGGCCATTGGCGAGATCGTCGAGCGGCACCTGTCCGGTCTGTCTCCGCAAGAAGCGCCCGCGAAGGCGTTTGCTCCGGCCTCAATTGCAAAGCCAATGCCGCAATGCCCGCAATGCGGCGCGTCGGCACTCGTCAAGGTCGAGGGGTGTAACAATTGTCTCGACTGCGGCTACTCAAAGTGCGGGTAGAGTTCGTGCGACATTGCGAACCGTTGAGCTCCGGCTAAATTGATGCGTGTTTCTCGTTGCCCTGCTTACGATGATCCCGGCCGAGGTGGACCGCCTCGCCATTGAGGGCCGTTGGCGTAATGCAACGGGCAGTGTGATCGTGGCCATCACGCCTTGCGGTGACGCGATGTGCGGACGCGTGGAATGGGCTTCTGAGCAGGCTCAGGCCGATGCCCGGCGAGGTGGCACCGATCCCTTGATCGGAGTCGAGGTGCTCAGCCGTGTCGAGTTGAAGCGGCACCGTCGTTGGAGGGGCAGCCTGTTCTTACCTGACGCGAACAGGCGCGCGGCGGCAGAACTTCGTCTGCTGGAATCCGATCAGTTGAAGGTTACGGGCTGTGCAGTCGGACGGATCATCTGCAAATCCGAGATCTGGACACGGGCAGATGAGCAATAGCTTGGCATCCTGCCCTTACACGGTCGGCTTCAGAACGGCACCGTAACCCCAATCGTCGTCTCGCGCGGCAGTCATTTGAACAATGCCTGCACCAACCGTGAGCAGGTCGGAATGCCCGAAGCCCTGCGAATAATCGAGGACGCTGATGATCTCCGGCGATGCACGCATGACCGCTGAATGATCCGGGTGCGGCGGTTCCAGCCTCTTGAGCGCGGGACGCCGTTCCAGAAGCAATTTGATGGCCCGGCGACGTTGTTTGTCGTCTCGAACCTCTGAGGCGCGTGCGGCGAGCGAAAGTCCCCTGATGCTCGAGGGGACGTGCACATCTCGGCCAATTGCGATCGAGACTTTGTCATCTCCCTGAATATTTGCGAACTTCTGGCTCGTCCGTGAAATAACGAAATAGATCAGCAGCTCCTCGTTCGCATAGCCGACGCTTGTGCACTGTGGCCAGCCGTCGGGTCTATTGGTCGCGATCGCCATAAAGGAGCTCTCGCGCAAGATTTCGATGACTTTGTCTCTCATTACCTGACCTCTTCAGATGCACGTCGCGGCAATCCTGCCCGGATGTACGCAACCACGGACCAGATGTCGTTTCGCTGCAGCGTGCCTTTGAATGCAGGCATGTCGGATTCGAAGCGGTCGCCACCCTCGGCGACGGCCCAATACATGTAAGGGTCAGCCTTGGCCTTCGGCGATCCGGCGAGCCATTCGAGGTCAGCTGGCGCTGGAACGAGCGCGAACGCCTCAGGGCCGGCACCCTCGCCATTCCAGCCATGACAGGACGAGCAGTGCCGCTCGAACACATAGGCGCCTCGCCGCAGCTTGGCTGTTGTGTCGGGCGATGAATCGCGCAGCGAACTGTACGGTTTCGGCAGGCCGCGCATGATGACCTGCTGCTTCCGAGCGATGTTTGCCGCCCATCGCGGCGGCCCTTCGTCCCCCTGAGCAGTCGCCGACGCAAGCGGCAGGCACAACAGAACAATCGCAATCGCATAGCGAGCCATATCGACTACTTTCTCGCCTTCGTTCGAATGGTCGAGGGCATTGGAGGACCTAGGTAGCAGCGGGATGCGTGGCGTCGAATGCTTCGGTGTGGCCGAAACCCCTTGTGAAATCCACAACCGAGACATGCTCGCAGCGCGCGCGCATCACCGCCAGTTCGGATTGATCTGGAAGTGCGTATGCCTGCAGGTTCGGGTGCCGCTCCGTAAGCAGGCGCCACGCCTGCTCCCGCTCCGCCGCATCGACCGCCTCCACCGCGTAGGCGGACGAATAGACAGCCTGCGATAGGCCCAGGTGCGAAGGCTCCTCTCCCACCGCAATCGATACACGATTGTCCTGCTGCAGGTTGGCGAACTTCTGGCTTGACCTGGAAATCACGAAATAGAGGAGCAGGCCTATGTTGGCGTAGCCGACGATCGTTGTTTGCGGCCATCCGTCAGGGCGCACTGTCGAAAGCGCCATGATGCGCCTGCCGTCCAGTATGGCGATTGCCGTGCCTTCCATCAGCGTTCCGATCGCCCGTTGTCGGTCGCCATCACCCAAGCGAGCGCCTCATCACGTTCTTCCGGCATGTAGGTGCGATAGCTGATATTGGGCAAGAGCGCACTTTCGAGCCGTGTCCCGACCCGCACCCAGGCTTGGTCCGCCACGACCGCGACCTTGCCGAAACGGTGTAGCTTGCCGAACAACGGCATCGCTCGAGCCGTGTAGGAACCCAGTCCAGAGAGCTCGATGCCGTCGATCGATCGGGTCTCAACGAAAACATGGATCTTGTCGTGCGTGGCCATCACCTCGTCGAGCCGGTCCATGATCGTATCGAGTTCCGCGCCGGTGATCTTGTGGGACACCTTGAGGGCGATCACGTCGCCTGGGCTGTCGAGGAGTTCGATCATTTCTTGTCATCCTTGCGAAGACAATTCGACTATCCCGGCGAGACGCTTTGGTTCCCTGTTCTGGGCTACACCGCGCGACTGTGCCGCTCGGCGTCTGACAGGTGAGCGTCGAAAGCCGCAGCGATCGACCGCACAAGCGGGCGCGCATGAGATTTGATTTTGATGCAGGCACCGTCCTTCTCAACTAGACCGTCGGCGATGAACGGTTCGAGTGGCGCACTCGCCAAGAACTGCGCCGTATCGGCATCGAAATCGCGGCATAGGTCGCTGAGGTCGACCCGATGATCGCACATCAGCCGCTCGATGATCGCGCCGCGTAACCGGTCGTCTCCGGCGAAACGGTAGCCGCGAGCGATCGGCAAGCGGCACTCCCGAACCAGCCGCTCATATTCGGAAATGCGGACCTCGTTCTGGACGAAGCCCTGCGGCATTCGTCCGATGGATGAGGCTCCGAGCCCGATCAGGACCTCGGCCTCGTCGGTCGTATATCCCTGGAAATTGCGATGGAGCCGCCCCGTCTCGGCTGCTCTTGCGAGCGCGTCTTCGGGCAAGGCGAAATGGTCGAGCCCGATCTCGACGTAGCCAGCGCTGACCAGCGCCCCGGCGATCGCTCGCGATTGGTCGAAGCGCATTTCCGAGTCCGGCAGGAGCGTCCCGTCGATTTTGCGCTGGTGCGGCTTGAACGACGGCACGTGCGCATAGCCGAAGACCGCGAACCTGTCCGGCCGAAGCTTTAACGCCTGCTCAATGCTGTCGCGGCAGGATTGGACGGATTGCCTCGGCAAGCCGTAAATCAGGTCGAAGTTGATCGAGCGAACGCCGTTCGCGCGCAGCAGCCGCACTGCGGTTTCGGTCTCTTCGAAGCTTTGAACCCGCTTGATTGCCTGCTGGACTGCCAGATCGAAGCTCTGCACGCCGAGGCTCGCGCGATTGAAGCCGCACGAGCCAAGCGTGGCGGCCATTTCGGGAGTGAGGACCCGCGGGTCGATTTCAATCGCTATTTCGGCTTCGTCAGCGACTCTGAATCGGTTCCTGAGTTCTTGCATGACCAATTTCATATGGCCGGGCGGCACCAGAGTCGGGGTCCCGCCGCCGAAATGCACATGGCGGATCAAGAGGAGATCTCGCCTGTAGCGAGCAACAAGCTCCATCTCCGCCCGAAGACATTCCAAGTATCGAAGCACCGGCGCTTCGCGCGCCGCGACCGTGGTATGGCAGCCGCAGTACCAGCACATCGCGCGGCAGAACGGGACGTGCAGGTACAAGGAGGCATCCGTTGCTGGCAAGGATGCCAGCCAATAGCGATAGTCGGCTTCTCCCACCTCGGTCGAGAAATGGGGTGCCGTCGGATAGCTCGTGTAGCGCGGGACCCGCGCATCCGCGTAGCGCGCCAGGAGTTCGGGGGAGAGCGTTTCGGTCATGGAGACTCCGCTAACGCGGCTGTTTCCGCGTGACTTGATCCAGATCACCGATGCATCGGAACCAAGGACTAACCGGCGCGTATGGAAGCGGGGACGAGTGCGGGGCGTGAACGGATTTAAGTCTGACAACTTTGCAAGCCTAGTCGACAGCTTCGGTCGACGGATCACCTACGTGCGGCTTTCCGTCACTGACCGGTGTGACCTGCGCTGCCGCTACTGCATGGCGGAGCGGATGCAGTTCCTCCCCAAGCGCGAGATCCTGACTCTCGAAGAGATGGCTGCGATTTCGGACATGCTGATCAGCCGGGGGGTACGAAAAATCCGGCTTACTGGCGGCGAGCCTCTGGTCCGCAAAGGCGTAATGGAACTCGTGAGAGCCCTCGGCCGACGGCTCGGCGAGGGGTTGGACGAACTTGTCCTGACCACGAACGGTACACGGCTCGAGGGGTTCGCCGGCGAGCTGCATGACGCCGGAGTGAGGCGGATCAACGTCAGCCTCGACAGCCGCCGGTCGGAACGGTTCGGCCACATCACTCGCGGTGGCGATCTGAACCACGTTCTTCGAGGCATTGACGCGGCGCTTGCTGCCGGACTGTCCATCAAGATCAACATGGTCGCGCTTGCCGGAATCAATGAAGACGAAATCGAGGACATGCTGCGCTGGTGTGCTGCGATGACGCTCGACCTGACGCTCATCGAAACGATGCCGCTCGGACAGGTCGAGGAGGATCGGACTGCGCATTACATGCCGCTCGACCTCGTGAAGCGCAGCCTTGAGGAGCGGTTCACGCTGGTTCCTTCAACAAGGCGGACGGGCGGACCGTCCCGCTACTATGACGTGCTGGAATTGCGTGCGCGGATCGGTTTCATCACGCCGCTGACCAACAATTTCTGTGATGGTTGCAACCGGATCCGTATCGCAGCCACTGGGACGGTCTACGGCTGTCTCGGCCACGATCAGAGGGTTGAGCTTCGCGATGCGCTCCGCTCCGGCGGCGCCCAAGCAGTCGACGAGCTTCTTGACCAGCTCCTGGCCGGCAAGCCCCGGCGGCATGACTTTAGGATTGGCGGCGCACCGGCAGTTGCGCGGCACATGAGCGTGACAGGAGGCTGAGCCCCACTCCAAATGATTCTGATCAATCGTTTCCCTGACAGTTGCTGCAAGACGCACTCCGCGAGAAATCGCCGATCGCGGGGAAACACCAATGGTTAGGACGAGCAAACGGCCTGCCGCCGGAGCCGATCAGGCGCTGTGGTCCAGCACAATTGCCTTTACGGTTTGCTTCGCGGTCTGGACAATCTTCTCGATCATTGGATTGGGCGTGAAGGACCAGCTTGGACTCACGGAGACGGAGTTCGGGCTGCTGGTGGGAACTCCGATCCTAACCGGCTCTCTCACCCGAGTGGTTCTTGGCATCTGGGCCGACCAGTTCGGCGGCCGGCGTGTGTTTGCCGCAGTGATGGTGCTCGCCGCCATTGCAACATTCCTGACCTCGTATGCAGACAGCTATGGGGAGCTGCTCGTCGCCGCTCTAGGTGTCGGAATTGCCGGCGGCGCCTTCCCCGTCGGTGTCACTTACGTCTCCAAATTCTATCCAAAGAAAGAGCAGGGTTTCGCGCTTGGCATCTTTGGTGCCGGCAATGTCGGCTCCGCAGTGACCAAATTCCTGGCGCCGTTCGTAATGGTGGCGATGGGCTGGCAAGCGGTCGCGCAGGTCTGGGCAGTCGCCCTCATCCTCACGGCCGTTCTGTTTCTGCTATTCACGAAGGAAGATCCGGAACAACTGGAGCGTGTCAGATCGGGCAGCAAGGCGGCCGCTATGGGCGCCCAGCTCGCTACCCTTAAGAACGTCCAGGTCTGGCGGTTCGCACTCTACTATTTCTTCGTCTTCGGCGCCTTCGTCGCACTGGCGCTGTGGCTGCCCCGATATCTGATGGGCGTTTACGACCTCGACGTGAAAACCGCCGGCATGCTCGCGGCCTTCTACTCGGTTCCGGCAAGCCTCTTCCGAATCTACGGCGGCAGGCTGTCCGACCGCTACGGCGCGCGGTCAGTGCTCTACGTGACCTTCGGCATTTCGGTGCTGACCACCTTCATGCTGTCCTATCCGCCGACGACCTATGTCATCGAAGGCATGCGGGG
>Ga0307409_100000959_pt1 | contig 13453 bp, 10 predicted proteins | sample 322Ometagenome_2_FD_203888 | JGI IMG/M metagenome (GOLD analysis project Ga0307409, IMG submission 203888) | Maize rhizosphere microbial communities from greenhouse at UC Davis, California, United States - 322HYB-O-2 | ecosystem: Host-associated > Plants > Roots > Rhizosphere > Soil | place...
CGATCTTCATCACCTTTCCCTTCATCGCCCGCGAGCTGATCCCGCTGATGCAGGCGCAGGGCATCGAGCAGGAGGAGGCGGCGCGGGTGCTCGGCGCGGGCGGCTGGCAGATCTTTCGCCGCGTCACGCTGCCGAACGTCAAGTGGGCGCTGCTCTACGGCGTCATCCTCTGCAACGCGCGCGCGATGGGCGAGTTCGGCGCGGTCAGCGTCGTCTCCGGCCACATCCGCGGCCAGACGAACACGATGCCGCTGCACATCGAGATCCTCTACAACGAGTACCAGTTCGCGGCGGCGTTCGCGGTCGCCTCGCTGCTCGCCGGGCTTGCGCTGGTGACGCTCGCGCTCAAGTATGTCGTCGAGCGCCGCGTCGCCGCGGCAGCGCGCGGCACCGCTGGAGCGCTGCGTTGAGCATCGAGGTCCGCCATCTGCAGAAGCGCTTCGGCCAGACGGTCGTCTGCGACGACCTGAGCCTCGACATCCCGGCCGGCCAGCTCGTCGCGCTGCTGGGGCCTTCGGGATCCGGCAAGACGACGCTGCTGCGCATCATCGCCGGCCTCGAGGTGCCCGACGCCGGCACGGTGCTCTTCCACGGCGAGGATGCGACCGGTGCCGACGTCCGCGAGCGTCGCGTCGGCTTCGTCTTCCAGCATTACGCCCTGTTCGGCCACATGACGATCTTCGAGAACGTCGCCTTCGGCCTGCGCGTGCGGCCGAAGGCGGTGCGGCCCGACGAGACGGCGATCCGCGCCAAGGTCGCCGAGCTGCTCGCCTTGGTCCAGCTCGACCGCCTCGCCGAGCGCTACCCCCACCAGCTCTCCGGCGGCCAGCGCCAGCGCATCGCGCTCGCGCGCGCGCTCGCCGTCGAGCCCAAGGTGCTCCTGCTCGACGAGCCGTTCGGCGCGCTCGACGCCCGCGTGCGCAAGGAATTGCGTCGCTGGCTCCGTCGGCTGCACGAGGAGATGCACGTGACGAGCGTCTTCGTCACCCACGACCAGGAGGAGGCGATGGAGGTCGCCGACCGGATCGTGGTCATGAACCAGGGCCGGATCGAGCAGGACGGCGCGCCCGACGAGGTCTACGACCACCCGGCATCGCCCTTCGTGCTGCAGTTCCTCGGCGACGTCAACACTTTCATCGGCGCGCCGGCGCTCGGCGCTGCGCCCGGCGGCGTCGCCGACGCGCGCACCGCGTACGTACGGCCGCACGAGCTGCAGGTCGTCGCGCACGCCGAGCCCGGCTCGGTGCCGGTGACGTTCGCGCAGGCGCTCACCGTCGGGCCGAACACGCGGCTCGAGTTCCGGCGCAGCGACGACCAGAGCTACGTCGACGTCGAGATGACGCGCGCTGAATGGCTGGCGCTGCGCGACCGCCTCGGCCTGAAGCCCGGCGCGAGCGCGCACCTGCTGCCGAGGAAGGTGACGCGCTTCGCGAGCGAGGACATCGATCCGGCGGCGATGATCTGAGGCGGCGCCGCGCGTGCCGGGCTACGAGAGCAGGTGCTTCCTGGCCCGGTGAACGCGAACGAACAGGTTCTCCTCGCTGATGCCGAGCTCGGCGCAGACCGACGCCGTCGTCCGGTCCTCGACGATCCGCAGCCGCATCGCGTCGCGCAGCGTCGCCGGCAGTCGGTCGATGCCGGCGAGCACGCGGGCGAGCTCCTCGCGCTGGGCGGCGATCTCGTCCGGGCCCGGCCGGCCGCACGCGATCGCGTGGCCGGGATGCTCGCCATCGCCGCCGTCGTCGAGCGACTCGTGCGGGCTGCCGTCGCGCAGCACATCGACGATCTTGTGCTTCAGCACCGCGGTCAGCCACGAGCGCAGCGCCGCGCGGCCGCCGAAGCGGGCGCGGCCGGAGAGGACCGCCTCGATGACGTCGTGCACCGCGTCCTCGGCGAGCGCCGGATCGCGGAGCTTGCGGAGCGCGAAGCGGACCAGGTACGGGCGGTGCGAGACGAGCTCGGCGAGCGCGATCGGCACCGTCGCGGCGACGGTCTCGTCGGACGCCGCCCGAACGCCTCGGCGGCTCGGTGCGACAGGGGAGGACAGGCTCGGCGACGGGGCGGCGTTCATCATGGTGGGCGCGTTGGCAGGGGCGATGCGCCACTGTCGCCGTCGCGGATCGCAGGAGCCTCGCGAAAGATCACGCCAGCATCACATCGCTGTAAGACTCTGCGGCGGAACGAGACAATCCGACCATGCCGCCCGCCTCGATCCTCGTCGCCGAAGACCAGACCGACATCCGCGAGCTGCTGGTCATGAACCTGAAGAACGCCGGGTACGACGTCAGCGCCGTCGCCGACGGCGTCGCCGCCCTCGCCAGCCAGAGCGAACGTCCGGCCGATCTGCTCGTTCTCGATCTGATGATGCCGGGGCTCGACGGCCTCGAGGTCACCAAGGCGTTGCGAGCGCGCGGCCGCTCGACGCCGATCCTGATGCTGACCGCCAAGTCGACCGAGCTCGACCGCGTCCTCGGCCTCGAGCTCGGCGCCGACGACTACCTCACCAAGCCGTTCTCGCTCGCCGAGCTGCTGGCGCGCGTCAAGGCGCTGCTGCGCCGCGCCGACCTGCTGCGCGCCGCCCAGGCGGCCAGCGCCGCCGAGCCGCGCGTGCTGAGGAACGGCGAGCTCGAGATCCTGCCCGCCAAGCGGCAGGCGCGGATCCGCGGCACGCCGATCGACTTCACCGCGCTCGAGTTCGACCTGCTGCTGCACTTCGCGTCGCACCCGGGCCACGTGTTCTCGCGCGGCCAGCTGCTCAACGCGGTCTGGGGCTACACGCACGACGGCTACGAGCACACGGTGACGACGCACATCAACCGCCTGCGCGCCAAGCTCGAGGCCGACCCCGAGCGCCCCGAGCTGATCCTCACGGTGCGCGGCGCCGGCTACAAGATGCGCGACGTGCCATGAGAGGGTTGGGTGGAACCACGGCGAGGGAGCAATCCTGTCCGGCGAACCCGGCGCCGCCGGGGGCGCCATGAGCGTCCGGGCGAAGCTTGCGCTCACGATCTTCGCGACCGGCCTCGTCACCGCGCTGCTCGTCATCGCGACCGTCGTCTACGCCTTCCAGCGCTTCGAGAACGAGACCGCGTACCGGCGCGGCATGGGCTTCCTCGGCCGCGTCGTCAGCATGTACGACAACATCTTCGACATGCACGAGCGCGACCCCGAGGCGTTCCGCGGCTGGCTGCGCGCGCTCGTCCTCTTCAATCCCGACACGGAGCTGTACCTGCTCGGCGCCGACGGGACGGTGCTCGCCAAGACCGGGCCGACGCCGCTGAAGCCTGGAACGCGCGTCGCGCTGGCGCCGGTGCGCGAGTCGATCGAGAGGACCGATGCATCGTTCGTCATGGGCGATGACCCGGAGCGGATGGACGCCGGCGCGGTCGTCGTCGCCAAGCCGGTGCGCCGCGCGGCGCCCGCCGCCAGCGCGGCCGACGCCGGCTATCTCTACCTCGTCCTGCACACGCAGCAGCTTCCCGAGGGACGCTGGGACGCGGTGCGCAGCAGCTTCGCCCGCCCGGCGCTGATCGCCGTGCTCGCCGTCGTCGCGCTGACGACGTTGCTGGCGGTGCTGATCATCGCCACCGTCACCAAGCCGCTGCGCCGCCTCACCGAGGCGGTGTCGACGCTGTCGCAGCGCGGCCTCGCCGAAGGCCTCGCGATCGCACCCGACAGCCCGCTGCCGGCGCCGACGCGCGACGAGTTCGGCCAGCTGACGAGCGCGTTCGAGATGCTCCTCGACATCTGCCGCCGGCAGTGGAATGCCTTGCGCCGCACCGATCACTTCCGGCGCGAGGGCGTGAGCAACCTCTCGCACGACCTGCGCTCGCCGCTGACCGCGACCGTCGCCTGCCTGGAGACGCTCGACGGCCGCTGGGGCAGCGATGCGGCGCGGACCGAGGACCGTCGCCTGCTCGAGATCGCGTTGCGCAACACGCGCAATGCGGCGCGCATGGTGCAGTCGCTCGGCGATCTCGCCAAGCTCGACGAGCCCGAGTTCGGCCTGCGCACCGAGGCGGTCGACACCGGCGAGCTGCTCGACGACATCGCGTTGCGCTTCGCCGAGCGGGCGGCGCGGCAGGACGTTCGCGTCCGCAGCGCGCCGGCCGCGCCGGGCGGTGGCGCCGGGCCGCGCGCCGAGATCGACGTCGAGCTGTTCGAGCGCGCGGTCGCCAACCTGCTCGACAACGCGCTCAAGTTCTGCCCGCCCGGCAGCACCGTGACGCTCGCGGCGGCGACCAGGGACGGCCGGGTCGAGGTCAGCGTCGCCGACGACGGCCCCGGGATCCCGCGCGCCGACCTGCCGCATCTGTTCGATCGCTTCTACCAGAGCCGCTCGACCGTCGCGCCGGCGACGGCCGACGGCGGCCGCGGCCTCGGGCTGGCGATCGTCAAGCGCATCGCCGAGCTGCACGGCGGCGACGTTGCGGTCGAGAGCACGGTCGGCCGCGGCACGCGCGTCGTCCTCACCTTGCCTTCGGCCGGCGCCGGCCGCCGCGACGAAGCGACGCGCTCGGTGCCCGGGTAACTCCGAGGTGCGGCGCAGTTGCGCGCCGTTAGAGTGCGTGGCTTCGGCAGGCACCATGAAAGCGCCTGGTCGGGAAGGTCGACGAGGAGACAAGGGCGCCGAGCGCCGAACGAGCACAGGCCGCTGGAGCCGATGCACACAACGTCGAAGGGGCGCCGCGCGGCGCCCCTTCGCATTGCGGCTTCGGTCGGACGACTTGGCGACACGCGGTCGGCGTCGGCGACCGGTACGAGCGAGAATTGTGACGCGCGGCACGCCGCGCCATCGCCGTCGCGAACGTTCGCGGTCGGTACCATCCGGGCCTGCTCTGCGGCCCATCACCCAGGTCGGCATGAAAGACCCATCCTCCCGGCGCCTGCTCGACGTCGAAATCCCGGCCCAGCCCGAGGTGCTCGTCAAGCTCTCGCTCCTGCTCGCCGAGGAAGACGTCGACCTCCACGCGACGAGCCGGCTCATCGGCTCCGACATGGCGCTCGCCGCGGCCGTCCTGAAGACGGTCAACTCGGCGATGTACGGCCTGCGCGGTCGCGTCCAGAGCGTGCAGCAGGCGATCACCTACCTCGGCACGCGCGAGGTGGCGTCGGTGACGTTCGCGATGGGCCTGCGCGCCGTCTTCCCGCCGGCGCCCGAGCTCGAGCCGGTCTGGCAGCGCGCGCGCGTGCGCGCACTGCTGATGGGTCGCATCGCCGGCGCGCTCGGGCTCGACGCTTGGGCGGCGCACTCGGCCGGCCTGTTCGAGGAATGCGGCAAGGCGGTCATGTTCCGCCACGCGACCGAGCGCTACAAGCCGCTGCTCGCCGAGGCGAAGAACGACGAGGAGCTGCTCCTGCTCGAGCACCAGAAGTTCGGGGTCAGCCACGACACGCTCGGCGCCGCGCTCTGCGAGAGCTGGGGCGTCGCACCGCAGGCGGTCGACAGCGTCCGTTACCACGTCATCGTCAACAGCACGCTCGAGCTGCCGATGCACGTGGCCAAGCGCCAGCTCTGCGCGATCTCGGCGCTCGCCCATGCGCTCATGACCGACCCGGACACGCTCGACGAGGTCGCGCGCAAGGTGGCGCCGCAGGCCGAGCTCGATCCGATGGCGGCGCAGCGCGGCGCCCGCCAGGTCCAGGAGCAGATCGAGATGGCGGTCGAGCGCGGCAAGACCGACGAATGAGAGCGGCCGATGGCGCTCGCTAGTCGACCTTCGCTCCCGAAGCCCTCACCACCGCCGCCCACTTCTTCGTCTCCGCGGCGATGAAGCGGCCGAAGTCGGCCGGCGACATACCGCCCGGGATCGCGCCTTGCGACAGGAGGCGCTCCTTCAGCGCCGGTGACGCGAGCGCCTTCGCCGATTCCTGCTGCAGCCGGTTGACGATCTCGGCCGGCGTTCCGGCGGGCGCGAGCAGGCCGAACCACGACGTCGCCTCGAAGCCTTTCACTGGTCCGGCTTCGGCGACCGTCGGCACGTCGGGCAGCGCCGCGCTGCGCTCGCCGCTCGTCACCGCGAGCGCGATCAGCTTGCCCGCCTTGACCTGCGGCAGCGCCGACGGCAGGTTGTCGAACATCAGGTCCATCGTGCCGCCGATCAGGTCGAGCAACGCCGGCCCCGAGCCCTTGTACGGGAAGTGGACCATGTAGGTGCCGGTCATCGACTTGAAGAGCTCGCCCGAGAGGTGGATCGACGTGCCGTTGCCGCTCGACGCCATGTTGAGCTTGCCGGGATTCGCGCGCGCGTAGGCGATCAGCGAGCGCACGTCGGTGATGCGCGCGGCCGCCGCGCGCGCCGGATTCATGACGAGCACGTTCGGCACGCCGGCGACGAGCGTGATCGGCACGAAGTCCCTGGCCGCGTCGTACGGCATCTTGGGATAGAGCGACGGGTTGATCGCGTGCGTGCCGACGGTGCCCATCAGCAGCGTGTAGCCATCGGGCGCCGACTTGGCGACGAGATCGGCGCCGACGTTGCCGCCGGCGCCGGCCTTGTTCTCGATCACGAATGTCTGGCCGAACGCCTTGCCGAGCTCGGGGGCGAGCGCTCGCGCCAGGATGTCGGTCGTGCCGCCGGGGGCGAACGGCACGACGATGCGGACCGGCTTGGTCGGCCACGCGCCTTGCGCGCGCGACGGCGACGCTGCCAGCGCGGCGAGGCCGAATCCGACGAAGGAGCGACGGCGAAGCGACATGGCGACGACCTGCGCCCCCCGACGAGGACGCTCGCGGCCAGTGTCGGCGGGCGCGCCGGGCTGGAGAAGAGGGCTTGCCCGAGGCGGCGCTCAGCGCCTGCGCGAGGACGAAGGCAAAGACAAAGACAAAGACAAAGACAAAGAAGGAGGAGCGGGACCGCGGGTTCGGGGCTCGCTCTCAAACAACCCCGATCGGCCCGCTCCTCCTGGACGCGGCGTTCGACCGGGTGAGGAGTCTCCCGATCGTGCCAGGCGCGAGCGAGTGGGACTCACTGGCTCGCGTCCGGCGCGGCGTCCGAAACCGTCTTCAGCGTCGGACGGCTCCCGGCGGTCCGAACAAGGACAACTGCTGCGGCACGTGCCGCGGCCTCGCCAGCACCGAAGGACGCTGGGCGACCGCCAGCGGTACCGGTGCCATGCGAACGGCGCCAGTCCTCGGCAGCAGCGGCGCGAAAGTCGAAGTCAACATGGCGACTCCTCGTGGTAGCTCAGGACCACAGCACTGCGCCCGGAGCGCAGAGCGGCCGGCGGACGACGTGCTCGACGCTCGCGCCGGCGTCGTCGTCGAGCTCGCGCCAGCCGCTCGCCAGCGCCGGCACGGCGCGTGGCCCGACCGCGGCCGAGCCGAGGCGAAGCAGCGACGAGGCGCCGCCATGGCAGCGCGGCCCGGCGGGACGGCGCAGCGAGACGGCGGAAACGGAGGGACGGCGCGACGACATGGGCAGGCTTTCGATGCGCGGCGACGTTGACATCTGGTTGCAGCGTCGCGCGCGTGACAGGGAAAGCGCAACGACCGTGCCAAGCGTTCCGCGTGATCGACGCCACGTGCGGCCGCGAGGCCGACGTCCGCCGGCCTCGCCTGCGCTGACAAGACCGGCGGCGGCGCGACGGACCGCGTCGGAGTCGAAAGCAGGTGTTACGGCGCTGTCGCGAGGTTGACACGGGACCGGGCAAAGATCGCCGAACAGGCGGAACGCATCGGCAGACCCGCGATCCACTCCCGTTGCACAGGAGCAAGTTGATGTCCGACGAATTCGACGACGCCCTCGATCCGGTCGCCGCTGCGGCGCCGCCGGTGTCGGCGGCGACGAACGGCCGCGCCGCGCGCCTGGTCGCACGCCTCTACGGCTCGGCCAATCCGCGCTTGCGCTCGCGGCTGGTCGCGTGCCTGGTCCGGCCGCTCGGTCCGCTCGCGCTCGCGGCGGTGGCGGCGGGCGCGTTCACGACGGTGCTGTCGCGCAGCGGCGCGGGCGGCCTCAGCATCGCGATCGGCGATGTCGCGCGCTTCTCGAAGGAGCAGGTCGGCGAGCTCGCGCGCTTCGTCGAGCAGGTCAACCCGGAGGCGCTGCTGCAGGCGGCACGGCTCGTCGCCGACAACCCGTTCGGCGTCGGCGGCTTCACCGCCTCGGTCGCGCTTCTGCTCGCGCTCGAGCTGCGCCGCGCTGCCGGCGTGCGGCGTTCGGCGGCACCGCTCGATCAGGCGGCGGCGCGGTATCCGCGCGGGATCGCGGCGAGGAGGCGCCGCGTGTAGTCCTGCTGCGGCCGCTCGAGGATCTGCTCGACGTCGGCCTGCTCGACCACCTCGCCGTCCTGCATGACGATCACCTCGTCGGCCATGAAGCGGACCACCGCGAGGTCGTGGCTGATGAAGATGTAGGCGAGGCCGAGCTCGTCCTGCAGATCCTTCAGCAGGTTGAGCACCTGCGCCTGCACCGACACGTCGAGCGCGCTCACCGCCTCGTCGAGGACGAGCACCTCCGGATCGAGCGTCAGGCAACGCGCGATCGCGATGCGCTGGCGCTGGCCGCCGGAGAACTCGTGCGGATACTTCTGCAGCGCCGTCTCGTCGAGGCCGACTTTCGCGAGCAGCGTGCGTGCGCGGTCGCGTCGTTCGTTGTCGTCGGCGCCGATGCCGTGGATCGCCATCGGCTCGACCAGCGTCTGGCCGATCGTGAAGCGCGGGTTGAGCGATGCGTACGGGTTCTGGAACACGACCTGGATGCGCTTTCGCATCGGCAGCAGCTCGGCGCGCGAGAGCGCGAGGAGGTCCTTGCCTTCGAACATCGCCTTGCCGGTCACCGGGCCGCCGTTCGGCTCGTGCAGGCGCAGCAGCGTCAGGCCGAGCGTCGTCTTGCCCGAGCCGGACTCGCCGACGACGCCGAGGGTGTGGCCGGCGCGGAGCTGGAAGGTCGCGCCCTTGACGGCGCGAAACTCCTTGCGGCCGAACGCGCCGCTGCGGATCCAGAAGCTCTTGGTCAGGTCCGTCGCCTCGATGACGACGCGCGCGTTCGGATCCTTCGCCTTGCCGGGCGCGGCCGACGCACGGCCGGCGATGTGGTCGTCGACGACGCGCAGGCGCGGCGCGCGCTGCGCGAGCGTCGGCCGGCAGGCGAGCAGCGCCTGCGTGTAGGGATCCCGGGGAGCGGCGAAGATCTGCGCCACCGGCCCTTGCTCGCGGACGACGCCGTTGCGCATGACGACGACGTGGTCGGCGATCTCGCCGACGACGCCGAGGTCGTGGCTGATGAAGAGCATGCTCATCCGGTGCCGCTCCTTCAGCCGGGCGAGCAGCTCGAGGATCTGGCGCTGGATCGTGACGTCGAGCGCAGTCGTCGGCTCGTCGGCGATCAGCAGCTTCGGCTCGCAGGCGAGCGCCATCGCGATCATCACCCGCTGCTGCTGGCCGCCCGAGAGCTGGTGCGGGTACGCGGCGAGGCGGCGCTTCGGCTCGGGCATGCCGACTTCCACCAGCAGCGCCTCGGCGCTCGCGAGCGCCTGGCGGCGGCCCATGCCGAGGTGCTTGACGAGCGGCTCGCTGACCTGCGCGCCGACCGTGAACACCGGGTTGAGCGAGCTCATCGGATCCTGGAAGACGCACGCGATCTCGCGCCCGCGCAGGCTCTGCAGCTCCTCGCGCGACGCCGCGAGGAGGTCGCGGCCCTGGAAGGTGATGGCGCCGCTGCGCTCGGCGTTGTCGGGCAGCAGGTTGAGCGTCGACATCGCCGTCACGCTCTTGCCGGAGCCCGACTCGCCGACGATGGCCACCGTCGTGTTCTCGGGCACGTCGAAGCTGACGCCGCGGACGGCGTGGACGCGCTGGACGACGCCGCCCGTGCTGCCGAGGCGAAACGAGACGTGCAGGTCGCGGATCGAAAGAAGTGGTGCCCCCACGCTTGCCGCTGGCGCGGCGGCGCTGCCCCCCGAGGGGGCGCGGCCGGGCTCGGGAGCGGCCCAGCGCCCGGCCGGCGGCGCGCCTGAGCCGCTCATTCGAGGCCTCGCAGCTTGGGATCGAGCGCATCGCGCAGCGCGTCGGTCATGAGCGAGAACGCGGTGACGAAGACGGCCATCAGCACCGTCGCCGCGACGAGCTGCCACCAGTGGCCGAGGATCAGCTCGCTCTGCGCCTCCGACAGCATCGTTCCCCACGACACCTCGTCGACGCCGACGCCGAGCCCGAGGTACGACAGGATCACCTCCGACTTGATGAAGGCGACCACCAGGATCGACAGCTGCACCAGGACCACGTGGCTGACGTTGGGCAGGATGTGGCGGAACATGCGCGAGGCGTTGCCGGCGCCGATCGCCTCGGCCGAGCGGACGTAGTCGCGGACGACGTGCTTGATGAACTCGGCGCGCACGATCCGGTAGATGCCGGTCCAGCCGGCGAGGCCGAGGATCAGCACGACCGAGCCGATGCCGCGCCCGAACACCGCCGCGAACGCGAAGATGAGCAGGATGCCGGGGATCGCAGTGAAGACGTTGTAGACCCACTCGAGCAGGTCGCCGACCTTGCCGCCGAAGAATCCGGCGAGCGCGCCGAGCAGCGTGCCGATCGCGGTCGCGAGGAGGGCGGCGGAAACGCCGACGAGGATCGAGACCTGCGCGCCCTTGATCGCCTTGGCGAGGACGTCGCGGCCGAGCCGGTCGGCGCCGAACGGCAGCGTCTCGGCCTTCGCGCTCGCCTGCGTCTGGTACTTCTTGGCCGCCTCGTCCCACTCCTTGTAGCGCGGCGCGAGCGGGTCGACCGCGGAGATGTCGACGTTCGGGCCGCTCGGCGCCGCGACCGCGATCGACTCGGTCTTCGGCGCCGGGCCGAGGAAACTCGGCGGCGCATCGGGGACGGCGCGCTCTGCCTGCCAGTCCTTGGCGACGAGGCCGAGCCCGGCGGCGATGACGACGAGCATGAAGACGCCGGCGATCGCGAGCGAGACCATGCCGACCTTGTCGCTGCGGAAGCGCCGCGCCGCCGCCGACCAGACGCTGCCCGAGCCGCCGCCCGTGCTCGCCGGCAGCGGCCGAGCCTCGAGGACGGCGCTCACTTCAGCACCACGCGCGGATCGACGAGCGTGTAGAGAACGTCGGTGAGGAGGTTGACGACCATCGTGATGACCGCGAGGTAGATCGCGAACGCCTGGATGACCGGATAGTCGCTGCGGTTGACGGCGAGCAGGAGCTCGCGGCCGAGTCCGGGGATCGAGAAGAACACCTCGATCAGGAACGAGCCGACGAAAATTCCGGGCAGCGCGACGGCGACGTTGGTGAGGATCGGGATCATCGCGTTGCGCAGGACGTGCTTGAGCAGGATCGTCCTGTCGGTCAGGCCCTTGGCCCGCGCGGTGCGCACGTAGTCGTGGCCGATCTCGTCGAGGAAGAAGGTGCGGTACAGGCGCGTCGTCGGCGCCAGCGAGACGGCGACCGCGAGCATCACCGGCAGCGGCGCGTACAGGCGCAGGTTGGTCGCGACGCTGTCGCTCCAGCCCTGCACCGGAAAGAGCCCGAGCTGGAACGCGAAGACGTACTGGCCGACGATGACGTAGACCAGGAACGAGATCGAGAGGGCCACTGTCGTCAGCACCATGATCGAGCGGTCGGTGAGCGAGCCGCGCACGTAGGCGACGCCGAGCGCGAACGGGATCGCGAGCAGCGTGTCGAGGACGAGGATCGGCACCATCACCGTCAGCGTCGCCGGCAGCCGCGTCGCGAACAGGTTGGCGACCGACTCGTTGGTCGCCCAGCTGCGGCCCCAGTCGAAGGTGACGATCTGCTTCAGGAAGATGCCGAACTGGGTCCAGAGCGGCTCGTTCAGGCCGAGCTGCTGGCGGATCGCCTCGATCTGCGCCTGGGTCGCGTTCAGGCCGCCAAGGATTTCCGCGGGGTCGCCGCCGAAGCCCTTGAAGAGCAGGAAGACGAGCAGCACGACGCCGAACAGCGTCGGCACCATCTGCCAGATGCGTCGGACCAGATAGGCGGCCATCGCCGGGAGCACTCCTCGTCGGTTCGGATTCGCGCCGGCGGTGCGCGCGGCAGCGATCGTGCCGCGGACCGTTGCGCGGCGAGCGCGAGTCTAGGGCTTCCGCCGGGCGTCGCCGCACAGCGTTTGCCCGCCCGAGCGACGGCCGGCGGCGAGACGCGCACCTACACTTGTCGCCGCTTGCACAAGGAGTCCGCCGCCGTGGCCGCCGACCGATCCCGCCCCTCGACGCCGTCGCCGCGCCGCGCTGCGCAGACGCGTTCGGCGTGCGCGGCGGCGCGGTCGTCGCTCGCGGCGCTCGCCGTGGCGCTCGTCGCCGGGCCCGGTTCCGGCATCCAGCCGGAAGCGCCGCCCGTCGCCGGCGCGAAGGTGCTGCGCTATGCGATGCGGGTCGCCGAGACCGGGTTCGACCCGGCGCAGATCTCGGACCTGTACTCGAGCACGATGGCGGCGAACATGTTCGACGCGCTCTACCAGTACGAGTTTCTCGCCCGCCCGGTGCGCCTGAAGCCGAACACGGCGACCGCGCTGCCGCAAGCGTCGGCCGACTTCAAGACCTTCACGATCCGCGTCCGGCCCGGCATCTACTTCAGCGACGACCCCGCGTTCGAGGGCAGGAAGCGCGAGCTCACCGCCGCCGACTACGTCTACTCGATCAAGCGCCACTTCGATCCGCGCTGGAAGAGCCCGACCTACCAGAACCTGAACAACAACAAGATCGTCGGCCTCGACGAGGTGCGCCAGGCGGCGCTGCGCGACAAGAAGCCGTTCGACTACGACGCGCCGGTCGCCGGCCTCGTCGCCCTCGACCGCTACACGCTCCGCTTCCAGCTCGCCGAGCCGAACCCGCGCTTCGCCGACGAGCTGAGCGATCCGTCGCGCACCGGCGCGGTCGCGCGCGAGGTCGTCGAGCGCTACGGCGACAAGATCATGGAGCACCCGGTCGGCACCGGGCCGTTTCGGCTCGCCCAGTGGCGGCGCAGCTCGCTGATCGCCTTCGAGAAGAACCCCAACTACCGCGACGTCTTCTACGACGAGGAGGCGCCGCCGGGCGACGCCCTCGCCCAGGCGGCGGTCAAGAAGCTCGCCGGCAAGAAGCTGCCGCTCGTCGACCGCGTCGAGGTCAGCGTGATCGAGCAGCCGCAGCCGCGCTGGCTGGCGTTCGTCAACCGCGAGATGGACCTCATCGAGCAGGTGCCGGAGGACTTCACCTACGTCGCGATTCCGAACAACAAGGTCGCTCCCAACCTCGCAAGGCAGGGCGTTTACGACGTCCGCTACCTGCGCAACGACGCGTCGATGTCGTACTTCGCGATGGAGAACGCGGTCGTCGGCGGTTACACCGCCGAGAAGGTGGCGCTGCGCCGCGCGATCGCGCTGGCGGTCAACGTCGACGAGGAGATCCGCGTCGTCCGCCGCGGCCAGGCGATCGTCGCGCAGGCGGTGATGGGCCCCGGGCTGTACGGCTACGACCCGGCGTTTCGCAGCGAGATGGGAACTTTC
>Ga0307409_100000961_pt1 | contig 13434 bp, 4 predicted proteins | sample 322Ometagenome_2_FD_203888 | JGI IMG/M metagenome (GOLD analysis project Ga0307409, IMG submission 203888) | Maize rhizosphere microbial communities from greenhouse at UC Davis, California, United States - 322HYB-O-2 | ecosystem: Host-associated > Plants > Roots > Rhizosphere > Soil | place...
TGCGGCGCCGAAGGCGGCGCCGGGGCCGACCGGTGTCGCGCAAGCGAAGCTGGGACGGGTGGCCGTATGAGCCGGCTGGCCGATGCCCTCGCGCGTGCCGGCGCCGTCGCGGGTCCCCGCCCGGCGAACGTCTCGCGTCCCCGGCCGTCGACGCGGCCGGTGCTCGCGTCGGAGGCGCCGGCTCACCTCGTGCGCGCGCCCCGCGCCGACGAAAAGGGGCCGACCGGGCTGCGGACCAACAAGCACCTCGAGGGGAAACTGGTCGGCACGAAGGGGCTGCCGGGCGCGTGCGTCGAGCAGTACCGGAAGCTCGCCGCCAGCCTCCATCACCTGCAGGTCGAGCGCAACCTGCGCACGCTGATGATCAGCAGCGGCATGCCCGGCGAGGGCAAAACGCTGACGGCCACGAACATCGCGCTCACGTTGAGCGAATCGTACGGCCGCCGGGTCCTCCTGATCGACGCCGACCTTCGCCGGCCGACGCTGCACGAGCTCTTCGATCTGCCGAACGTCACCGGACTGGGCGACGGCCTGCGCCGCGAGCGCGATCAACCGATGCCGCTCGTGCGCGTCTCGCCGCGCCTGACGGTCCTCACCGCCGGACGGCCCGATCCGGATCCGATGAGCGGCCTGACGTCGCCGCGCATGCAGCGCGTGCTGACGGAAGCGACGGCGCTCTTCGACTGGGTGCTGGTGGACACGCCGCCCGTCGGACTGCTCTCCGACGGCCGGCTGCTCGCCAACATGGTGGACGGCGTGCTGCTCGTGATTCGAGCCGGGCTGACCCCGTTCAACCTCGTGACCCGCGCGATTGACGCCGTCACCCGCGAGCGCATCGTCGGCGTCGTGCTCAACGCCGTGCCCGCCGCCGACCTCGAGGCGAGCGGCTACGGATCGTACGGCTACGGCTACTACGGCCCGCCATCCAGCGAGGGCGCGGACCGCGCCAGCGGGAGCAAGTGATGGCCAAGGGACTGCTGCAGCAGGCGACGTTGCGTTCGACCACGCTCGTGGTCGCCGAAAGCGTGCTCATCGTGTCGGCGGTGACGGCGAGCGTGTTCGCGCAGGTCGGGGACGATCGCGGGTGGCACCTGCTGGCGGCCGGCACGCTGATGCCGCGCGTCCTCCTGGTCACCTACGTCTGCCAGCTGTGCCTCTACTACAACGACCTCTACGACGACCCGCGCGTGTCGTCCGACTCGCGCGAGCTGCTCGTGCGCATCCTGCAGGCGCTGGGCGCGACCTCGCTGATCCTCTCGGTCGTGTACTTCGTGTTCCCGGCGCTCGTCATCGGCGATCGCGTGTTCGCCGGCGCCGCCATGCTGGGCGGCACCCTGGTCATCGCGTGGCGGCTCACGTTCGCGTGGGCCTCGCGACGCGTCGCCCCGCGCGAGCGCCTGCTGATCGTCGGCGCCAACGCGTCCGCGATCGCGCTGACCCGCGAGCTCGAGGCGCATGAAGACCTCGGCGTGCAGATCGTCGGCTTCATCGATCCGGCGCCCGCGGCCGGTGCGGTGGTGCATCGCGACGTGATCGGCACCATCCAGGACATCCCGGCGATCGTGCGGGCCCGGGGGGTCGACCGCGTCGTCGTCAACCTGGCGGACGCGCGCGGCCGGCTGCCGATGGATCAGCTCCTCGAGATGAAGCTTGGGGGCGTGAAGTTCGATCACCTCGCCTCGGTGTACGAGGAGTACACGGGAAAGATCGCCGTCGAAAACCTGCGCCCGAGCTGGCTGATCTTCTCGCCCGGGTTCCGCACGTCGGCGCCGCGCCTGGCCGCCAAGCGCCTGATGGATCTCGCCGGTGCGGTGGTCGGACTCGCGATCGCCGCGCCAGCCGTGGCGGTGCTCGGCGTCGCCATCACGCTGACCTCGCCCGGTCCGGTGTTCTACCGGCAGCCGCGCGTCGGCCGCGACGGCCGCATCTTCCACGTGGTGAAGCTGCGCTCGATGCGCGCCGATGCCGAGGCGGCGACCGGTCCGGTATGGGCGCGCAAGGACGACGACCGCGTGACGCGGATCGGCCGGTTCATGCGCAAGACCCGGCTCGACGAGCTGCCGCAGTTCTGGAACGTCCTGCGCGGCGACATGAGCCTCGTCGGCCCGCGTCCCGAGCGGCCGCAGTTCGTGCAGTCGCTGACGCGCGACATCCCGTTCTACGGCCAGCGCCACGTCGTCAAGCCCGGGATCACGGGGTGGGCGCAGGTCCGCTACACGTATGGCGCCACGGTGGAAGACGCCATCGAGAAGCTGCAGTACGAGCTCTATTACATCAAGCACCTGTCGGTGTCGTTCGACATCTTCATCATCTTCGAGACCATCAAGACGGTCGTCATGCGAGCGGGGCACTGATGCGCGACCAGATCGTCAACGCCATGACCATCGACGTGGAGGACTACTTCCACGTGAGCGTGTTCGACGGCGTGGTGCCGCGCGCGCGCTGGGACCGGCTCGAAAGCCGCGTGTGCTCGAACACCGACCGGCTGCTCGACCTGTTCGCGGAGCACCAGGTCAGCGCCACCTTCTTCGTCCTCGGGTGGGTGGCGGAGCGCCATGCGCCGCTCGTCGCGCGCATCGCCGCGGCGGGGCACGAGGTGGCGTGCCACAGCCACGAACACCGGCTGGTCTACGACCTCACGCGGTCGCAGTTCCGCGAGGACGTGCGCCGCGGCAAGGCGGCCATCGAAGCGGCCGCCGGCACCCGCGTGTTCGGATACCGCGCGCCCAGCTACTCGATCACGCCGCGGTCGCTCTGGGCGCTCGACGTGCTCATCGACGAAGGCTTCGCCTACGACGCAAGCATCTTCCCGATCCGCCACGATCGCTACGGGATCCCGCTCTCGCCGCGGCATCCGTATCAGATTGCGCGCGCCGGGGGTTCGCTGCACGAGGCGCCGGCGACGACGGTGCGCGTCGGCCCGATCAACCTGCCGGTGGCGGGAGGCGGCTACTTCCGCATCCTGCCGTATGCCTGGACCCGCTGGGGCATCGGTCGGGTGAACCGGCGGGAGGAGCGCGCCGCAATCTTCTACCTGCACCCGTGGGAAATCGATCCGGAGCAGCCGCGCCTCGGCACGTCACGGCTCGGCCGGTTCCGCCACTATCGCAACCTGCACGACACGGAGTCGCGGCTGCGCCGGCTGCTGCAGGACTTCAGGTTCGGCCGCCTCATCGACGTCCTCGAGCGGCAGCCGCAGCGCATCGAGGTGCCCGCCGGCCTCGAGCCCTCTCTTCCCTACGTCTGGTGACCATGGCTATTTCGATTCGCACCGACGTCGGACGAGAGGACTGGAACGCGTATGTGGACGCGCATCCCGCCGCCTCCGCCTATCACGCATGGCAGTGGCGCGACGTGTTCGCGCGCGCGTTCGGCCACGAACCCGTGTGGCTCGCGGCGGAGCGCGCCGGCCGCATCCGCGGCGTGCTGCCGGTGATGGCGTTCCGCAGCTGGCTGTTCGGCCGCTTCATGGTGTCGCTGCCCTTCGTGAACTACGGCGGCGTGCTCGCCGACGACCAGGAAATGGCCGGGGCGCTGCTGGCGGCGGCGCGGCGCGAGGCCACGGCGCGGCGATGCACGCACCTCGAGCTGCGCCACGTCGATCGGTCGTTCCCGGAGCTGCCCGTCAAGCAGCACAAGGTCGCGATGACGATGGGATTGCCGGAGAGCGCGGATGCCGCCTGGAACGCGATCGATCGCAAGGCGCGGAACCAGGTGCGCAAGGCGCAGAAGTCGAACCTGGACGTCGTCTGGGGCGGGGCGGAACTGATTCCCGCCTTCTACAGCGTGTTCGCGGTGAACATGCGCGACCTCGGGACCCCCGTGTACAGCCGCCGCTTCTTCGAGCAGGTGCTCGAGGTCTTCCCGGAGCGGACCGCCGTCGCGCTCGTGCGGCATGAGGGCCGCGCGGTTGCGGGCGCGATCACCGTCCGGTATCGCGAACGCATCGAGGTGCCCTGGGCCTCGTCGCTGCGCGAGTTTCGCGCGTCGTGCCCGAACAACCTCCTCTACTGGGCGGTGATCGAGCGCGCGATCGCGGACCGATGCCGCGTCCTCGACTTCGGGCGCTCGACGCCGGGCGAGGGCACGTTCGAGTTCAAGCGGCAGTGGGGCGCCGTGCCGTCGCCGCTGTTCTGGGAGTACGCGCTCGACGGCGCGCGCGAGGTTCCCGACGTGACGCCCGCCAACCCGAAGTTCGGGGCGGCGATTGCGGTGTGGAAGCGGCTGCCGATTCCGGTCACCACCTTGGTGGGGCCCGGCATCGTGCGATCGATTCCGTAGGACGGATTTATTTCGGGCAAGGCCTTGACTCTCGGTCAGGGCACCAGAGAATACAGCGGCTCAAAGCTAAGCAATTGCACCCAGGAGGCAGTAACGATGTTCCGCGTTCTTCCCCCCCAGGAACGTGCGGGATCCAGGCTACGTGTGTTGGCAATGGCGTTGATTGGCGCGCTTGCAGTTGGTGCGCCCGCGTTCGCCCAGGATCACGTCCACGACCTTTCAGCAACCGTTCTGCCTCATAACATTCCAGATTTCTGCGCCGTGCCCGGCGCGGTAATGACGGCCCGGTCCGGCGCCTGGACGGACCCGTTGACGTGGAGCAACGGGGCGGTGCCGGGACCGACTGACGTCCGCGTCATTGCGCCGGGGCACAACGTGACGATCGCCAGCACGGCCCCCGCGGTGCGCGTCCTGTGCGTGGAGGGCAGCCTCGCGTTCAAGACCGACGCGAACACGAAGCTGACCGTCGGCACGATGCTGGTGAAGCCGACTGGCAGCCTCGAGATGGGCAGCGCCTCGGCGCCCGTGAGCGCGGCCAATACGGCGGAAATCGTCATCGCCAACACGCCGCTCAACGACCCGCTGATATCGGGCTACGACGCGACCGGCTTCGACGGGAACTGGGTTGCGGATCCAGAACAGTACGGCACTGGCATCATCAGCCTGGGCCGGACGACGTTCCGCGGCGCGGCAAAGTCACCGACCTGGGCGCGCGTGACGGTGGAGCCGCGGGCCGGGACCAGGACGTTGACGCTGGAGTCACCGGTCACGGGCTGGCGGGCGGGCGATCGCCTGATCCTGCCTGACACACGGCACCTGATGGTGTCCGAGGTCGGCGACGGCACGACCCTCTCGAGCTGGACGCGCCGCCAGGGCGAATGGGAGGAGCTCACGATCGCATCGGTAAGCGGCAACGTGGTCATTCTCACCGCGCCGCTCCGGTTCGACCACTTCGGCGCACGCAACGCTGACAACCAGCTCGTGCTGCTGCCGCACGTCGGCAACCTCTCGCGCAATGTCATCGTCCGCTCCGCCAACCCGATTGGCAGCGGCGTGCAGGGACACCTGCTGTTCACCAGCCGTGCGGAGGTGGACATCCGCCACTCGGCGTTCCGCGATCTTGGCCGCACGAAGGCCATTCCGTGCGCGGTTGACGCGAACAACAACCAGCTCTCCCCCGCGTGCAGCAACGGCATCGAGCCGCACGTCAACCAGATTGGCCGCTACCCGATCCACTTTCACCACTTGATCGGGCCGATCTCAACTCCCGCGGACGGCCATCAGTTCACCTTCAGCGGCAACGCGATTGACGGCGGCTCGGCGCAGCACACCCGCCGCTGGTCCGTGGCCATTCACGCGTCGCACTACGGCCTCATCTCGGAGAACGTCGCCTACAACTACGCCGGCGCGCTGTTCAACACCGAGGACGGCACGGAGAGCTACAACGTCATCGAGAACAACTTCGCCGTGCGCAGCGCGGGCACGGGCGGACGCCTTGGCTTCGGAAACGAAGGGATGGGCTTCTGGTTCCGCGGCCCGAACAACTATGTGCGCGGCAACGTGGCTGCCGACTTCGACTCGGACAACGTCGAAGCCGCCTACGGCTACAAGTACTTCATGCACGGCAACTGCGTCGGATGCGACTCGCTCGCGAGCATCAAGATTCCCACCGCTCCGGGGCAGGATCCCTTGGATTACAAGACGGTCAGCGGCAACTCGCTGCCGATTCTGCAGTTCGAGAACAACGAGGTCTACAGTGCCGCCGAAGGCCTGACCTACTGGTGGTTGAGCAGCAGCGATCCGATTCCCGCTCCGAACCCGAAGCCGAGCGTGTTCAAGGACCTCCGCATCTGGCACGTGTACAACATCGGCATCTACCACTATCCCGGCGCGCGCGTGCTTTTCGACGGCCTGCAGATCTACGGTGACGTGTTCCGTGCCGACCGGCCGGATTTCTACGCGTGCTGCGGCCGCGGCTTCCACGGCGAGGATTACGCGGCCACGGACATCCGCATCATCAACTCGAAGATCCACAACATGTGGAGTCCGTTCATCCCGTCCGCGGCGGGTACCGGCCGGCAGATCATCGAGAACACCGAGCTGAAGAACACGATGTGGTCTGACGTCGGCGTGGACACGATGTTCAGCGCCAACGGCCCCGACTGGCTGCCGAGCCGCAAGATCATCCTGAACAACGTGAAGTTCAGGGGAACCGAGGTCGCATCGGGAGGTTCGGGCGTCACCATCTCCAAGGAATGGTTCGAGCGCGCGACGTCGAACCTGTTCCAGGCCGATCAGCTGCTTGTTTACGGGTACCAGGGCAGTTCGACTGACAACTTCGAGATCTTTTACGACGTCCAAGGTCCCGGCTCGCTCTTCGCTGGCGGACCGGCGCCGTGTAATACGACGCGCGCGGCCATCCAGGGCCTGGTGTGCCAGACCGACGCAAGCCGCGGTCCGGTCATCACCTGGTTGGACCCGTGGGAAGGGGCAACCGCCGGCGGAACGATCGTCAAGATTTCGGGGGCGAACTTCCGCGCCGATTCGCAAGTGACCTTTGATGGAGTGGCGGCGCAGATCCGGACCGCGCAGCCGAACAGCCTCGAGGTGCGTGTTCCCGCGCATGCCCCCGGCTCGGTTGCCGTGAAGGTGGAGAACCCCGGCGGGCTGAGCGACGAACTCCCGGCCAACTACGAGGCCGAGGGTGACGCCGGTGCCCTTATTCGCGTCCCGATTGGCTTCACCTTCTCGAGCGACGTTGCTCCGCCGCCTCCGGTCAACGCCGCCCCGATCGCGGTCGGCGACTCGTACGTCACCACCGAAGACGCGCCGCTGACCGTGAGCGGGCCAGGCGTCCTCGGCAACGACAGCGACGCCGACGGCAACCCACTGAGGGCCGTCCTCGTCAATGGCACACTCAACGGGACGCTGACGCTGAACGGCGACGGCTCGTTCACGTATACGCCCAATCCCCTGTTCTCCGGCGCCGATAGCTTCACCTACAAGGCGAACGACGGCACCGACGATTCGAACGTCGCGACCGTGACGATCGCGATCAACGCGGTCAATCACCCGCCAGTCGCAGCCGACGACCGGGCCACCATCCCGGAAGACGCCCTCGGGATCGATGTTCTGGTCCTCGCGAACGACGCGGATGCTAACGGAGACACGCTCCAGGTGACGAACGTGACGACGCCGTCGCGCGGCGTGGTGACGATCGGAGGCGAAGGTCGGCTGCTCAGTTACTCGCCGAACCGGAACGCGTGCGGCATCGACACCTTCGACTACACGGTGAGCGATGGGCGCGGCGGCTCTGACACCGGCACGGTGACCATCAACATCACCTGTGTCAACGACGTGCCACAGCCGGTCGCCGACACGTTCACTGTTCCCGAAGACAGCGTCGACTTCGTTCTGGACGTGCTCGCCAACGACATCACCGTCGACGAAGGTGAAACGCTGAATGTCGAGAGCTGCGGCCTTTCGTCGCCCACCGACAACCTGCACGGTACGGTGCGGCTGTCTGCGGATCGCCGGGCCGTCCTCTACACGCCCGCTCGCAACTTCACCGGCATCGCCACTTTCAGCTGCATCATCGGCGACGGAGTCTTCAAGGGTGCAAACGCCCCGGGGGCGCCGGTCACGGTCAACGTCACGCCCGTCAACGATGCGCCGGTCGCGGCCGACCAGTCGGTCACCACCAATGAGGACACCTCGAAGGCCATCGTCCTCACCGCGACGGATATCGACAGCACGACTCTGAGCTTTACGATCGTCACCGGCGCGGCGCACGGCACGCTCTCCGGCACCGCGCCGAACGTGACCTACACGCCGGCGGCCAACTACAGCGGCCCCGACACCTTCACGTTCAAGGCGAACGACGGCAGCTCGGACTCGAACGTCGCCACCGTGTCGATCACGATCAACGCGGTGAACGACGCGCCAGTCGCGACGGCCCAGGCGGTCACCACGGCAGAGGACGTTGCTGCCGCGATCACGCTGACGGCATCGGACGTCGACAACGACGCGCTGACCTTCAGCATCGCCTCGCAGCCGACGCACGGTTCTGTGGCTCTCGTTGGCGCCGTCGCGACCTACACGCCCAACGCGAACTACAACGGGGCGGACAGCTTCACGTTCACGGCGAGCGACGGCACGCTGACCTCGGCTCCGGCGGCCGTCTCGATCGCCGTCACGCCGGTCAACGACGCGCCCGTGGCGGCCGATCAGGCGGTGACGACGAACGAGGACACCGCGGCCTCGATCACCCTCGGCGCGACGGACGTGGACAGCGACACGCTGACGTTCGCCATCGTCGTCGCTCCCTCGCACGGCACGGCGACGGTCAGCGGTGGCGAGGTCATCTACACGCCGGCGTTGAACTTCTCGGGTCCGGACAGCTTCACCCTCAAGGCCAACGACGGCACGGTCGATTCGAACGTCGCCACGGTGTCGATCGCCGTCACCGCGGTGAACGATGCGCCGGTCGCCGCCAGCCAGTCGGTCTCGACGGATGAAGACGCGGCGGCGCCGTTCGTCCTCGCCGCCACCGACGTCGAAGGCACCCCGCTGTCCTTCACCGTCGTCTCCGGTCCCGAGCACGGCACGCTCTCGGGCTCCGCGCCGAACCTGACCTACACGCCGGCCGCGAACTACAACGGCGCGGACAGCATCATCTTCAAGGCGAACGACGGCGCGGCGGACTCGAATGTCGCGACCGTGTCGATCGCCATCAACCCGGTGAACGACACGCCCATCGCCGTCGCGGACAGCTATTCCGTCGACGAGGACCAGGTCCTGACCGTCGCCGCGCCCGGCCTGCTCGGCAACGATAGCGACGTGGACGCGGGGACGACGCTCACGGCGATGGTCGTTGCGCAGCCGGCACACGGCACGCTGGTGCTCAACGCGAACGGGTCGTTCAGCTACACGCCCGCGCCGGACTTCAGCGGCGGCGACGCCTTCACCTACAAGGCGAACGACGGCACGGTCGATTCGAACGTCGTCACGGTGACCATCACCGTGAACGCGATGAACGACGCTCCCGTCGCGCAGAACGCGACCGCGTCGACCGACGAGGACGCGCCCGTTTCTTTCAGCCTCCTTGCGACCGATGAGGATGGCGGCTCGCTCACCTACGCCATCGTCGCCGGGCCGCAGCACGGGACCCTCACGATCGCAGGCAACCTCGCGACCTACACCCCGGCCGCGAACTTCAACGGGGCCGACAGCTTCACGTTCAAGGCGAACGACGGCGCCGTCGATTCGAACATCGCGACGGTGACGATTGCCGTCAACCCGGTGAACGACGCGCCGGTCGCTCTTGCCGATACCTACGAGACCAGCGAGGACCAGGCGCTGAGCATGGCCGCGCCCGGCATCCTTGGCAACGACACGGACCTGGAAGGCGACGCGCTGAGCGCCCGCATCGCGACTGGAGTCGCGAACGGCACGCTGTCGGTCAACCTGGACGGCTCGTTCACCTACACGCCGAACGCCGGCTTCAGCGGCACGGACGGCTTCACCTACGTGGCGCGCGACGGAAGCCTCGACTCGAACGTCGTGGCCGTGACCATCCTCGTTGCCGCCGTCAACGACGCGCCGGTTGCGAACGACCAGTCGCTGGTCACCAACGAAGACACGCCGCTCTCGATCACTCTCACGGCGAGCGACGGCGACAGCGCGTTGCTGACGTTCCAGGTGCTCTCGCAGCCGCAGCACGGCGCCCTGTCGGTCGCCGGCCCGAACGTGATCTACACGCCGGCCGACAACTACTACGGCAGCGACAGCTTCACCTTCAAGGCGAACGACGGCAGCCTCGACTCGAACGTCGCGACGATCGCCATCACGGTGGCGCCGGTGAACGACGCGCCCGTCGCCGCCGCCGAGTCGTATGCCGCCGACCAGAACCTGCCGCTCACGATCGCCGCGCCCGGCGTGCTGGCCAACGACTCGGACATCGACGGCCCGGCCTTGACGGCGATCATCGAAGGGCAACCGGCGCACGGCACCGTTGCCCTGAATGACGACGGCGGCTTCACCTACGTGCCCGCAGCCGGCTTCACCGGCGCCGACAGCTTCACCTATCGAGCCAGCGACGGAACGCTCTCGAGCGAGCCGGCAACGGTGTCGATTGTCGTGTTCGCCGACCGCGTGTCGACGGATGCGGCTCCGCGAGAAGTGGTGAGCACGGATAACGACGGCGCGGCCGGCGCGACGCCGCAGGACCCGGTCGAGACCTCGGTGACCCTGGCCGGACAGCCAGGCGCCGTGTCGATCGGTGAGACGGCGGTGACGCAGGCGGCGCCGCAGGGCTACACGTTCTTCAACTACCAGGTAAGGATCACGGCGCCGGCGGCCAGCGCCGCCGATCCGCTGCTCGTCACCTTCACTCTCGATGCCTCGATCGTCCCCGCGGGGCAGAACGCCGCCACGCTGGCCGTGTTCAGGAATGGCGTGCTCGTTGCCAACTGCGACGCGTCGGCGGGTTCCGCCGCATCGCCCGATCCCTGCGTCGCCGGCCGCATGCTTCTCGACGACGGCGACGTGCAGCTCGCGATTCGCACCTCGGCGGCAAGCGATTGGAACTTCGCCGTGTCGAACGAGAACGCGGCGCCGGTCGCCACCAACGACGAGTACCACACCGACGAGGAGACGCCGCTGACCGTCGCCGCGCCCGGCGTGCTTGGCAACGACGCGGATGCCGACGGCAACACGCTGACGGCGGAGCTCGTCGACGGCGCCACCCACGGCACGGTCACCCTGCTCCCGTCAGGCGGGTTCACCTATACGCCGAACGCAGACTTCGCGGGCACTGACAGCTTCACCTACCGGGCACACGACGGACGCGAGCGGTCGAACCTCGCCACTGTGACCATCACGGTCGAGGGTGTCAACGATGCGCCGTCGGCGGTGGACGATTCCGCGTCGACCACAGAAGGTGGTCCGATCGACATTCCCGTGGTGGCGAACGACGTGGATCCGGATGGCGAGAACGCCGGGCTGCGCGTCGTCGTCGGCTCGATTGCGAGCGTCCGCGGCGGCGCAGCGACCCTGCTGGCCGACGGCCGCACGGTTCGCTTCACGCCGGCGGCGGGTGCCAACGACGGCAACACGCCGGGCGGCTTCGGCTTCACCTATCGCGTCACCGACGGCGGCGCAACCTCGGCGAACGAGGGCGTCGTGACGGTGACCGTCTCCGCGGTGAACGATGCACCGCACGCGAACGACGACGCGTATACGACGGCGGAAGACACGGCGCTCGAGATCGCCGCTCCCGGCGTCCTCGAGAACGACACCGACGCCGATGGCGATTCGCTCTCCGCTGTCCTGGTGAGCGGCCCGGCGCACGGCACGCTGACGCTGGACGCGGACGGTTCGTTCCGTTACGCGCCGGCAGCGAACTACAACGGGGCGGATAGCTTCGTCTACAAGGCCACCGACGGCAGCCTCGAGTCGCAGGCCATGGTCTCCATTTCGGTGACCGCGGTGAACGACGCGCCGGTCAGCGTCGCGGACAGCTACGAGACGAACGAAGACACGGTCTTCAACGTTCCCGCGGCTGGCGTGCTCGGCAACGACACCGACGCAGACGACGACGGTTTGACGGCGTCACTCGTGACCGGTCCAACGCATGGAACGCTGACGCTCAACGCGAACGGCTCGTTCAGCTACACTCCGGCCGCGAATTACCACGGCGGCGACAGCTTCACCTACAAGGCGAGCGACGGGACCGTTGATTCCGCCGTCGCGACGGTCACGATCTCCATCGCGTCCGTGAACGATGCTCCGGTCGCCCGCGACAACGCCTACGGCGTCAACGAGGACACGGAGCTCGTGGTCGGAGCGCCCGGAGTCCGGGGCAACGACACGGACGAAGATGGCGACAATCTGACCGCGATCCTGGTCAGCGGGCCGGCCCACGGCACGCTCGACCTCAACGCGGACGGTACGTTCCGCTACATGCCGGCGCCGGACTTCAACGGCCGCGACACCTTCACCTACAAGGTGAACGACGGCACGGTCGATTCGAACGCCGCGCCGGTCGTGATCGACGTCGCTCCCGTGAACGACGCCCCGGTCGCCGTCGGCGATGCGTTCGCCGCGGTCGAGGATCAGCCGCTGGTCATCGGTGCGCCTGGTGTGCTTGGAAACGACACCGACCGGGACGGCGACGCGCTGTCGGTGATTCCAGTCAGCGGGCCGGCGCACGGCAGCCTGGCGCTGAACGCCGACGGCTCGTTCACCTACACGCCGGCGGCGAACGTCTCCGGACCCGACAGCTTCACGTATCGCGTGTCGGACGGCTCGCTCACGTCGGAGCCGGCGACGGTTTCGATTGGGGTCGAGGCGGCCAATGACGCGCCAGTGGCGATGAACGACGCGTATCAGGTCGTCGAGGACGGCACGCTGACGGTCGCGGCGCCGGGAGTGCTCGCGAATGACACGGACATCGATGGCGACCTGTTGACGGCAACGCTCATGACCGCGCCGGAGCACGGCTCGATCGTGCTCGGCATCGACGGCGGGTTCATCTACACGCCGCAGGCCAACTTCAACGGCGCCGACCTGTTCATCTACTCGGCCGTGGATGCGGCAGGCAACGCGAGCCTCGCGACGGTGCAGATCCTCGTCACTGCAGTCAACGACGCGCCGGCCGCCGCGGCTGACGCCTACAGCGTCGCCGAGGATGGACAGCTCGATGTGGACGCGGAGCACGGCGTCCTCTCGAACGACACGGACGTCGAGCACGAGTCGCTCACCGCGGTGCTCGTCGGCCAGGCGTCGCACGGCATGGTCACGCTGAACGAGGACGGCTCGTTCAGCTACGTGCCGGCGGTGAACTTCACCGGCACCGACACGTTCAGCTACAAGGCGAATGACGGCCAGGCCGACTCGGACGCGGTGGACGTGACGATCACGGTGGACACCGTGAACGACGCACCGGCCGCACTCGGCGACTCGTACAGCGTCGACGAAGATGCCACGCTGACCATTGCCGCGCCCGGCGTGCTCGGCAACGACAGCGATACCGACGGCGACACGCTCGCCGCGGTCGTCCTCAGCCAGCCGCAGCACGGATCGCTGACGCTGAACGGCGACGGGTCGTTCAGCTACAAGCCGGCGGCGGACTACAACGGCTCCGATGCCTTC
>Ga0307409_100000963_pt1 | contig 13422 bp, 10 predicted proteins | sample 322Ometagenome_2_FD_203888 | JGI IMG/M metagenome (GOLD analysis project Ga0307409, IMG submission 203888) | Maize rhizosphere microbial communities from greenhouse at UC Davis, California, United States - 322HYB-O-2 | ecosystem: Host-associated > Plants > Roots > Rhizosphere > Soil | place...
CGGCGTCGGCGGCGTGCCCACCAGTTTGTCGAGCACCCACGCTCCACGCAAGACCGGAGAGGTGCGGTCGCCGTACGACGTCCGCAGCTGGACCGCCGCCTTGCCCAGCAGGCCGAAACGCGTCTTGTCTGTCAGCGTGACCTTGCGGAACTGCGGGCCGGTCACGCCGGAAATACCGTAGTGACTAGCGAGACGGTCATTCAGGAATGTGTCGTCTGCCGTCAGGAGCGTCATCACGCTTCGATCCTCCGAGAAAACGCTGCTGATGAAGGCTTGCGCTTCCGTCGAAAAATCGCGCCGCAGTTGCTCGTTGAATCCGCGGAATAGATTCGGGTCGGGCACGACCTGATCCAGCGTCGTGAGATTCAGCCACTTCATCGCGAAACTGGTCACCAGGCTGGAGGCCCGGGAATCGGCGAGCATTCGTCTCGCCTGTTTCTCCATCGCTCCCGGACGGGTCAATCCATTCGATGAGGCGAGCGTCAACAGTTCCTCGTCCGGGCCGGTGTTCCACAAGAAGAAGGAGAGTCGCGAGGCGAGTTCCAGATCTGTAAGAGGGAACTCCGTGTTGGGCGTCACGCCTTTGGGCCCGCGGATGCTGCGATACAGAAACTGCGGGCTGACCAGCACGGCAGCGACGGTCTGCTCGATTCCCTGGTCGAAAGTTCCGCCGTTCCGGCGTTCCGCTTCATAGAACGGCATGAGCCGGTTCACATCTTCCGCGGTGACCGGCCGCCGGAAGGCACGGCGTGCCAGGTGTTCCGTGATCTGTCGGGCACAGGTCGGCTCGCCGGCCTTGTTGGGATCGCACACGAAGATCAGGGAGCGGCTGGGTGTCATGGACACGCCGGTAGGATTGAACGGTCCGGCAACCACGACGCCGTCGAGCAGATGAGGCCTGCGGTCGGTGGGCGTCGCGCCGCCGGTCAGTCCGGCGTAAGGCTGAAGCTTTTCGAGGTTTTCGCTCGTTTCCACGTGCGGGCGATCGACGAAGGCCACGACAACGTCGTGCACGCCGGCTTTCACTTGAACGGGAATCTTCGAGAAACGGTCCATGACCTGAGAGCGTCCGGTTCCCGCCGTGCGATCGACCAGAGAGAGATCAGCAGCGCCACCGATCGACTTGCGAAACACGGTTCGGCCGTCGATCAGGATGACCACCGTGTTCTCGCGCTCCAGGGCATTGCTGTACGGCACGACCGCCAGGTTCGTCAGAGTGATCTGATACTCGCCGTCTGCCGGGAAGCTGTGTTTGAACTTGATGCCGCCCCACGTCCCCAGAGGTGGAGGGTCGTCTGGATTCTGGTTGGCGTCGATCGGATACTTCACGCTGGACACGCGAGGATTGGGATTGCCGACCGCGATCTGAGCGATGTGCCGCGCCGCGGTCACGTACTGATCGAGGAAGGCGGGCGATACGCTCAAGGCGTCCGCGATGTTGTCAAAGCCTTCCACCTGGATGTCCTGCGGCAGCACTTCCTTCGGGTTCACGTCTACTCCCACCAGGGCCTTCACCGACGCGGCGTATTCAGTGCGGTTTAGGCGCTGGATCGGCAGATAGCCGGCCTTCGGCCCCTTGGCGTTGGTGTCGAGCGTGTGCTCCATCCAGACGACGAACGACTCGACATCCTTCTGCGGCGGCTGCGGACTGCCCGGAGGCGGCATTTGATTTCCGCGCAGCTTGCGCAGCGCCTTCTCCCAGATCTCAGCGTTGTCCGCCGCCGCCTGAAGGTTCAATCCTTCCAACGCAAGACCACCCATCCTGGCGCGGGCGCTGTGGCAGCTCGCGCAGTACGTCTTCACCATCTCCTGATGTTGATTCGCGGCGGTCTGGCCGGCAGCGCTGGTCTCCAAGGACACTGGAGACGCGATCAGAACCAGAAGCGCGCTCAAGGAAATGAAATGCTTCATAGAACGCGCCTTTCTTATCACGAAACAGAGGCGGCCAACCGCTCTTGCCGTAGGCAATCAGCGACGTTCTGAGTCGGGCCAACGATTTCCCGTAAGCTCCTGACCGAAGGCTATTTGAGGGGGGTTGCGATGAGAGGCAGGGATGCGAACCCCGGTACCGTGGCCCAGAGCGTCGCCGAGCAGGTGTTCGCGCTGTGATTCAAGCCGCACACCTGCTTCGCGTCGGCCCCCCTTCCGCACCACTCGACTCAGGCTTTCGGCCCTCGCTCGCGGCAGGCCATGTCAAGGCCCGAGTGGAATGGTGCGCAGAGTGTCCGGCTCCCCCCTCAGTAAACCCCACCGGCACCCCTGAAGGGGCGCCCTACGTACGGGCCTCGATGCCCAGCTCCGTCTGTACAACGCGGCCGGCGTTCGTCCGCTAACGGCTGCGCATGAAGTGTTCAGCCGTGAACTCCGGGACTTTCACGCAGTACGCCTGACTGGCATCATTGTCGAACTTGAAGTGGATACCACCAAGGATGCGGCTCCGAGCCTCCTGCTGTGCCAGATCCCAGAAGCCGTCGTAGTTACGCGTCTCAGTGGGCAGGCCCATCGTTCGAGGGTAGACGACAGTGAACGGAACGTTGTCCCGGCCGAACGCGATCTGCAGCGCGCGCGCCGAGGCCGCCGACAGGCATGCGACATTTCCCGCATAGGACGGATAGGTTGGCGTCGTCAGCAGGGGTGTCCATGCTGCATCTGCGTCGGTGGCAGCATTCTGATCCTCGGCCGCTCGCCGGATCGCGGTGACCGGCCGCCACAAACCATAGGTGAACTTGCTCGTGATCGACGTCTGCAAGCCATCGTGAAGACCGACGGCCAACAGCACGAAGGTGCGCGCGGTATCGACGAGCGAAAGACCCTCGCGCTGTGCCACGTCGGCGGCCACCCTGTTCCAGACGTGGAAGAAGCCGATCTGTGTATTCACGCCTGCGTGAACCTGGGTCCACAGAGTTTCATCGGGTGTGCGCGCCGCGCTGGTCGCGGATCCAAGGAGCTTGACTTCGTCGAAGTCGGCGGCGTAATGGCCGCTCGTGAGCGTTGGCGGCGGAGGCGGTAGAAACTGGGTGCTCGTCAACATCGCGAACGGCACGACGTTCGGATAGAACGTAAACGTCGCAAAACTGTTCGCCGGCGGCGTCGGCTGCCACAAACCGGGGAACGTCGGGAGCACATAGCTTGGATCCGGAGTCGTGACGGCCGCCTGGGTGAGCGGCCAGCCGTCGTTCTGTCGCCATTTGAGCACCGCCGCCGCAACCGCGTGACCAACGGCCTGACCCTGCTTGACGAGTCCGTTCGGTACCGCAGCCAATTGGGTAGCCAGCACCGAGTCGAACGTTGCCTGCTGCGCAGGGTAGAGAGCCGTCAGCACATCTCTCGCGGCAGTAGCGGCTGCGGCTTCCGCAGACCCGCCGCGCGAACTCTGCGCCCCGCTGAGGTATGGCGTGTACACCTCCTCGATGGAGTTGATTGCGTCGAACATCGCGATGTGCATCATGGGCAACGCGCGCAGGTGAATACCGGGCCCGGTTCCGACAAACAACGTCTGCAGGATCTGGTTCCACTGGATGACGACGTTAGGCGTCTGAGCAGGGGTATGCGGCGCGAATGCGAGAACGGCGATCGTAGCCGCGACAACGAGCGCTGAGAATTTCCCCACCTTCAGCATGACGACCTCCTTGGTCACACGCCCCGAGTGCGGCGGCGCACTAGGGCACATGCGTCTAAACGACAGAGCTCGGGGAAACGGACATTTCGATCCAGCTCAGCCGAGCATCCACGGAGCTCGCACCCAACCTTCGGTCACGCTTGCCAACGTTCGCGTGAGCTACGGTTGGCAGGCCTTGCGACGACGATCGGTAGTGTCCTTGCCTTACAATTGACCAGCCTCGTGAGCCGCGCGGCGTTCGCTCTCCCTCTCACGACCGTCGGATTCCTGTCTGGATGCTGATGCCGGAACCGCGCGAGGCGCGCTCGATCATCGAACAAGCCGAACAGGCAGCCGCGGCTGGCGACTACGCCACCGCCGAGGATCTTCTGCGCGAGGCGGCCGCCCTCCAGGAGCAGACGCTCGGCGCACAACATCCCGACCTCGCGAACACCCTGAACAACCTCGGCATCGTCTGCGAGATCACCGACAACCCGATCGACGCGGAGCACTACTTCCGGCGGGCCCACAGCATCGCGACCGCGACGCTCGCGCCGGACCATCCGTTCGTCGCCACCAGCCGCAAGAACCTTCACGATTTCTGCGCCGCCCGCGGACGCCCGGTGGAGTTGCCGCCGTCACCACCAGCCGTGGCAGCCTGGCTGGAAGCACCTGCGCCTGCCGCGCCGCGGCGCGAACCATCGCCGTCAGCGATCGACGAGGAGGTGACGCCGCCTCCCGCGGAGAAGAAGTCGCGGCGCCCGCTCGCGCTTGCCGCGTTCGGCGGGGCGGCCTTGTTGATCGTGATTCTGGCGATCGCCAGGCCCTGGGACGAGCCGGCCGAAGACAGCACGCCGCGTCCGGCAGCGGAGATCGCTGCCACACGCGGGACTCCAGCTCCGCGCCCAACCCCGCCGCCGGCCGAACCGATTGCGCAACCGCGGCCGCCTGCGGCGGCCACTCAACCGACGCGGGCAGAGACGGCGGCACCAGCGGTCCGGCCAACCGCGACCGAACAATCGGCCGCCATGGCGACGGTGGTCGCGGCGCGGCTCTGCACCGCCCTGGCGAACTGGCAATGCGAGGCCGCGGGCAACGAGGTTCGGCCGGGACCGATGTTCTTCTTCACTCAGCTCAAGTCCGAAACCGCCACCACGATCGAGCATCGCTGGTATCAGGGCGATCGGCTGCGCCAGGCTGTGCCGCTCCGCATCCAGGCCAATCCCGGTGCGGGTTACCGCACCTACAGCCGCACCACCGTCAGCGGTGACCGCGCGGGCGACTGGCGAGTCGAGCTGCGCAGCGCGGACGGCACGGTCCTTCACGAAGAGCGCTTCACCGTCCGGTAGCAACGCGGGAAGGAGGCGGCCAGCTCGTCCGTAGCCAGCCGGCCGCCTTCAGAATCGTGAGCAGGCGGCGGAATCGGATATTCCGGCCGCAGGGCAATGGCGCCGGGCGTTTCCGCGCCCGCCGAAAACACACGGAATGTGGCGATTTCGTGGCCGGGCGACCGGTGGAACCGAAATTGTTTTGCAGCCTCCCGGCATGGGGCTGTTCAACGCGTCCGACGTCGCCATCGATCTGGGTACCGCGAACACCTGTATCTACGCCCGGGGCGCTGTCGCGCTGAACGAGCCGTCCGTCATCGCCTTCAACACGGCGAACGGCGTCGTCGAAGCGGTTGGCGCGGAGGCGCGTGACATGTTCGGCCGCACGCCCGCGAACATCAACCCGGTGTGGCCGGTGCGCAGCGGCGTCATCGCCGACTTCGCGGCGGTGGAAAAGATGCTCTCGCACTTCGTCCGCAAAGCGAGAGGACGAACCTACTCGAGAGGGCGCGTCGTCATTGGCGTGCCGGCAGCCAGCACGCAGGTGGAACGGCGCGCCGTCAAGGACAGCGCCAACCGGATGCGAGTCAAGGACGTGCTGCTCGTTGACGAGCCGATGGCTGCCGCGATAGGCGCCGGGCTGCCGGTGAGCGAGGCGACGGGCAGCATGATCATCGACATCGGAGGCGGAACGACCGACATTGCGGTGGTGTCGCTCGCCGGCGTGGTCTATGCGCAATCGTTACGGCTGGCGGGCGGCGAGATGGACGACGCGATCATGCAGTACCTGAAGCGGCAGCACAATCTGCTCATCGGCCATCCGACCGCCGAGCGGATCAAGTGCGAAATCGGGTCGGCGGCGCCACTCGAGAAACCACTCAAGATGGACGTGAAAGGTCGCCATCTTTCGGAGGGTGTCCCGCGGACGGTCACGATCACCGACACGGAAGTTCGAAACGCTCTCGCCGAACCAGTTCGCGCCATCGTCAAGGCCGTTCGCGAAGCGCTCGAGCGCGTGCCCCCTGAGCTGTGCGGCGACATCTACGAGCGCGGCGTCGTGCTGACCGGAGGCGTCGCGTTTCTCCGCAAGCTCGACGAGCACCTGCAGAAGGAAACCGGCCTGCCGGTGATGAAAGCCGAAGAGCCGCTCTCCACCGTCGTCCTCGGCGCCGGCCGCCTGCTCAGCGACCACGCCTTGTTGTCGAAGGTAGCCATTCACTAAGGGGTGCCCATGAACATCTGGACCGAGTTCAAGAATGCGATACTGCCCTGGCTCCTCGCCGCAGCCGTCGTCGGATTCCTGATCGCGGAACATCGCCGGACCACCGGCGCCCTGCTGGACGCCAATACCCGCCTGGCGCATGCGGTCGAACAGCAGGGGAAGGCGCTCGACGGCGTGCGGGCGCTCCTCGCTTCGCAGGGGTATACCCTGCCCCCTTTAGCCAAGCCGCAGTGATCGAGGGCCTTCGGGTGCCGGTCAAGCTGACGTCACGCGAATCACTGCGGATGTTCGACCTGGCAGACATCTGGGCGACCCGGACCGGCGAACAGGTCCGGCTCGTGTCGGCAAACGATCATGTCCACAGCCGGCGGTCCGCCCACTATGAAGGCCTGGCGCTCGATTTCCAGTCGTCGGATCCGGACCGGCTGTCAGCGACGTTCAGGCAAGCGGGCTACCGCGTCCTCTGGAGGGTGCCCGGCCATTTCGGGCACGTACACGTGGAGCAGAACTGGACGGGCGGCGGGTTGCCACTTGCGCGACTTGACGATGCGACGCGTGATTCCTCGTCCACGCGTCCACGACGCAACCAGCGGATCGGCGGGTAGCAACGCGTGGCGGTCAGACTCGTCATCGTCGCCGCGCTGATGTGCCTCACACCGGTGCGGTTGTTCGCGCAGGGACGGGCGGCGCCGCTGCAAGGCGTGGATGCCGTCACTGTCAACGTTTCGATCGTCGCGCCGCCGGACATCTTGCCCAATGGCCTCACTGAGGTCCGGCTGCGGACGCTCGTCGAGCTCAAGCTGCGCGCGTGGGCGCTGCGTGTGATGCCGGCGGAGGAGGATGCAAAGATTCCCGGCATCAGGCCGCAGGTCGAACTCGAAGTCACGATGCTCGAAACACGAGCGGTGCAGAAGCTGGCCGGCTACGCCTTCTTTATGCGGCTCGTAGTAGGTGAAGCAGGCACCAGCCTGCGCAACGGCGCCTCCGTGCTCAACGAACTCTGGTCTCATTCGTTCCTGAATGTCAGCGACCAGAAGACGGTCGTCGCGGATATGGAGCGATCGACGGGAGAGCTCGTAGACCAGTTCGTCAACGAGTGGCTGCGGACGCGAGACGCGCGTCCGTAACATCCAGCTCACCCGCCGTCAGATCGCGGTCCCAATCGTCAGTCGCGAATGCGTGGAAGGCCTGTCGCCTCTGTGACCGCGCCTTCGACATCCTCGAAGTCGATAGTCAAATCCATCGAGTGAAAGCGGCTGTGCCGGGTGACGTGGAATCCGAACGGCGTCCCCTGCCAGACATGTTCCTCCCAACCGTGATTCGTCACCCCCGGAAACCCGCATTCCCTGAACCCTTCGCGAGTCGTGTAGCCCACCTGGCGCGGAAGGATGCTGAACGACTCCGGCAGCAATGGCGGCGAGAGGTACAGACGACGTAACAGCGCCAGCGACGATCCGCTCCCGAACGCCTCCGGCCACTCGACCTCCGGCCGCAGGACCGGCGTCACACAATCGCTTTTGTGGGCCGGATCTGCGAAGAATCGCTCGTGAATCCGATAGCCGGTGTCCTGGACCTTGCCAACATAACCGGGACGTCCGGCGAAGTGGCGAACCTCGCGAACGATCCGGGCGACGGTCGTCGGGATCAGCTGGCGGCCCTGCCGGCGTTCCCGTCGCTCCCGGCGTCCGGAAGCGGTCAGGCGGTGGTATCGCCCGGGGTTGAAATCCAGGTCGCGCCGATTCACGCGGCTCAGATCGACGAACGTGCACATCACGCTCGGAAAATACCGGAATTTCGTTGCGCGCCGCGGATGATGCGCAGCGCCGAAAAACGACAGGCCCTGCGCCTCCATGTAGGCGAGGCAGTCCGCGATCCAGTTCGGGCGCACGATAAAGAAGTCGGGATCGAGGACGAGCAGGAATCTCGTCGCCACGCGCTCGATGATCTGCTGCAGTCCTGCGGCATGATGCCGGCCTTTTGGAAAGTCCTGTGACCGATCGGCCGGCGAACGGCCGAGAAGGACCGTATCGGCCGCGAGCTGCGCCGCCACCCTGGCCGGCTTCTTGGTGTCGTTGGTGACGACGATCCATTGAACACGCGCACCTGGATTCAGGAACTGCGTCAGACGCTGGTTGAGCGCGACATACGGCGCGCTCTTGTACGACACGCACCCGATGGTCAGCACGGCCCCGTCCATCGGTTACGACCGTAGATACAGGGTGGCGCTTCTGGCAATCTGCAGTACTGAAAGAACGATGACGGCGTACAGCGAGGTCTGCAGCACGCCAGCCCTCCGATCATCGTCCTCGAGGATGGAGACCGCAACCAGGATGAGCAACAGCCCGGGACCGAGAATCAGCCGATGAGCGATGTCCGCGTCCGTATACATCGCAGCGAATACCAGCATGTAGATCGCGGCAATCCATAGCGCGCGCCTGACCTCGAGCCGGCGTCGATAGCTGATGAGAACGGCGAGCGCCCAGATGAACGGAAGCCCGAACGTCGCCCCCCATCCTCCTCTGCCGGGCCACACCACGCGGGTGATCTGCCCGAGATCGAACAGGCTGACGAGGAACCGGACGATGCTGATGGCCGCCTGACTGGCGGTTTCGTTCCGGTTGCCCATCGCTCCGGACTCCTTGAACGCGGTGACCGGACTGCCGTACATACGAAAGTTCTCCACGAGCGTGAAGAAGAATCCACCGCACATCAGGCCAACGAGTCCTCCGATCACGCCCGCACGAGCGACCGCTCCGCGGTCAGCGCGCTGAATCAACAGCGTGCCCGCCAGGACGAGTGCCATCGGGGCACTTGTCACCTTGACGGCGATCGCGAATCCGCACAACCAGGCAGCCCACCCGATCTCCTTTGGCGTGGCGACTGCAGACCGCATGACGAGCCACGTGAGCACGACGATCGCCGGAACGGCGCCAAACAAATCGTTCTTGATCAAAACGAGTTGATGAAAGACGACGGGCACGACGAGCAGTGCAGTGAGATACCACCCGCGCGAGGGTGGCAGCCACGTCCCTGCGGCCAGGATCGCGAGCAGATATGTAGACAGGCCGAGCAGGCCATGGAAACGCAGAAGAACCGGTCCGGCGTACGGAATCTGTACGAGATCGGCCAGTACTAACTCGTAGGTCCACCCGAACGAATTCACTTTCGGCTCCGCGGCCGGGTCGTAGCCGATCGTGCCGAGCCGCTCGATCTGCGCCATCCGGTCGAGGTGATACGGATCGGCCGCGAGTACGGGCCGCATCGCATTCAGGACCAGCACGCCGGCAGCGAGCACGCAGATGCCAAGGATGTAGGCGGCGGACTGTCGCGGGGGTTTGTGGGGCGAGCCTTGCAGGCTCGCCTCGCGAACCCGAAGGGTTCGCGCCACGTACACCGCCGCCGATACGAGGGCAACGGCTACGTTCAACGCCACCACCGAGCGGATCGTCGCGATCGACAGCCACGTCGCAACCTGCATCTCGAGCGCGAAGATGCTGATCGCGGCGAACAGGCGCGTCACCGCGGCGACGGCGCGGCCCGGCGGAACCCACGCCGGCGCCGGCCAGCCGTGCAGCGCGATGAAGAGGATGAGTGTATTCAGCGGTGTGCGGTCCCCGCATTCTAATCCGCTCCGGAAAGTTGCGCCGGTGTCACACGGCGTTGCCGTGGATGAAACATCCAATCAGTACAACGGAGTTCCTTCCGCACAACCGCGGGCGCAGACTGGAGAACCCAACGATGAAGATGCCACTCCGACGCGCTGGCCTGGTCGCAGGCAGCGTGCTAATTGCTGGCGGTGCCCTCGTCGCCGACGGCACTCGCTTTTCAGATTTCATTCCGCTGACCAGCTCGGCGGGCCCGACGGCGAACGAAGCCATGCCGATCACGTTTGGCAACCCGGAATTCGCTCAGGTATCAATTGCCGACCGTTCGACACAGACGCTGCTATCGAAGCCGAATTCCGGGAGCTGGGACATGATCACCGTGAACGAGACAGGGCCGCAGAAAGGCAGCTACCTGTTCACTGTTTTCGAAACTGGCTCGTCCGGAGTGCAACGCACGAACGTAGCGACGCGTGAGACCGAGACTATCTGGCAGACTCCTACCGCCGGCGGACACGTCGCGTTCGACGCGTGCTACTGGACGCCGTGGGGAACGCTGATCACCGCGGAAGAGAGTTGGGAGACGGTGCCCGCCGGATCGACCAGCCCATATGGGCGGTTGTTCGAGCTGCGGAATCCGCTCGAGGCGCCCGGCATCTTCAACCCGGTCAGTGCCGCAAGTAACAATGGCGCCGACTTCGTGCACCGCAACGTCATTCCGCGTGTTTCCCACGAAGGCATCCAGTTCGACAAGGCGCTGAACATGTACTTCATCGACGAACTGAACGGCGGGAGCCTTTACAAGTACACGCCGAAAGCCAGCTGGGGCGAGATCATGTCTGGACGGGCGGAGTACTTCGCCGCCGGGCAAACCTTCGTGCTGCGCGTAGGAAACGGGAACACCCCAAACGCCACTGGTGCCTATACATGGGTACCTATCACCAACAGCAGCGGCGTCGGCCTTCCCGGGACCATCACGATTACCGATATCCGTGGCGTGAGATCAGTCGACGCCCGGAACACCACTGAGCTCCCGGCGTTCAAAGGTACGGATTACCAGCGGCCGGAAGACATGCAGATCCAGACGGTCCTGGGCAGAGAGTTGCTCTATGTGGCGACGACGACCACGAACGAAACCTACGTGCTCGATCTCGAGAACGACACCATTTCAGTATTCGCGAACCGAAACACGATCGATCTGGCGACAGGCAATGCTGTGGGTTCGGCCTTTGCCAGCCCGGACAACCTGGCGATCGATCACGATGGCAACATCTACATCATCGAGGATAGAAACGGCGGGACCGACGACGACATCTGGTTCGCCGTGGATTTGAACAAGGACGGCGACCTGACAGATCCGGGCGAAGGCGTGGCCCGCTGGGCGTCCAACGGCACACCCGGCTCAGAGTTCACTGGGCTCTACTTCGATCCGATGAACAAACGCCGCGCGTGGGTGAACATCCAGCACCCGACGAGCGGCAACGATCGCACGATCGAAATCACCATTCCCTGAGAACGAAAGGGGGTCCGGATTCCGGACCCCTTTCCAAGGACTCGCGTATACCCATCCTCCCTCCGCGTTGCAAGCACGTGCCGCGAACTTCGCGGCGTCGTTACAGCGCCTCGATTAGTCGCGGTCCAATCGCGGAACAACAACCTGCCTGGCCGTCTCGGGTAATGCCGGGACCAACCACCGAAACAGCAGCGTCGCTGCCGTGGCGCCGGCGAACTGGGCGATCACGAACGCCGGCACATCAGCCGGCCTGATACCTGCAAAGGTGTCGGACAGCGCGCGCGCAAATGTCACCGCCGGATTGGCAAAGGATGTTGATGCCGTGAACCAGTAGGCCGACGTGATGTAGGCAGCAACGGCGAACGGAACAGCGGCAGAACGCCGACGCGAACACCCCCAGATCACCGCCAGCAGTCCAAACGTCGCGATGAACTCGCTGAACACCTGCGCCGGCCCGCTTCGATCGCGGACCGACAACATCAGAATGCGCTCCTGAAACATCGTGTGCGCTGCCCAGACGCCGATTACAGCGCCACCGAACTGCGCCGCCATATACGTGGGGACCTCGCGCCAACTGAGACCGCCTTGGGAGGCATCCGCAAACGTCACAGCCGGATTGAAGTGTGCTCCGGAGATCGGACCAAAAGTCAAAATGAGAGCAACCAACGCAGCCCCCGTTGCCATCGTGTTCGCCAGCAACGCGACGGCGACATTTCCGACGGCTAGGCGTTCGGCCATGATCCCGGAGCCGACCACTGCCGCGAGCAGCATCGCTGTCCCGACCGCTTCCGCAGCCACACGACGTCCGATACTCGTTTGCATTTGCCTGATTCGCCTCACACCGCTTGATCAGTCCTACCTTCTTCAAACATGCCAGCTGTCTCGACGCGTCGGCTGCGAAACGCCGTCCCGCCCATCGAGGGCGGATGTCTATCATCGATCGAGGCGAAGAACCTCGATGACCTCACCCGCGACGTCCATCAGGCGCATCGGCACGGTGCGCGTCGAAGGCGGTTCGCCCGGCACGCGGATGATCATCGGAATGCGCTGCACCTTTTCCTGCGCGCCGCCGTGACCGCCGATGCGGCCAAAGCCATAACCATCGGCCATCAGCGCAACGAGGTCGGGGCCGCCCGGGCCCGCCATGGTGTTGACGAGCTCGCTGCTGTATTGGCGCGCCCACGCCCGGAAGGCCGCGCTCTGCGTCGCGAGATTCGCGTATACCTGTTCGTACTGGTACTCGGTCCCCGTTCGACGCTTCGCATAGATCTCGGTGACGCCGGATACGTCCTGCAGTCCACGCGTCAGGGCGCGTTCGTTGGCCTCGGACTGATCGGCCAGCCACAGGTTGATGCTCGAATCAGCGTAGGCGGTCCGCAGCGTTCCAAGCTGGTTGAGGTGATCGAGCCAATAGGGCGGCTCGACGGCACCAGAAAAATTCTCGAATCCACAGCAGGATTGAAAGCGGCCGTTTCCCAGATAGACGTCGTGCCGCTGCCCGCCATGATCGGCGGTCACGACCACCATCGTGCGGTCGGCGACGTCTCGTGCTTCGAGTTCGTCGAGAATCCGCCCGAGTTGCGCGTCGGCAACCCGCAGCACGTCGGCAAGACGGTATTGGCTCGGGACGCTGGCCAGACCGCGGCCATCCTGCTCGCCAAGCATGTGTGCGACCCGGTCGATCCCGCCGAAGGTAAGGAACAGCGCGGACCAGTCTTCGCGGCGCATGATCTCGAGCGCCGCGTCTGCCGTCCACACATCGCCGCCCTGGCGCGCCGGGTCGTTTCCAGGAACGTATCGGCTGCCGTCGAGCGCGTAAATGGTTGAATAACCGGTCCCGTACGGCTCGGAACAATCAAGCGAAAACCGCGGGTTGCCGGCGATGTAGGACGGCACATTCACGCCTGAGGGCACACACCTGCCGTCCGCTTTTTCAAGCGTGACGACCGACGACGCGTGCGGACCACCAAATGTCTCGGCCGCATAGTCCTTTTCGCCCACGGCAAAAACGGGACCGAGCGCGTCGTTGATGCGGGCCGGCAGAAACCGTTCGCGCGGGATGCGTTCGAGAAAGCGCCAGATTTCCTCGCGCGAGAGCTCGTCGGCGTCGTACGCTCCACCGGGCGTCCCGAGGACACCTGCGACGTCGATAAACGCAT
>Ga0307409_100000964_pt1 | contig 13421 bp, 10 predicted proteins | sample 322Ometagenome_2_FD_203888 | JGI IMG/M metagenome (GOLD analysis project Ga0307409, IMG submission 203888) | Maize rhizosphere microbial communities from greenhouse at UC Davis, California, United States - 322HYB-O-2 | ecosystem: Host-associated > Plants > Roots > Rhizosphere > Soil | place...
GTCTCAGAAGTAGCGAGCAATACATTTTCCGAAGTTAAAAGCTCCACATGCGCGCGCGGGACCGGAGTTCCACCTTGCTCGCGGACGACAGCCGCGATGTGGCCCGGAGCAGGCGGAAAGAAAGAGGGAAGAAAATTGTAGGTTCCGGCGACCGAGGCGACTGAGCCGCCAAGAATCGCAATCCATGTATTAATTCTTTTGAGCCACAAATCGTGTCTAGTTTCCTCAGCTCCCATACGAACCTCTTTGTCGTTTGATTTCGTAAATACCCTGGCAGGCAACTGCTTTGAGCAAGCAATATGCCACGGTAGGAGAGGTTGTCTGTACGGAAGGAAGGTCATGACAAAGAAGATTCTGGACAAAAACGTGAGCCTCGTTGAGGAAGACGTTACCCTCCAATAGAAGTTTTGTAACAGCAAACCGCTGCTCTCTCTCTTAACCGAACGTTATTGAGCAACAGGCAATCAAGGTTGAACCAGGAGAATGCCTCAGGATCCAAACTGCTGCCTATGATTGAGAGCGCTGCACTGCTCGATCAGTTCGTTAGCGAGGATTTACTAGTTTTCGCGGCGGGACCGGATTGGGAATACGTTAATAGTCCAGCGGGTCACGATGAGCTTTCTCCACCCGAGGCCGTTTGACAGAAGTTAGATCGCCAGCCATTGTATAGGGGTTACTTACCTAACGCCCATGGAGAGGAATCTATGAAGACACTGAGGTTGGAAACCACTGCGCCGTTTCAAGGATTGGCCGAGCTCGTCGCCTATGACGAGGGTCTGTTCGAACAGGAAGGCATTCAGGTCGAATGGATGGACCGTGAGAAGGGCCTCGATAAAAGTCCGCAGTTGCACATCACCGATCATAAGGACGCCTCGCGCTACACGAGCCACGGCCGCATGATGGAATCAGGCCAGGCTGACCTCTACAACGCTTGCGAATGGGGTAATTTCTCACGCGTGGAAACCACCAATGTCGGCAGCCGCCAGGTCGGCCGTCGTTCCATGGTTAATTTTGCCGCCATCGTGGTCCGAGCTGATTCGCCGGTGCAGGTGCCTCAGCAATTCGCCAACGTGCAGATCGGTATCCCGTTTTATAGCGGCACCCATTATCTCTGCCTGCAGATGCTCGAAGGCTTCGTGCCGCGCGAGCTGATCAAGATCGGCCGCGTGCCCAACGGCTCCAATTATCGCTTCAGGATGCTCATGGACAAGACCATCGAAGCGACCACCTTGACCGAACCCTATATTTCACTGGCGGAGAAAATGGGCTGTCGCCTGGTCATCTCCGCTTTCCACCACGGCACCGACGTAGCGTCCGATCGCGTCGATGCCGAAACTTACGCCGCCTTTAACCGCGCGATACGCGAAGCGGTCCGGCGTATCATGGCAAACAAGCGCGCCTATATGCACTATTTCATCGACTACTATCGGGATCGTGACCCGCAGATTAATCAGCTTACCGTAAACGATTTGCGCGAGAGCCGCCTTTATCTGGTCGATCCAGCGCCCATCCCGGCCGATGAACTCCAACGCACCTATGACTGGATGAAGAGCTGGGATTTTCTCGAGACCGCCCCCTGCGCGACAGATCTCGTCGACATGAGCGTGTAGCGGGCGAAGGGCACGCCCGGAGATCGGGTTTCGAACGTTGACACTGAAAGCGGCTAAGTTGTCGCGGGCGTGTGCGTTGGGAGCACGCGGCTCGCGTATTGCGCCCTGGCAGTGATCCTCTTCATGCGTTCCTCGAACGAGTGGCAGGCACCTATCGTGGGCCTTAGGTTTTTTGGAATCTGTTTAGCCTTAGAACTCGCCCGAATTTACTCGCTCTGATTGATTTTAGATCTATGCGCGCACCTTCCGTTATCCATCCACACGGCTGTTGTAGAGCCACAGGCAAAACAAAAATCTACTATCTTTGTCAAATTGCTGACATGCATCACGATCAATACACAGTGAGAAATCTGTCTATTTGTTCGTGTTGGCACCCTCGAAATTTATTGAACTTCTCTCATGGGGAGGAGAACATCAATCGATGATCAAGCGAGAAGTTGTCATGGCCCCGGCAGGTGGACCGTCGCATGGAAAAGGGATGGTGCAAGGGATCAAAGCCGGCGGCTTTATCTTCTTTTCTGCAATTCGCGGCAACCATCCCGTGACCAATTATGAAAGCAGCGACACCAAGGACCAAGCGCGCCAGGCTTTTGAAAACTTGAAAGTTTTACTCGGAGCGGCGGGCGCTGGTCTGGAGCATGTCGTTAAGGTTACGCTCTATCTGCAGGATCTCAGATATCGCCTACCCTTTCACGATGTTTGGATGGAATACTATCCCAAGGACCCGCCGGCGCGTATCGCAATTCAAGTTGCCGATGCCAACGCCCAGCCTGGTCGCAATGCGCATTTTGCTCTGGATGTGATTGCGCTCGATCCGAACGCGTAATTCAGACGAGATAATCTAGAGTCTCCGGACACAATTTCCGCGGCGACACGCAAAGACTTCGCCTCCACGTCCGAGCGCTGGCTTCTGAAAATTCCGTGGTAATGCGGAAGATTTTTGCGAAGCGGAACCTAATGTTCTTCTGATGCTTTCAGACTCCGCTTGAGCGTCGGTGCCATTGCCTGGATCAGCGGTCCCGCAAGCACGGAAGTAGCGATGGCCGCAAGCAGTAGGGCAACAAAGATCGGCTCGCTTATCAGGCCGTGTTGCAAGGCCAAAAAAGCCAGAATCATCCCCATGGCTCCCTGTGGCAAAAGCCCGAAGCCGATGGTCAACGCCTCGTTGCGCGGCCTGCCGGCGACGATCGCGCCTAACGTGGCGCCGCTTACTTTTCCGATACAGGCCAGAGCAATCGTGCCAGCGACAAGGAGCCAATCAAAATCGGCGATGAAGTTGGCCTGTAAGCCCATTGAGGCGAAGAACACGGGCGAGAAGACGTAAAACGAAACATTGCGCAATGTCTCCCGAGTGCGATTGATGATCTCCCCGGTCTCGCCAATCATCACGCCGGCCAGAAAAGCGCCGAAGATAGCGTGAATGCCGATCCACTGCGTCACCGCGGCGCAAAAGAATGCCACCAGGACGGCCAGTCCCAAAATTCCCTCGTAAGGAAAGCCGCGGCGATGAAAAGCTGCAAAAAGCCGCTGGGCCAGGTGTTTTCCCGCCGTAAGCGTCACTAAACTGAAGCCTAAAGTGAGGAGCGCAATTCCCATTACGGACGATTCACTGCCGACTTTTCCGGTGAGCATTGTCAGAATTATTGCGAAAAACATCCATCCGACGAGATCATTGATCACGGCGCAACCCACAATAGTTTGTCCCAACGGCGTCTTCAGGAGATTCAAATCCATCAGAATTTTCGCAATCAAAGGGATTGCCGAGATCGAAAGGGCCGTGGCAACAAAAAGCGCGAAAGTAAGCCGTTGAGAAGGATCTCTTAGATAAGCGTCCGGGAGTTCCGCGGCAAAGCTAAATCCCAATGCGAACGGCACTAATATGCTGAAGAAACTTGTCGAGAAGATCACTCGGCTTTCACGGCGAATCGCGGCAAGATCAACTTCGATGCCGGCGACCAGAAGCAGAAAAACACTGCCGAGCCAAGCCAATGTACCCAAAAGATGAGTTTGAGACGGCGGGAACAAAGATTCGTAATGCCCGGGGAAAAGCGCGCCCAAAACTGAAGGGCCGAGCAGAATGCCGGCGGTGACTTCGCCAATCACCTGCGCTTGACCGAATCGCCGACATAATTCGCCGAGGCCTAGCGCCGCCGTCAAAATGATAAAGAGCTGAAATAACAGCAGGCCAAAGTCGTGCTCGGATGGAAAGTTCATGACTACCTTTCAGCAGGAGTAGCATTTCTATTCTACAAGACAGGAACGCGATTGTTAGCGTACTTTTGCCGCTTCCTTCACGGGTTTACCTCTCATCCTGCTCGTAAGAGTATCAATTCTCTACTGTTGCGACGTTTTGCTTTCGTCTGAACCCATTTTTCCATTCGGCGATGAACATTCTGGAAAAGCGCCGAGATGATACTCACCTGAAGTGCGGGGGCTGGCCATTTGCCTGGAATAGCTACAACATCGCAGCTACCTGATCTGCGCTCAAGGGATGACGACGGAGTGTGGCCGCCTTTGCGCGCTTCGGCCCGAAATGCTGCAGAGGGATTCTATACCTAGCCGGCGATCGATGACTCGCTGTTCTTGCGACAGCGACAGCAAAAATATCTTGGGGCGGCGTCTGGGTGCTGGTGTTGGCGTTCGTTCACTCGGTCGAGTTTCACCGCCGAGTTCTGTTCGGTTTACGCGAGCGCTTCATGCGTGGATGTGAGAACGCGATAATCTCAGGGATGGGTGGTAATCACGTTTGAGAATTGTTTTTTGTCACTGCCCGACGAGAACATTCGACCGACGACGCCGTTATCAAGTGTCAGTACCTTGTAATCTCCGGAAGCAGTGGCTTCCATGGTCAGGCGATAATGCACTTCGGGGTTCTCCCCATCTAGATATATCCACAGCGCATTCTCACCGGGCATAGGTTGATATTCCTTTGCCGTCACGCTGGTGGGGAAACCGCCCGGATGAAGGCGGATCATCGTCTCTTTGAATTTCGCTAATGAGATATGGCGCTTGCCGCCATCGGAAAGTAACCCGTAGCCTTGATCGAAATCCTTGTTGACCAGGACGATCTGAGCGAACTCAATGGCTCGTTGGGCGGCGAGATTCTCGTCCTGCTTGCTCGATTTAGCGCAACTGGTAAGCCACAGTACGGTGAATAGGCATCCGGTCAATGCGCGAAACCTCAATCGTTTGGGATTCATTTGTTTGGTCTCATCTTGAGGCTTTACATACTACATTGCGCAGATCAGAGTAAGTGCGGGAGAATGGCTGATGAGGCGATCAGTGAGTTTGCTAGCTGTGGATTAAAGCGCGAACAAAACAACCATTTTGCTCCCCTGGGCTAACTAAACACGACTCTATGAATCAGCCAATGCCATAAACTCGCGCCGCCGTATCATAAAATAGGGCCGATCGTTCACCGGGCGTGTAACTTTCCGTCATGCGCTTGAAGGCGTTCCAAAGATTGACATAGGTATTGGCAACTTTTTCCACCGGGAAATTGCTCTCTAACAGGCAACGATCAACACCGAATTTCTCGATGCAATGCTCGAAGTACGGTTGGAGAATTTTCGCTAACTCCAGCGATGATGGCTTGACCGCCCGTTCATGCCAGTCGTAACCAGAACGCACCGAACCGCAGCCGCCTAATTTCACCACGATGTTGGGGCATTTGGCGAGATGGTCGATGCCGCTGCGCCAGAGTTGGTAAACTTCAGTGCGCTTGCCGGCATAAGGACCCACGCCAAGCGGACCGCCGATATGGTTTAAGATGATCGGTACAGATGGAAACGCTCGCGCAAGCTCTGCAACCTCGATCAGCTGTGGATGATACACCCAGGCATCAAAGCTGAGGCCCAACTTTGCCAGCCACTCGAAGCCCTGGCGGAATTTGTTATCCCCAAGTAGCCCTCGTGCCGCTTCGCTGCGCAACGTGTCGCTTTGATCCCATGTCGCCGAATAACGAATGCCGCGAAACCGGCATGGACTGGCGGCCATGTGCGCTTCGAGCACCGGCGCGACGGCGTCGCCAAGAAGGAGATCTGCGTGTCCGACGATTGCGGCCGCAATGCGTGATGTGATCGTTGGATCGGTGGCAGCTCGCTCGGCTATGCTTTCGAGAAATTCGACTTCGCCCACTGGCTTTAATTCGTCTGCGCCGTCATTGCGATAACCATAGCGGCATTCCATGGCCACCGTGGAAACAATATTATGCCCGGCGCGCAAATCTCGCAGTAAATCGTCGAGCATATAGCCGCGCGGCGGCCGCTGCCAAAGATGATGATGCCCATCGCAGATCGGCAGCTCAGGTTCCAGTGGCGATTCTTCCGTCATCGAACGTTTTTTTTACCCCGCGGCCAATATCCATTAATCAGTGACTGGTCACCTTCGTTCTAAATCGGTCAGGATAAGCGTCAGGGTTGTTTGCTATTTTTCAACGTGGAAGTCGGTGCGGGATAAACTTCTCGTAGATAAGAAAATGAATATTGACTGGATTAAGGCGGTATCTAACGGCGGCACAATCTACCTCAGCGGAACGGTGCCGTCGTTGGATGCACGTCAGCAAGCGCTCAAGATCGAGTGGGATGCGCTCCGTGTGCAAAGCGTCGTTAACGCGCTTGCAGTCCAAAAGTGAGCGCCGAAGCCGGCGATCTGGGGAGCAGTAACGATAATGCGGGATACCAACAAAGTAGAACCAGTACGTCGACTTCTACCACATGAAACAAGTAAGCATACCATGCACGGCGGAGATCAATATTGATTTGATCAGCGCTTGTAGTTTTCGGTACCCCAGATCTCTTTTAAAAAACCGCTTTTTTCCAGATTATTTACGAAGCTGTTGTCGTAAATTTCTTCGGCTTTCCTTCTGACAGGCGCGCCGCTTTCGCGGGCGAGCTCGATCGTATCGGCCACCGCTCTACCGGGAACTACCATCGTGCGATCGAGAATCTCCCTGGCGTAGACGTCATAGGCAGACTGCAGCGCCTCCGGATCTTTCGTGCGCATGGCTTTGCCAATGGAGGCTTTGGCTTTGTCGGGATTTTTTTCGACGAAATGGATGATTTCAGCGAAGGCCGCGACCATGCGCTGGACAATCTCGGGCCGCTCGCGCAGCATTTTATGACTGGTATGGAGCGAGCTATAGATGAACGGGATGTTCAACTCGATTAAGCGGAACATGACGTTGTAGCCCTCGTTCTTTGCACGGACGTCCAGGGGCGGCGTGATGATCACGCCGTGGACGATCCCTGCGGCCATTGCCTGATAACGCTCCCCCTGACTACCGCCGATGGGCCTGATCGTGACTGCTTCGGGTGGCAAGCCAAGTTTTCTCACGACCGCACGCGACAACCGGTCGCTCAGGTCGCCGGCGCGCGCGATGCCGAGCGCTTTCCCTGTGAGATCCTCAGGCCGTCTGACTTCTTTGCGAGTGACCAGCACATAAGGCAGCTTTACCAAAGGCGAGGCGACGATTTTCACGTCTATTCCGGCTGCCATACCTGGAATGATCGCGTCCGAGGCGCAGTAGGTAAACTGGACTTCGTCAGTGGCAAGAGCGGTGAGATTCTGAGCGCTGCCACGGATAAAAATATTCTCGAGCTTGATGCCGTATTTGTCGAATAAACCATTATCCAGCGCGGTATAGAGATGCACGAAACCGCCGGACACCGCACACGTGGATACGCGCATTGAAAGAGGCTTTTCCCCTGGTTTGGCCAGGTAGGGATTAGCTAGGACAGTCGAGGCGAGCAAAAGCGAAATTAGCAACGAGACAATTCCCACCATTTGCGCCGGATACTACTCCTGATTGCGGTTGCTTGTAAACAGAAACCGGATGCGCGCTATTTTCATTTTGGGCCGGATTGAGCGGCAACTTCATGCGCTTGGGAGTAGGGGTCTATCTGGATCTCCGACCTACAGGAAAAATCTCAGCCCGCATGCATCTCCCCCGCGATCACTCGATGACAACGAATGAGACGAAGCTATGCCGGATGGGAAGTACCATGGACGGACAGCTTAATCCTGCATGCCGTTCTTGAAAATTGAAGGAAACTCCATTGCGCTGACGGCTCCGTCGGCTAAGTTAACTAGAAAGGAGAACACTATGGCGGAAACACTATCCAAGGAGCAGCTGAAGCTGCTCGATGCCTACTGGCGCGCAGCGAATTATTTATCGGTGGGACAGATTTATCTGTACGACAATCCGCTGTTGAAAGAAGCGCTCAGCAAAAAGCACATCAAGCCGCGTCTGTTAGGTCACTGGGGAACCACGCCGGGCCTGAACTTTGTTTATGCTCATCTCAATCGGCTGATCAAGGCGCGCGACCTGGACATGATTTACGTCACGGGCCCCGGGCATGGCGGACCCGCTTTAATTGCCAATGCTTACCTCGAAGGAACCTACAGCGAAGTCTATCCTCATATTTCACTCGATGCGGAAGGGATGCAGAAACTGTTCAAGCAATTCTCGTTTCCAGGCGGCATACCCAGCCACGTCGCGCCCGAAACTCCCGGATCGATCAATGAGGGCGGCGAATTGGGCTACTCCCTTGCGCACGCTTATGGCGCTGCCTTTGACAATCCTGATGTGATCGTCGCTTGCGTCGTCGGTGATGGTGAAGCGGAAACCGGCGCGTTGGCGACGAGCTGGCATTCGAACAAATTCTTGAACCCGGCCAACGACGGCGCGGTGCTGCCGATCTTGCACCTAAACGGCTATAAGATCGCCAGCCCAACGGTGCTGGCGCGGATCAGTCACGAGGAGCTGGAGCAATTGCTTCGCGGCTATGGCTACACGCCCTATTTCGTCGAAGGGCACGAACCGGAAAAGATGCATCAACTGATGGCCGCTACCCTGGACCGGGTCTTTGATGAGATCAAGCAGATCCAGCATGAAGCGAGAAGCGGCAAGCCTCTGGGAGATCGACCGCGCTGGCCCATGATCGTGTTGCGTAGCCCGAAAGGATGGACTTGTCCGGCGGAAATCGATGGCAAGCGCACTGAAGATTACTGGCGCTCACATCAGGTACCCATGGGCGAGATGCAAAGCAATCCCGCTCACGTAAAGATTCTCGAACAATGGATGAAGAGTTACAAGCCCGAAGAGCTATTCGATCTGACCGGACGATTGAAAAGCGAAATTGCCGCGCTGGCGCCAAAGGGCGAGCGGCGCATGAGCGCCAATCCGCACACCAACGGCGGCATATTGCTCAGAGGCCTGCGACTGCCGGACTTTCGAACCTACGAAGTAGAAGTATCCGAACCGGGGGCGGAAACAGCTGAGGCCACCCGGGTACAGGGCCGATACCTGCGCGACGTGATGAAGCTCAATATTGAGAGTAAGAATTTTCGCCTGTTCAGTCCGGACGAAAATAATTCAAACCGCTGGCAAGACGTGCTCGATGTGACTAACCGCGCCTGGAACGCGGAGCGTTTCGATTACGATGACAAGCTGGCGCCCGATGGTCGCGTCATGGAGATGCTGAGCGAGCACCAGTGCCAGGGCTGGCTCGAGGGCTACCTCCTGACGGGCCGGCATGGCTTCTTCTCCTGTTACGAAGCGTTCATTCACATCGTCGACTCGATGTTCAACCAGCACGCGAAATGGCTGAAGGTATGTAATGACATCCCGTGGCGCAGGCCCATCGCATCGCTCAACTATTTACTGTCCTCTCATGTGTGGCGACAGGACCATAATGGCTTTAGCCATCAGGATCCGGGCTTCATCGATCATGTGGTCAATAAAAGAGCGGAGGTCGTGCGAGTCTATCTGCCGCCGGACGCCAACTGCCTGCTTTCGGTAACAGATCACTGCCTCCGCAGCCGCAATTATGTGAACGTCATCATTGCCGGCAAACAACCGGCGCCGCAGTGGCTCAATATGGATCAAGCCGTGAAACACTGCACTGCGGGTATCGGCATCTGGGAATGGGCGAGCAACGACCGTGGCGAGGAGCCGAACGTGGTGCTGGCCTGCTGCGGTGATGTGCCGACGCTCGAAACGCTTGCAGCGGTAGACCTGCTGCGCCGGCACCTTCCGGAGCTCAAAGTCAGGGTTATCAACGTGGTCGACTTGATGACATTGCAATCGCCCCACGAGCACTCGCATGGCTTGAGCGACAAGGACTTCGATGCTCTGTTCACCAAGAACAAGCCGATCATCTTCGCGTTTCACGGATACCCCTGGCTCATCCATCGCCTAACCTACCGGCGCACCAATCACGACAATTTGCACGTGCGTGGCTACAAGGAAGAAGGGACCACGACTACGCCATTCGACATGTGCGTGCTCAACGATCTGGATCGATTCCACCTCGTGGGAGATGTGATCGATCGGCTGCCGCAGCTAGGCGCACGCGCGGCCTATGCCAAACAAGCGATTCGCGACGCGCTTATCGAACATAAGGAATACATTTACGAGCACGGCGAGGATGCGCCCGAGATCAGCGGCTGGATCTGGGGGAACAAACAACGCTCGGGTCATCTGGATTCCACGGGAAGCGACAATATCGATGCAGGGGGCGAAGCGCCTGTTCGAAATTAATCGAGCGAGCGAGATTCGCAAACGATTGCTCAATATTGCTCGACGAAGAATCAAAGAACGTCAATTAATTAGAAGGACGATCGCCATTTCCCGTAAATCCAGGAGAACGCAATGAATCAGGAAAGGCCAATAAAAATCCTGCAGGCTCTGGTGATCCTGCTCCTGTGCTTTCCTCCACCCTTGCGCGCCGCTACAGGCGATGATTTCATTCGTGGCTATGCGTCCGCCGTGCTGGAGAGAGAATTTGGACTGAAGAATTTCTCACTCAACGGTGCCCGCGAAGCTGTCACGGTGACATCCGGAGAGCTGACTCCAGCGGATTACGACAAGGTCATCGCGGCTTTGTCCTCGATCGATGGAGTTAAGCGGGTCCTCATCTTCGATTCCCGCGGAGTTGAAGTGGCCACATCGAGCGCGCAATCATCGGCAGCACAGCGCTCCATGGCAGAAAGGCTGCCAGCCGAGTACGAGGTAGGCTTTCTTCCGGGCGGCAATCTTTTTGAGCCGCTCATCGCCGATCCGCGCTGGCCGCGCTTCTCGATTGGCTACCGGTATTTTCCGAGTCAATCGAGAAATGTGGCTTCCACGACCTTTGGCGAAACGATCTCCCTTTACTGCAATCGCGGTCCCTTTGATGGAATGTGGGAGGTCGGCTTTCAGGCCGGCGTATTTTCGATCTTTGACCTGGACTCGGAATCCTTTGATCTGGTTAACAGCGACTTTTTAGCCGGGCTGCACACCATCTATCGGATCGGGGATCTGTCGACGCTTTTTCGCGTGTTTCACCAGAGCTCGCATCTAGGCGACGAGTTCCTTCTGCGCAATCGAATCGATCGAGTCAATCTGAGTTTCGAAGGCCTGGACCTTAAATTATCTTACAGATTTTTCGATTGGATGCGCCTATACTTCGGCGGCACTTACCTGGTTCACCGAGATCCCTCAGATCTTAAACCGTGGTCAACACAGGGCGGTATCGAAGTGCACACGCCCTGGAGATTTTGGGGAGACTCAACCCGGTTCGTCACGGCTTTGGATCTGCAAAACCGGGAAGAAAACAAATGGAGCACGGAAGTCTCGGTCCGTGGCGGCCTTCAATTTGAAAGGGCTCAGAAGTTTGGCCGGAGGATCAGTTTGCTGGTTGAATATTATAACGGACATTCTCCCAACGGCCAGTTTTTTAACAGAAAGGTTGAATATTTCGGACCGGGGCTACACCTGGATTTCTAGTGGATCCCAAACGTCCAGCGCCGCTTTCCCGCGGGGATTAACAATTCCGTGCGCGCATGCCGGAGTGTATCGCTTGCAATGCCTTCACAATAGCCACTCGATGGGTAACACCGTCATAAACCGCATGCCGGCACGCTCCCAAAAATTGGTGCCAGGCTCAGTATCGTAGCGCACCACTTCTCCTTGCCGCTGCTCGATCCAGTAAAGCTGCCCGTCATCCGACAGCCGCACTTCGTACGCGTTGGCGGAAATCCTGCTATCGAACGCGTTTTCGATTTCCCGCGCCAATGCCGGGCTGTCGATCACAAACCCCAACTCTGTGTTCAGTTCGGCCGAACGCGGATCGAAATGGAATGATCCGATGAAAACGCGCGCACGATCCACCGAAAACGTTTTCGCATGCAGGCTTGAACTCGAACTTCCGCTTGGCCCATCGTTTTTCCTTGGTTCGACGACCGGCGACAGACGCCGCAATTCGTAGAGCCTGATCCCGCCCTCGATCAGCCACTTACGCCGCTTTGCATAGAAGGCGTGAACCGGGGTTACCGCATCCGTGGCCTCCCACGAGTTGCTCAATATTCTAAGTCTGACGCCGCGTTTGGCGATATCGACGAACGCATCGGCACCCTTAGCTCCGGGCACGAAGTAAGGCGCAACAAGATCCAGTTCAATTTGCGGCTCGCCAATGATTTCTTTTAACTTCTGCAGTAACAGCCCTTCAGGTGCAGCCAGCCCGAGTCCCTTGGCAGGGTCATCACTGATCATACGGGTTGCCGCCCATTGCAGCGGCAACCGCCGCTCTACCAGCTCACGGACGAAAGACGAATTGCGTATCGCCTCGATGTAAGCAACAGCCAACGGACCACGTTCGATCAGTGACGCAGCCGACGCGAGCTCCGCAATCTGCGCGGGAGTGACGGCCGGCAATAATCCAGCGATCGGATATGACGAGCCGCTGGCCCAGTAACGGTCAAAGTCCTTTGACATTTCACTGACCACCGGCCCCACAGCCAGGACGTCGAGATCGACGTAGAGCAGTCCGTCGGTGGCGCCGAAGTACTCATCGCCGATATTGCGGCCGCCGATGATCGTCGCTTGGTTGTCGGCGGTAAACGACTTGTTGTGCATGCGCCGGTTCAAGCGGAAGAAATCGGTGAGATAATTAATTGCGCGCGGGTTGCGAATCACAAAAGGATTGAACAGCCTAACCTCGATGTTGGGGTGAGAATCCAGCGCGGCGAGAGTCCCGTCGATCCCGGAGGTGCCGTGGTCGTCGAGCAATAGCCGAACCCGTACGCCGCGATCGGCGGCATCGCGAACCGCATTGAATAGCAGGGTTCCGGACATGTCGCCGTGCCAGATGTAATATTGAAGATCGAGAGTCCGTTCCGCCGAATGGGCCAATAGCGCCCGCGCGGCAAACGCATCTTGCGCATCGGGCAGCGGATAAATGCCGGATTTTCCCGGATGAGATTCGACCAGCGGTGAAATTCCCCGTCCAAGTTTGGTATCTCCGGTGTTAAAAATCGCTGTGGAAGCCGTGCGGTTGACGAGTGACGGTAAAGCGCTGCATCCGCCGAATAGTCTTGGGCTCAGGCAAAAAAACAGAATGTAAAGCCCGAGTCCTCTACGCGCGCAATGCTTAATGGTTGATTTGACGGGACGTGGTGCACAGTCCATATGAGGCTGCATACTTGATTGATCGGCTTATAGTTATAGCCTGGAAAATATTCTGCTCTGCGCGCGCCCTAAGGCTTTTTTGCCACTGGAAGTTCATGCTCCACAGTAAGGCCGTCAAATAGTCAGGTCAATCAGTCTGATGGATAGGGGAAATGCTTCAATGAAAGAAACACCTAGACGAATAATCATCATCGGCGGCGGCTTCAGCGGTCTGTACGCGGCGAAAACATTGTCCAACGAAGCGGTCGAAGTCACTCTCATCGACCGCAAGAATCACCACACCTTCCAGCCGCTGCTTTACCAGGTGGCGCTGGCAGTTCTCTCGCCCGCCGAGATTGCATCGCCATTGCGTCATATCCTGC
>Ga0307409_100000965_pt1 | contig 13413 bp, 14 predicted proteins | sample 322Ometagenome_2_FD_203888 | JGI IMG/M metagenome (GOLD analysis project Ga0307409, IMG submission 203888) | Maize rhizosphere microbial communities from greenhouse at UC Davis, California, United States - 322HYB-O-2 | ecosystem: Host-associated > Plants > Roots > Rhizosphere > Soil | place...
CGGGCATGGCTGGAGGGAGTTTGCTGACACTGCTGGATGATATCGCGTCGATCCTGGATGACGTCTCGGTGATGACCAAAACCGCGGCGTCGAAGACCGCCGGCGTGCTGGGGGATGACCTGGCCCTGAATGCCCAGCAGGTCAGTGGCGTGGTCGCGAAGCGCGAACTGCCGGTGGTGTGGGCGGTGGCGAAGGGTTCCTTCGTCAACAAGCTGATCCTGGTGCCTGCAGCTCTCCTGATCAGCGCCTTCGCCCCTTGGTTGGTGACGCCGCTGCTGATGATCGGCGGTCTTTATCTCTGCTATGAGGGTGTCGAGAAGCTGGCGCATCGCTTTCTCCACGGAGCCGAAGGAGAGAAGACGGTCGAAGATGCGAAGGCGGAGCTGGCCGAACTCGCGGCCGGTGAGGTAGATGAGAAGTCGAAGATCAAGGGTGCGATTCGTACCGACTTCGTGCTCTCCGCGGAGATCATCGCGATCACCTTGGGGGTGGTCGCGAAGCAGCCGCTAGCCACGCAGGCGATGACCTTGTCGGCGATCGGCCTCATCATGACGGTCGGCGTGTATGGATTGGTGGCGGGGATCGTGAAGCTGGATGACCTCGGGCTCTATCTGAGCCAGCGGAGTTCCTCCGGCGCGCAGGCTGTCGGTCGCGCGATCCTGTGGGTTGCACCTTTCCTGATGAAGGGGCTTTCGGTGCTTGGCACTGCCGCGATGTTCCTGGTGGGCGGCGGTATCCTCACGCACGGGATTCACGCGGTGGGCGAGTGGATCGAGCACACGGCGCATTCTTTCGGCGGGATCGGAGGTGCGTTGTTTCCTCCGTTGTTCAATGGCGTGTTTGGTCTGGTCGCGGGAACTCTGGCGTTGGTTCTGATGCTCGGGATCGGCAAGCTGCGCGGAACGAAAACGCATTGAGTGGTCCGGCAAATGCCTCGCCTCGCCGGCTGAAACCGACTTTGCTTCCTTTTTCTTCACATGATTGCATCGCTTCTCGACTTCCACTGGGCCGCTGACCCGCAGGCTTACGGCGCGCTTCTGACGCTCTCACTGCTCGAGATTGTCCTCGGCATCGATAACATCGTGTTCATCTCGATTCTCGTGGACCGCTTGCCCGAGGAGCGGCGCAAGTCCGGGCGCTTGCTCGGCTTGGGCCTCGCGATGATCGCGCGCTTGCTGTTGCTGCTGTCGATCACCTGGCTGATGGGGCTGAAGGAACCGCTTTTCCACCTGCAGGTTCATCCGGCGCTGTGGGACATGATGCCCGCGGCGGCTGAGCATCACGGGGATCTCGGGATTTCATTAAAGGACATCATCCTGCTGCTCGGCGGATTCTTCCTGATCTACAAGTCCACCAAGGAGATCCACCACAAGTTCGACGGGCATGAGGATGGCCCGGGCAAGCCGAAGAAGGTCGTGAGCTTTGGCGCGGTGCTGGTTCAAATCGCCATCATCGACATCATCTTCTCGCTCGATTCGGTGATCACGGCGGTCGGCATGGTGAATGATCCCACCCGCGTCTCGCTGATGATGGTGGCGGTGGTGATCTCGATCGTAGTCATGATGCTCGCCTCCGGAGCGATCAGCAATTTCGTGTCAGAGCATCCGACAATCAAGATGCTGGCGCTTTCCTTCCTGATCCTGATCGGCACCGCGCTGATGGCGGAGGGCCTGCACTTCCACATTCCGAAGGGCTACGTTTACTTCTCGATGGCCTTCTCGCTGGCGGTGGAGTTGCTCAACATCAAGCTGCGCTCCAAGGGCACGATGGCGCAGCAGATCGTGGAGGAGTGACGCCCTGAGGGCTTTAACCGGGATCGTTGAATTCGGGGCGGGGGAGCTTTTGGTTGCGGGACCAACGCTTCCTCCACTCGTTGGATAGGCGTTCGAAGTTGTCCGTGTCTTCAAACATGGGCTCGACCGTGAAGTGCGAGGTGACGAGCTCGACGTCTCCCCAATCGAGATAATCGAGGCATCCGGATTTGGAGTGTGGGAACTGGAGGATGCGGGCGAAGAACCAATCGGCGATCCAGCCTTTCAGTGAATTGCTTTCGACGTTCCGGATGGACCATCGGATGAACGGGTAGATGCGGTCCAAGAGCGCGGTATCTCCGAGTCGGTGCGCCTCGTCTGCAAGGTAGGCGAAGCTCTCCAAGAGATTGATGGGGTCCGGGGCAGCGCTGGCCAAGTTGTGGCGCTGAAGTTCGGGAAAGAGCTTCGTTGCGAGTCCTTGCCAACGCGTGACGTCCATTCCGGGTATCGTGGACATGAGAGGGGTTGAGTCGAGTTTTCTGGATTTGCGGGATGAGGAAGGAACAACGATGAGCCTAGTAGTTCGGACTCCATCGCTCCCCGTTGGGGAGCCAATCACATTCGATTCGAACCCGGGGCTGCGCTTCGCTTGCCCCGGGCTTTCTCATGGCCGCGCCTTTAGCGCTGAAATCCGACGGTCACCTTTGGTAAGAAGCGGGACGGTATAGGCCGCCGCAATAGCGATACGTCGCGCTACAGGGGAAAGAAAAAGGCCGGCCTCGTGGAGAGGCCGGCCTTTTCTTGGAAGTCGTTGATTACGCTCCCGGGAGCTCGATGAATCCCTCGAGCTTCCGGATACGGGTGGGGTGGCGCATCTTGCGGAGGGCCTTGGCCTCGATCTGACGGATACGCTCGCGGGTGACTTGGAACTGGCGGCCAACTTCCTCAAGCGTTCGGCTGTAGCCGTCCTTGAGGCCGAAGCGCTGCTCCAGCACCTCGCGCTCGCGCTCGGTGAGCGTGTCGAGGACGTCCTTGATCTTGTCCTTGAGCATCGAGAAGCCGGCTTCCTCCATCGGGTTGTCGGCGGTCTTGTCCTCGATGAAGTCACCGAACGAGGTGTCGTCGGAGTCGCCCACCGGTGCCTGCAGCGAGATCGGCTGCTGGGCCATCTTGAGCACGGCGCGGACGCGCTCGACGGGGAGGTGGATTTCCTCGGCGATTTCTTCCGGGGAAGGCTCGCGGCCGTATTCCTGCACCAGCTGCTTCTGCACGCGCATCAGCTTGTTGATCGTCTCGATCATGTGCACCGGGATACGGATGGTGCGGGCCTGGTCGGCGATCGAGCGGGTGATGGCCTGGCGGATCCACCAGGTGGCGTAGGTCGAGAACTTGTAGCCGCGGCGGTATTCGAATTTCTCCACCGCCTTCATCAGGCCCATGTTGCCTTCCTGGATCAGGTCGAGGAAGGAGAGGCCGCGGTTGGTGTACTTCTTCGCGATCGAAATCACGAGGCGCAGGTTGGCCTCGACCATCTCGGTCTTCGCCTTGAGCGCTTCCTTGAGCCAGTGGCGGAGGCGCTTGTTGGTCTCGTCGAATTGCTCAACCTCGTGCCAGCAGCGCTGCTGGACTTCGCGGAGCTTGGTGACGAATTCCTTGTCCTCGGGATCGGCTTGGACCTTGCGGCCGTACTTCCAGAACTTCTGCTGGTAGTCTTCGACCTGCTCGCAGAAGTCCTCGACGACCTTTTGCTTGAAGTAGAAGCGGGTGTAGAGGCGATGCAGGGTCTGCAGGTTCTTTTCGAACTGCTCTTCCAGCTTCTTCTTGCCGCGCGGGTTCTTGGCGGACATCTGGCGGAAGAGATCCTCGTTCTCCTCGTGGAGCTGCTTGAGTTGCTCACACTGCTTGGGGAGGATCTTCATGTAGCGCTCGCGGCTCTCGATCTTCTTGTCGAGGATCACGCGGTCGAAGCGTTCCTTGCCCTTGAGCAGCTTGTCGGCGAGCTCGAGGTAGCACTCGGAAACGAAGCCGAAGAGGTGCAGCTGCTTGGCCACCTCGATCTCGGCATCTTCGATGCGCTTGGAGATTTCGACTTCCTGCTCGCGGGTCAGCAGCGGGACCTGGCCCATCTGCTTGAGATACATGCGGACCGGGTCGTCGAGGATATCGAGCTTCTGGTCCTTGGCGTCGTCATCGAGATCGTCGTCGGCGTCGCGCTTCTTGTCCTTGAAGCGGTCCACCTCGGAGGCGTCGATGATGTCGAACTCCATGTTGCGGAGTCGCTCCATGATCGCCTCAACGTCCGCCGGTTCGACCAGGTCGTTCGGCAGGATCTCGTTGATGTCGTCGTAGGTGAGGTACTCCTGCTCCTTGGCGAGCTTGATGAGTTCGCGGATCTTTTCCTGGATCTCAGGGGTATCGATACGCGGCTTGTCGGAGTCGGAGCGGGCAGGGGCTTCGGCAACAACGCCATCGACCTTTTTGAGATCGGCCTTGGAGTCACCCTTCTTCCCTTCGGCTTTCTTCGGCTCGGCCTTCTTGTCGGCGACCGAGGCGGCCTTCTTCGGCGCTTCGGCGGCTTTCACCGGGGCCTTGGCAGGAGCCTTCTCGACCTTGGCGGGAGCGGGTGCCTTTGGCGCTGGCTTGGCTGGCTTTGCGGGAGCGGCGGCTGCCTTTGGCGCGGGCTTCTTGGCCACAGGCTTGGCTTCCGGCTTCTTTGCGGGCTTCGCGGGCGCTACCGGCTTCTTGGTGGCTTTCGCCGGGGCAGGAGCAGGCTTTTTAGCGGGCGCGGGTTTCGCTTTGGACGTCGGCTTGGTGGCCTTCGATTTGGCAGCGGAAGCAGCTTTCTTTGTGGACATGGACAGATGAAATGGAGGGAGGTTCAGGACAAAAGTCTCCCATTATAGGGCCAGCGAACCGAGGTCCGAAGCGGGCGGGAATATTCGGGGCACCCCGTGACCCGTCAAGGATTGTTTTCGGGCCTTGAAGGTGAATGAGTTTTACGCGGGAAAGGCTTGAAGGGAGGCTTTCGATTCGGGGCGAAACGGTCACTGAAAACAAACCTCTGTCCGACACCTTTGAGCAGTTCGGCGACCAACTTCGCTTCGTTGAGGAGACGGTTCATTTCCCCCAGTTCGATGTTCGGCTGGCTCATGCGGGCCTTGATCGATGCGTCCCGCCGGTGGAGGGCCTTCGCGCAAATTTTGGCGAGTGCCTCTTCGGTGGCGCCGATGACGTTCTCTGGCGGGTCGTCGTGGAAGGTGGGGTCGCTGGTCAGGGCAAGCCGCTGCGGCTCGGTCAGGGTGGCGATGAAGGCGTTCACCGCGACGTGCGAGGCCGGGTCGGGTCGGGCTGAGAGAATTTCCTCCAGCAGTGGCACGCCTTCCAGGAATTCGGCGGCCTCGTGCAGGGTCTCGAATTGCTCGGCCAGCCATTCCTGGGCCGTGGCCGAGTGGAGGGCCAAGCCGCAAAGGTAGGAGACGGTCGAATCGATGGGCATCCCTTCGACGACTAGCTCGGGTTCCTGGGGGGCGTCGCGGTCAGCGCGTTGGGGTTTGTTCTTGGTGGCCCGCGCGGCGCGGAAGACGGCGTCACGGAGCTCAATGGATCCTGCCTTCAGGCGGGTGCCGACGTGTTCGATCATGCCCTCGCGGAGGACGGCATCGGGGATCAGCGAGAGCAAAGATGTGCATTCCTTGGCGAATGCCAGGCGTTGCTGTGGATCGTCGAGGAGGCCGGCAGCGGCGGCTTGATCGATCTTGAAGTCGAAGAAGTCCACCGCGCTCCCGAGGATCTCGCGGAAGGCATCCGCGCCGTGCTTCTGCATGAAGGAGTCCGGGTCCTCACCGGCAGGCATGCGGACGACGCGGACGGCGATGCCTTCATGGGCGAGTTCGCGATAGGCCCGCTCTGCCGCGGTGAAGCCGGCCTTGTCGGCATCGAAGCACAGCAGGGCGGTCTTGGCGTAGCGGCGCAGCAGCTTGGCGTGATTTGGCGTGAAGGCTGTGCCGAGCGGCGCGATGGCATGGGTGATGCCCTGCTCATGGCAGGCGATCGCATCGATCTGGCCTTCGCAGAGCAGTACGCAGTTCTCCTTGAGAATGGACTGGCGGGCTCGCTCGAGCGCGAACAGCACGTTGGATTTCTTGAAGACCGGAGTCTCGGGCGAGTTGATGTACTTGCCACTCTTGGGATCGTGACGGAGCTGGCGACCCGAGAACGCGATGACATCCCCGTGCTCATTGCGGATGGGGAACATCAGGCGATCGCGGAAACGGACGAACACGCCGCCGCGCTCGCCAGAGCCGAAGATCCCGGCATCGATCCATTCGCCGCGCTTGTAGTTCTTGGTGCGAGCCCAGTTGAGAAAGGTCTCGGAGCTCTCCGGCATCCAGCCGATCTGCCAACGCACGGCCATTTCCTTCCCGAAGCCGCGCGACTTCAGGTATTCCCGGGCGTGGGTCGCCTCGCGGGTGAAAAGCATCTGGTGCAGGAACTCCGTTGTTTCGCGATGGAGGTCGAGCAACCGCCCGCGCTGGCGGCGGGCCTGGTCTTCCTTCGGGTCGACCGCTTCCTCCACCACCGTGATGCCGACCCGGGCGCCGAGCTTCTTCACGGCGTCGGCGAAAGTCAGGTTCTCGATCTCGCGGACGAAGGTGATGGCGTCGCCGCTCTTCTTGCAGCCGAAGCAGTGGAAGAACTGGCGTGCCTGATTGATGTTGAAGGACGGCGTCTTCTCGTTGTGGAAGGGGCAGAGGGCCTTATAGACCGCCCCCGCGCGCTTCACCTCGATATAGGACCCGATCACATCCACGATGTCCGTGGCGGCGAGGATCTGTTCGGTGGTTTCGCGGGAAATCTGCGACACGCCCGGAGTAAAGCGTCCCCGGGCGAAAATCAAAAGCGTGCATGCCGAACTTTTCAGATGCGGACACGAAACCCCGGTGCAGCTTCGCTTGATTGATGGAAATCCCACCGTGGATGGAACTCAAAAACTGATATGAAAGTCGTCCGCAAGAACGCCCAGGGTGAAACCCGGCAATTGCTGCTCAAGGAATACTTCCTGAATGCCTACCTGATCGCGCTGCTGAAGCGGGTGGGGGAAGGTGCCGCGAAGTTTTCCAAAGCCCCTGATCTGGAGCCGGTCCGAGTCCGCTCGGGACGTTGACGGAATGTGACGTTTGAAATGGGGGATTGCCTTGCCGGAACCCATCGGCTAGCGTGCCAGTAATGGACGACCTCCAAGTAATGAGGTCCGCACTGGGCTGGCTGGAACTGGGTTTACCGGAGGAAGCCTTGTCGGAACTCTCCTCGCTCTCTGCGAGGGACCGGATGCGCCGCCACGCGCTGGAACTCCGGTTGATCGCCGAAATGGAATCCCATCGCTGGAATGCAGCGGCGGATACTGGACGGCTGCTGTGCCTGAAGGAGCCAAAGGAAGCCCGCTTCTTCATTCATGCCGCCTATTGTCTTCACGAAACCGGCGATACGCTCGCAGCACGCGATTGGCTGCTGCGTGGTCCGGCGACGCTGATCGAGGATCCCTTGTTCCACTACAATATCGCCTGCTACCTCGCCGTACTCGGGGACCGGAAGCGGGCGGAATCGCACTTGGAGCGGGCCTTCGAGATGGATGCCTCACTGCGTGAAACGGCGCAGGAGGACACGGATCTGGCGGCGCTGCACAAGAAGTGAGGTTTCGCCACCGAATGGGGTGGAAATCTAACGTATGTCGTTAGACGTGCGTAAGGCCCTCCGCATGGCATCTCCGTCGTTCTTCAGTTGATTTCCGAGGCGTCTGCTGAGCCGTTGTTTTTCCCGGCACCGATCACTAACAGGAGGCGGTGAAGGTTCCCACGGGGATCACGCGCGATCAAGCTGATGCAAATGCATCGGCGAAGGGCGGCTATCTCGCGCCTCCCTTCATCCAGTGGCTGACGTTTCCGACGGCTCCGGTGATCAGCGCGGGCAAGTTCCGCGTCCCGGATACGACGACGGTGGACCGGGTGCGGCTGTATCGACTGAAGAAGTAGGTGGGTTTTCGTCGATAGCCTATTTCCGCTCCGGGGGGAGCATCTGGCGGATCTCCTCATCGCTGTGACCCAACTGACGGAGTAGCGGGGTGAAAAAGGTGATGTCGGTCGAACTCACGCCGTTTTTGAACCCGCGGGCTAATACGGCTGTGCGTTCCGGGCCGCTCATTTGCTGGAGCAGCAATTGTTTGAACGCGTCCATGTTCCCGTAGTACCCGGTGGATGCCTGAGAGAAGAGATTGCGCAGGTTATCTTCCCGTCCGCCTGGTGCCTGCGCCAAGAACTCTGAGATCAAGGTGGCGTTCGGCCTTTCTCTCAGGACGTTCCATGCCACCTCGAACTTTTCGGATGAAGTCGATTTGAGGACCATCGCTTCCACCAGCATGCCGGCAACCTCTTCGGGAGGCGCGACAACGGAATAGCAATCGAGGAATTTTGTTAGATCGTTGAAAAGGAAACCATTGCCTTCACGGACCCATTCCCATGCGGCAGCGGGATCTCGTTTCGTCCATTCCTCCACGAAGTTGTGGGGTCGCAAGGCCAGGGAATCGCCATGACCGAGTCTCGAATGGATCGCGGCAAGGCCATCGGCGGCGGTGCGGAAATCGAAATCGGGGGCGAACTCGAACTCCACTCCACTGCTGTAGGATCCCCCGTAGGAAATGAAGGCTCCCAAGGTGCGGACCATGGTTTCGGCGTTCCGCTTTCCGAGTATTTGTCCGAGCTGAGCGGGCATGTTCCATCCCATCCCTTTCCCATCTTTCCGTGCTCACGGAGGAGGGCGAGAGCACCATCCAAGTCCCTGCGGGCAAACTGGCCAATCAGATGAGAGAGGAGTTCTTGCCGGTCTTTCTGTCTGGGGAGAGCCAGCACCCATTGCAGGGCGGCGTCGGGATCCTTTCCGTGCCAAGCGGCGATCAGGTTCCTGATGGCCTCGTGGTCTTGGAACTCCATCCCCGTGACGCCGCCCCGTTGTGTATATTCTTGGATCACGGCGAGGAATTCGTCGCTGGGGATCCGAGCCAAGACCGTATCCTTTTTGTCCGGGTCTGGGCCGGCGTCGTCGAGGTCCTTGATGAAGCCGGCGATCTGCCGGCTGGGGCTGTCCTGTGGGAGGCGGACGGTCTTTGTGGCGGGGCGATGCTCCGCTGACGTCGCGTCGGCAGTCGCTGTGGTCGCGGGTTGAATTGATGGCTTGGTCGTCCACGCTGCGGCAAAGCCGAGAGCGAAGGTCGCTGCGAGGACTGTGGCTTTGCCTGTGGGGGACATAATGCGCGGTAGCTTGATACAACTCTGCTGTAAGTAAGATGAGACGGTTAGATGATTGGATTCAACCAAACAAAAAGACCACCGGTAGGCCGGTGGTCTTTGTGAAACGGAAGGATTTCGAAATCTGGATTACTTGCCCCAGAGCTTGAGCAGCGTCGTGGCCATGTCGCTCGGCGTTTCGGCGACGGCGATGCCGCACTCGGCGAGGATGCGCTTCTTAGCTTGGGCGGTATCTTCTTCGCCGCCGACGATGGCGCCGGCGTGGCCCATGCGGCGTCCTGGAGGCGCGGTGGCACCGGCGATGAAGCCAGCGATCGGCTTCTTGCAGTTTTCCTTGGCCCAGCGGGCGGCTTCGACTTCCGCGGTGCCGCCGATTTCGCCGATCATGATGATGGCCTCGGTTTCCGGGTCGTTGTTGAACATTTCCAGCACGTCGAGGTGGCTGGTGCCATTGATCGGGTCGCCGCCGATGCCGACGAGCGTGCTCTGGCCGTAGCCGAGCTGGGTGAGCTGGAACACGGCCTCATAGGTGAGGGTGCCGGAGCGGGAGACGACGCCGACATTGCCGCGCTTGCAGATCTGGCTCGGGGTGATGCCGATGCGGCAGCCGCCGTGGGATTTCTCGCCGAGGCCGGGAGTGACGAGGCCAGGGCAGTTCGGGCCGATGAGACGGGACTTGGAGCCGCGCATGGCTTCCTTCACGCGCATCATGTCCATGACCGGGATGCCTTCGGTGATGCAGACGACCAGCTCCACGCCGGCATCGACTGCCTCAAGGATGGCATCGGCCGCGAATGGCGGCGGGACGAAAATTGCGGAGGCGGTGGCACCGGTTTCCTTCACTGCCTGCTCGACGGTGTCGAAGATCGGAACGACGTCCGCGAACTTCTGGCCCGCTTTGCCAGGCGTGACGCCGGCGACGAGCTTGGTGCCGTAGTCGAGAGACAACTGCGCGTGGCGAGCGCCGAAGCTGCCGGTGATGCCCTGCACGAGGAGCTTGGTATTTTCGTCAACGAGGATGGCCATGGGGAAAGTTTGCTAGTTGTCAGTGTTCAGTTTTCAGCAGGAGCACTCAGGCGTGGCCGGGCTTGCGCTTGTGGATGATGAGCGGGCTGCCGTCGGGATCGGAGATCATGAGCATGTGGCAGACCGGAGTTTCGATCGGGCCCATGTTGATGGTGACGCCCGCTGCTTTGACCTGGGCGACGGCGGCTTCGAAGTCTTCGACTTCCAAGCCCACGGTGCAGCCCTGTGAGCTGGGTTCCCAGCCGGGAGTCTTGCCCAGGCTGAGTGTGCCTGCGCCGATGTCGAACTCGACCCAGTGGCCGCTGCCGTCCTCCATTTTGTGGTCCATCGTCTTGGTCAGTCCGAGCACGCCTTCGTAAAAGGCGATGGACCGCGTCATGTCGGTGACCGGGTAGCAGGAGAATGCGAGTTCGGTGACTTTCATGGCTTCGATGGATCAGTGCGAACACTCGGGGTGGTTCGACTTTTTCTGGTGGAGGGCCACGGTGTTGCCGCTGGGATCGGAGATGAGTGCCATGCGGCAGACTGGATAATCCTGAACTGGCAGCACGATCTTCACTCCTGCGGCTTTCAGTTTCTCCACTGCGGCATCGAGGTCTTCGAGTTCGAAGGCCAAGCCGCCGCCGCCGGGATTCGGCTGCCATTGGTCATTTGCCTGGGCGATGGCGAGGGTGTGGCCGCCGGGGATCTCAAATTCGACCCAGCCGGCCTTGCCTTCGTGTTCGAAGACCATGCCCTCCTTGAGGCCGATGATCTCGCCGTAAAACTTGCGCGTCTCCTCGATGTCGAGGGCTGGGTATCCCGTGAAACCTGCTTCTTTGATGCCGATTTTATTCATAGCGGGATACCCGTAAGCGCGTCAGGCGACGGCTGCCACGATCTTTTGGGCACCGTCCGCCATGGTGCTGGCGGAGACGATATTCAGGCCGCTGGCATCGAGCGTGGCCTTGCCAGCGTCGACGTTGTTGCCTTCGAGGCGGACCACCAGCGGGATCGGCAGGCCGGTTTCCTTGGCTGCGGCGATCACGCCTTCGGCGATGACGTTGCAGTCCATGATACCGCCGAAGATATTGATCAGGATGCCCTTCACTTGCGGGTCGCCGAGGATGATCTTGAAGGCCGCGGTGACCTGCTCCTTGGAAGCGCCACCACCCACGTCGAGGAAGTTCGCCGGTTCGCCGCCGTAGTGCTTGATGATGTCCATGGTGGCCATCGCAAGACCGGCACCGTTGACGAGGCAGGCGATGTTGCCGTCGAGGCCGATGTAGTTGAGGTCGTATTCGGAAGCGGCGACTTCGCGCGGGTCTTCCTCTTCCTTGTCGCGCATGGCGACGATCTCGGGGTGGCGGAAGAGCGCGTTGTCATCGAAGCCGAACTTGGCATCGAGCGCGAGCACGCGGCCATCCGGCGTGGTGACCAACGGGTTGATCTCGACCATGGAGCAGTCGAGGGAAACGAAGAGCTTGTAGAGATTGGAGAGCAGCTTGCCGAATTGCTTGGCAAGGTCGCCGGCGAGTCCGAGTGCAGCCGAGAGCTTGCGGATCTCGTAGCCTTGCAGGCCAAGAAGCGGGTGGACGAACTGGCGGATGATTTTTTCCGGCGTGTTGTGCGCCACGTCCTCGATGCTCATGCCGCCTTCGGTGGAGGCGACGATGACCGGGCGGCAGGTGGCGCGGTCCATGAGGATGGCGAGGTAGTACTCGTGGGTGATGTCCACGGCCTCGGCGATCATCACCTTGCGGACCAGCTTGCCGGCATCGCCGGTCTGCACGGTCACGAGGGTCTCATTGATCATCTTGCCAGCGAGCTCGGCGGCTTGCTCGGGGGATTCGATGAGATGGACACCGCCTTGGAAGCCGTTCTTGAAGTGGCCCTTGCCACGGCCACCGGCATGCACCTGGGCTTTGATGACCAGCTTGGCTCCGGCGAATTCCTTCGCGGCGGCGGCTGCTTCTTCGGGGGTGGAAGCGACTTGGCCCTTCGGGCTCGGCACTTGGAAGCGGTCGAAGAGCTCCTTCGCCTGGTATTCGTGGATGTTCATGGCCGTCGGAAAAACGCGGCGACGCTAAGGGACGAGCGTGGAGGGTCAAGGAAAAGGCCGGACGCTCGGAAATTGGTGCGGGAAGGGCATGGGAAACGCCGGATTCGGACAAGGAATCGCCGGGGATCGGGCGGGAAAACGCCTTGTTATGAGGGCTGCTAATCGGGTGGCGAAAGGCGGTTCATTCAACAGGACGACCACGCGGAAGTCGTGGTGATGTTTGCCCGGGAGCACCGGTCTTCAGGCCGGCATCGAGGGACCATTCGGCCGGTCTGGAGACCGACGCTCCCGGGGGGATCATTGGCGGGGATTGACCGCGGAACTCCAACAGGCAGGCTGCCGCGGTGCGTCTGAAATTGATCCTCGCCTACGACGGCCGCGATATCGAGGGATGGCAGTCCCAAGCCGGTGGGAACACCGTCCAGGACTTGATCGAGAAGGCTCTCGCGGAGACGGCCAAGCAGCCGGTGCGCCTGCATGGCTCGGGTCGCACCGATGCCGGGGTGCACGCGCTCGCGCAGGTGGCGCACTTCGATGCGCCGGATGATCTGACGATGAATCCCTTCAACTGGGTGCCAGCGCTGAACACAAAGCTGCCGGGATCGATCCGCGTGATGGCTTGTGAAGAGGTGGCTGCAGATTTCCATGCCCGCATTTCGGCGGTCGAGAAGACTTACCGCTACGATCTCTCAACCGAGCCGGTGCTGTCGCCTTTCCGTGCGGCGCGGGCTTGGCATCTGCCGCGGCAGCTCGATCCCTTCACGCTGCGGGAGGCCCTTGGTTTGTTTGAGGGACGGCATGATTTCGAGGCCTTTGGCGCGAAGCGTGGCTACGAGACCGAGGAGACGAGCTATGTCCGCAACGTGACCCGCGTGGAGCTGGAGGAGATCGAGTTCGGCTGGCGGCTGCGGTTCTCGGGTGAGGGCTTCCTTTACAAGATGGTGCGCCTGATGACCGGCGCGGCAGTGCAGGCCGCTCAGGGGCGGCTGCGGATTGATCAGCTTGCGGCGTATCTCGATCAGCCAGCTGGCTTGCCGCTGGGGAAGAGCCCGTTCTGCGCGCCGGCGGATGGGCTCTATCTGGAGTCGGTGCGTTACGCTTGATTGCCCATGGAAATCCGTCCCATCGCCCATGTGCGCTCGTGCTTCGGCAGCAAGTTTGCCGTGCCGCGGCAGCCGGGGCTGTGCCCGAGTGCTTGGGGCGAACTCGTGTTCGAGCCGGAGTTCCGGCAGCCGGAAGCATTGCGGGGAATCGAAGGCTTTTCCCATCTGTGGCTGATTTTCGGCTTTCACCTCAC
>Ga0307409_100000966_pt1 | contig 13407 bp, 12 predicted proteins | sample 322Ometagenome_2_FD_203888 | JGI IMG/M metagenome (GOLD analysis project Ga0307409, IMG submission 203888) | Maize rhizosphere microbial communities from greenhouse at UC Davis, California, United States - 322HYB-O-2 | ecosystem: Host-associated > Plants > Roots > Rhizosphere > Soil | place...
GGGAGATCGTCGGCGTCGACCCACGACTGAACCAACGCTGGTCGACCCGCCGCGCCCACATCAACACCCGCCGGGGCGAACTCGCGATCCAGTTCCAGCAAGATCATGGCCGGCCACCGACACCGGTCGAAGCGCTACATCTCGCGCAGCAAGCGACCTTGGAGACCCGCGACGCCAAACACGAACCCCGATCCGTGACCGAACAACGCTCCACCTGGCTGAACGAAGCGGCAGCAGTGCTGGGCGGACGTGGCGCCGTCGCGGCGATGGTGCAGACAGCGCTCAGCCCGGCCGCCGAGACCGCCACCATCGCCGACGCCCGCTGGGTCGCACAGACGGCCGATCACATCCTGGCCGTGATGGAGCACAGCCGCTCCACCTGGCAGATGTGGCACGTCCGCGCCGAAGCCCAACGACAGCTCCGCAGGCTCGAGCTGCCCACGGAACATGCCGCGGCCCTGGTAGACCTGCTGGTCGATGAGGTGCTTCATGGGCGGTCGGTGGCACTCGCGGCACCAGGTGACGGCATCGACGAACCGCAAGCGTTGCGGCGCACGGACGGATCGTCGGTCTACACCGTGGCCGGTGCCGACCTGTACACGTCGCAGCGGATCCTCGACGCGGAACGGCGGCTCGTTGCCGTCGCGGGACGCCGCGACGGGTCAGCCGTCGAGGGGTCGGCGGTGGATCTGGCTCTGCTTGAGATGGCGGCGAACGGCACCGCACTCGATGCTGGGCAGGCTTCGCTGGTCTGGCAGATGTGCACCTCGGGTGCCCGGCTGCAGCTGGCGATCGCCCCGGCCGGCGCCGGGAAGACCACCGCCATGCGTGCCCTCACTTTGGCCTGGACCGAAGACGGCGGCCAGGTGCTCGGCCTGGCTCCGTCGGCGGCCGCAGCCGCTGTTCTTGGCGAGCAGACCGGCATCCGCGCCGACACCCTCGCCAAGCTCACCTGGTTTTTGCGGCACGGCGACCTGCCGGATTGGGCGGCGACGGTCGGCCCGTCGACATTGGTCAATGAAGCCGGCATGGCCGACACCCTCTCCCTCGACGCTGCCGTGCAGTTTGCCATCGATCGAGGTGCGAGTGTCCGGCTGGTCGGTGATGATCAACAGCTCGCAGCGATCGGCGCCGGCGGCGTTCTGCGCGACATCAAACAAACCCACGGCGCGCTGCATCTCGCCGAGCTGCACCGCTTCACGACCCGGCCGAAGCAGCAGCATCACTCGCACTGCGCGACGGCGACCCGGCGGCGCTCGACTTCTACCTCAGACACGTCCGGGTCCATGTCGGAGACCTCGCTAAGATCACCGAGGATGCTTTCACTGCTTGGGTTTCTGACCAAGCTTCCGGACTGGACGCGATCATGCTGGCCCCGACGCGGGAGCTTGTCTCCGATCTGAACCGAAGAGCCCGCGATCATCGCCTCCGCGACGTCCCGGCCGGACGAGAGGTGCACCTGGCTGACGGGAACCAGGCCAGTGTCGGAGATCTGATTATCACCCGGGCCAACGACCGCCGACTCAAACTTACTGCGACCGACTGGGTCAAAAACGGGGACCGGTGGACCATCACCCGCATCGACCGGCGCGGTGACCTGAGTGTCCGGCACAACCAGAGCCAGCTGACCGTCCGGCTGCCCGCCGACTATGTGCACACCTCAACCGGTCTCGGGTACGCCACCACTATTCACAGTGCGCAGGGCGTCTCCGCCGACACCATGCACGGCCTGTTGACCGGGCAGGAGTCGCGGCAGCTGCTTTACACCATGCTCACCCGCGGCCGGCATGCCAACCACCTCTACCTCCAAGTCGTCGGCGACGGCGACCCGCACACCCTCATCCGACCTGACACCGTCTCACCGGGCACGCCGACTGAGACGCTGCAGCAGATTCTCGCCTGCGATGAAGCGCCGGTCTCCGCCAGCACCTTGCTGCGCGAGCTCAACGATCCAGCGGCCCGGCTCCTCGAGGCGGTCCAGCGCTACACCGACGGCCTCCACGTCGCAGCCGAACAGCTCCTCGGACCCCAGACCGTCGCAGAGCTCGACCAGGCCGACCAGTACATCCCCGGACTCACCACTGAACCCGCTTGGCCAACGCTCCGGGCCCACCTGCTCGCCCTCGCCGCCGAAACCGGTGAACACCCGCTCCGCCACATGCTGACAGCCGCCAGCGGACGCGACCTCGAAACGGCAGGCGACATGGCCGCCGTCCTCTACTGGCGCCTCCCAGCGCTCACGCCAATCGACCCAGGTCCGCTGCCTTGGCTCCCGGGCATTCCACCAGCGCTGCATGACCATCCCTTCTGGGGCGCCTACCTGGCAAAGCGATCCCAACTGGTCGCCGACCTCGCCCGTCAGGTCCAAGACCACGCCTGCCAAGGTGACGCCGAGCCAATCTGGACACCTTCGGGAAGCCACCCGAGCACCGCCCTTATCGGCGAAATCGCAGTGTGGCGGGCCGCCAACGGCATCAATCCCCAAGACCCGCGACCAACCGGAGGAGGCCAACTCGAAACGCTCCCGGCGCTCTGGAAACAACACCTCGACCGGGACATCGCGCGTGCCACCTACCCGCCAGCCGATGCGAGGACCCACGAGCGACGACAGGCACGACTCACCGCACTCAGTCGAGCCGACGACAGGCAACGGCCGCACCAAAAAGGCGAACGGCGTCCGAGCGGGCCGGCCGCGCCCAGCCGATAGCACACCTTCGTCGTCAGATCGCAGCGCTCGGAACATGAGGATGCACTCCACGCAGGGATGGCAGGACATGCAGCACACTGCCGAATTGCGGTTGCTGTCTCAAGCCACCACCACATCACCGTGGCCCTGCCACCATCGAGCGGTTCAGCAGCCCATTTACATGCACCCGAGGGCTATTGATCTGCACCACCTTGGACGCAGGTATGTATGCGTAGGCGTTGTGGGCCCTATCTATACGCGTTCCATGCGCAACCTGGCGCAGCTGACTGGCCATTCCGACGTAACATGACGTTCCCATCGGTCGCCCGCCCGTACACGCTTGGGCGTGTGGGAGCGTGCCGTCCACCAGCAGCCGGCAGAAGGGGCCATTGCCATGCGGGTCGCGATGGTCGATGTTGAGCGTCTTTGCGGTTACTGCACAAGCGCGGAATCCCTGCTATAGGTCCGCGCTGTGCCCCCGCGGCACTGGATCCGTTGGCGCTACACGAGCGCCGCGATGAGGGCGATGAGCGGCGGTCCGCTCTGGCCGATCATGCTGCGCCACAACCGGCGGTCGGAAATGAACAGTACGACGCCGCACGCAGCCATGAAGGCGCAGCGGTAGATCACGAGCGCTCGACCGACGCTCTGATTCCCGGCGTATTGCGCAATGAGCCCAGCGGCGGGACCCGCCGCGAGGAACAGGTTGTAAAACCCCTGGTTGAACGCCCAGAAGCGTACCCCAGCCGACGGTTCCGGCCTGCCGAGCAGAAAGGTCTGCACATTCGGCCGGTGGAACAGGAAGCTCTCGAGCACAAACGCCACCACGTGGAAGAGCACCGCGACGATCGCGAAGAGCTGAGTCACGAGGTTCATGGCGCGCCAGTTTGGCATAGATCATCTGGGCGTCATTCAGAGTGCAGGGTTTGCCGGGACACCCCGAACTGGGCCGCCACCAGCGCGGCGCGATGGCGCTACTCGACAGCCGAGGAGCCAATTCCTGCCTATGTCCTGTGGAGGACCGCGGTCGTCGCCACGGCAGAGGGCGGCGAGCACGACAAAGGCACCAAACTCGCCGATACCCGCCCACACCACGGTGCAGGCGCCGACAGGTTTACTAGTGGAAACAGTACTGGCGGATACCCGCCGCCATTCGGTGTCCGCCCTGACACGGAAGTGGTCAAGCATCTCGTCGGGAGCCAACGCGGGAGCCAGAACATGCAATCTGCTAGGCACGCCGCCGAATGCCCTTGGACTCGCGCGCGAGCCCTACGCCGAGGAGGCCAGGTGACAAACCGCAACGGACGAGGGATCGAGACCTACCGATCCGATGGTGCCTTCGCCATGGTGTCTCGCGTGTCGGGGGTGCCTGCGAGCGCAAGTCGCACGATCTCATCAACGTGGCTGGTGCGACCACGGTTCACGGCGGCCTCGTACTGCTCATTTCCGAGTTCGGCGCGGGCCCGGGTGAGCGGATCGGGAATGCCGGCAAGTTCGATCGAGGGAGTCCCGCCCAGCTCCTCGTCCAAGCCTGCTGCGGCGGCAGCCAGGACTGCGGCCCGCTCTGGTTGGCCCTCGAGGAGAGCCAGATCTGCCAGTAGGTCCAGTGCCATGTTGATCCCTAGTTGGCGGCCTGCCTGATGTGACCGGCCGAGGATCTTGGCATAGCTTCGCCGCGCGGCGGCTAGATCTCCCTGCAGCCGGGCCACCAGGCCGAGCATGCCAATGGGAATGAAGTGGAAGTCGTCGTCGCCTGCCTCACGCAGGTGCGGTTCTGCCTCCTCAAGGCTGCGGACCGCGTCGTCGAGGCGGCCGAGGCGCATCTGGACGACCCCCAGACCGACGAGCGAGCCGCTGATCATCGGCGGGGATTCGGCCTGCCGGTACGCCTCGATGCTTTCTCCGAACAGCTCAAGTGCTGCCCGGGGGTCGGTCATGATGGCTCCGTAGCCCAAGCTTCCGAGTTGATTCGCGATGCCCCTCGCGTCGCCCAGCTCTCGATACCTGGCGAGGGCTTCTTCGGTCAGTGGACGCATCGTGGCGTAGTCGCCTTGCCAGCCGGCGATCTCGGCCAGCGCCTCGAGGCCGGCAGCGCGGGACGCCGAGGACACCTTCTGCGTCGGCGACGCCAGCAGCTCTTCGAGGTATCCGCGGCCCTCTTTCGTGTGGCTGCGGGCGAGCCAGTATTGGGTGAGGGCGGCGGCCATCTGCAGCGCGGGTTCTGGCTCGCCAAAAGTCGATGGCCCGTCGGATGGCTGCGCGAATGTTGTCCAGCTCCTGGTCCAGGGTGTTCAGCCAGGGTCGCTGATCAGGTCCGCGAAGGTGCTCGGCGGCCTGCTCGGCGAGATTCAGGAAGAACGCGGCGTGCCGAGCGGCCATCTCGGACTTTTCACTGGAGGCTTCGAGCTGTTCTCGGGCGTACTCGTGAATGGTCTCGAGCATCGTCATGCGCAGCTCGCCGACGGTTTCGTCGCGGTGCAGCAGGCTTTTGTCGGCCAGTGAGGACAGCCCATCGACGGCTTCCAGCCCCAGCTCGCCTGGCTGACACACCGCTTCGACCGCCATCGGCGTGCAGCCGCCGATGAACACTGACAGCCGCCGGAATAGCGCCCGCTCGGCCTCCCCTAGGAGCTCGTGGCTCCAGTCGACGGCACCGCGTAACGTCCGTTGACGTTCCGGGCGGTCACGCCCGCCGGCTAGGAACGACAGACGCTGGTCCAGGTGGGCCAGCAGCTCATGCGGCTGGAACAGCCGGACTCGCGCGGCCGCCAGCTCAAGCGCCAGCGGGAGGCCGTCGAGCCGCACGCAGATTTCCGCCACAACCGCGGCGTTGCTGGGCGCCAAGTCGAAGCCGGGGCGGACTGAGCGCGCTCGCTGCAGGAACAGCGCCACCGATTCCACTCCACGCAACTCTTCGATCCCAAGGCGGGCGCTACCGTTCGGCAGCCGTAGCGGCGGGACCGGGAACTCCTGCTCACCAGCGATGCCAAGTGGCTCCCGACTCGTGACCAGCAATGTCAGCTGGGACGCCGCCGCCAGCAGCTCACCCACCACCGGTGCGGCGTCGATGATCTGCTCGAAATTGTCCAGGACAAGCAGCATGGTTCGCTGGCCGAGGTGACCGATCAGCGCGTCGAGGACCGGGCGAGCCGGTCCCTCCCGGAGGTTGAACGTGGTCGCGATCGTGGGGATCACCAAGTCGGGATTGGTGATCGTGGCCAGCGGGACAAAATGGACTCCGTCACCAAAGGCCGCACCGCACCCAGCGGCGACCTCGACCGCCAGCCGAGTCTTGCCCGTACCGCCAGGTCCGGTGAGGGTCAACAGCCGGCAGGAGCGCAGCAGATCTACCAGCTGCTGCCGTTCCCGCGCGCGACCGACAAAGCCGGTGACCTGGGCCGGCAGATTGTGCGGGCGGCCAGGCACCGACCGCAACGGCGGGAACTGCGCCGGCAAATCCGGCGCGACGAGCTGGAACAGGTGCTCCACACGCTCCAGATCCTTGAGCCGATGCTCACCTAGATCATGCAGTGTGGCGCCCGGCGGCATCGACGCTTCACTTAACACCCGAGCAGCGTCGGACAACACCACCTGCCCCCCGTGGCCGGCCGCGGTAATCCGGGCCGTGCGGTGGGCGTCCAAGCCCACGTAGTCTCCGCTCAGCAACCGCCCTTCGCCGCTGTGGATCCCCATCCGCACCCGCACCACCACATCGGCCGGCCACCGGTGCTCAAACAGCCGGCGTTGGGCGCCCAGTGCGGCTCGCACCGCAGACGGTGCGTCGGTGAACGCGTAGAACAGCGCATCTCCCTGCGACCCCACCTCCACACCGGCCGAGCCAAACGCCTCGCGCAACAGTCGGTAGTGCTCCGCGAGCAACTGCGGATACCGATCACCCAGCGCCTGAATCAGCCGCGTCGAACCCTCGATATCGGTCATGACAAACGTGACCGTCCCCGTCGGCAAGGCGGTAGTCGAGGCTGTCGCATCGACTGGACCAGACATCGGCATAGACGACCGTAACCACCCGCAGCCGGCCAGCGGAAGACCCACGTCAGTCGCCTGGTCCGAGGCTATCGGGCTCCAGGCCGGCTCCCGGGCCGCCCGAGTTGACCTACTTCTCCTGCACTAGGCCCACCGTCAGCGGACGAACTGCCAGAATCTCGGGCTCGACGACCAATCCGGACGCCCTTGGACAGATGGTCGACGACTACGGATTAGAAGTTTCAGCCAGTGCCAGCGGCATATAGCCGGTCCCCCGGACGCATCCTCGGCGATTCAGAATGTGTCACCTAGCCAAGAGGTTGGTCTTCTGATCGGCCCTATCTGGTGTGCGGCCATGGAAGGTGATGAGTCGCGCCATCGACATGCATCATGATCAACTCGGGGGGGCGTACGGGACTCACGACGCCGCAAACCCGTGCCAGACGTCGACTGACACCGAGTACCGCTGTTTAAGCGTTGTGCCTTGTCAGGTCCGGAATTGACGGCTACTCGCTGTCGTCTCTTGGCATGCTCTGGAGGCCTAAGTCGGCCTGATAAGGCAGAGGTCGACTAGGCCGCACCCCGCGACAAGGGTTCGGTCATCAAGTCGGAGACCTAGTTGCTGTCGGCGAGCTGGTTTTCGTTGGTGGCTGCCCATGAGCCCAGTAGGGCCAGGGCGTGGGCGGTGGGGGATCCGGGCTCGGCGGCGTAGATGGTCATGCTGAGGCCGGCGTCGGCTCGCAGATCTGAGCTCAGGTAGCTGAGGGCGAGGTCGCCGACGACGTGGTGGTGGTGGTAGTGCTTGACGCCGGCGCCGTGGGTCCGGACGTCGTGGGAGCCCCAGCGGCGACGGAAATCCTCGCTGCGGGTCGACAGTTCGCCGACCAAGTCATGCAGATCCCGGTCGTGTGGGTTCTGGCCGGCCGCGGTGCGCAGGTTAGCCACCGACATGTCGGCGGCTAAATCCCAGTCGGGGAAGAATCGGCGGGCGGCGGCGTCAAGGAAGGTGAAGCGGGCGAAGTTGGGTGGCCGGGTCGGGTCGGCGTACAGGTCGGCGTAGAGGGCGCGGCCGAGCTGGTTGGCGGCGAGTAGGTCCGAGCGCTCGTTGCCGATGATGGCCGGCCCAGTGGTGATGGCGTCCAGCACCCACTGCATGCTGGGCTTGGCCGTCCACTGCTTGGAGGTGCTGCGGCGTGGCCGCATGGCAGCGGTGGTGCCGTCGGCGGCCTGGGCGAGGTGAAACAGGTGCCGGCGTTCGGCGTCGTCCAGCTTCAAGGCACGGGCGAGGGCATCGAGGACACCGGCGGAAGCACCCCCGAGGGAGCCCCGCTCGAGCTTGGCGTAGTACTCCACACTCACTCCGGCCAGGGCAGCGACCTCGCTGCGGCGCAGGCCAGGGACTCGGCGCTTCCCGAACTGGACCATGCCGGCCTGCTCGGGGGTGATTTTGGCCCGCCGCGAGGTCAAGAATTCCCGGATCTCGGCTCGATTGTCCATGCCGCCGACCCTAGATCGGCCGGCGCGGGCGAGCGATGCCCTATGAGTACACCCATCGACAGTGACTTTCCCAGCATCAGCGGGCGCGATTGCCTTATACCCGTGAACCACGTCGACTTCCGCCCTCGCACCCGCCTCTCTCGTGCGGCGGCACTGATCCCCACTACGGCTGCGGTCATCCTGGCTGCCACACTCGCTGTCGGCACCTTCGACCGCACGGGCCCCGCAACCTCCCCTGCACCGTCCGTCACTCAGCCGGCCGCCGATTCCTCAGGTGCGACGCAGGTCGTGCTGCGGCTGTCCGACGCGACGGCGACCGCCACTCTCAAGGACACGGGGGCGGCGCAGGAGTTCGCCGCGTTGTTGCCACTCCAACTAACCCTGCGCGACCCGATGGGCCAGGCGAAGTCCGGGCGGCTACCAAGTCCCTTGGCCGTTGCCGACGCGGACCGGGTCATCGATCCCGAGATGGCCGGGGTCTACTACTGGCCGCCGAGCGGCGACATCGGCATCTTCTACGTCGACCTTGGCCAGACCGTTCCCCCGCCTGGCATGGTCCAACTCGGCACCGTGACCAGCGGGCTGCCCACAATCGCGTCAGCAGGGAACCGGTTCACCGTCTCAATCGAACAGGGCTGAAGTCTCGTACCGCCCGGGCCGCGGCCGGACCATAAGCGAAGGTCGACAGCAGTCAACCGCGGTCAGTCCTGACGCCGTCGCGGCACTCAGGCGTACTTGCGCGGACGGCCCAGGGATCACTTCCGAGACTGGTGATGCTTGCCCCCGCGGCCCCGTTCAACCGACATCATCCGCAACACCCAGTGCCGACCAGTGCTCTCGCAGGGGTTAACCCCCTCAGCCAACGGACAGCCAGCGACAACCGTCAATGACGGGACTATCTCGTAATGCGTAGGTTGCATCAGGCGGCGCATCGCAACGCGCCTGGCGCCACCGGCGGCCCCGGCCACCGTGGACGGTGCCATACCGAATCCCTAGCCTGTCTGCCATGACTCTTAGCCGCCCCGCGGCACTACGGCAGAGGCGCAATCGTCAGTCCTTAGATCAGACTCGCCGTTCCGAGCTGTTGGGGCAGCTGTCAGCGCCGCTGCGGCAATTCCTGGCAACCGAGTCCGGCAGCGCGCTGCTCATGGTGAGCGCCACGGTCGTCGCCCTGGTGTGGGCCAACTCGGCGTGGTCGGATGCGTACCAGGCGTTATGGGCGACCGAGGGCTCGGTCGTGCTGGGCGGCGCCCGCCTTGAGATGGACCTCCGCCACTGGATCAACAACGGCCTCATGGCGGTCTTCTTCTTCGTCATCGGCCTGGAGGTGCGCCGCGACCTCTCCGTGGGAGAGCTCACTGACCGTCGCCGGGTGGTACTGCCGGTGCTCGCGGGCATCGGCGGGATCGTGCTTCCCGCTCTGCTATATCTCTTGATCGCCCCGGATGGGGAAGCTACTCGGGGCTGGGGTGTCGTGATCGGCACGGACACTGCCTTTCTGCTCGGCGCCCTGGCACTCGTCGGGCCAGCCACAGCCACCCAACTACGGGTCTTCCTTCTAACCTTGACAGTCGTTGACGACATCGCCGCCGTCACCATCATGGGCGTTGTGTATTCAGAGTCAATCGACATCTCGGCACTGATCGTCGCCGCGGCCGGTATCGCAGTGCTGGCGGCCCTCGGGCTCGGTGGGGTGTGGCGCACCTGGCCGTACGCGCTGGTCGCGGTTGTCGTGTGGGTGGCGACGCTCGGTTCCGGACTGCACGCCTCGATCGCGGGGATGGTCGCGGGCCTGCTCATCCCCGCCTTCGCACCCAGGCGTGAGGCGGTAGAGGGGGCTGCTACCAGATTCCGCGCCTTCCGGCAGTCACCTATGGCAGAGGTGGGCTGGTCGGCCCGGGACGCCCTCGTGCGGGCGATACCTGTAAATGAGCGCCTGCAGCTCGTCCTCCATCCCTAGACCAGCTACGTCATCGTGCCGATCTTCGCCCTCGCGAACGCCGGTGTCGACCTCAGGGGCGGCGTGCTGGCCGAGGCTTTGTCCTCCCCGGTGACCTGGGGTGTGGTCGTCGGCCTGGTGGCGGGGAAGTTCGTCGGCATCGGGGCCGGCGGTCTCGGAGGTGCTGCGCTGCGCCCGGGACGGCTACCGCAGGGCGTCGGCCCTGGCCAAGTTCTAGGCGGCGGCGCCTTGTCCGGCATCGGCTTCACTGTTTCCGTCCTCATCATCGGGCTCGCCTTCGACAGCCCGGAACTCCACGACCAGGCCACCGTCGGCGTACTCCTCGCCCTCGGGTTGGCCACCGCGCTCGGTTGGTTGGTGTTCCATCTGGCCGCCGTCTTGCACGGCGAGACCTCCGCTGACCTGCCCACGGCCCTGGCCCGGCCGGTGGATGCAGCGCGCGACCACATCCTCGGCCCAGCGTCGGCTCCCCTGACCTTGGTGGAGTACGCAGACTTCGAGTGCCCGTTTTGCGCCCGCGCCACGGGAGTGGCCAAGGAGGTTCGGGAACACTTCGGCGACCGTCTGCGGTACGTCATCCGGCACCTGCCGCTCCCCGACGTGCATCCCCACGCCGAGCTCGCGGCCGCCGCCGCGGAGGCGGCTAGCGTCCAGGACCGGTTCTGGGACATGCATGACTTGCTCTTCACACACCAGGACCAGCTTGAGCTCGAGGATCTCGCCGGCTACGCCGGGCGCCTCGGCCTCGACGTCGAGAGGTTCCTCCGCGACATCGACGAACAGCGCCACGCATCACGCATCAGGGAAGATGTGGCCGACGCCGAGGCCAGCGGTGCCCGAGGCACCCCAACCTTCTTCGTGGGCAACCGCCGCCACCAAGGTCCCTACGACGCTAGGACCCTCATCGCCGAGCTCGAGGCCGCCCAGGACGGGCCACCCACGGGACCCGACTCCTCCAAGAAGGCCGCCAAACCGGCCTCAAACGGCCACGTCTGAGACCGAAACCGCCACATAACTAGTGAGCACACCGGCTTCCCAAAGCTGTTCGTTCGCCCGGACGCCGCGCCGCTTGAGGACTGGGCAGCCTTCTTCGGCGTACCGAGTGCTGAATGACCAACTGACTACGGGGTCGACGTCCGGTACGTTCAGGCGCACATCGACGGACTGAGTTCACGCTTAGTTCTCGACCTCGACGACTCACTGACCGTGCTTCGGGACAAAGCGGGCGAGGTACGTCATCCAACGCGTTACCGGGCCGGCCCAGAAGTATCAGGCGGCTCACCGTTCTGACTCAGTCCGACGCGCCCGTGGAAGGGTAGGTGCTGAGCACGTATTGCTTCATGGTCGGGCTCGTCTCTTCTCAGCCGGCGCGGCCGCGCGACTCATGACGGTTGCCCACTGCCGATCGGAAGGGGCTCTCATGGTTCTGATCCCTGTTCAATTCATAGGTGGTCATCAGGACGCCCTTGGTCGTGATAACGGAGTCGGTGAGCCGCAAGGACGCGCGGCCGCCATCAGGAAACAGGCGGCGGCCTGTGCCGAGCACGAGGGGGTGGATCATCAGCAGTTACTCATCGATCAGGTCGGCGGCCATCAGCGCAGCGATCAATTCCCGCTGCCCATGATCACGAAGTTGCCGCTCGATGCCTGTTTGAGTTCGGCTACCTTGGCCGGTACGTCGCCGTCCAAAAGCGTCGAGTTCGGCCATTCGAGCCTGGTCGCGCGGCTGTGCGAAGCGACGTACTTATGAGTGTTGTTGAGCGCGTCCTTGAACGGCCCGCCCTGCGCGTTCCAGGAGGCCAGCAACTGCTCGTAGGTGCGCCGGCCGAACAGAAACGCGCGGTCGCCGCCCATCCGCTCGCCGGCCTTGGCGATAATGACGCCGTCGCCGCGTGCCAACGCCCAGCCGCCGTGCGCGAACCCACCTCGAGTGTCTTCGTCGCGACGGCCCGGTCCCTGCATCACGCCGTCCAGCGTGACGTGGTTGATCACAACTACCTTGCCCATCTGCCCATCCTTATGCTCTCGGCAGCGCCACCATATGCGACTGCCTGGGGTGCTGCCAGACCGGCACGACCACCGACCTCTCACGCCCTATAGGGGCGAGCCAGCCTCACATGACGGTCCACATCTGGGACTCCACAACCGGATCACCCACGCGGCAACTCCCAGCGGCCAAAGCTGGCAAGGCCGCAATAGGTCCCTGAGTGCGACGGATCGGTTGCTGCTGCAGGGTGGGTGCTGTGGATCAGCAGCAGTTCATTAACTTCGTCCGTGAACGCGGCCTCGCGGTTCTAGCTACCCGTGGGGAAAACGGCGCACCGCAAGCGGCGTTGGTTGGCATCACCGCTACTGGGCGAGGCGAGTTGGTCTTCGACACCAGTCGAAGTTCTCGGAAGTACCGCAATCTGTCCGCCTTTGCTCAGGTAGCGCTGGTTATCGGCTGGGAGAACGAGATGACCGTGCAGTGCGAGGGAACCGCCGACATTCCGACGGGCGCGGACCGGGATCGCTGTCTGCAGGCTTACTTCGCGCAGTACCCGGACGGTGTGGAACGCGCCCATGATCACGACATCGTGCACGTCCGCGTCCGCCCGAGTTGGCTGCGGTACAGCGACTACCGGCTCGGGTCCTTCACTGTCGAGGAGACCACTGTGGAACCTTGACTCCGAGCGCGGCCCCGGCCACAGCACCAGAAGATGTTGATGCCGTTTGAGGTTCGTCTACGGAACGCAGGCCGGGGTGAGTCGGCCTCGCACTCGCTGCGCTGATCTTCGGACTGTTGATGGGCATGATGTCAGGCTCGGCCCGTCGTCTGAGGGTTCGCAAGGCGTGCGAAGGGTCGCTCGGGTTCCGGCGGCGCAGGCCGCATCCGCTCGAGGCTGCGGTAGATGGTGGAGCGTCCGACGCCGAAGAGTTCAGCGAGTTCGGCCTGGGTGTAGGTGCCGAGGTCGTGCAGCTCGAGCAGATGCTTGGCCTGATACGGCTTCAACTTCGGCTGCTTCCCGCGCAGCCGGCCGTTGGCTTTGGCGACCTTCATCCCCTCCCGGGTCCGCATCCGGATCAGGTCGGTTTCGAACTCGGCGACCATGGCGAGCACGTTGAACAGCAGCCGGCCCACCGGATCGGTGGGGTCGTGGATCGAGCCGCCGAGGCTGAGCTTCACGTTGCGCTTCGTCAACTCGTCCAAGATGTCGCGGGCATCGGGCAGCGACCGGGCGAGCCGGTCTAGCTTCGTCACCACGAGCGTGTCGCCTGCTCGGCAGGCGGCCAGCGCGAG
>Ga0307409_100000967_pt1 | contig 13407 bp, 12 predicted proteins | sample 322Ometagenome_2_FD_203888 | JGI IMG/M metagenome (GOLD analysis project Ga0307409, IMG submission 203888) | Maize rhizosphere microbial communities from greenhouse at UC Davis, California, United States - 322HYB-O-2 | ecosystem: Host-associated > Plants > Roots > Rhizosphere > Soil | place...
GCCCTGAATCGGGTAACCCGCTATCACCTCGTGATCGACGCCATCACCAACGCAGCCCGCATTCCTGCAGGGGCCGGTCAGCTGCTGGCCTGGTGTGAGGAGAAGCTAGCGGAGCACAACCGGTACGTAGTCGAGCACTTGGAGGATCTGCCTGAGATTCGCAACTGGCATTTACAAACACGTTGATCGCCGGTCATGATCAACGCCGCAGATAGCTAACCAAGCTGTAGCGACCTCTTGCGATGATCTTGACGTGCATCCACTCCTCTTGATGAGAATCGCCGAGTCGCTGTAGCCGAGCTTCAAACCGACGGGATCTAGCCGTGATCATCTCGGAGAGAGAAGAGTGATCTAGCTGCCGGCCGCCTCATCGCCTTGCGAAGATGATCCAAGAGTCTTTGATCATTACTCTGTTGAGGCGACAGACGGGCCAGATCTCTCCAACTCGTTTTTGAGCCCGGTCCAGATCCTTTGCTCTTGCCGCCGCCCAAGGCGGGCGACGACTGGACCAAGCAGCCGCAGGGGCCACACTCTCGGGCGAACTTCCCAGGACCAGCTCATTCGCGTTGCACCAGCAACGGGCTCGAGTGTCAATCCACCATTGATGTCGACAGCCGACATCGTGGTCCGTGACCCGAACCTAGTGGCCCTCTGGTACTCGGTGACCTCGATGAGCATCTCGACTGGTCGCCGTCCGGACATGGCCGTCGCGCGAAATCGCGTACCGACCCCGATCGGCCCCTCCGTGATCTTTTCCGACCGCAACATTCGTGGGTTGTAGATCGGTTCATTGCGTTGGTCGGCGACGAAGTCGAAAACCTGCTCGACCGGTCGGTTGATCAGGATTTCACCACTGACATTCACCATCAGCTCCCCACTCTCCGCGGCTACCCCTCTGCGGTCCGACATCCCGCAGTTACTCCACTCCTCTAGTCGGGAGGCCACCAGAGGCCTACGGCCCAAGATCGAACGCTGCGTCAGGCCGAGTGCCCTGCGGAAACAGGGCCCTTCGCACTTATGCCTTCGTCCCTGGCCGCAACCGTAGAGCGGTGGCAAGGACAGCTGGGCCTGCAGGGGTCGTCGCCCCCAGTAGACCTCATCTTGATCTTGAGAGATTGGCCGCTGGCACGGCGGGTTGCCGACCTCCGGGCGGCATTCGATGTTATTGCCGGGCCAACCTGGTGGCGAGACCCGTGGACGGTGCCCGCGCCGCTCCGGGGTCCCAAACCGGCATGCCCGTGCGAGCGGCCATCGTGCTCAATCCGGCTGGCCAAGGGACCGTAAGCCAAGTGCAGGACGGCGTTCGCAAGGCTGCTAACGCCCTTGAGCAGGCCGGCTACGTCGTCGACGAGGTCGAGCCGCCGGGAATCGCTGCGGCAGCGAACGCCCTGGTGATCATGCTTACCATTCCTGGCATCCGCGCGGTTTGGCAGCAGGTGATGCCGCCATCACTGCCAGAGCCGACCCGGCGCTTCATGTCGCCCGTTCTTCGCCGCGGCCGGAGGACCCAGACGTAGTAGCTGCCGAACAGGCCTTCATCACACGTCAGGCACTACTGAGATCCTGGAGCGAGTTCTAGGAGCACCGTCCACTAGATGATCAGGTCGGCATCATTACGCCGATCGATCCCAGGTAGCCGCTGCTGCACCAACCCTACGAGGCGAGAAAGGAGCGCAGCCAATGAGCACGTCTGCCACCCAGCCCGACGAAGGCGAACACACCACGTACGCGGATAGCCGACTCGATGACCGCAACCTGAAGGCGACCTTGGCTCAAGTCCTCGACCGCTGGCCGTGTGCTGGCCTGGCCGTCGCGGTGATCACCGATGAAAGCCTCGCGTGGTTCCACGGGCACGGCCTGGCCGATGTCGTGGCGAAGACGCCGATCACCAAGGACACCGTCTTTCGCATCGCGTCGCTCACCAAGACCTTTACCGCAGTCGCTGTCATGCAGCTGTGGGAGCAAGGGTTGGTGGACCTCGACGCGCCGGCGAACGACTACCTTCGCACCTTCCGGCTGGTCTCAGCGAAGCCGAACCTGTCGCCCGCGACCGTGCGGCACCTCCTTACGCATACCGCCGGAGTTGGCTACTGGAGGCGGCTCTTAGACCTGCTTCAGCCCGGCGTCGGTTCGGGCGACCGCGCGAGACGATCGGGGGCGCAATCCCTTGCCGACTACTACCGCCGGGGCCTGCCCGTTGAAGTCGAGCCGGGGACGAAGTGGGCCTACAGCAATCACGGGTTCGCCGCGCTCGGGCAGATCGTCGAAGCGGTGAGCGGCCAGCCGTTGGATCGCTACCTGCAAGACCGCATCTTTGACCCCTTGGGCATGGAGCACACCGACCTCCTACGATCGGAACGGGTCCGACCGCACCTGGCCACCGGCTATGTGTTGCGCGCCGGCGGCCTCAAGGAGGTCACCGACCGCGAGGTCCCGACCGTGGGCGGGGGTGGGATGTACTCGACGACTGCAGATATCGCTCGCTACGTCGCCGCCCTGCTGAGGATCGCAGACAACGAGCCGGGCTTAGTGCTGAAGCCTGAGACCCTGCGAGCTATGTTCCGGCCGCACTTCCAGCCGGATCCACGCGTGCCGGGCATGGGTTTGGCGTTCGAACTCGGCGAGGAGGGGGGTCAGCCGACGGCTGGCAAGACCGGCGTCTTGTCTGGCTTCCATTCAGCGATGGCGCTGGCTCCCGAGGAAGGGATCGGGGTGATTGTCTTCAGCAATACCGGCGGCTTGGACGGTCGCGGCGCGCCCGTGCCGCTCGCAACTATGCTCCTTCGTCTCCTGCTGGGCCTTTCCGTTGACCCAATCCGTATCGATATTGCGCCGCGTCCAGAGAACTGGAGCGAAATCTGCGGGTGGTACAGCCCGGCCCCCGGTCCGGTTACCAACCTGTTCTTACGGGCGCTGATGGGGGCCGGAGCAGAGGTCGTGGTTCAGGGTGGCCACCTGATGCTGAAGCCGCTCACCCCGATCCCGGCTTTGCGACGCGGTTTCCGGCTGTACCCTGACGATCCCAACGACCCCTGGGTGTTCCGGATCTACTTCCCTGAGTCCGGGATGAACTTCCGTGTGGTGTTCGACAGCGGACCGCAAGACGGGCCGGCCACGCGCCTCCTCATGGACGTCATGTCCTTTGAGAGGCGGCCTGATTTCCGCAACCCACGACCTTGGCTGACCGGTGGGCTAACCGTCGGCGCCGCGGCGCTGGCAATTCGCAGCATCGTGCGCCATCGCGATTCCGCGGGCACGTGATCGGGGTCAAGCTGGAGTGCGCCAGCCGCGGACCTGCGTATTGGACTCAACCAGTGCGCGTAAGTCGTCGCGCGCGCTCGCGGCGAAGATATCGATGTCGGGATAGGCATCCGCGTCGCCGACCGCCATGATATTGAACTGCCCCGCGTAGGACAGCGCGCCAACTCCGAGGGACTCGTTACCGACGAGATTCAGCAGCGGAAACACTTCAATCAGCCGCGCGCCGGCGAAGTAGAGCGGGGTCTGCGGACCTGGCAAGTCAGCGCTGACGACGTTCACCCGCTGCCGGATGACGAGCTTGAGCATCGCTCTGCGGATGAGCCTGCTGTGGAACATGCTGCCAAGCGATGGACGGCCGATCGCCTTGCGCTTGGCGGTCTCCACGGCGATCCGGCTTAGTCTCTGACAAGGATCCGCGATCCCGAGAGGAACCGGGACGACCATCTGGCTGATCAGATTCCCCGCCTCCTGACCGGACCGGCCTTGGCGCAGCGACACGGGCACGAAGATCGGCAGGACGACGCCGTCGATCGGTTCGCCACGGCCGCGCAGTAGCCCACGTAGACCCCCGGCAATGACCGACAGCAACACATCATTCACCGTAGCGTCATGCGTGTGCGCGACAGCCTTGACCAGGTCCAGGCTGCCTCGCGCCAGCGCAAGGCTGCGGTCCTGACCGATCACCCGATTCAGGCTCGTTTGGGGTCCAGGTTTCTCGGCAAAGAGCTCGCGCAGCGCTGGCATCGCGGCTCCTGCGCGGCGGAGACTGGCGGCCGGCCGCGTGATCCCGCCCAAGGCGCTCTTCAGCTTCTCGATTCGACCCTGGAGGTTATCTAGCAGCAAAGCACGTTCCGATGGCCACGGCGCGGGAGCCCACGGCTCCTGTGACGTCCCCGCCGAGCCCGGTGTCATGTCCAGCAACGTACCGAGCTCAGCCACTCCTGCGATTCCGTCAGCGACGACGTGGTGGAGTCGTACGAACATGCCGATACGCTCATCGGGCAGGCCCGTGAGGAACCAGATCTCCCACAGCGGCCTTGACTTGTCCAGACGGTGCTTTCGCAGCTGTGCGACCGCACGCAGCAGCCCTGCCTCGTCGGCCGGGGCCTGAAGTTGCTCGACCCCGACGTGGTCGCTCAGGTTGAACGCTGGTGCATCCACCCACAGCGGCCCGCCGAGGCCTCGCCTGGGTACGTGGAGGACCTGACGGAACCGGGGCAGGAGGTGCAGGCGGCCTTGGATCGCCTGCATCGCGGTCTCAATCCGGAAGCGGCCGTCGTGGTCGAGCAAGTTGCTGCCGTCCAGGACACCCAGAGCACCGATGTCCTGCGGCCATACCTGATCAGGCCACAGGATGAGCTGGTCCTCTGCGCTCAGCCGCTCCACCGACTGCACGTGAAGATCATCGCCAGAACGTTCAGCATCGGGCTAGGGCCTTTTGACCCCAGCGTTCGAGCGGGTAGCGCCCCGCAAAGGAACTCATCGTGTGCGCCGCGGCGAGGGTAATGCGAGAAGCGATTGAGCGGCCGTTCCGTTGGTTGATCAGCGTGGAACGGGCTTGAAAGACATGGGTCCAAGGCCTCTACGCCTCACCTCGATTCCGAACGATGCTGAAAGGTAAGAGGCGGTACTCGTATCGAACAGTTGCCTGGAGGCGAAGAATGTCCACCCTCGATCGACCCGCGGAGCCGATGCATCGCGAGGCCGCTCTCCAGAGCACGCCGATGATGCCGCGGAAAGTGCTGCTGGCCTGCGGGATCCTTGCTGCGCTGCTCTATGCCGTCGCCCATGACGTACTGGCCGCGATCCTTTATCCGAACTACAGCTCGTTTTCGCAGACCATCAGCGAGCTGGGCTCGATTGGCGCTCCTACCAGGCCGGCGGTCACTGCAGTAGTCCTTATACACGAAGCGCTGCTCCTCGCGTTCGGCATAGGTATCTGGCAATCAGGCCGCGGCAACCGCGCGCTCCGCGTGACAGGTGCCTTGCTGATCGTCTACGGAGCCATAGGCCCGCTATGGCTGCCATTCCCGATTACCGCACGCGGGGAGATCGCAACGGCCGGAGGCCTCAACGACGTCATGCACGTCGTCCTGGGCGCCGTGACGATCCTGCTCGAGCTTTCGATCATCGGATTCGGAGCGGTGGCATTAGGCAGATGGTTCCGGCTTTACTCGATCCTGACCTTCGCCACGGTCGTGGTGTTCTGGACTTGGTCATTTCTGTACGGGCCAGAGCTCGCCGCCGGCGAACCCACGCCTTGGCTCGGCGTTGTCGAACGCATCGCCCTTGGAGCTTGGCTGCTATGGCTAGCGGTGCTGGCCATCGCTCTGCTTGGCCACCCGACGCCACCCCGAACCAGCTCCGAGAGTGCCGCATCAAGGACGCGGCGGGTGGACAACTCTCCACCCGCTGAGGTCTAAGACCTTCGTCCCCAGGAGGCTCATACACCATGTTGTCGTGACCCGGGGGCCCAGGGGACTGGCCAGGGACCTTCGCCTCTCCCGAGTTCGCGTACGCCCAGAGAGGATGAGTGGAGACAACGCCAGGTTTGGGGTCAGGATGCACGACTTTGGGTCGCGGAAGCTGACCGCACCGGGGGTGGCTTGGGACGCCTGGCGCTCGACCAGGAGTGGACCCGCGGCCGTCGCCGCCAGGCAGGCGGCCCGATTGGAGGCGCTGCTACGGCAAGCGCGCCAGGCTTCTCGGTTCTATGCCGAGCATTACCGGGCGGTGCCACCTGGACCGCTCGGTCCCGAAGTGTTTTACCGGTTGCCCCCGGTTACCAAGCCAGAGCTGATGGCGCGCTTCGACGACTGGGTGACAGACCCGAGCGTAACTCGAGCCGGTGTTCAGCAGTTCGTTGCGGATCTGGACAACCTCGGCCGGGACTTCCTGGGTCGGTACGTGGTCTTCACTACCTCCGGATCGACCGGCGTGCCGGCCCTACTTGTGCAAGATCGCCGCGCCGTGGCCGTTATGACCGGCCTGAGCTACGTGCGCGCTATCGGCGCCCTCACTCCTCGACTTGTTGCCCAGATGCTGAGTCGACAGCCTCGGCAGGCCGCTGTCTTCGCCACCGGCGGCCACTTTCTGAGCACAACGATGTTTCAGCGGCGCCTGCGAACGGCACCCTTCCGCCGGCGGATCACCCGGTTCTACTCCGTGCTCGATCCACTGCCGGAGCTGGTCGACCAGCTCAATGCGTTTCAGCCCGCCTTTCTGGGGACGTACGCCAGTGTGCTGACGGCATTGACCGCCGAGCAGGAGGAGGGTCGGCTGCGCATTTCGCCACTGGTAATCACCAGCGGTGGTGAGCTGCTGCTACCGGCAGTGCAACGCAGGGCCGAGCGCGCATTCGGCTGCCTTGTCAACCAGTCATATGCCGCCTCCGAGGCGATGCCCCTGGCACTGCCGTGCCGGTATGGCCGACTGCACCTCAACAGCGATTGGTTCGTGCTTGAGCCGATTGACGCCAAAGGGCGACCGGTATCACCTGACACACGATCGGATTCGGTTTTGGTGACCAACCTCGCGAACTATGTGCAGCCGGTGATCCGCTACCAGCTTGGCGACAGCGTGGTGATCTCCGAGCGTGGATGTGTGTGCGGGTCACCACTGGCGACCATCTCGGTGGAGGGACGTACCGATGAGATCCTGCGGCTTCCACGAGTCGAGGTCGGGGAGGTGGTGCTGCTGCCGATGGCCGTCGCCACCCTGGTGGAAGAGACCCGAGGCGTGCGCCGCTACCAGGTCGTCCAGACCGCGCCGGGCGTCCTCACCGTACGTCTTGATCATGATCCGGCGGCCGACCGAGTCGAGGTTTGGCAGCGGATCCGCGTCAGGCTGGCCGACCTGCTACAGGCCCACGGCGCCGTCGACGTCAGACTGGAGCTGGCAGCGGAACTCCCGCAGACAAACCCGCGCAGCGGAAAACTCCGGCATGTGCTGCGCTCTTTTCCCGTATCGGATTAAGTTCTCGGCGATCGAGCTGAGGCATTGCCGCCACGAGAAGCCGCACTCATGCAGCCAGAAGGAGGAGCCCATGCTTGACGTCAATCAGCGGGAGATCCGGGTCAGGGTTGACGAGATCCTCAACCGTCGACCGGCCGTCGGCTTCGCTCTTGGAGTGGTACGCAACGGATCGCTCCTGTTTTTCCACGGCCATGGTGTACAAGACATTGCGTCGCACACACCGGTCACCAAGGACACGGTCTTTCGGATCGCATCCATCACCAAGACCTTCACCGGGATTGCTGTCATGCAGCTGTGGGAGCAGGGGTTGGTGGACCTCGATGCACCCGCGAATGACTACCTCCGCGCCTACCAGCTGGTACCCGGGAAGGCCAGCTGGCGGCCGGCGACTATCCGACATTTGCTGACCCACACCGCGGGTATTGCTGAGCAGGTGCCCCGCTCCGGGATGTTGCGCCGAGACTATGGGGAGAGCGTGGAGGTGGGGCGGCCAGTGCCGTCCCTGGCTGAGTACTACCGAGGGGCACTGCGCTTGCACGCAGAGCCCGGCAGCCGATTCCGATACGGCGACCACAGCCCGGCGACGCTGGGGCAGATCATCGAAGATGTGACCGGAGAACCCCTTCAAAGCTATCTCCGCGAGCACGTCTTCCAGCCTCTTGGCATGGCCGACACCACCCTCGTCCGGTCCGAAGTCGACCACTCCAGGCTCGCCACCGGCTATAAGCTTCGCTCCCGCGGCGCCGAAGCCGTTCGGGACCGTAAGGTCGTAACCGTGGGAGCAGGCGCGGCCTACTCCACACCAAGCGACATGGCCCACTATCTCGCGGCCCTGATGCGCGGAGGCGGCAACGAGTCCGGCTCCGTGCTCAAACCCGCCACCTTGGCCAACATGTTTGAAGCGCAGTACCAACCACATCCGCGGATACCAGGCATGGGCCTTGCGTTTTGGCGACGCAATCCCGCCGGCCATCGGCTGGTCGAGCACATCGGAGTTTTGCCTGGCTTCGACTCACAGATCTTGGTGGCTCCCGACGACGAGCTTGGCGTGATGGCATTCACTAACGGAACGCATAGTGGAACCGCATGGCTGGGAACGGAATTGTCCAGGCTCGTCAACCACCTGCTCGGGGTCCCGGATGAAGTGATCCGCTCTGATGTCCCGCAACGCCCTGAGGTTTGGGGTGACTTGTGCGGGCGTTATTACCTTCCCGGTCCGCTCACCGATGTTCGTCTGAGAGCGATGTTGGGCGCTGGGGTCGAGGTGTTTGTACGCCGTGGCCAGTTGTTCATCCGGATGCTCAGCCCGATACCGGCTCTTTACAAGGGGTTTCCGCTGCATCCAGACGACGAGGCGGACCCGTACGTGTTCCGGATCGACTTCTCCGATTTCGGATTGGGCACCGTCGCTATCGTGTTCAGCCGCGAACCTGAAGTGGGAACGATGGCGATTCACATCGGACTAATGCCATTATCGGCCTACCGGCGACGCTGAGTTCAATCCAAGGACAAAGGTGACTTCGGTGGTCCTTCCACGTCTGGCGATCGCGCGTAACATCGCTACGCCGTACGTGGCGTCGACCAGTCCCAGCGGCAGGGAGAGCAGTCTGGTTGCTGGCGGCGAATAGTTGGCCCGAGTTCGTACCAGGAGCCGCGTCCTCTGCTGTGGCAGTTCGTGTAGGACGAGTGCCCAGGTGAAGTCCAAGTACGTTCCTGAATCCCGTAGCTGCTTCTCGATCTTGAATGGCGACTCCGGGTCGTTGATGTCGATGGGACTGCCGCGTCGCGGGTGTCGGATTGAGCGGTACACCAGGGCGCGCGGTGGATCCACGTGTTGGACGCGAAAGTATGACGCATAGTTCGGCCCGTCGCAGATGATGTCCCCGACAGCCACGTGCTGATATTCCGGTAGCAGTCGGGAAGCGCTCGGGGGAAACGGAGTCTTGTGGCCGAACACCCAACGGTTGGCGAATAGGTCGACCAGCTGGGGGGTGTACCAACCACCGCGGCCGTAGCCCATCTGGGCCAGCCATGGCCACACTAGTTCCTGGGTCGCATCGACGGTGGTGCCGCGGGTCCATTCCACCATCGGGTGCGGGATGAGGCCATCCCCTGGTAGGGATGCGTATGCCTCGGCATCGGAGACCCCGGTCCGTGTACTGACCCGACGCGCCACGGCACCGAGCAGCCATCCACCAAGCATCGAACCGATCGCCGCCGCGATTACGCGCTTCAGGTGTCCAGCTGAATGGGTTGCCACGCAACCATTTTCGGCGCATTTTCTCGAACGTGCTTCGGGCAATCCTCGGGAAGGTCATCGACTCGCGTGAGCAAGATCGGAACGTTCCCTTGCGGGCCTGTAGCTCTCGGGCGACGATGCGGGATCCTCGTCTGACAGGGAGTTCTCTGGGTCCCGGGTCACCAGAGGACCGATGAAGACTTTTCTACGGCGTCTGGGTATCCCAGCTGGTCTCGCGCTTTTTGCCGCGATGGCGACGCAACTGTGGGGACGTACGCGTTTAGACGATTGGTCCAAAGCGACGTTGAGGCCCTTCTAACAGGATCGTCTGCAGGCGAGGCGAGGTTGGTCAGCGAGGCGATGCTCGATGGCCTTCCAGAACCCGTCCAGCGGTATCTGCAGTTCACGGGGATCGTGGGCAAGCCGTTTCGTTTGTTCACTGGGTTTCCCTCAGACAGAACGGAAGAATGCTGCTCGCGAGCGGGACACGGTGGATCCCGCTCAAGACTCAGCAGTGGTTCTCCCTGCGACGCCGGGTTTGTCCGGTACGGCATGCGCAAATCCAAAGTCCGCTCCGGGCAGCGATGTTGCCGGACGGGTCGAGGCCGTTGTCAAGCACGTAACCCGGTTCCGGCCGGGTGCCAACGTATTCGGTGGTGCGACTCTTCCTACGCTGAGTAGGCCTCCGCTGGCGAGGGCCATGTCGCACTGAAACCGACCACGAGACCTTCGAGCAGGCGGCGGCGCTTCCCAGCTCCGGCTGGGCGCCCTTACGAAGGTGCGCGACGTTGGCCAACCAGGGGAAGGTTGATCATCGGTGTTGCGGGTGGGTTGGGTTGTTTCCCGGCAGCGGCCTCCATCGGCTACCCGGCCCGCATGTCGGCCGTACCCGCTGTTTGACGCAGTTTCAGCAGCACAGTGAGGGGCGTCAAGCGGTGCTCTCAGAAGCGATCTTTTGCGGTCGTGCCTTGGCTGCTTGTTCGATATTCCGCTTGAGTACGGCCAACATTCGTGCCTGCATAATCCAGACAACCGGGAAAAATGAGGACACGCGTCCAAGCCATTCAGGACGGAAGGCCTCATAGCCGCCGATAACGAGACGCGTGCGCCCGCTGGGCAGCTCGTTCAACAGGAAGCCCCATAAGCCTTCGGTGTAGGCCGGTGGCCGTGGCTTTTTGGGGTCGAGGTTGCGGAGTCGCAGATCGCTCAATGCATGCAGTCCCAAGAATCGATTGGGCTCCAGCGCTGCCACCTCCCACGCGTCCCGGGGGCCGTGGCGGCGCGTCCAATACTTCACAGAGTCGCCGACGGCGAGGTCTTGCCACTCTGGGTGGACTCTGCGGGCGCTTGGACGACCGGCGTTGTCGAGGTGGTCCCAGGAGTACCAGCCGCCACGATCGCCGCCAATTTGGACAAGCCACGGCCAGACGTGATCCGGTGGTGCGTCGATTGTGACAGCCATCGTCGGCCCCCTTTTGCCGTCGGGGACCAGTCCGGCACCGGGATACGGCCCGGCAACTTCCTCATCGGTTGCGCCCCAGCGCATGAGCCGAGGGCGGACCCACCATCCATAAACGACGGCTGCCGTGGCGGCCACGGCTGCCATCCGGCCTCCGAACTTCATACGGCAAGCGTTCGTGACTCTCGCGCGGCGCGCAAGGGACCAACGTCACGACGCTCCCGACGAAGTTCCAACCTTTGGCCCTATTGGGCTGTTTGCCAGTGTTCAGCCAAGATGCATCTTTCGACGAGACACTGGAGTCATCCAGGACGGCCGGTAGAGAGCTGGCCATTCGTTGGTCGGCGGGCAAGCTCTCAGCGCGCTTCTTGACGCCCAGCAGCATCGGCAACATATCGGGAAGTCGCCGAACTCCATGAGGGAGCAGCCCGAAGATGCTCTAGGCAGGCCATGACCAGTCGTAGAGCACATGGACACGTGACCAATCGGGTTCTGCGATCACGGAGATTTCTAAGCAACCACGACCACATGCTGTCGACCCGCGAGCGGCGAACACCGCGAACACGGACTAACCCCAGTACGGCTGACGCTATTGCGGCGGTATCCCACCATTCGGCCTTCTTGAATAAGCCCACGTGGCGGACGTGAAACGGATAAGCGCGAGAAAAGCCAGCACGTTGGTGCTGGACCACAGGGCCCCTCTGGTTGATATCCCTTCACTCGCGAACATTGGAAGTGATCCACAAATAGGTCGTCCCGAACAAGAACAAAAAGCCACTCCGCCAATATTGCGAATCGTAAACATGGTGTCATTTCCCATCTTGGCAACGAGACCTTAATGAACGTCAATTTGTTGCGGTGAAAGTGGCGCGAGAGAACCGGTCCGGGAGGTGGTGCGACCTGTTCGCGCCTGAGGATCCACACCGCCCAAGCGATCACGACCAGGCTGGTGACCGTCTCTGCCACCGCACTGGTCGCCTCCGTGGCCGAGGTGAGGTTGAATGCTGTTTGCCAGGCGGCGACGAGCAGCACGCTGCGGTGGCCCTCCCGGTATACGGCCAATGCTGCCGCCCACCCGTCCGCGAGCGGAAGCCAGCGACCGTCCAGAAGAACGGCAGGTTCCAACCGCCCCACGCGATCGCCACCACCAGCGCCGTCCATCCAAAACGAATGGTCGTGCAGTAGCCGGTCGGCCGCGAAGCCACGCCAGCCAGTCTCCGCATTACGGGTACCAGCCGGCCAGCACCGCGACGACCAGAACGATGAAGAAGCCTTCGAGTCCATGCACGATCACACCCATCCAGAAGCTGCGGAATCGCCGGGCTGCCCAGGCGATGCCGAAGGAGCTGGCGATCATGCTGGGCCAAGCCCAGATCTTGTGCACGTGGTACAGGCCGAAGAGCACCGTGTTCGCGACCCAGTCCCAGCGGCCGAACACGCCGGCCATCCGCGGCAGCAGCACGCCACGGAAGAGCAGCTCCTCGCCGAGGATGTAGTTGAAGATGCTGCTCGTCAGCGCTAGACCGAGAATCCACCACTGGCCCTGGAATTGTGGGTCGGCCAGCGCTTGGGCATTCGCGTACGAGGGCTCGTCCAAGCCCGGTAGCCAGTTGGTCCACGCCGCATCCAGCCGCATGGCCAGATATGCGCCCAGACCATTTGCTGCGAAGGCCGGCAGGACCCACAAGAACAGGACCTTTCGTGGTCTGCCAGTGCGCGGACTGCGCGGCAAATTGATCCAGATCCGCTTCTTGAGTGTGGGCCAGTGCAAGCCTCCCAGCTCGTGGCGCAACACAGCCAGCGAGACCACGAACTGCCACATCATTCCGACCACCATGAGCATCCAGTGCACAAGGCCTGGGTGGAGCGATGTGTGAGGGATGATGGCCGGGCCGACGACCCAGGCCAGCACCCCCATCGGGACGGTCACAGACGCCCAGATGGCCAGAATCTTTGTCAAGGAGTACTGCTTGGTGTCAGCCGCTTCCTCGACCGGCGCCGGCAACGGCTGTGTGTTTGTCATGTCCTCAGCGTTGCGGGGAAGGCGGTTGTGCACATCGGCCATAGGTCCCGACATCGCCCCCGGTAGTCCTCCGCGCGGATGATGCCTGTGTCCTCCTGGATGATGCCGCTGCAAACCGCTCCGACTTGTCAGAACCCAATCGAGCTGTAGCCGACCAAACTCTGACAACTCGGTGGCGGACTAGAGTTCGGCCTTGGTCGGCGTCGAGAAGGCGCCCCGGGACGAGGATGCCTCCGGGGTCGCTGGCGTGCATTGCCGCCGGCAAGCTGCACCGTGGCGCCGGGATTTCTCCTTTTGTTATTTGCTGGCGGAAACTGTTAATTGGCGCGCGCGCGCGGAAACTGTTAATTGGCGGGAAGACTGTTCATATGCACGGCAGCCTCGAAACATTTGGTGGGCTAAAACTGCCAGCCTAACAGGTTCCATTGGTTGAGGAACCAGACAAAAGCG
>Ga0307409_100000968_pt1 | contig 13403 bp, 10 predicted proteins | sample 322Ometagenome_2_FD_203888 | JGI IMG/M metagenome (GOLD analysis project Ga0307409, IMG submission 203888) | Maize rhizosphere microbial communities from greenhouse at UC Davis, California, United States - 322HYB-O-2 | ecosystem: Host-associated > Plants > Roots > Rhizosphere > Soil | place...
TTCGAGGCGTAGGTTTCCAGCTCGGTTGAGACGAGCTGCCCAGCCTTCGGGCTCGGCGTCTTCTCGTTCAGCCACGTCATCTCCTCTTCCACCGTCTCGAAGCTGCCGGCATCGATCTCGGCGCTTTGGACGTTGGCCCTCGCCTTGTTCAGGTCGGAAGTGATTTTCCCCTTCTTTGCCTGGAACCAGGAAACGGCAAAGAAATTGACCAGCAGGAATGCCGCGAGGCCGAAGAGTAGCACTAGTTTTCTTTCGCGGTCGCTCATGAAAGGTCGGAACGGGAGGAAAATGCCGCAGGGCGGGAATCTTGTCGGTAAATCGAAATCACTTCGTGGCGTTGGGATCGGGACGGGTTCCCGTGAACGTGAAGTTCCAGCCCTTGTTGGAATTGGAAGGTGGCGGGTTGTCCCACTTGAACTCCGGCATGGTGCGAGAAAGGTTCACGCTGAACTGGCTGACCGGAGCCGCCTGCTGGGCTTCGCCGGTGAATTTGATCTCGTTGGCGCTGATCTCCGCGACCTTGAGGCGAATGCTCTGATTCGGCGGGATGGCCTTGGCCACACGGGACATCAGGTCCACCGGTGCCTTGGAGCCGTCGACCACGAGGTCGAGTTCGTCCCACATCGCGCGATGTTGGCTGAAAGCCAGGCGGTCGGCCTCAGGGGCGATCGCATTGGCTTCGGCCTTGAGCTTTTTGATCTCGCTCGTGTCCTTCCACAGGCCGTAGCCAAACCATCCGGCCACGCCGACATAGGCCAGCACGACCAAGGCAACCGCCAGCATCTTTTGCTGGCGGCTCTTCGCGGCGCGCCGGGCGGCACGCACGTCGGCCGGCAGCAGCTTGCTGCGCGGAGTCGGCAATACCGGATCCGGGCGCGGCGCGACCTTGACCGGCACATTGAAGCCACCGGTGAGACTACCGGGGCTACCAGTGGCGCCATCCGGCGACCAGACATGCACGGACTCGGGCCTGAGCTGCAGGCCTTGGATGGCCATCTGGCCGAGCGCGAGATGAATGTCCTTCAAGCAGCCGGCATCCGGCGCGGCACCGCCGCTCGAGGTGGCCTGCGAGTAAAGCAGCTTCCCATTCCGGTAGAAGGCGAAGACCCAGCGGCTGAATTCCATCCAGACCGTGATCGCCTCGCCACGGACCTCATAGGCACGCGCGGAGATGTCGAACTCCTTCGGACTACGCGGCGGTAAATCACCCTCACCCGGGGACTTCAAGACGACGCCAAGCAAGGTGGCGGACTCTTCCTCCTTGGTGATGAGGAAGGTATCGGAAAGCTGCCCCGCCATCGGGTCGGACCGCACTCCGAGCCGCTCGGCATGCATCCCGGCGAGATCATCAAAAAGCGACTCATCCGTGCTGGAAGCCTTGAAAGGCAGCGCGTGATAGCCACGCACCGGAAACAGCATCGCAAGATGGCCATTGGGCAAGTTGCTCAGTTCCGAGGCACGGGCAGGACCGTCGGCCGATTGCAGGACAAAGCCCCCGGTCGTAGCTTGCTTCCAGATTTCCCAGCCCCGGGGACCCGGGACCAGCAGCGACATTTCCTGTTGTTTGCTCAAGGCATCACCTCCTCGGTTCGTTCCAAAACCGCCGGCCTTCCGGTTCGGTTGCGCACGATGACTGTGATTTTCCGCTTCGCACCGGAGACAGTACCGATGCTTTCCAAGCGGGTGGTTGAATCATTCACGGTCATACGGGCGGAAATCTCGGGGCGCAGGCTGGCGTCCACGCCTAGAAGCGCAAGCGCTTGTTCGGTGGATTGAAACGGCGCGTCATCGTCGGTGTCGCGGATGCCATCGGGGCCGCGGACGGTTTCGGGAATCACATTCGCGTCCTCGGGCGTGATCTCGGCGGCGGCGGCAATGAGTTCGGCGGAGGCCTCGTTGAGATCGAGCGCACCACCACTCCAGATGGTGAACCAATTCCGCCAATCCGGCCGCAGCGCCTCGACGTAGTCCATGCCACGCACGAGCCGCATTTCATCGAGATTGTAGAAAGGCCGGTTGAAGGGCTGGTTGAGCCGGCCTTGATCGAGATACCACTTCTCCTCGGCGCCATTGAGGCCGACCTCATCGTTCTGGTCCACCCAGTCCATCAGGCCATCGACCATCATCTGGGACTCGTCCAGCGTGAGCCCCCAGTCGCTGAAGAGCGACTTGAGGAACTGCTCATCCCCGCGCAGCAGGATGGCATTGATGTTGAACTTCTCTCCCTCGGAGATGATGCGGGCCTCGAAGCCCTCGCCATTCGCTTCCGAAAGCTGCTTCAGCAAGGGATCGGTGCGCTTCACCGCGGGATTCGACGCCACCGCGATGCCCATCTCAGCAAGTTGCTCGGCGCGGAAGCCGTGGATCTGCGACGTGGCGATGTCCGCATCGAAGGCAACCACTCGGACCGCGGCGATCGAGGCGATGCCAAGGATGGCGATCAGGCAAAGCACTGCGACGAGCGCGGAGCCTCTGGACTTGGTTGGAGAACTCTTCATTGGTCACCTCCTTGTCCACCACCGCCGGGACCACCACCACCCGGACCGCCGACGTCGATTTGGATGCCGCCATTGGGACCACCACCACCACCGCCTCCGCCGCCAGCTTGTTGCTGCAGCGAGCGCATGGCCACCTCGGGATCCTGCTTCGGGGTGATCCAGAAAATCTGACGAATGGGTTCGCCTTCCTTGCCGAAGGCTATGGTCAACTCCATCTGCAAAGGCAGGCGCCCGACGAGGTCCCAGTCATACTGCCACTCCATTGTGCGACCATCGAGGACCCGCCATTCGAAGGTCCGGACGTCTTCCAAGAGCACCACTTCCGCGAAGGGCTTGATCTTCTCGTTGTTCTGCGCGTTGTCGCTGTCCTCCAGAATCTCTTCCTCGTAGTAGCGGAGCACGATGTCGAGATAACCGTCCCGCTTGAGGACGGTGGAGAGCTGGACCGCCTTGGCCACTTTCTCTGCCCCGGCCCAGGTAAAGGTCATCGGGACATTCTGAAGGGTGAGATCGGAAATATAATGGGTGCCAGCATCCTTTGACAGCAGCTCCATGCGGGTGTTGCCCGGCAGGGCGGCAAATCGCTGCGACAGCAGTTCGATGAACGCATGCTTCTCGGACTCCTCGTTCTGGCGTTCGACGACGGTGTTGCCGAGCTGGAGGTTCGCAGTCGCCGCGTAGAAAATCATGCCGCTCAGCAACGCCAGCAAGCCCATGGCCAGCACCACCTCCAACAAGGTGAAGCCGCCGCGACCGACCGGATGCTGGGCACTGGTGTTCTTCATGGCTGGTAAAGGCGCGAGTAGCGCCAGGTTTCGGCCACCTCTTCCTGTTGCACCGCGTTCTCCAACCAGTGGGCCGCCACCTCGATGCGATACATTTCCTGCAAATTCTGACCGTCCTCGTTCTGCATTTCCGGCAGCAGCTCCACGGTCGTCACGATCTCCATCCCCTGCCCCGCCATCTCGTCGACGGCCACGGAGGTCTTACCTTCCTCCAGCACCGGATAGGACATCGCTTCCGCCAGCGCGCTCCGCAGCAGACGGGTCACGGCCAGCCGGCGCTGCGCCTGGTCCGCCAAATCGGCCGTGCGGCTCAGCGCCATGGTGAAACCCGTCACCGCGATCGCGAACACGCCGATCGCCAGCAGGGCTTCCAAGAGCAGGAAGCCGTGGGCGTTTCGCCGGACGGACCGGCTGCGGAGTTGCGGGGACTTCATGTTGGATCAGATCAATAAATCTCCTTGGCGGAATCCCGGATGCCTCCGGTCAGGGGGTGGAATTCGTTTTCCACCCAACTGCGGCCGTACTCCATGCGCACTCCGATCGGTTCGCAGAACCCGTCCGGATCGAATCGCCAGACTTGCCGGTTCTTCGAATCCACCGGCAGCCAGGCGTCGCTCGCCCAACGGCGGATGGACATCCGGATGTCGTCATCGACGGTCCAGCTTGCGTGGATCGGGGCGAAACCCGAGGCGGCGGGTGCCGCGCCGGCGTTCTCCGCCTCAGCGAGCCGGGCTTCCTGCGAGGCTTGGGCGTCTTCCCGGTCGCGAGGATCGAGCAAGGCTTCGGCCAAGGGCATGAGCGTCACCGTCTGCTCGTAGAATTCCAAGGCATATGGCCGCTGCTGGAGCGAGGAGATCGCCCGGGCCCGCTTTGCCAGCACTTCGATTTCCGCAGAGTCACGGTTCAGCGCCCGCTCGTCGTTGGAGGCGATCATGAGACCGAACGCACCTCCAATGACGATCGCGACAAGCACGAGGACCACCACGATCTCCAGCAGGGTGAAGCCCGCCGGGGACCGCGTGAGCTTAGTTGTCCTGGCTGCTGAAATCCTGTTCTCCACCTTCGGCTCCGTCCTTTCCTTTGGAAATGATTTCGTACTCGCTCGGATCCTTGCGGCCCGGGAACAGATAGCCGTAGTCGTTACCCCATGGGTCGGTCGGCATCTTCTTCATGACCTGCACCCAGCGGCGCGGCGCAGGCTGGCCACCCGGCTTCTCCACCAGTGCCTTCAGGCCCTGCGAGGTGCTCGGATAGCTGCCGGCATTGATCTTGTACGACTTCAGGGCATTGCCGATGGCCAGGAAATCCTGCTCGACCCGCTGCACCTTGGCACTCTCGCCCACGCCACCGATCAGGGCGATCGAACCGCCGAGCAGAACGGCGATGATCCCGAGCACGATAACCATTTCAAGGAGGGTGAAACCGGCGGCCGCCTGACGGCGGATAACGTTTTGGTATTTCATGAGTGATTCACTTGGGTTGCTGGGCGAACCCTTACGACTCGGAAAACACCGCGCGATCCAAAAGTTGTCGGGAAATTCTGCCTTTCCCGAACGGAATGGCGGAATGGCAGGAATCCCCACTTTACGGGGCGCCCGGGTGGCATAGCGTGCGGGTATTGCCGCGGGATGCGGCAGCCGACGCCATGAACCGCCGCCATTTGCTCGCGCTCCTGACTTTTCTCCCCCTCGTTGCCTCCTGCGAACCGAAAGACGCCATGCCCGAAGAAGCCAAGAAACCCGCGCCCGCCCCGAAAGTCCCCGAAGGCTCCGAAGTCATCACCCTCGGCGCCGGGTGTTTCTGGTGCGTCGAGGCCGTTTACAAGCAGATCCCGGGCGTGCAGGCCGCCGTCTCCGGCTACATGGGCGGCACCGTTGCAAACCCCACCTACGAACAGGTTTGCACCGAATCCACCGGCCACGCCGAGGTGGTCCAAGTCGTTTACGACCCCAAGAAGCTCTCTACGGAAAAGCTCCTCGAATGGTTCTGGAACCTCCACGACCCCACCACCCTGAATAAGCAGGGCGCGGACGTCGGCACCCAGTACCGCTCCGCCATCTACTACCACACGGACGCCCAGAAGGCGGTGGCCGAGGCCTCGAAAAAGGCGGCCCAGCCGGAATTCAAGAGCCCGATCGTGACCGAGATCACCAAGGCCGGCGAGTTCTACCCTGCCGAGAACTACCACCAGGACTACTATTTCCAGAACAAGAACAAGAACGGCTACTGCCGGATGGTGATCACGCCGAAACTCGAAAAGCTGAAGCTGGAGCACTGAAAAAGACACGGTGGATGGCAAAGGATTCGCCGGAGCGCGCAAAAAATCCGTGCCTGCCCCGGCTGATGCGCTTCAATACGCCGCGAGCGATTCCGCCACGTCTTTCCAGCGCCCATGTCCATCCAGATTCTCCACGCCGACCGGATTCCACCGACCGGATGCCTCGTCATCCCCGGACGCATCGGCACCCACGAGTTGCCACAGATCGAAAAGCTCTTCGCCGGCCGGCGCATCACGTGGCTGATCGAGGAAAAGTCGAAGCTGGACCCGACAACGCAGGCGAATCTGGAGCGATCCGGGGCCGCTGCTGCCTTCGCGGACGATGACGACGCCCACGCGGTGGGCGAGCAACTCGGCGCAGCGATCGAGAACGGCGGCGTGATCATTTACATCCCCGGCCGCGCCGTTTCCCGCAAGGCCATCCCCTGCACCATCCCCGGCAAAACCCTCCGGACGCTCTGCTCCTTCGGCCTGCCGGTGCTGCCGGTGATGGTCGACTACCCGCGCGACGCCGCCCTCTCGATCGAGCGCACCAGCGCGATGCCGCAGGCCGTGATCGGCATCGGCACGCTGCTTTCGCCCAAGGAAGCGAGCCCCGCCACCTACCGCGAGCGGCTGCTGGAACTGGTGGAGGAGTCCTTCTCCCGCCGGCCGCTGCTCAAGGCCTCCCTCGGCGTGGCCCTGCTCCAAGGCCTCAAGAAGCACTCGCGCAACAAGGTTCACGACGGCTCGGACGACTCCTCGATCGGCTTCGACCGTATCCTCGGCGCAGCCCTCGTCTTCTCGAAGTTTCTCAGGGAGTCCACCGACAACCCGCGCATCGGCATCATCCTGCCGCCGGGCAAGGCCGGTCTGATCGCCAACCTCGCCGCGGTCTTCGCGGGCAAGACGCCGGTGAACTTCAACTTCACCGCCGGCCACGAAGCCGTCCGCTCGGCGATGCGCCAGTCGAAGCTTGACCGCTATATCACTGCGGATCCGTTTGTCAGGAAGCTGGCATCCTTCCCGTGGCCGCCAAACCGCGACATGATCTTCATCGAGCGCGCCTTGCCAGCCCTGAAGAAGAAGGTCGTCACCTGGACCATCCTCGGGAAACTCTTGCCCTCGTCCGTGATCGCGACGCTGTTTGGCATCGGCAAGAAGCGGAACAACGACGAGGCGATTCTACTCTTCACCTCCGGCTCGTCCGGCGAACCGAAGGGCGTGCCACTCACCCATCGCAACGTGCTCGGCAATGTCTGCCAGTTCGGCACCCGCCTCGATCTCGTCCCGGGATCATCCGCCATCCTCGGCTGCTTGCCGCTATTCCACTCCTTCGGCTGCACCGTCACCCTGTGGTATCCCATCATCGAAGGGATCGATCTGGTGACCTACCCGAACCCGCTCGAAACGAAGCGGCTCGCGGAACTCATCGCGCAAAAGGGCGTCAATGTCCTGCTCGCGACGCCGACCTTCCTGCGCGGCTACATGAAGCGCGTCGAGCCGGAGCAACTTCGCTCGCTGCAACTCGTCGTCACCGGCGCGGAAAAGCTCCCGGAGAATCTCTCGCAATCGTTCGAGGAGCGCTTCGGCATCGCGCCACAGGAAGGCTACGGTCTCACCGAAACCTCCCCTGCCACCAACGTCAACTTGCCTGACCCCGCCCCTTCCGGTGAAGCCATCGTGGTTCCCTCCGCTCGTCGTGGTTCGGTGGGACAACTCCTTCCCGGCATCGCGCTGCGTCTAACAGATCCGGCCACCGAGAAGCCGCAGGCCGCCGACAAGCAAGGCGTGATCTGGCTGAAGGGCGCCAACATCTTCACCGGCTATCTCAACAACACCAAGAAGTCCGAAGAAGTCCTTACCAAGGACGGCTGGTTCCGCACCGGCGATGTCGGTCGCATTGACGACGACGGCTTCCTTTACATCGAAGGCCGCATCTCCCGCTTCTCGAAGATCGCTGGTGAAATGGTGCCTCACGAGACGGTCGAAGCCGCGATCAACAAGGCGCTCGGTCTTGATGCCGAGGCCGAACGCAAGATCGCCATCGTCGGTATCCCCGATGAGGCAAAGGGCGAAGCCATCGTCCTGCTTTCCACCATCGCCGGACCGGCCTTGGAGCAGGAATGCATCGACCTCCGCTACAAGCTGATGGACGCCGGCTTCCCTTCCCTATGGTGCCCAAAGGTCATCGTGCCCGTGGAAGAGATCCCCGTGCTCGCCTCCGGCAAACTCGACCTCAAAGGCTGCGAGGAACTGGCGCGGGGCTGATCTGGGGGCCCGCCGGGCGCTTCAGTTCAGTCATGGGCTCCCGCTTCGCGTGAGTTTCCAAAGCCACACGCTCAAGCCACCCAAAACAATAACCGCCACCATGCTGGGCCACAGTGGCAGGGCGTGACCGGCCACCAGCACCTCGGGGCGCAGCGCCAGGCGTCCCAACTGCGCGATGGCCATCAAACCGAATATCACCGAGGCGACTCGCAATCCTTGCGTCCGTGAATGAATCGTCGCGTTCATAACCATGGAATCTAGGCGACGACTCGCCGTTCCGCATGGGGTTTTCCGCCTAGGTCGGTTGCCTTTCACGTAGGCGCGCTGGTGACAGCGCGGAACGGTCCCTCGATGCGATCTGCTCCTGTGCTTCCGCATTGTCACCAATGCACCTACGGAGACACAACGCATAGGCTGGCGATCGATCCTACTTCTTCGCCGGCTCCATCTTGAATGGCACCGCCTCTTCCTTGAGATCGGTCCAGTAGCGCACGGTCACGTCCAGCTTCTCGCCCTTGGCCTTGTCGAAGTGATAGGTCTTCGAGTCGTTGACCGATGAGCTTCCATTGCCATCGAGCTTGCTGCCGCCGTCCGCGACGGTGAGCTCGACCACCGCCTTGTGGTCGCCGGTGATCGTGATGGAGGTGCCATCGCTCCCGCCTCCGAACAATCCTCCCCCACCCTCGCTGGCGGAAATCTCGAAGGGCCCGAGCGGCTTCCTGGTTTTGTCCCCGGCGGTCAGCTCGATCTTCTTTTCCTCTGCCTTCGAGGCGGTGATCGCAGTAACCGTGCCTTCCAGCGATGCCCCTTCGATGGCGCCGAACAGATCGCCGGGAAACTTCACGGTGAAGCTTCCCACCTTCCCGTCCTCGCTCACCTTGGCAAAGCTCTCCTGTTCCCAGTTCGCTTTGCCGCTGCGAGTGCGTGACCACTCGCGGCCATCGCCCAGCTTGAAGGACTTGATCTCCACCGAGTCGTCTTTGAACGCCACGAGGTTTTCGCCCCGCACCAGGAATGCCAGCTTGGCCCCGGGCTCATGGCCCATCGGCTTCACGTCGAACGGCACCTCGTCGCCGAGCGGCCGGCCTGCTTGGACTTGCACCAGCGAGACTTCAAATGGCCCGGCGTTGAGAACGAGCGGGACCAAGGCGAGGGCGATCACGGCTTTCATCGCTACAAACCTGCCGATGAAAGCCTTATCTGCCAAGACGAAGCGTCAATCCGGCGTCTCCAGGCGGAAGAAGCCGCATGACGAGCCCTCGGGCGGAGACACCTCAAAGGTGTAGATGCCTGTCCCGGGAATATCGACCTGCTGCAGATCCGTCCAGCCGGTCAAATTCGTGGAATGTTGAAGCGTGCAGTTTTGCCCCGGCGGTCCGGTCAGCGTCAGGATCACACGACTGGCGGACGAGCCACTGACGGCCAAGGAGGGAGCGATGTCCGTGACATCCTTCGACTTGGCCGCGATACTGCGGGCGGCCGTGACCGGAGGATCGATGGTGATGGTCACCAGCGTCGGCGCCGATTCAAGGCTGCCGTCGTTGGCCACATAGGTGAAGGTGACCACACCGGAGAAGTTCGCCGCCGGCTTGTATTTGAAGCTCGTGCCCTTGCCCGTGAGTTTGCCGCTGACGGGCTTGGTGACGATTCGGAAGGTCAGCGGGTCACCGTCGTAGTCGAATCCACCGAGCGTAATCGGCACTACCAACTTGGCTGGGCCCCGGAGGTTCAGGGCAGCGGCAAAGGGCGCCCGGTTGTTTGGATTGACCACATTGATGTCCACAACCGCGGGAGTGGAACTGACGGTGCCATCGTTGGCAGTGAAGGTGAAGGTGTCCTTGCCTTTGAACCCGCTCTTCGGGACGTAAACGAAGTTCGGTGAGGTGCCGACGATGGATCCATTGGCTGGCTGCTTGACGACCGAGAATGACAAGCTGTCACCATCCGGATCAGTCCCGGCCACCACGATGGTGACGGAAGAGTTCTGGTTCACCGTCGCCGAGCGGCCGGTGGCGACAGGCTTCTTGTTGGTCGACTTCACCTTGAGGTCCACCGTTGCGACCGGAGAGTCCGTCTTCCCGTCATTCGCCACGTAGGTGAACTTGTCATTGCCAGTCCACTTGGCCACAGGCGTGTAGGTCACATTCGGCGGACTGCCGGTCAATGTGCCTTCCACCGGCCCGTTGACGATGCGGTAGGACAGGGCGTCAGCGTCAGGATCAGATCCGCTCAGCGTCACCGTGACGGCCTTGCCCTTCATCGTCGTCGCCGACTTGGTATGGGCTTGGGGGGCGCGGTTCGAAGAACTGACGGCAATCGTCACGGTGGCAACTGCCGAGTTCAGCGACCCGTCGTTGACCCGGTAGGTGAAGCTGTCGGCACCGTTGAAGTTGGCGTTGGAAGTGTAGGTGAGGTTCGGAACCGTGCCACTGAGCGAGCCGTTGGATGGGAAGCTGACCACGCTGTACTGGAGCGGACTGCCTTCCACATCGTTGCCTGCCAGCGCAACGGCCACCCCCGTGCCGGAAGTCGTGGAATAGGTGCGCGGTGAGGCGGTGGGAGCGTCATTAACCGGCGTGACCGTGATCGAAATCGTCGCCGTCACTGAATTCAGGGAACCATCGTTCACCCGGAAGGTCAGGCTGTCCGATCCGTTGAAGTTTGCCGACGGCGTGTAGGTGAGATTGGGCGCCACGCCATTGATCGCTCCCTTGGTCGGCTGGCTGACCAGCGAATAGGTCACGGGACTGCCTTCCGGATCGGAACCCGTCAGCGTGATGAACAGCTGGGTGTCCTCCGCCACGGTCAGGCTCTGCGCGTTCGCTATCGGAGCGACGTTGACGGGAGAAACCGTGATGCTGACCGTCGCCAGGGCCGAGTCGACCGTGCCGTCATTGACCCGGTAGGTGAAGCTATCGCTGCCAATGAAGTTGGAATTCGGCGTGTAGGTCAGGTTCGGCGCGGTGCCGCTGAGCGAACCATTGGCCGGCTGACTGGCGATGGCGTAGGTAAGCAGGCTACCCTCCACATCAGTGCCTGCCAGCGTGACTGCCAACGCTGTATTGGGAGTCGTGGCCAGAACACGGGACGTCGCCACCGGGGCGTCATTGACCGGGGTAACGGTGATGGAAATCGTTGCCGTCGGCGAATTGGCAGTGCCGTCATTCACCCGGAATACAAAGCTGTCCGAGCCATTGAAGTTCGCCGTCGGCGTGTAGGTGAGATTGGGAGCTGTTCCCGAGAGCGTTCCTTTCGTCGGCGCAGTGGTGATGGAATAGGTAAGCGAACCGCTTTCCACATCGGACCCGGAAAGCGTGATGGGCAGCGGAGTATCCTCCGTCGTGGTCAGGCTCTGTGCATTCGCCACCGGGAGGTCGTTGACGGCAGAAATCGTGATGTTGACCGTCGCCGTGGCCGAGTTGGCCGTGCCATCGTTGACCCGGTAGGTGAAGCTGTCGCTGCCGTTGAGGTTCGCCCCGGGCGTATAGGTCAAGTTCGGCGCCGTGCCCATTAGCGTGCCCTTCGAGGGAGCGGACATCACCGTATAGGTAAGCGCGTCGCCATCCACGTCGCTTCCGGAAAGCGTGATTGCCGAGCTCCCGTCTTCTTGGACGGTGAGGCTTTTCGCGTCGGCCACCGGCGCGTCATTGACCGGTGTGAAGGTGATGCTGACGGTCGCATCTGTGGAATTCAGCACGCCATCGTTCACCCGGTAGGTGAAGCTGTCGCTTCCGGTGGCGTTGCCGACCGGCTGGTAGGTCAAATTCGGTGCCGTACCGACCAGAGTGCCTTTTGCCGGCGCGGAGACGATGCTGTAAGCCAGCGTGTCTCCTTCGGCGTCGGTCCCGGAGAGTGTTACCGATGCCTGGCTGTCCTCCTCCACCGTGAGAGGAAAGGAATTGGCCGTCGGAGCGGTATTCGGCGCTCCGGGAACCGTGTAGGTGACCACGGAAGACGGACTGCTGGCCTGCCCCGCGGTATTGTAGGCGACCACCGTGAAATAATAGGTCGTCCCCTGATTCAGGCCGTTGACAGAGGCCGAGGTCGTATTCCCGGCGTCGACGACATTCGGGTAAACTCCCTGCGTAAGACCATATTGCAGGCGGTAGCCCGCGATGTCCGCCTCGGGATTCGGGTCCCAAGCCAAGGACACGGAATTCGTTCCGGCAGCAAAGACGCTTCCGGCGAGGCAGAATGCCGCAGCAAAGACAGCGGCGAGGTTTTTCAGCAGATTCTGGGCGAGGGGTAGATGGGTTTGGCTATTGGCGGCGACCAAATGGTTCATCGTTCTGGCGATAGGTGTGTGGTTTCACATGGCGCATCCCCTTGCGGGGCCGCGGGGGGCAGGCGAAACACAACCTGCGGAAGGCTCCTGCCGGGCAGGTAGCCGTCCACTCCGGGGGAATCGGAGCGATCCGGTTGCGATCTCTGAAAGCTGCGAGAGGATTGATTCCTGCCGATGTCATCGATGCACCCGATCTCGTCGCGAAACCGGCCACCACGGGGGTGTTAGACGGCTTCGTTCCTTTGAAGATCACGGGGTTGCAGGCGATGATGCCGGGGCTTTTCATGGAACCATTCCACTGGGTCAAATCCCGTTAGAAGCTTTGACCTTTGCGGCATCCTAAAAGATCCGGAAATCTTAACAAGCAAATCTGTGAATAAGATTTGAACGTCGCTGATTTACAACTGTCGCCGCATAAACCCTTTTGTGAATAAGAGTTTCCAGCCGGTGCAAATCGCCCCGAAATAAAAAAAATTCCCGAATCTGGATAAATTATCGAGCGGATTTAATCAATTTGGCAGCCATTTCCGCGTCGACCGTAAAGGTCCCCGTGCCGAAACCCTTGACCTCTTCCCCCTCGTTCACCTGATACTCAAAGGCTTTGAGCGGCTTTGTCCCCTCAATCTCCGACATCAGGTAGACCCGGATGGTGAGTGCTTCCTTTCCGGTTCCCCCTTCCAAGCCTTTGATCGTATAGGCCACGGAATTGGCACCATCCTTCGCCCCCCCCACCACGATCTCAGCCTCTTTGGCATTGGCGAACCGGTGACGGCTGAATTGATTCACCTGCACCTGCACTTCGCGCCCCGGGGAGAAGACATAGACCTTGGCGATGTACTTCGCTGGTCCAACCGCCGCTGGTGTGGGCGGCACAACACCGGTCGCCTGGAAGTCGGGAGTCTCCGCAACATACTTCAGGTTGCCGGCGGCCAGCTCCGCCCGGACTTCCGGCAGCGCGGCGAGATTGACGAAATCCGCCCGATCGTAGCGCCAGCCTCCGGCACTGACGAAGGAGAGCACCAGGACGTTGTCGGTGGGTTCGCCGCCGATGCCGAAATTGACCTTACCGAAGAAGGCCGCCTTGGCGGTCGCACCCTTCTGCGAGAGATGGATCATTTTCAGCTCGTCCAGCGGCGGCGGCGGGGCCGGAACCTCGAAGACGGAGCCCGGAAATGGACGCTTTTCCGAGACGATGCGATTGCGAGTCTCGACCTGTCGGTACTCGGCGGTGGTGCGTTGCCACGCCGGAAAGTCCTTGCGAAGCATCGCATTACGCCAGGCACCATAGGTGGCGACGAGGGCTTTGC
>Ga0307409_100000969_pt1 | contig 13389 bp, 11 predicted proteins | sample 322Ometagenome_2_FD_203888 | JGI IMG/M metagenome (GOLD analysis project Ga0307409, IMG submission 203888) | Maize rhizosphere microbial communities from greenhouse at UC Davis, California, United States - 322HYB-O-2 | ecosystem: Host-associated > Plants > Roots > Rhizosphere > Soil | place...
CTTTCTCTCCGACTCGTGAATGGTCGTAATGGTGACATTGACCTTGGAGCCAGCCGGAATCACCACCTTGCCGTTCTTGTCCTTCACGTCAGACGCCACCGTGCCCATAATGTTCTGGCCGGCCTTGTGGGTTCGGGAGCTGATACCTTCGTCGAACTTGGCGGAGATGGCGGTACCGGAGGCGAGCATTCGCTCACGGGCAGCTGCCTTGGCTACCGGCTTTGCAGCCGGCTTAGCGCGGGTGGACGTGCTGGACGCCCGGTCATTCATAGGGGAGCTGGCGTCGACTGCAGGACGTTGCAGATCGCGGATCGAGTCGTCACCTGCGGCACCGGCGTCTGGTTGACCGCTGCAGCCTACCAGAAGACCCAACGCTAGAACTGCCAATTTCTTAGCTACCATGGAGCCCTCCGGAACGATTGAGACGGGGGTGTAGTTCGAGTTGCCGTTTCCCTGCGGAGGGGCAATTCCAGGGCCAGTCACCGGCCTCGACGGGCCGGATATGGGTCGCGGGAGCAGCTAGACGTGCTTCAGCGGATACTATAGAGGTAGGCAGCCATGTCGCGGGCCACCTGTGGGCCCACGCCAAGATCAGGCATTGCCGTTCCGGGCTCTACCGCCTGCGGATCTTGAATCCAGCGAATCAGGTTTTGTGGATCGTTGGCTAGCTGCCCCGCGATATATGCGCGATCGGCGAACCGGGTGAGGGGCGGACCGACTCCGCCAACAGCACCCCGCACTCCGGGAATGACGTGACAGGTCCCACAGCCGAATCCGTCGAGGGCGGAGCGCCCCCGCTCCATGTCCCCACCCGCAACGAGCGTCTCCCCCTGACCTCCCGGCCGGGAACAGCCGAGCGATGCGCTCAGGAGTGCTGCTAACACAACTACGCAGGACAGGGTGATTGCGGGTCCACGCATGTGGTCCTCAGCTCGGGCTGCACAGCGGTAGAAAAAATGGGGATATCCCGGCCATGATGATGGCGCCGGTGAAAAGCACTGCGAGAACAGCACCACTGATCGCCAGGAACTCAGAAACTGGACCAGGATCGAGCTCGGCTTCTGCGTTTCCACGGCGAGCGGGCTTCCGCTGCTTCCATGCGAACAGACCAATTGCCATGGCCGCCACCGCGCACAATATCGTTGCCACGATCACTGCCGGCTTCGCTCCATCCCAGCCGGTTCCACAGCCGAGCGATACCAGGAAATAGCTGAGTGCCAGGTGCAACGCCCACAGCGTTGGTGCCCCGAGAAATGCCAGCACCAGGGAGCGGCTGGTGGGCACGCGGTTCTCTCTAGAGGCCGGGGGAGACATAGACCACCGCGAAAACCACCGCCGCACTGAGGCCGGTAAACGCAGCCATCAGCCGTACGTTGTGCGCTACCGTATGCCCTCGGGGGTCGCGCGGGGCACCGATTGCCCAGAGCAATCCGATCGCCGTGGTCACCAGCAGTATGATGAGAACGATCCACTGGAAGCCAACCATTGCGACGACCGCCGAGGCGTACGCATCGCGTTTTGGATCCAGTGTGGCCCAGGGGAACGTGGCGATGCTCAGCGCAAGCGCCGCAGCGGAAAGAAGCCATGTGGCCGCCAATCCGACTTTCGGTGCGGCAGCCCCTCGCCCGACTCGCCTCACGGCCCAATCGGCTGCCGCAATGGCAAGCAGCGACAGCAGTACGGAGAGGCCGGGCTCGAGGATAGAACGTGGAAGCCGAGCCGCGACTGCGGGGCCTTCACTGATATAGAAGAAGCTGGCGATCGTCGTCACCAGTGCCGTGGCGAGGACCGAAAGAAACACGAGCATGGCCCACCAGCCGTTGGCGATCGGACCGCCTACCGCGAGCTGCAGCGGGTCCGCGCCGGGGCCCCGGCCGCCCAGCTCCCGCAGCGCCAATGTCTCCGAGGACTGCGGCCGGAACCAGAGGAACAGCGCCACTGCAGTCAGCGCACCGCCGAATGCCAACATCAGCACTTCATCCACCAGAGCACCAGCGAAAATCGCGAGGAACGCCACCGCCATGGTGAAAGGCGCGATTGTGGAGGTCGGCACGTGCGCAATCGCCATTGGCGTGGCGTCGAGTGTCGAGACCACCAGGGCACCACGCCAACGCGCCGGCCGCGCATTCAGGTCTTCCATCTGGCGTACGAGAGTAGGCTCGTGGGGGAGAAGGTCCTGCTGCTCCCAGAGCGGCAGCCGGCTACGAACGACGGGGATGCGGACAAACTGGGCGTCCGGGGGAGGCGATGTCTCCGACCACTCCAGTGAGTCACTTCCCCAGGGATTGCTCTCGGCCTCTCTTCCGCGCTTTCGACTCCAGATCACATTGAGGACGAACAGCCCGATCCCCACAGCAAAACCGAACGCGCCGATCGTCGAGATCAGATTCAGCGTGTCCAGCCCGATTCCAGCGGGATAGGTATACACCCGGCGAGGCATGCCGAGCAGACCCGACACGTGCATCGGGAAGAAAGCGACATTGAAGAAGACGAACATGACCCAGAAGTTCCACCGTCCGAGCCGCTCATCGAGAAGCCGTCCAGTCACTTTCGGCAGCCAATAGTACAAGCCGGCGAAAAGCGGGAATACCACACCGCCGATCAACACATAATGAAAGTGTGCGACCAGGAAATAGCTGTCGTGTGCCTGCCAGTCGAACGGCACCGAGCCGACCATGACACCGGTCAGTCCGCCGATCGTGAACAGAACGAGGAAGCCAAGCACGAACAGCAACGGAGTCCGCCACACGGGCCGTCCCGACCAGAGTGTGGCGATCCAGCCGAACACCTGTACCCCGTTCGGGATTGCGATTGCCATGCTGGCTGCCGTGAAAAACCCGAGTGCCACCGACGAGAGTCCGGTGGTGAACATGTGATGGACCCACAACCCAAAGCTGATGAACCCGGTGGCGACGATGGACAACACCATCAGGGTGTAACTGACGATCGGCCGCTGGGAGAAGGTCTGTACGATATGCGATACGATGCCCGCGGCGGGAATGAACATGATGTACACCTCGGGGTGACCAAACACCCAGAAGATGTGTTGCCAAAGCAGAGGCTTGCCTCCACTCTCGGGCTTGAAGAACGCGGTCAGCCCCTTACGGTCGAGCTCGAGCATCGCCGTTCCCACAATCAGCGGGGTGAACGCAAAAATGATCATCACCGCCGTCACCAGCATGGCCCAGGCAAACAGTGGCATCCGGTTCAGCTTCATCCCGGCCGCCCGCATGCGCAGGATCGCCACGATCATTTCAGCCGCCGCGCCCAGCGCGGCTATCTCTGCGACACTCAGTCCGATGTCCCAGAAGTCCATATTGATGCCCGGCGAGAACTCCAGGTTAGTCAATGGGACATAGGCGAACCAGCCGCCATCAGGCGCGGCACCGAAGAGAAAGCTGGAGTAGAGAAAGATCCCGCCGAACAGAAATGTCCAATAACTGAACGCCGTCATCCTGGGGAACGGCAGGTCACGCGTGCCGAGCAGCAGCGGCAGCATGTAGTTGGCAAGTGCCTCGATGAACGGAATGACGAAGAGGAACATCATCGTCGTTCCATGCATCGTGAACAGCTGGTTGTAGGTCTCGGCGTCGAGGAAGGTGTTTTCCGGGGAACCCAGCTGTATCCGCATCAGCAGAGCCAGCACCCCTCCGAGAGCGAAGAAGGCGAAGCCCGTGAGCATGTAGCGCTTCGCAATGGGAATGTTGTTTACTTCGCGCAGCATGCCAATGAAGCCCGCCGATGAGCTCCAGGTCTTCTTGAACTCCTCCAGGGTTTCCGGCGCGGGCTCGGCGGGCGCTACAGTGGCGGACACGAGTTCTCCTAACGGAGCGTGCCGAGATAGGCGAGGAGCGCGTGCAGCTCCTCCGGCCGGAGCGGGATTCTGGGCATCAAGCTCCCGGGCTTGATCGCCTGCGGGTTGCCGATCCAGCCGGCAAGGTGCCCTCGAGTATTCGGCAGCGTGCCCGCTGCAAGCGTTCGACGGCTTGCAATGTGTGTCAGATCGGGTCCTGCGGTTGCGCGAGCTGGAGTACCCTGAATCGTATGACAGAATGAGCAACCCGACAGCATGAACACCGCATGGCCCGCTGTGGTGACCGAGTCGGTTGGTACCGGGGCGGGTTTACGTTGACTCGCCAGCCAAGCTTCGAAATCTGATGAAGAAAGCGCGACGACCCGGAATTGCATTCGGGCGTGCTGAAGGCCGCAGTATTCCGCACACTCGCCTCGATACACACCCGGTGTATCGGCCTGAATCCAGGTGGTATTCACCTGTCCGGGCACCAGGTCCAGCTTTCCTTGAAGAGACGGCACCCAGAAGCTGTGGATCACGTCTTCTGAGCGGAGCTGGACCCGAACCGGGCGGCCGACGGGAATGTGTATCTCGTTCGCCGTTCTGACTCCGCCCGCATCCGACGGGGCGGTGTACTGCACATCCCACCACCATTGATATCCGGTGATCACGACTTCGGGGGCAGCGTCACTTCCGGGTGGTGTAAGGCCTGCGAGTGTCTTCAGCGTTAGGATGAGAAGCGGGATGAGCACGATCGTCGGTAGTGCAACGCCGCCGGCAAGTATCCACCTCGTTGGGGCCTCGTCGTGGCTTACGGTGCGCGGCTCAGCCCGGTGGCTCCGGTGACTGAGAGCGCGCACCAGCACCGCCAGTACCAGCAGGAAGACACCTGTCGCAGCGGCGAGCATGATCCACCAGAGATCGGCGATGCGATCGGCGCCAGGTCCGGTGGGGTGAAGTACCGACTGTCCGTTCTGGGAGCATCCCGAGAAAATCGGGAGCGATGCGGCGAGCAGGATTGCCGGGGCCCTAGCGAGCACGGCTCCCCTCAGTGGTTCCACTCTCGGAAGCAGCGTGCTCGGACAGCGAGCTCACGAAGGCTACGATCTTCCATACCTGGTCGTCAGGTATCTGGCCCCCGAATGAAGGCATGCCGTTTGGGCGCCCCTGCACGATGCTGAGAAAGACTTGACCGGGATCCCCGCCGTAGATCCAGTCCTTGTCGGCGAGCGGCGGGCCAATACCGCCACCACCAGCAGCCCCGTGGCAGCCGGCGCAATTGAACCAGCCGTAGAAGCGCTCGCCTTCGGCCCGGACATTTTTCTGGCCTTCGTACGGATTACGCAGGCTTCCGTGATCCGTTCTCCCTCCAGCTACCAGCTCACTCGTTCGCACAACGGCACGTCCGATGCCGTCAGCCGGGCCGCCGGTAACCACCGGTCGAGAATCCCGGTTACATGCGAAACCGGTCAGGAGAACGAGTCCGGACCAGAGCCCTGCCCCTCTGGAGGTCACCTGGATCCGTCCTGCGGCAGCGCAAAAACGTGGAGGGTCCCGCCTTCGGCCGTGTACTTCGGCAGGTCCTTCATGGCATCGGCAAAGCCCAGCGCGATGAACGGGTCCGCCTGGGGCATGATTCCCAGGGCTGCGGCTCCGGCCCATCCTCCAACTCCAGAAAGTATCGCGACGTACTGCCGGCCATCCGGGCCGAGGTAGGTGATCGGTTGACCGATGATTCCGGAACCTACCTGGAATTGCCAGAGCAGCTCACCGGTACGGGCATTCACCGCCTTGAACCACCGGTCCATGGTACCATAGAAGGCGACGTCACCCGCCGTGACCACCGTACCGCTCCACACCGGGAAGCGTTCCCTGATCTCCCATACTTTCCGTCGAGCCACTGGATCCCACGCGGCGAAGACGCCGCGATGTCCACCGGGCCCCGCAAACATTCGGACCTCCGCCCCTACATACGGGGTGCCGGCGATGTAGTTCGCTTCCACACCCTTGTAGTCCATACACAGGTTGTTGTGTGGGAGGTAGAGCAGCCGGGTGCGCGGTGAGAAGGCGGCGGGTTGCCAGTCCTTCATACCCGGTGCGGCCGGACAGACGTTTCGTGCCTGGCGATTTTCGGTGGACTTTTCCGGATTAAGAATTGGCCGCCCCGTCTTGAGATCGATACTGGTAGCCCAGTTCACCGGTCCGAACGGATCCGCGGCCAGCACCTCACCGGTGGCTCGATCCATTACATACAAAAAGCCATTTCGCTCGGGGCGGAGCAGGAGCCGTCGACTGCGGCCACCCCACGGCAGCTCGACCAGTATGTTCTCGTTGATGCCGTCGAAATCATGCTCGTCGTGCGGGGTCCACTGATAGGCCCACAGCGCCTCGCCGGTGTCGGCGTCGCGGGCGAAAATGGATGAAGCCCACTTGTTGTCGCCCGGCCGCAACGCCGGATTCCACGATCCCGGATTCGAGGTGCCGTAGAAGATTGCGTTCATTGATTGATCGTAGGAGATCCAGCCCCATACCGCGCCTCCACCGATACGCCACTGATCGCCCCACCACGTGGTGACACCCAGGTTCGGGGCGCGGTCAGCGGCATAGAACGGCTTGAACCTGGCACCGATGAGCACATCCTCATCGGGTCCGGTGCTATAGGCTCGCCAGACGATCTTTCCATCAGCCGCGTCGAGGGCAGTGATCCAGCCTCGTACTCCGAACTCACCTCCGCTGTTGCCCACATACACCTTGTCGTCAACGACGAGAGGAGCCATGGTGATCGACTCGCCCTGATTAATCTCGCCCAGCTTGACCTTCCAGAGCTGCTTTCCCGACTCCGCGTCTACCGCGACGGTGTGCACGTCCAGCGTGTTGAAGAAGACGCGGCCGTCCGCATACGCCGCACCCCGATTCACCACATCACAGCAGGCGACTCCGCGCGCCGCCCGGGCGGTACCTGGCTCGTACTTCCACTTGAGGGCACCGTTCCGCGTCAAATCAAGGGCATACAGAATGTTCGGGTGCGGGGTCACGACGTACATCGTGTTTCCGGCGACGATCGGCGCCGCTTCGTGACCCCGGAGGACCCCCGTAGAAAACGTGAATGCCGGCTGCAGCCGAGCCACATTGGCGGCCGTGATCTGATTCAGGCTGCTGTAGCGGGTGCTGGCGAAGTCCTTGGCCGCGATACGCCACTCACCATCGTCGGGAGCGGCTGCCGCGGGGACACCTGAGTCCTGTGGTCCGCCCGATGCTGTTTCGACAGCGTCGGGCGTCGATTCAGCATCACGTTTGCCACATCCCACGAGGCCCAGAATGACAAGGGAGCCGGCTAAACGGACGGTGCGTACAAATGGATTCGAGACCATCCCTGTTCCGGGTGCCGAAATGAAGGGACGCGAGTGGAATGACTTACCTGTAGGTAGGGACCGCCGTGGCGTTCAGCCGTGAGGGGGATCACCTCAGTCATTATAGGGGTCGAACTCCTCTGCGCCCGCCATGACGACGACCAGTGGCCGGAGAGTATGCAGGATCTCTATGGTTTGGCCCTGCGCCGCAAGCACCTCCGGCAGGCGTCTATACACATGGGGACTCTCATCCGGCCCCCCGCCACGCAGAATCACATCCTTCTCGCGGAGCCAGACCTGCATCATATCCAGGGTAACCTGTCCTGGACTGAGTACCCTGCCGGACTTACGGTGACGCTTTCCCGCCGCTGCAGTACGGCTCATGACTCGCCCAGCACCGTGAACCGTGCTGTAAAGCGCATCTCGCTGGAGCGCGACGGCCTCGGGAGTTCCCGCGGTGCTTCCCTGCACGATCACGGCATTGTCTCCCATCGAGCCGCCGATGAAGCCTTTCTGCCCCGGAAAGGCCGGTGTGGCTCCCTTCCGTACCACCACGAGATCCTCGCCATCATGTTTCTCGCGCCAGGCAAAGTTGTGATGATTGTGGATCATCTCGACCTCTCGGGCACCCAGCAGCGCGACAATCTTCCGAGCGACCCACTCGCGTCCTGTGTACGCGTATCTGCCAGCCAGATTCATCAGCTGCCAGTAGTCCTCTCCAATCGCTCGATCGAGTGGCAGGATGACTTCTGTCTGCGGAGCACGCTCGCCCCAATCCTTATTCTGGCCCAAGGCAAGAAAGCTCGATGCGACGGTGTGGCCGAACCCGCGACTGCCGAAGTGCACGCCGACCCAGATGGTTCCGGTTTCATCGGCAAATACGTCTACATAGTGATTGCCACTGCCGACGGTGCCGAGCTGCTGACGAGCCTTGGTGTGGAGGGCTTCACGGTGGCTGGTTGGGATCACGGTCCACGCCGGATCATCGAACAGCGGATCGTCTGTTGGAGCGTCGCCGGCGCGGTTCTTCCGGCCGACTCCAAAGCTCACGGTATCGGCGATGCGGTCGGCGAGATGTGCGAGCTCCTTACTGGACCGGGCGGGAGTACCTCCAAAATCCCGGACGTTGGCATCCGTACGGATAGCTGCGTTGCCGCAGGCGATGTCGAAGCCGACCCCTGCAACCGACACCGCGTTCTCGTAAGCCGCCACTCCGCCGATGGGCATCACGTAGCCGACGTGACCATCTGCCATCAGCGCGACTTTGCGTGCGTGCCGTGCGACCTCGGCCAGCTGAGCACGCGTGTTTTCGTCGTGCGTTCCGAAGACTCGCATAGTTAAACTTAGCGCCATGCTCAAAACCACTTCTGATTTCCTCGACCGGCTGCGCGCGGCGACCGAGCTGCTCGAGTCGATTGTCGCCGACCGCGGCCTCCTGGCCCATGTCCCACCGGACGACCAGCGCCGGCTGGTGCAAGCGGCCGGACACGTCTACGCGCCGGACTCGGCATCGCGACGGCAGCTGGTCCGGGCCAGCATCCGCCGCGAGAAGGCCGAGAAGGTTCGGCGCGAGGAACAAGCCCTCGAACGAACCGGGATCAGGACGATGCGCCGCCAGCCGGTTTTCACCAGCCCAAATGTGTTTCCGCCGGCGGGCTTCGAGCAGCAGGACGTGCAGGATGACGAGTTCCGAGAGCCGATCGAGCCTCAGCACTGCTATGTATGCAAGGAGAAGTACACCGTTCTCCATCACTTCTACGACCAGATGTGTCCCGCCTGCGCCGAGTTCAACTTTGGCAAGCGAGGTGAGCTGGCGGATCTGAGTGGAAGAGTGGCACTGCTGACCGGCGGCAGGGTCAAGATCGGCTATCAGGCCGGGCTAAAGCTCCTCCGATCCGGCGCGCACCTGATCGTGACGACACGTTTTCCCCGTGACTCGGCTGCTCGCTATGCCAGAGAGCCCGACTTCGAGCAGTGGCAGCACCGGCTGGAGATCTTCGGGCTCGACCTGAGGCATACACCGAGTGTGGAAGCATTTTGCCTGGAGCTGCTACACACCCGCGAGCGACTGGATTTCGTCGTCAACAACGCCTGCCAGACAGTGCGGCGCCCGCCGGAGTTCTACCAGCACATGATAGAGGCGGAAACCACAGCTCGGAACGAAATGCCCCAGGCGGCACGGCAGCTCCTGTCGACCTACGAAGGCTGGCGCGAGGCGCACAGTCGTAACGGAAGCACGGCCGTTGCGCCGGCTGCCTTCGAGCGACGCCTTCCCAGTATTGCAGGTATCGCGCATTCGGCGGAGCTCTCCCAGGTGGCCTTGCTTGCCGAGGAGCGCCAGGGACAGAAGCACCTGTTCCCGGAGGGGCAGCTGGACCAGGACCTTCAGCAGGTGGATCTGCGGCAAAAGAATTCGTGGCGTTTGCTGATGGCGGAGGTGCCCTCGGTCGAGCTGGTCGAAGTTCAGCTCGTCAATGCCATCGCGCCGTTCATTCTGAACGCGCGCCTGAAGCCACTCATGCTCCGCACACCGGGACGGGACAAGCACATCGTCAACGTCTCGGCTGTGGAAGGGCAGTTCTACCGGAACTTCAAGACTACTCGCCACCCGCATACCAATATGGCCAAGGCGGCGCTGAACATGATGACGCGCACCGCGGCCGCGGACTACCACGGCGACGGCATCCACATGAACAGCGTCGACACAGGGTGGGTGACGGACGAGGACCCGGTGGAGCTGGCGACACGGAAGGTGGCGGAACACCGGTTTCATCCACCGCTCGACATCGTGGACGGCGCCGCGCGCATTGTCGATCCTATCATCACGGGGATCAACAGCGGGACGCATGTGTGGGGGAAGTTCCTGAAGGATTACCGCGAGACTGATTGGTAGAAATCGACTGCGGGCACGATCAGCGGGATGACGTTGTCTTCCTCGCTCCCGTGTGCGTGGTGGGACATGTGTAGTAATAGCTCAGGCTTTGCACCTTCTGTCCTTCAGTCAGCACACTGGCTACGAGTGTGACGCAGCTACTGAGCCCCACACTCCACGTATCCAGTATCGGCTGGTCGCCACTGTACCAGCGCCGACTTTTGCGGAGTGATGGATAGCGCGTGCTGAGTACCTTCCAGGTCAGTCCGCCGGGCAGCCGTCTCCCGGTTGATGCCCCGATCAACCGCTCGTTCTCATCAAAGAAGAGCCCGTATCGTTCGGGGCCGAGGTCGAGGTAGTGGCGCGGGCGCACTTCCTGGTCTGCGGAGACCCAAACTGATCCCGGCCCCCACGGAGACGGGTTGCCGACATGGCCCCGGGCTACCTTCACGCTGTCTGACCTCAGATGTTCGGCAAACATCCGCAGCGCACCGGCCAGGGTTGTCTGTCCCAAGACTACTTCGCCGTGCCGCGCCTCTTTGCCCGGCCGAAGATCGCCCAAAGGCGCCGGCCGAACGTTTAGTGTTTGAGCCTCTGCGGGCACGCCCGTGACGACCGTGCCCAGGACGAGGAGGGTGAAGACAATACGCATTTCTTACTGGACCGCATTCATCATGTCGAAAATCGGCAGGTACATTGCGACCACCATGCCGCCGACGATCACACCGAGAACGACGATCATCACCGGCTCCATCAGCGAGAGGAGCGATGATACCGCGACGTCTACTTCTTCATCATAGAAGTCGGCGATCTTCGTGAGCATCTCGTCCAGGCCACCAGTCTGTTCGCCAACCGCGATCATCGAGATGACCATCGGAGGAAAGACCTGTGACTTGGCCAGCGGCGCGGAGATAGTCTCACCACCGGCGATCGACTGCCGCGACTCCATCACGGCGTCATGGACCACCATATTGCCGGCGGTCTTGGCGGTGATCTCAAGGCCATCGAGGATCGACACACCGGACGAAATCAGGGTGCCCAGCGTACGGGTAAACCGTGACACGGCCGACTTCCGCAGGATATCTCCCAGAACCGGGGCCCGAAGCAGAATGCCGTCGATGCGGCGCTGACCACTGGTCGTCGCATAGTATTTCTTGATAGTGTAGACCGTGCCGGCGATACCAGCGATAAAGGCCCACCAGAAACCGATCAGGAGGTTCGACAATCCGATGACAAATCGGGTCGGAAGGGGCAGCTCCATGTTGACGGAGGCGAACATGCTCTGGAATGTCGGAATCACGAAAATGAGCAGCACCGCGATGGCGATGATGGCGACACTGAAGATCACCGCGGGATAAATCATGGCGCCTTTGACCTTCCGGATCAGCGCGTCGCTCTTTTCGAGGAAGGTGGCAAGACGGATCAGAATTGTGTCAAGAATACCGCCGGCCTCACCGGCGGCGACCATGTTGACATAGAGGCTGCTGAATGCCGTTGGGTGCTTGGCGAAGGCGTCAGCCAGCGTATTGCCGGCCTCGACGTCGTGCACGACGGCTTTCGTCACCTCTTTGAGGGACTTGTTCTCGGTCTGCTCGGCCAGAATCGTGAGCGACTGGACCAACGGAAGGCCGGCGTTGATCATGGTCGCGAACTGCCGAGTGAAGATGACGATATCGCGGATCTTGACGCGTGCTTTCCCCAGCGCGCCGCCAAGGGTCATCTTCTTGGGGGCTTCACGGACGCTCACGAGCATCATCCGGTTCTTGCGGAGGTAGGCGCTAACCTCCTCCCGGCTCTTGACGTCGACTTGACCCTTCTGGATCTGTCCGTTCGCGGAGTTCCGCGCGGTGTATTCGAAAAGCGGCATCGGTCCTCTCCCGAATCATGGGCGCAAGCGTGTGCGCCCTGCGTGTTACCGGCGGAGTCCTGCGGATTTCTGTTGGGCGCGATCGGTCATGCCCGTGTCCTGGTCTTCCAGCGGCGTCACACCAATCATCCGCAGGAACTCCTTGGGATCGTGCGAGACCCGCTCGCACTCCTCCTGAGCCACCTCGCGGGCGGTGTACAGCTGATACAGTGCGTCATTCATAGTCTGCATGCCGAACTTCTTACCTGACTGCATGGCGGAGTAGATCTGGTGCACCTTGTCGTCACGGATCAGGGCGCGTATGGCGGGCGTCGCTACCATGATCTCGGCGGCCATAGAGCGGCCGCGTCCTTTCAGCCGGGGCAGCAGGGTCTGGGTGATGACACCCTCCAGCACGAAGGCGAGCTGAGCCCGCACCTGCGACTGCTGATTCGACGGAAACACGTCGATGACGCGGTTGATCGACTCGGCGGCAGAGTTGGTGTGCAGCGTTGCCAGTACGAGGTGTCCGGTCTCGGCGATGGTGAGCGCGGCACCGACCGTTTCTAGGTCCCGCATTTCTCCCACCAGGATCACGTCAGGATCTTCACGCAAAGCGTATTTCAGTGCCGCGGCAAAGGTCTTGGTATCGGTCCCGATCTCACGCTGATTCACCAGACACGACTGATGCCGGTGAATGAACTCGATCGGGTCCTCGACCGTGATGATGTGTCCCTTCCGCTCCTTGTTGATCTTGTCGATGATGGCGGCCAGTGTCGTGGACTTGCCGGAGCCCGTAGGACCGGTCACCAGGATCAGCCCTCGGGGCCTCTCCGCCAGCTTCGCGATGACGGGAGGAAGGCCTAACTCCTGAAACGTTCGCACATTGAAGGGAATCATGCGGATTACCATGGCCACACAGCCCCGCTGCTTGAAGACGTTACCGCGGAAGCGGGCCAGGTTCTGAATACCGAAGGAGAAGTCCAGTTCGTCGTCGGTCTCGAACCGCTTCTTCTGATTTTCTGTGAGGACAGAGTAGGCGAGCTGAAGAGTGTCTTTCGGCGTCAACACCTCGACTACGGAGCTATCGACGATGTCGCCGTCAACCCGAAGCTTCGGGCGCTCGGCCGCCGTGATGTGGAGGTCCGAGGCATCCCTCTGGATCATCTCTTCGAGCAGCGAGCGCAGGTTGAACGTCATCCGGCTGTCTCCTTGACGACTTCCTCGAGGGTTGTGACGCCACGCTCGATCTTCTTCATCCCGTCCATGCGAAGCGTGAGCATGCCGTCCACTACGGCTTGAGCCTGGATATCGGCGACCGAGGCGCTGCGGAGAATCATCCGGCGCAACTCTGGAGAGAGAGCCATGACCTCGTAGAGCCCGGCCCTGCCCTTATACCCGGTCCCGCTGCACGTGTCGCAACCGGTGCCCTTCATGAATTTGATCGACCTCAAGGTGTCAAGATTTGTGCCCAGAGCGTTCAATTCGACGTCGGTGTACTTGTGCTCCGCTTTGCAGTCCTTGCAGA
>Ga0307409_100000970_pt1 | contig 13388 bp, 13 predicted proteins | sample 322Ometagenome_2_FD_203888 | JGI IMG/M metagenome (GOLD analysis project Ga0307409, IMG submission 203888) | Maize rhizosphere microbial communities from greenhouse at UC Davis, California, United States - 322HYB-O-2 | ecosystem: Host-associated > Plants > Roots > Rhizosphere > Soil | place...
GACCTGGTGCCGGTGTGCCGCGCGTCCCGCTCGGATGAGCCCGTTCGCTCGGGCTCGGAAGGCGTTGCGGTGTGGGGCTCCTCGCCCGCCAGGTCGGGCCCCGCTTCGGCCGACACGTCGGCCGGCACGTCGTCCGGCACGGCGGCCAGCGCGTCGGCGACTGCCCGGGTGACGACGGCGGGGTCGGCCACCACGCACAGGGCCGCGGGAGAGCGCACGGCCTCGGCGACGTCTCCCGTGACGACGACGATCCGGGTCGCCTCGGGAGCCAGCGGCCCGGTCTCGTAGGGGTACTGCCTAATGGCAGCCGTCCCGAGCACGAGGAGGAGGTCGTGCCCGGCCAGCACCTCACGCAGGCGGGTGCGGTCGGCCGGCAGCTGGCCGGCATACGCCTCATCGGTCTGGTCGAAACCGGCGCGCGCCCCGAAGGGTTCGGCGTAGACGCGGGCGCCGACCGCACGGGCCAGGCGGCGGACGGCGTCCCAGCCCGCCGGGGTGTCGACGCCGGCTCCGGCCAGGATCGCGGGGGCGCGGGCGCCCGAGACCTCTTCGACGAGCTCGTCCAGCTCGGCGGGGAGGCCGGGGGGCGCTGCGACCAGCCGTTGTGGGGCAGCCACCGCGTCGGGCGTCGCAGGCTGGTCCCAGTCGTCCATGGGCACGATGAGCAGCACCGGGCCCTGGGCCGCGTGGGCGCGGTGGGCGGCGCGGGCGATGGCCGACGGCACGTCGCCGGCCCACACCGGCGCGAGCACCTCGACGGGGTAGTCACCGGCGAGGCCGGCGAGCCGACCTGTGAGGAAGGGCTCGAGCGCCAGGTGGCGGCGGTCCTGCTGCCCGACCACCACCACGACGGGCGCCCGGTTGACCCGTGCCGTGGCGATCGCGGCGACGGCGTTGCCGAGCCCGGCCGTCGTGTGCACCAGCGCCAGTGCCGGTCGGCCGGTGGCCAGGGCGTGGCCGGTGGCGATGCCCACCACCGACGCCTCGTGCAGGGCGAGCACGAAGTCGATGTCGTCGGGCAGGTCGGCGAGGAACGGCACCTCGGTCGAGCCGGGGTTGGAGAAGATCGTGGTCAGGCCCACCTCGCGCATCACCGCGAACGCGGCCTCCCGGACCGTCCCCGTCGTCCCCGCGCGGTCAGCCAACGTGCGCGACCTCCGTGCCGGCACCTGTCGAGTCCTGCTGGTTGCCAGCGGTCTTCGCCTTCTGGATCTGGGCGTAGACGTGCCCGCGCAGCTCCGTGAACCGCGGCAGGGACCGCGTCTCGAGCTGGTCGCGCTCGGCGGGGAGGTCGATCACGAGGTCGTCCTGCACGACCGTCGGCGAGCTGGAGAGCATGATGACGCGCTCCCCGAGGTAGACGGACTCGTCGATGTCGTGCGTGACGAAGAGGATCGTGACGCCGAGGTCCCGCCACACCTTGCGGATGAGGTCCTCGAGGTCGGCGCGTGTCTGGGCGTCGACGGCGGCGAACGGCTCGTCCATGAGGAGCACCCGCGGCTGGTACGCGATCGCCCGGGCGATCGCCACGCGCTGCTGCATGCCACCGGAGAGCTGCCACGGGTACCGCCGGTCGGCGTGCTCGAGCCCGACCTCGTGCAGGGACTGCTCAACCAGCTCGCGCCGCTCCTTCCCGCTCATGCCGGCGTTCTTGAGCGGCAGGTCGATGTTGTCGCGCACCGTCATCCACGGGAACAGCGACCGGCCGTACTCCTGGAAGACGACCGCCATCCCCTTGGGCGGCGCGGTCACCGGCGTCCCGGAGAGCCGGACCTCGCCCTCGGTCGGCTCGAGCAGGCCGGAGATGCACTTGAGCAGCGTCGTCTTGCCGCAGCCCGACGGCCCCACGAGGCAGGCCAGCTCGCCGTCGCGCAGGTCGAAGGTCAGGTCGCGGACCGCCTCGACCGACCCGTGGTCGCTCGCGTAGACCTTCTTGACCCCGCGCACCGACAGCAGCGACTCCCCGCTGCCGACAGGGGTGGTGCGATGCGTCTCAGCCGGCATGGTCAACCTCTCTCAGGCCGTGGTACCACCGCAGCACCCGGCGTTCGACGAACTGGAACAGGAAGGCGAGGGCCACGCCGATCAGGCCCAGCACCACGACGCCGCTCCACATCTCGGGCACGGCGAAGGAACGCTGGAACTGCACGATCGTGAAGCCGAGGCCCGAGGAGCTGGCAAACATCTCGGAGATCACCATGAGGATCAGCCCGATCGAGAGCGCCTGGCGGATGCCGGCCATCATCTGGGGGGCGGCCGCGGGCAGCACCAGCCGGGTCACCCGCAGCCATCCGTTGATGCGGTAGACCCGCCCGGTGTCGAGGAGCACCTCGTCGACCGCGCGCACACCCTCGACGGTGTTGAGCAGCACCGGCCAGATCGCCCCGGACACGATGACCAGGACCTTCATCTGGTTGTTGATGCCGACGAGGACCATGAGGATCGGAACCAGCACCGGCGGCGGGATCGCGCGGAGGAACTCGAGCACCGGCTCGGTGAGGGAGCGCAGCGCGCGGGAGGAGCCGATGAGCAGGCCGAGGCCGATGCCCAGGCTGATCGCCAGCACCAGACCGACGGCGAGGCGCACCAGGCTGGGCGCGACGTCGGCCCAGAACCGCTCCCCGACCCAGGTGTCGACGAAGGTCCGGGCCAGCGTGACCGGGTCGACGACGAAGAAGCTGTCGGAGTTGACGGTCAGCAGGTACCAGACGAGCACGAGCAGCGCGGGCAGGCCGAGGAGGTATCCGAGGCGGGTCAGCATCTTCATGCGTGCACCTCCCCGCGGACGGAGGGGTGCCAGGCCAGCACGCGGCGCTCCACGAAGCGCACGCCCATGTTGATGGCGACGCCGATGAGGCCGGTCGCCAGCACCAGCGCGTACATCGCCGTCACAGCACCGCCCGACTGGGCCAGGGCGATCTCGTGCCCCAGCCCCGGGACACCGATGACGAGCTCGGAGGTGACGGCCAGGATCAGGGCGACCGCTGCGCCCAGCCGCAGGCCGGTCATGAGGTACGGCAAGGTGGTCGGCCACACGACGTACCGGACGCGCGCCAGCCGGCCGAGGCCGTAGCTGCGCGCGGTGTTGCTGGCGACGACGTCCACGTCGGTGACGCCGTAGAGCACCTGGATGAGCACCTGCCAGAACGACGCGTAGACCACGAGCAGGAGGGTGGACTTCAGCGACACCCCGAAGAGGAGCACCGCGAGCGGGATCAGCGCCACCGACGGGATGGGGCGCAGGAACTCGATCGTGGAGTGCGTCGCGCGGCGCAGGAAGGGGCTGGAGCCGATGACGAGGCCCAGCACGACGGCGGCGGAGGACGCGATGGCCAGGCCGAGCGCCCATCCGGTCATGGTGTGCCCGACAGCCACCCAGAACGACGTCAGCCCCAGCCCGCGCGCGAACACCTGCAGCACGTCGCTCGCCGGGGGCAGGTACTCCGGGTCGGCGAGCCCCAGCCGCGGGACGGCCTCCCAGACGAGCAGGAACAGCACGATCCCGGCCAGGCCCAGCACCCAGGACGGGAGCTGGGCCAGCCGGCTGCCGCGACGACGCGACCCGCTCATGACCTCAGAATGCGCGCTGATGGCCACGATCACCCGTTGGGGAGCAGCTCGTCGAGGTTCGGGGCCTTCTTCAGCGTGCCGTAGGAGACTGCCGCCTCGCCGAGCTTCGTCGCGGCGTCACGGTTGAACTCCGGCGTGAACTTCGGGAGGACCATCTTGGCGCGGGCCTCCTCGCCGATCTTGGTGTAGGTGCCGACGATGTCGCGCACCTCGTCGGGGTGCTGCTGCGCGTACTCCAGGGACTTGTTCATGGCCTTCTGGAACTTCTGGACCATGTCCTTCTTGCCCTCGACGGTGTCCTTCTTGGTGAAGTAGCCGGCGATGTCGAGGTTGGGGTCGAAGTCGGTGTAGTTCCAGCTCACGACGCGAGCGCCCTTGGCGACCGAGGCGCTCAGGAACGGCTCGAGGATCCAGGCGGCGTCGACCTGCTTGCGCTCGACCGCGGCCGGGGCGTCGGGGAAGGCCACCTCGACGAACTTGATCGACTTGGGGTCGCCACCGGCCTCCTCGACGACCTTGCGGACCGTCGTGTCGCCGATGTTGTTGAGGTTGTTCACCGAGACCGTCTTGCCCGCCAGGTCGGCCGGGGACTTGATGGGCGAGTCCTTGGGCACGACGACGCCGCTGAAGTCCGGCTTCTTGCCAGAGGTGGTCGTGCCGTTGGTGATGAATGTCAGGGGCAGGCCCTTGTCGGTTGCGACCATGAGCGAGACGACGTTGCCGAAGGCGATGTCGAAGTCGCCGCTCACCACGCCGGGCACCGCCGCTGCCCCACCGGTGGTCGTCGTGATCTCGAGGTTGAGGCCCTCGTCCTTGAAGAAGCCCTTCTCCTTGCCGAGCCAGATGGGCGCGGTGTCGACGATGGGGATGACTCCCACCTTCACGGTCGTCCCGCCACCGCCACCCCCGCCGGCCGAGGAGCTGGACGCACCCCCGCTCGCGTCTCCGCCGCTGACGGAGCCGGAGCCGCAGGCGGTGAGGGCCAGGGCGGCCGAGACGAACAGGGCGGCGGCAGCGGTCGTGCGAGCCATGAGCTTCCTCTTTCTCCGTTGAACGAGGTCCTGCTGCGGTGTTCACTATGCGAACGAGTGTTCTGCATACAAACCTACGGTTGCCCTCTGGGGGTGTCAAGGGTTGCTGACCCGGCCCGGAACGGTGGTCGCCGGCAGCGACGGCACGCTGGTGGGGCGCCCCGGTGATCGGGTGCGCCAGCGGCTCGGCGGTCGGGTGGCCAGGTGGTCGGGTGGCTCGTCGCGCGGGTGGCTCGTCGTGCGGGTGGCCCAGCGCGTCAGGGCGAGAGGGCGAGGTCCGCGGAGATCCGCTCGGCGGCGGCGAGGGCAGCGGGCAGGACCTGCTCGACCTGGTGGGGGTCCTGTCCCGGCAGGCCGACCCGCATGGAGACGTTCATGGCGGCCACCACGCGGCCGTCGCGGCCCCGGATGGGCACCGCGACCGAGCGCAGACCCGCCTCGAGCTCCTGGTCGACGGTGGCCCAGCCCTGCTCCCGCACGGTGGCCAGCACCGCCTCGAGCTCGCGCCGGTCGGTGATGGTGCGCGGGGTCAGCGGCTTGAGCTCGACCCGGTCGAGGTAGGCCGTGAGCTCCTCCGGCGGCAGGTTGGCCAGGAGCACGCGCCCCATCGAGGTCGCGTAGGCCGGGAAGCGGGTTCCGACGTTGATGCCGACCGTCATGATCCGGCGGGTGTGGACGCGGGCCACGTAGACGACGTCGTCGCCGTCGAGCACCGAGGCCGAGGTCGACTCCCCCACCTCCTGGGAGAGCTGCTTCAGGTGCGGCTCGGCCACCTCGGGCAGCCGCATGCCCGACAGGTAGGCGTAGCCCAGCTGCAGCACCCGTGGGGTGAGCGCGAACTCCCGGCCGTCGGTGCGCATGTAGCCCAGCGTCACGAGCGTGAACAGGAACCGCCGAGCCGTCGCCCGTGAGAGGTTCGCCCGTCGCGCCACCTCGGACAGCGTCAGCTGCGGGTGCTGCTCGTCGAAGGCGCGGATCACCGCGAACCCGCGGGCGAGGGACTGGACGAACTCACCGCTCGGGGCGTGCGTGACGTCGTCGGCCTCGGCGCTCATGCCTGCTCCGTCGCGTCGACCAGCTCGACGTCCGGCAGGCTCGCCTGCAGGTCGGCGAACGTCGTGCCGAAGGTCTCTCGCACCCGGACTTCTCCGTCGCCGAGCAGGAACACGGCCCGGTCGGTGTAGACCCGGCTCACGCAGGCGAGGCCGGTGACGGGGTAGGTGCACGACGGCACCAGCTTGGGCTCCCCCGAGCGGGTGAACAGGTCCATCATCACGAACGTCTCCTTGGCACCGAGCGCGAGGTCCATGGCGCCGCCCACCGCCGGGATGTCGTCCGGGCGACCGGTGTGCCAGTTGGCCAGGTCGCCGCCCAGGGAGACCTGGTAGGCGCCCAGCACGCAGATGTCGAGGTGGCCGCCGCGCATCATCGCGAAGGAGTCCGCGTGGTGGAAGTAGGAGGCTCCCGGAAGCTCGGTGACCGGGATCTTCCCCGCGTTGATGAGGTCGTGGTCGACCTCGTCGCCGTGGGCCTCCGGCCCCATCCCGAGCATGCCGTTCTCCGTGTGCAGCACCACGCCCGAGCCCGGCTCGAGGTGGTTCGACACCTTCGTGGGCAGGCCGATGCCGAGGTTCACGAAGGAGCCGGCGGGGATGTCGCGGGCGACCAGCTCGGCCATCTGGTCCCTGTCGAGGGCGTTCGCCGTGGCGGGTGCGGTCACTGTCCGTCCTCCTCGGGGGCGGCCTTCGCGGAGGGCACCTCGACGACCGTGTCGACGAAGATGCCCGGGGTCACGACCACCTCGGGGTCGATGCCCCCGGTCGGCACCACCTCGCTCACCTGCACGATCGTGTGGCGGGCTGCGGTGGCCATCACCGGGCCGAAGTTCCGGGCCGTCTTGCGGTAGGTGAGGTTGCCCATGCCGTCGGCGCGGTGGGCCTTGATGAGGGCGAAGTCCGCGGTGAGCGGCAGCTCGAACACGTACTGGCGTCCGTCGATCTCGCGGGTCTCCTTGCCCTCCGCGAGCAGGGTGCCGTAGCCCGTGGGCGTGAAGAAGCCACCGATACCCGCACCGCCGGCACGGATGCGCTCGGCGAGGTTGCCCTGCGGCACCAGCTCCAGCTCGATCTCGCCCGCGCGGTACCTCGCGTCGAAGTGGTGGGAGTCCCGCTGGCGGGGGAAAGAGCAGATGATCCTGCGCACCCGGCCGGCCGCGATGAGCGCGGCGAGGCCCTCGTCACCGTTGCCGGCGTTGTTGTTCACCACGGTCAGGTTGCGGGCACCCGAGCGCACCAGCGCCTCGATGAGCTCGACGGGCTGGCCCGCGACCCCGAAGCCACCGATCATGACGGAGGCGCCATCCGGGATGGCGGCCACCGCCGCGTCGGGGTCGCGCACGAACTGCGTGGTCACTGGTCCTCCTCCACGACGGTGGCCGTCGGCCCCACCGCAGTCGCCCCGGCGTCCGGCTGGTCGTGGCCCTCGAGCACCCGCTGGGCGATCGCGAAGGCGTGGTTGGCGGCCGGGACGCCGCAGTAGACGGCCGACTGCAGCAGCACCTCGCCGATCTCGGCCTCGGTGAGACCGTTGCGCCGCGCCGCCCGCAGGTGCATCTCGAGCTCGCCCCAGTGGCCGTGGGCGATGAGCGCGGTCAGCGTGATGGCGCTGCGCATGCGGCGGTCCAGGCCCGGCCGGGTCCAGATCTCCCCCCACGCGTAGCGGGTGATCAGGTCCTGGAAGTCGGCCGTGAGTGGCGACACCCGCGACTGGGCCCGGTCGACGTGCTCGTCGGAGAGCACCTCGCGGCGCACCTCCATCCCCTCGGCGTGGGCGTCTGCCGCAGTCCGGTCACCCATGGTGTCCACCCCTCCCGGCTGTTGCCTCCAGGCGCGCGGCTCGGTCCAGGGCCCGGTCGACGACAGCGTCGGCGACGCCGAGGTAGCCCTGGGGGTCGAGCATCGCGTCGAGCTCGTCGTCGGCCACCGCGTCCACCGGTATGCCGTCGCGCAGCGCGGCCCGCGGGTCCGCCGCCCCGCCGGCCCGGGCGAGGAGCTCCTTCACGCGCGCCGCGGCGTCGGGACCGCCGAGGCGGCCGGGCAGCTCGGCCTCCAGCCGCTCGGCCAGCAGCAGCGGCCCGGCCTGCTGGACCCGGGCGGTCATGACGTCGGCGTGCACCTCCAGGCCGGAAAGCAGCTCGGCGGCAAGCGCCGCGGCCCCCGCGGAGAGCAGCAGCAGCCGGCGGAGCACGGGCCACTCCGCGTGCCAGGCCCCGTCGGGCCGCTCGTCCACGGCCAGCGCAGCGCTGGTGTGCAGGGAGGCGCCCAGGTGCGGGGCCTGGAGAGCCGCCGAGCGCACCAGGACCGACAGCACGGGGTTGCGCTTCTGCGGCATCGTCGACGAGCCACCTCGCCCCTCGGCCGCGGGCTCGGCTAGCTCGCCGACCTCGGGGCGCGAGAGCAGCACGACGTCGGAGGCGACCTTGCCCAGCGCGTCGGTGACGGTGGTGAGCGCGTCGCCGAGGCTGGTCACGGCGCCGCGGCGGGAGTGCCATGGGGTGCCCGGCCACGCCAGCCCCAGGCGCGAGGCGAAGGCGGCGGCTGCCTCGGTCGCATGGCCGCCGGTGCTCACGTCGGCCAGGGCAAGGGTGCCGGCTGCTCCGCCGCACTGCACCGGCAGGGCGGCACGGGCCGCGTCGAGCCGTTCCCGGGCGTCGAGCACGCCCTCCAACCAGCCGGCGGCCTTCGCCCCGAACGTCGTGGGCAGGGCATGCCGCGCCAGGGTGCGGGCCACCATCGGCGTGCCGCGGTGGGCCTGCACCAGCTCGACGAGGGCCGACGAGGCGGTCGCCAGGTCGGCCCCCACCCGGTCGAGGGTGCGGGCCGCGACCAGCATCAGCGCCGAGTCGAGCACGTCCTGGCTGGTCAGCCCCCGGTGCACCCATCGCGACGACTCGGGGTCGACCTCGTGCACGGCGTCCCTGAGCACACGGACCAGGGGGATCACGGGGTTGCCACCGGCCTCCCCCGCGTCGGCCAGCGCCCCGGCGTCGAGGTCCAGCCGTGACACCGCCTTCTCCACGGCCGTGGGCAGGGCGCTCGGCGCCGGCGCCACCCCGGCCAGGGCGTGGGCCCAGGCCACCTCCACGTCGAGGAGGGCTGCGAGCAGTGCCTCGTCGTCGGCGAGCGCGCGCACCCGCACCATCACCGGGTCGAGCATCCCGTGGTCGGCCACCGCGGTCACCTGTCGTGTCGCGGGAAGGCGAGGAAGACGGTCTCGCGCTCACCCTGGAGCCGGATGTCGAAGCGCAGCGAGCCGTCGTCCTCTCGGGTGGCGAGGAGGGTCTCGCGACGCCCCGGGTCGAGGCTCGAGAGCAGGGGGTCGTCCGCCAGGCGCCCCTCGTCTCCGGGCAGGTAGACGCGGGTGAAGAGCCGGTTCAGCAGACCACGGGCGAAGACCGTGACGGCGATGAAGGGTGCTGTGCCGTCAGTGGTGGCGCCGGGCTCGAGCGTGGTGAAGGAGAACCGGCCGCCGGGGTCGGCGGCGCAGCGGCCCCAGCCGGTGAAGACCGCGCCGTCGCGTCGGAGCGAGCCCTCCCGGGTGGGGACGTGGCCGGTGGGGTCGGCCTGGCGGATCTCGACCATCGAGTCCGGCACGGGCACCCCGTCACCGTCGTAGACCGTGCCGTGCAGGCGCACCGCCCCGGGCGACGCCGGCGGCACGAGCTCGTGGGCGCGCTCGTAGGAGAGCGCGAAGCCGTAGAACGGGCCTATCGTCTGGCCCGCCGTGGGCACCAGGTGCTCCTGCGGCTCAGGCGTGCTCATCGCCGGTCTCCATCCAGGTCGCGTGCGTCCCCGTGAGCACGATGTCCCACCGGTAGCCGAGCAGCCACTCGTGCTCGGAGACGTCGTGGTCGTAGCGGGCCACGAGCCGCTCGCGGGCGCCCTGCTGCGTCACCGCCTGCAGGATCGGGTCGAAGGGGAAGAGCGGGTCACCCGGGAAGTACATCTGGGTGACCATGCGCTGGGTGAACTCGCTGCCGAACAGCGAGAAGTGGATGTGCGCGGGGCGCCAGGCGTTCTCGTGGTTGCGCCACGGGTAGGGGCCGGGCTTGATCGTCGTGAAGCCGTAGCTGCCGTCGTCCCCGGTGAGGCAGCGACCCACGCCCGTGAAGTGTGGGTCGAGCGGCGCGTGGTGCTGGTCGCGCTTGTGGATGTAGCGGCCCGAGGCGTTGGCCTGCCAGATCTCGACCAGCTGGTTGCGGACCGGGCGGCCGTCGCCGTCGAGCACTCGACCCACCACGCGGATCCGCTCACCGATCGGCTCGCCCCCGGGCTGCAGGGTCAGGTCCGCCTCGAGCGGGTCGACGTCGCTCTGCCCGAACACCGGCGCCACGAGCTCGACGCCCTCCGGATCGGCGTGGTGCAGGTCCTTGGTGGGGTGGCGCAGCACCGAGCTCCGGTAGGGCGCGAAGTCCAGCCGCGGCTGTGTCTCCTCGACGTCGCTGTCGCGGTGGATGCCCTCGATCTCGGCGCTGATCGCGGCCTGGGTGTCCATGGCAGCCACCCTACAACCGCTGTTCGCATTCTGGCCAGAAGTTCAAGATGCGAACATGCGCTCCACCGTCAGGATGGGAGCCGCCGAGGGCGGGGTGTGCCGGGTGGTGACCAGCCCTGCACACCCCGACTCCGTGGCGGTGCTCAGCCCGCGTCGCGCTCCGCGCGGTTGACGGCCGACAGGATCGCCGTCAGCGAGGCCTTGACGATGGAGCTGTGCAGGCCGACGCCCCACAGCACGCGGTCACCCACGGCGCACTCCACGTAGGCGGCAGCCCGGGCGTCGCCACCGGCCGACAACGCGTGCTCGTGGTAGTCGAGGACGCGCACGTCGATGCCCAGCGTGCCGAGCGCGTCGATGAAGGCCGCGATGGGACCGTTGCCGGCGCCCTCGACCGTGACCTCGAGGCCACGGTCGAGCATGGTGGCGGTGATGCGGTCGGTGCCGTCCTCGCCGCTGACGAGGGTGTGTGACACGGGCGTGAAGCGGCCCCAGTCGTTGGTCTCGCCGTCCTTGGCCGGGAGGTACTCGTCCTTGAAGATGCTCCACAGCTCGCGCGGGGTGACCTCGCCGCCCTCGGCGTCGGTCTTGCCCTGCACCACGCCGCTGAACTCGATCTGGAGCCGGCGCGGCAGGTCGAGGTGGTGCTCGCTCTTGAGGATGTAGGCGACGCCGCCCTTGCCCGACTGGCTGTTGACGCGCACGACGGCCTCGTAGGAGCGGCCGATGTCGTGGGGGTCGATCGGCAGGTAGGGCACGCCCCAGACCAGCTCGTCGATGCCCTTGCCCGCTTCCTTCGCCTCGCGCTCCATGAACTCGAAGCCCTTCTTGATCGCGTCCTGGTGCGACCCGGAGAAGGCGGTGAAGACGAGGTCGCCGCCCCACGGGTGGCGCTCCCCCACCGGCAGCTGGTTGCAGTGCTCGACGGTGCGGCGGATCTCGTCGATGTTGGAGAAGTCGATCTCGGGGTCGATGCCCTGGCTGAACAGGTTCATGCCCAGCGTCACCAGGTCGACGTTGCCGGTGCGCTCGCCGTTGCCGAACAGGCAGCCCTCGATGCGGTCGGCGCCGGCGAGGTAGCCGAGCTCGGCGGCGGCGACGCCGGTGCCGCGGTCGTTGTGCGGGTGCAGGCTGACGACCACGGACTCACGCCGGTCGAGGTGGCGGACCATCCACTCGATCGAGTCGGCGTAGATGTTGGGCGTGGCCATCTCCACCGTGGCGGGCAGGTTGATGATCATCTTGTGGTCCGGCGTCGGGTCGATGACGTCGATGACCGCGTTGCAGATCCGCACCGCGAAGTCGAGCTCGGTGCCCGTGTAGGACTCGGGGCTGTACTCGTAGTAGACGGTCGTCTCGGGGATGGTCTCCTCGAGCTTGCGGCACAGCCGGGCGCCCTGCAGCGCGATGTCGATGATGCCGTCCTGGTCGAGGCCGAAGACGACCTTGCGCTGCAGCACCGAGGTCGAGTTGTAGAAGTGAACGATCGCCTGCTTGGCCCCGCGGATCGCGTCGAAGGTCCGCTCGACCAGGTGGTCGCGGCACTGCGTCAGCACCTGGATGGTGACGTCGTCGGGGATGTGGTTGCCCTCGATGAGCTCGCGGACGAAGTCGTAGTCGGTCTGGCTCGCGCTCGGGAACCCGACCTCGATCTCCTTGTAGCCCATGCGCACCAGAAGGTCGAACATGCGCTTCTTGCGGTCCGGGCTCATCGGGTCGATGAGGGCCTGGTTGCCGTCGCGCAGGTCGACCGCGCACCAGCGCGGGGCCTTGGTGATGACCTTGGTGGGCCAGGTGCGGTCGGGCAGGTCGACCGCGATCTGGTCCTGGAAGGGCACGTACTTCGCTACCGGCATTCCGGACGGCTGCTGGGGGTGGATCATTCGTCTTCGCCTCTGTGGTCGCAGTTCCTGGTGCTCAGCCTAGGCAACGCAGACTCCGCGACGAGGGGCGGCTGATCTGTCAGGCCCCGCCGCGGCGGCGAAGGAGGAGGCGCTCGAAACGCACGTTGCGAGGGTATGCCGCGTGGTCGGCCGACGTCCACCGGGCCCGGTCGACGGCCCACCATCCGGACGCGGCGCCCCTTCGTGGGCAGGTGGAAGGGCCGCGCAGGCCGCCCTGTGGGACGGCGCAAGGGACGCGCGCCGGGCCGGCGCCGCGGCATACATTCCCCCGCATGACCCCGCACTGGCCGCTCGCGTCGCTGTCCCTGCACACGTCGGACCTCGAGCTGCGGCCGGTCACCGAGGCCGACCTCCCGGCCCTGGCGGCCCAGCTGTCCGACGACCTCGAGGTGGACCCGACCGCCACGCGGTACCCCGGGCTGTCCGACCCCGAGAACCGCGCCGTCGCGCTGCACCAGGGCTACTGGCGCAGCATGGGCACCTGGCGGCCCGAGTCGTGGGCCCTGCCGTTCGCGGTCAGGCACGGCGACGACCTGGTCGGCAGCCAGACCCTGGAGGGCGAGGACTTCCCGCGGCTGCGCACCGTGGACTCCGCGTCGTGGCTTGCCCCGGACGCCCGTGGCAGGGGCTGGGGCGTCCAGGCGAGGGCCGCCATCCTGGCCCTGGCCTTCGGGCCGCTCGGCGCGACCGCCGCCATCTCATCCGCCTGGCACGACAACGGCGCCTCGCTCGGGGTCTCCCGGTCGCTGGGCTACCAGCCCAACGGCGTGTCGGCGCACTGGCGCGACGACCGCGCCGACGAGATGGTGCACCTGCGCCTCACGCGCGAGCAGTGGCTGCGGTCGCCGTGGCACGACCGGGTCGAGGTCCGCGGGTTCGACCCCTGCCGGACCTTCTTCGGCCTCTAGCGCGCGTGCCCGTCCCCCGGGGCAACGCGCCGCGGCCCCTCAGTCGAAGATGCCGCTGTAGGCGTTCAGCGCGGGCTGCCCGCCGAGGTGCGCGTAGAGCACCGTCGAGCCCTTCGGGATCTCGCCGCCGGCGACGAGGTCGACCAGGCCCGCCATCGACTTCCCCTCGTAGACGGGGTCGATGATCATGCCCTCGAGCCGGCCGCTGAGCCGGATCGCCTCGACGGTCGACTCGACGGGGATGCCGTAGAGGTCGCCCGCCCAGCCCTCGAGCACCTGCACCTCATCGTCGCGCAGGTCCCGCTCGAGGCCGATCAGTCGGGCGGTGTGGCGCGCGATGCGGCCCACCTGGTCGCGGGTCTTGTCGATGGTGGCCGAGGCGTCGATGCCGAGCACCCGGCGAGGCGCTCCGCCGGCCTCCT
>Ga0307409_100000972_pt1 | contig 13371 bp, 12 predicted proteins | sample 322Ometagenome_2_FD_203888 | JGI IMG/M metagenome (GOLD analysis project Ga0307409, IMG submission 203888) | Maize rhizosphere microbial communities from greenhouse at UC Davis, California, United States - 322HYB-O-2 | ecosystem: Host-associated > Plants > Roots > Rhizosphere > Soil | place...
GGCGCAGTAGGCGGTGGCGTCGGGCAGGGCCCGCAGGCCGAGGGTGGAGGCGACCGTGACCACCTTGCCGGTGGTGCGCTGCAGGTGGGGGAGGGCGGCCCGGACGACCGCGGCCGTGCCCAGCAGGTTGACCGCCACCACCCGCTCCCAGGCGTCGGCGGGCACCCCGTCCAGCGGCCCGCAGGCGTCGACCCCGGCCGCCGTCACCACCCCGTCGAGCCGGCCCAGGCGCTCGGCGGCCCGGTCGACGGCGGCCGCGGCCGCCCGGCCGTCGGCCAGGTCGACCAGTTCGTGGTCGACCTCGAAGGGCGGGGCGACCAGGTCAAGAACGTACGGCCGGCCCCCGGCGGCCTCCACGGCCAGGGCGATCGCCGCCCCCAGCCCGGATGCGCCCCCGGTCACCAGGACCGCGCCGGGTCGCCGGTCCTGCACCGGCCCGTCAGTGGCTGTCACGTCGGACGACCTCCTTCATCAACTGCGTGGTCGAGCGGCCCTCCAGATAGGGGAGTACGACGGCCTGCCCGCCCCAGGTGGCCAGCAGCTCCGCCTCCGGCAGATCGGCCAGGGCGTAGTCGCCACCCTTGGCGAACACGTCCGGCCGCAACCGCTGCAGGACCGCCTCCGGGGTCCGCTCGTCGAAGGGCACGACCACGTCCACGCAGCCGAGCGCCTCCAGCACCGCGATCCGGTCCGCCAGCCGCATCAGGGGCCGACCTGGCCCCTTCAGCCGCCGAACCGAATCGTCGGAGTTCAGACACACTAGCAGACAGTCCCCCAGCGCCCGCGCCGCCCGCAGGGTCGCCACATGACCCGCATGCAGCAGGTCGAAGCACCCCCCGGTGGCGACCACGGTCCCACCCCGGGCCCGGACGGCGCCGATCAGGCCCAGCGCCCGGTCGAGCGGAGAGGCGAGGGCCGGGGAGGAGCCAGGGGCCGGCGGGGGCGTGTGGACAGCCGCCGCCACGCCGTCCCCGGCTGGGTTACCCTCCCGTCCGGGGGCCCCGGGAACGGGGCTTGGGGCTCCCGTGCGTACCGGAGTCGAGAGCGGTTGGATGCTGGCGGCGGCGCCGGTGGCGACGAACGCCGAGGCGGCGGCGACGGCGGCGGCGACGGCTTCGGAGGGGAGGGCGCCGTCGGCCAGGAGGGCGGCGGCGGTGGCGGCGAACCGGTCGCCGGCGCCGCAGGGGTCGGCGGCGGTGGTGGGCGGGGCGGGCATCACCATGGGCGCGCCGGCGCCCTGGACCAGGAGGGCGCCGGCCGGGCCGAGGGTGACGGCGACCCCGGCGGCCGACCACCGCCCGGCCAGGAGGCGGGCCCTGGCCGTGACCGCGGCCAGGCCGTCGCCACCGACCTCGGGGGCGAACCGGGCCGCCTCGGCCCGGTTCGGGGTGGCCAGGCGCGCGCCGGGGACCGGGGCCGGGCCGCGGGGATGGGGGTCCCAGACCACCGGGACCCGGGCCGGCAGGCTCGCCAGGGCCGCCCGGACCCCGGGCTCGGTGGCCAGCCCTCGGCCGTAGTCGGCCACCAGCACGGCCGCCGCCCCGGCGAGGGCGCGGCGGGCGGCCTGGTCCGGCGGCCCGACCCGCCCTGGCCGGGTCGCCCGGTCGAGGCGGAGCAGGGAGCGCCCGTCGACCCGCACCCGGATCTTCTCCGGGGTCGGCCCGGCCAGCCCCAGGTCGGCCACCTCGACCCCGGCCGCCTCCAGCAGCTCCCGCAGGGCCGACCCGGCCTCGTCGGCGGCCAGGGCGGTCACCAGCGTCACCGCCCGCCCGTCGAGCGCGGCCAGGGTCGCGGCCAGCGCCGCCCCTCCGGGACGGCGCCGCTCGGCCGGGTCGTCGACCACCGGCACCGGCGCGTCCGGGGCCAGCCGCTCGACCCGCCCGTCCAGGTCGCGGTCGAGCAGGGCGTCGCCGACCACGACCAGCGGCGCCCGGCTCACCGGGGCCCCCTCCCCTGCTGGCGGGTCGGGACGGCCTCGGACCCGGCCCCGGCGAGGAGGCCCCCGTACACCTCCATGGTGCTGCGGGCGATCCGGTCCCAGCCGTAGCGGCGCCGGGCCCGGCGGGCCCCGGTGGCGCCGAGGGCGGCCCGGCGCCCGGGGTCGGCGAGCAGCCCGCCCACGGCCGCGGCCAGGAGCCTGGGACGGCGCGGCGGGACGTGGACCCCGGTGACCCCGTCGACCACGCTGTCGACCAGCCCTCCGACCGCCGAGGCGACCACGGGCACGCCGCAGGCCATGGCCTCCAGGGGCACGATCCCGAACGGCTCGTACCAGGGCACGTTGACCACCAGGTCGGCCGACCGGTACAGGGCGGGGAGCTCGCCGCGGCCGACCCGGCCCAGGAGCCGGACCCGGCCGGCCACCCCGGCCCGCTCGGCCAGGGCGGTCAGCCGCCGCGCCTCCGGGTCACGGTCCAGCTCGGCCGCGGGCGGCCCCCCGGCCACCACCAGCTCGGCCCCGGGGATCCCGGCCAGGGCGGTGACCACGTCCCCGATGCCCTTGCGCTCGACCAGCCGGCTGACCACCAGCAGGCGGCACCGGGCCACCGACCGCGGCGCCGCCGGGCCGTCGGCCCGGAACAGCCGCAGATCCACGCCGCAGGGCACGACCGTGACCCGGCGCAGGTCGGCGCCCATCCTGACCAGCTCGAAGACCTCGTCCGAGCAGGTGGCGACGATCCGGTCGACCTCCCTGGCCAGGATCGCCTCCTCCTGGAGCCGGGTCGGGGGGCTGGTGTCCCTGGCCTTCTGGTGGCGGCGCTTGACCACCCCGAGGGCGTGGAAGGTCTGCACCACCGGGATGCCCAGCGGCCGGGCCGCGGCCAGGGCGGCCCGCCCCGACATCCAGAAGTGGGCGTGGACCACGTCCGGCGGGTCGGCCTGGAACGACCGCCACAGCCGGGCGGCGAACTCGTCCATGTGCGGCAGCAGGTCGTCCTTGGGGATCGGGGCGGCCGGGCCGGCGTCGACGTGCTCGACGGTCACCCCGGGCGCGGCCTCGACCCGGGCCGCCAGGGCCGGGTCGTCGCGCCGGGTGTGGACCACGACCTCGGCCCCGCGCCTCGCCAGCGCCTCCGAGAGCGCGGCCACGTGCACGTTCTGCCCGCCCGCGTCGGCCCCGCCGAGCACGGCCAGGGGGCTGGCGTGCTCGCTGACCATGGCAATCTTCACCGCCGCCGCACCTCCTCCAGCAGCGCGTCCCAGTCGGCCAGGAACCGCTCCAGGCCGTACCGGGCGGTGGCCGCGGCCCGGGCGGCCTTGCCCATCAGCCGGGCCTGCTCGGGGTCGGCGACCAGCCGCCGGGCGGCGTCGGCCAGCACCTCGACCCGGGTCGAGACGACCCCGGCGTCGGGCGGCACCGCCTCGACCACCTCGGTGGTGGCCAGCGCCACCACCGGCATGCCCAGGTGCATGGCCTCCAGCAGCGACAGCCCGAGCGAGGTCCAGCGCACCGGGTGCAGGTACAGCCGCCGCCGGGCCATCTCGCCGTGCAGCGCCTCCTGGGCCAGGTCGGCCGTCGACCGCACCCCGGGCGCGCCGGCCAGCTGCCCGGACCGCATCCCGAACAGGTCCACCGGCACCGAGGCCCCCAGCCGCGCCAGCAGGTCGGTCCCGGTCACCCGGCCGCGCCGCCCGGCCTCGTTGATCACCACCGCGGCCGCCGGGACCTCACCGGTGTAGCGGTCGCCGGGGTCGACGACGCCGTGCTCGATCACCCGCGTTGGCGTGCTCCCGCAGTCCCAGAACAGGTCGTTGAAGTGGGTGACGTGCACCACCACCAGGTCGTCCCGGTCGGCGGCGACGTGGCGCAGCTCGTTGACGCGTCCCTGGGGGGCGTTGTGCTCCAGGTAGACGGCGGGCACGTCCCGCCCCGGCCGGCGCCCGCCCAGCCAGCCGGCGGCCAGGCCCTCCAGCTCCGAGGGCCGCTGCAGCATGACCACGTCGACCTCGGCCCGGGCCGCCTCCTCCCTGGTGACCTCGACCGCCGAGCCGGGCCAGGCGAAGGTGCGGGCCCGCCCCAGCCCGTCCGGCCCCCGCTCGGGGGTCACCGGGATCAGGTACTCGTGCGGTCCCTGCACGAACGCGGTCGTCCACGACCCGTGCACATGCCAGAGCAGCACCCTCACCCGCCCACCTCCTGTGGTTCCCGGAGCGGGGCCAGCGTCCCGACGGCGGCGACGACGTCGCGCACCGGCACCCCGTCCAGGCACGGATGCCCGGCCACGGGGCACACCCGGGCCCGCGACCCCGCGCAGGCGGCCCCCTGGTCGCCCAGCAGCACGTGCCGCACGCCCCAGGGCCGCCACCGCACCGCCGGCACCACCGGAGCGAACAGCGACACCACCGGCGTCCCGACCGCCGCCGCCAGGTGGGCCGGCCCGGTGTTGCCGACCACCACTGCCTCGGCCCCGGCCAGCACCTCGGCCAGCCCGGCCAGGTCGACCCGCCCGCCGAGATCCACCACCCCGGCTCGCCTCCCCGCGACCTGGGCGGTCAGCGGCCGCTCGGCCGTTCCGCCGGTCACCACCACCCGCCGCCCCTCGGCGACGAGCGCCTCGACCAGGGCCGCGTGCCGCTCCGGGGCCCACGCCCGCGCCGGCACCGACGCCCCCGGGTGCACGACCACGTACGGCCCCTCCAGCTCGGGCGCGTCGGCCCGGGGGTCACGCCGGACCGCCAGCCGCCCGTCGTCGGTCTCGGGCAGCCGGTAGCCGAGGGTGGCGGCCACCGACAGCCCTCGCTCGACCTCGTGGACGTCCTCGTCGACCCGGTGCCGCACGTCCAGCAGCGACCCCGGGTAGTCGACGCTGACCGCGGCGATGACCGGCACCCCGGCCATCCGCAGCAGCAGGGCCAGGGGCAGCGGGCTCTGGTGGAACGAGGTGAGGATCAGCGCCTGGTCGATCTCCAGATCGGTGAGCCGGTCGACCAGCGCGTCGATCCCGGCCCTGGTCACCCGCTCGGGCTCGGCGTCGATCCAGCCGGCGTGGGCGACCACGACCTCGTCGACCCCCGGCAGCAGCCGCGCCGCCTCCCGCCCCCGGGGCCCGCACAGCAAGCTGACCCGCCCGGCCCCGGCGGCCACCGCCCGCACCGCCGGCCCGGCCAGCAGCACGTCGCCGACGCTGTCCTGCCTCGCCACCAGCACATGACGGCTCACGGTCGCCGCCCACCGCCCGCCGGCCCGAGGAGCAGCTCGACCGCGGCGATCAGGTCGGGCGCCACCACCGGTGCCGTCTCGACCTCCTCACGCCGCGTCCGCCCGGTCGGCACCAGCACCCCCCGAGCCCCGGCGGCCCGCGCCGCCTCCATGTCGGACCCGATGTCCCCCACGACCACGCAGTCGGAGGGATCGACCCCCAGCGCCCCGGCCGCCGCCCTGATCAGCCCCGGCGCCGGCTTCCGGCACCCACACCCGTCCCCCGGCCCATGGGGACAGACGAACCACGGCCCCACCGGCCCCACCAGCTCCTCGACCCGCCGGTTGACCGCTGCCACCTGCTCGCCCCGGATGAGCCCCCTGGCCACCCCGCTCTGGTTCGACACCACCGCGGTCGCCACCCCGGCCCCCCGCAGCCGCCCCACCGCCTCCCGAGCCCCCGCCATCGCCACGACTCGCCCGGGATCCCCGTTGTAGGGAACGTCCACCACCAGCGTCCCGTCCCGGTCGAACAACACCGCCTTGGGGGCGAGAGTGGGAGAGGGTGCGGCCCCGGGGTCGGGGGAGGGTGCCGGATGCGGTGAAGCGTGGGGGGCGCGGGTGGTATCGGCGAGGAGCCGCGGGACCCGCAGCCACCCCCGCAGCCAGTGCCAGGTCGCGGCAGGTGGCAGGAGCACGCTGGTGAGGGCCATGGTGGCAACCTCCGCCGGGGTCCGAGGCCCCGGCAGGACCCGCGCGAGCGCCAGCTCGGCCGTCCCGGCCAACCACCCCGCCCCGGCCAGCAGCCCCACGAACCGGGCGCGACCCGGCCGACCACGTCGACCACGTCGACCAACCGTGCCACCCCGCCCACCGCGGCTGGAGGCTGGAGACCGCAGGGGGGTCTCGGCCCGACTGACTGTAGTCACCGGAAGAAGGGCGAGACCCCCCTGCGGCCCACCACGTCGAGCGAACAACCACGCCCCAAGCCCCACCAGCCCCAGCCCGGTGACCACGAGATGCCCGAGCCGCCGCCCCGGCGGAACCCCGGCACGTTCGCGCCACCCACGGCCGTGCATGGCCAGCATGAGCGCGTCGTCGGCGTTGCCGGCCTGGAGCCGGACGCTGATGAGCGCTCCCGCCGCCCGCACCGGGTGGGTGACCGTCCGCCGCCCCCGGACGATCCGGTACCCGGCGCCCACCACCCGGAGCCCGAGGTCGGCGTCCTCCCGGTACGCCCGCGGGAACCGCTCGTCGAACCCGCCGACCTCGGCCAGCACGTCCCGCCGGTAGGCCATGTCGGCCGTGGCCCACCGGGCCGTCTCCAGCCCGCGGACGTTGCGCTCCCAGTCGGTCGGGCGGCGGCCCACGGGCATCGGGACCACGATCCGCCCCTGGCTGGCGGCCACCTCCCGCGGCAGGCTTTCGAGGTCGGCGAGCAGGTCCGCGACCCAGCTCGGCCCCGGGACCACGTCGTCGTCGAGGAACGCCACCCACCCGGCCCGGGCCTGGCGCCAGCCGAGGTTCCGGGCCGCCGCCGGCCCGGCGGCCCGGCCGGCGAGCACGTCCGCCTCGACACCCGGCGGCACCCCGGCGGGCAGCAGGGGCCGGCCCCGGTCCCGCCGGTCGTCGACCACCAGGACCTGGCCCGGCACCGGCACCGAGCCCGCGGCCAGGGCGTCGAGCAGGCGGGCCAGGCTGTCCCGCCCGACCGTCGGCACGACGACGTCGAAGCTCATGGCCGGGTGAAGGCCGCCCGTCGGACGAGGAACGGGCCGAGGGCGAGGACGTCGACCGGGGCCGAGCCGAAGCACTCGAGGGCGTCGCGGGGGTCGTCGACCATGGGCCGGCCGGCGGTGTTGAGGCTGGTGTTGACGACCACCGGGACCCCGGTGCGGCGCTCCACCGCCTCCAGCACGGCCGCGACCAGCGGCTCGGTGGCGCGGTCGACGGTCTGGACGCGGGCGCTGCCGTCGACGTGGACGACCGCCGGGATGCGGTCCCGCCAGGCCGGCCGCACCCGGTGGGTGAACAGCATGTAGGGGCTGGGCATGGGGCCCTCGAAGATGTCGGCGGCCCGCTCGGCCAGGACCATCGGGGCCACCGGGCGGAACTGCTCGCGGCCCTTGACGTCGTTGAGCCGCTCCAGGTTGGCCGCCCGGGTGGCGTTGGCGAGCAGGCTGCGGTGGCCGAGGGCGCGGGGCCCGTACTCGCTGCGGCCCTGGAACCAGGCGACCACGCCGTCGGCGGCGATGACCTCGGCCACGGCCCCGGCCAGGTCGGGCGGGCGCTCGTAGGCGACCCGGGCCGTCCCCAGCCAGGCGGCCAGCTCGTCGTCGGTCCAGCCCCGCCCCAGGGCGGCGGTGGGCATGGGCGCGACCCGGTCGCCGAGGGCGTGGGCGACGTGCAGGGCGGCGCCGAGGGCGGTGCCGGCGTCGCCGGCGGCCGGCTGGACCCAGATCCGTTCGAACGGGCCCCGTTCGGCCAGGACCGAGTTGGCCACGCAGTTGAGGGCGACCCCGCCGGCCATGGTGAGGTCGCGGTCGCCGGTCTGGGCGTGCAGCCAGCGGACCAGCTCGAGCAGGACCTCCTCGAGCCGGAGCTGGACGCTGGCCGCCAGGTCGGCGTGCTCGGCCGTCCACTCCTCGTGCTTGCCGCGACGCTTGGCCAGGGTGTCGAGCTCGATCGGGGCCACCGTGAAGCCGCCGTCGCCGGTGGTCCTGACCGCCTCGCGGAGCTCGCGGATGAAGGCCGGCCGGCCGTAGGCGGCCAGGGCCATGACCTTGTACTCGTCCGAGGAGCGCCGGAACCCCAGGTGGTCGGTGACCTCCTCGTACAGCAGCCCGAGGGAGTGGGGGAGCCGCTGGGCGGCCAGGATCTCGAGATCTCCGTCCACCGAGCGCCCGGCCAGGTGGCTGGCCGCCTCACCGCGCCCGTCGAGGACGAGCACGCTGGAGGAGGGGTAGGGGGCGGCCAGGTGGGCCGAGGCGGCGTGGGCGACGTGGTGGGGGACGTAGCGGACGCAGGCCGGGTCGAGGCCGGGCAGGGCGGTACGCAGGAACCGGGGGGCCCGCTCGGCGTAGAGGATCCGGAGCCCCTCCCAGTCGTCGGCGGTCACGTCGTCGCCGACCGGCGGGGCCAGGGCCGGGTCGTAGGAGTAGGCGACCGCGTCCAGGTCGTCGGGGGCCAGGCCGGCCTCGGCCAGGCACCAGGCGGCCGACTGCTCGGGCAGCTCCCAGGTGGCGAAGGGCACCGGCAGCTTGCCGTGCTTGCGCCGGGTGAACCGCTCCTCCTCGGCCGCGGCCACCACCTGGCCGTCGATCACCAGGGCGGCGGCCGGGTCGTGGAACACGGCGTTCACGCCGAGCACGCGCATCTTTGTGATCCTTTGCACGAATCGGTCGAACGAGCAGCTCCGCCTTGCTTGCACTGCCAGTTCTCTTCGGGGAGGGGTTGAATAACCGGACAGCCGGGGCTGAAACATCCCGATGCGATCTGCTTCTCCCGGCGCGGCCGGCTCCCGCGAGCTGGGGACGGCCGGTGGCGGGACGACCACTTACAATGGGTGGATGCTGCCCCGACCCGATCCTGCGCAGTTGGCCGCCTGGCGGCTGCTGCTCGAGGCCCATGCCTCCACCACCGAGCTGCTCGAGCGCGAACTGGTGGCCGAGCGCGGGCTGCCCCTGTCCCGCTACGACGTGCTCCTCAACCTGGCCGAGGCGCCCGGGGGGCGGCTGCGCATGCAGGAGCTGTCGGCCTCGGTCCTGCTGTCCAAGAGCGGGCTGTCGCGCCTGGTCGACCGCATGGTGGAGGCCGGGCTGGTGCGCCGCGAGCGCTGCCAGGACGACCGCCGCGGCTGGTTCGCGGTCCTCACCGACCAGGGCCGCAGCGCCCTGCGCCGGGCCGCCCCGGTGCACCTGCGCGGCATCCACGAGCACTTCGCCCGCCACCTCGACCCGGCCGAGGTCGAGGTCCTGACCGCCGCCCTCTCCAAGGTCGTGGTCGCCGCCCGGGCCTCGGCCGGTCCCGACCCGGCCTTGCTGGTAGCGTCTCCGGCGACCAGGCAGACGTGAACGGACCGGAGGACACCGATGGACAAGGCCACGGCGGCCAAGCGGCTCGAGGAGGAGCGCACCCGGCTCCAGGGGATCCGCGACGGCATCCAGCGTGAGCAGGACGAGGCGGTCTCCGAGACCGGCGGCGAGCTGTCCAGCTTCGACCAGCATCCCGGCGACAGCGGCACCGAGACCTTCGAGATGGAGAAGAACGTCTCGCTGCTTGAGCAGGTCGACGACGAGCTGATGGAGGTCGAGGCGGCCTTCCAGCGCCTGGAGCGCGGGACCTACGGGACCTGCCAGGCCTGCGGGCGGCCGATCGGCGAGGAACGGCTGGAGGCGATACCGGCCACCCGCTTCTGCGTCGAGGACCAGGCCAAGGCGGAACGGCAGGCCGGGTTCCCCGGACCGCGCGATTGACCAATTGCGCGGCTATTTCTTTGCCGATTTCTTTCCGGGATTCGCCCTAATCGGCCGTAGCTGTCGAACTTGACTGCCCCCACCAGCGGCGCCCCGCTAACATCCGCCCCGTACCAGCCAACTGCCGCCGGCGACAGCCGGGCGGTACCTGCGTGTGGAGGGGGGCCGCGATGCCGGCATTCGACGTCGCGCGACGGTGGAAGGGCCGGGTCGTCCTCGACCGGTCCGGGGACAAGCTCGGCTCGGTGCTCGACGTCTTCTATGACGCCGAGAACGACGAGCCCGGCTGGGTGCTGCTGGGCGTGGCCGGCGCCGCCGACAGCACCCGCCTGGTCCCGGTGGCCGATGCGGTCGAGCACGGCAACGAGCTGCGGGTGCCCTACGATCGCGCCTTCGTCGAGGCGGCGCCCGGGATGGAACCGGGCGGCCGGCTGTGGCCCCAGGAAGAGGCCGAGCTCTACGCCCACTACGACCTGCCCTTCACCGGGGCGTCCCTGGCCGAGGAGGACGAGGAGGACGAGGAGGACGCCGCCGTGCTCCGGGGGCTTCCCCCCAGGTGACTGACAGACCGGGGCACCCCTTCGGGGTTCCCCGGACCCTCCGGCCTAGAACTCCCGCATCCGGGAGTTGATGGGCGAGCCGACCCGCTGGCGCTGCTTGACGACCTTCTGCCAGTCGTTGGGGCGGGCCTCGACGTGGAAGGACGCCCCCGGCTGGGAGCTGCCGATGCGCAGCAGCCGCAGCTCGACCCCGAAGAAGCGCACCTCGTCGTCGCCGTGCGAGTTGAGCCAGTCGAGCACCGCCCGGTGCTCCTCGCCGATGCGGGTGGTGATCCAGACCACGGCCGAGACGTCCAGGCCGGCCGCGAAGGTGATCATCTGGCCGAGGTGCAGGTGGTCGCTCGGCTCCAGGTGGCTCATGATCGCCACCCGCCGCCCGCGGTCGGTCTGGGCGAGCAGGTCGGCGGTGAAGGAGCCGACCCCGACGTCGCGTCCGACCTCGCGCAGGCCGCTCAGGCCGAGCTCCTTGGCCAGCCGGTCGAGGTTGGCCGCGAGCCAGTCCGAGAAGGCCGCCCCCTGGAAGATGGTGCCAGGGTCGACCTCCTCGATCTCGGCCAGCTGCACGACCGGGGCCGTCGAGGTCGCGAAGCTGCTCCTGGACCGGTCGAGGTCGGCGGCCGCGTTGCGCTCGGCCCGGCTGGAACGGGTGGGGGCAGAGGTGGCCGTCTCCGACTCGCCGGTGGACGCGGTGACGTCTGACTGGGTCACGCCGGATCCTTTCCCTTGACGCAGCATGACCGCCAAAGCCTGGGGCAACGGCGCAACGCTGGTCAAATCGCCGCGGGCGGCGGTCAGGGACGGTGGCGGGGGAGGTCGATGATGCCGCGCTCCAGGGCGGCGACCACGGCGGCGGCGCGGTCGTCCACGCCCAGCTTGGCGAAGGCGTGCAGCAGGTGGGTCTTGACCGTGGCCTCGCTGATGAGCAGGGCGCCGGCGATGTCGGCGTTGCTGGAGCCGCGGGCCACCACGCCGCCGGCGATCGCCGGCAGGTTCTGGGACAGTGGATCAGCCGCTCAGTCGTCCGGTCGATGCCGGGCGCCGACGGCGGCGACGGCGGCCGGCTCGGGGGCGGGCAGCACCGCCGGGACGGTCACCGTGAAGGTGATCAGGTCGTCGGCCGAGCTCACGTCCACCGTGCCCCCGTAGGACTCGACCAGGCGCCGGACGATGTGCAGCCCCAGGCCGACCCCGGAGGCGCTGCGGGTCAGCGACGAGTCGAGCTGCACGAACGGCTCGAAGATGCGCTTGCGGTCGGCGGCGGTGATGGTCGGGCCGGCGTTGGTGACCGACACGGCCAGCATCCCCGGCCCGGCCGGCCGGGCGGCCACCTGCACGGTGGTCAGCGGGGTGGCGTACTTGAGGGCGTTGCCGAGCAGGTTGACCATGACCAGGCGCAGGGCCTCGGCCGGCATGGCGACCTCGCGGGCCGGGGTCTGGAGGTCGACCTCGAGGTCGAGCCGCTCCCGCTCGGGCACGTCGTCGAGGTCCTCGATCACCGAGCCGAGCACCCCGCGGAAGTCGGCGGCGGCGCTGCCGTCCTGCTGGATGACCTTGGAGGAGTAGACCAGGTTGTCGACCACCCGCTGGAGCCGGCGGGCCTCGCGCAGGATCCGGCCCAGGTGCTCCTTGCGCTGGGCCGGGGTGAGGCGGTCGTCGCGGGTGAGCAGCAGCTCGCCGAACCCGAGGATGCCGGTGAGCGGGGTGCGGAGCTCGTGGGAGACGACGTTGTAGAGCTCGTCCTTGAGCCGCTGGGACTGCTGGAGCTCGCGGACCACCGCCCGCTGGCCCTCGTAGAGCTGGTGGAAGGAGCGCTCGGCCTCGGCCCGGCTGTCCTCGTTCAGGCGCCAGTTGGCCAGGTTGGCGGTCGCCGTGGCCAGGATCAGCAGCTCGCCCACGCCGGCCCGCAGCCACGGGTTGGCCCAGGCCTCGGCGGCCGGCCACACCCCGAGCCACTCCATGGCCGCCGACACCACCGCGTAGACGGCGACGAAGCCGACCGCGATCAGGAACGGGAAGCCGTCCTGGTAGAGCATGACCAGGGCGATGGTGACGAAGAAGTGGAAGGCCAGCTCGACCGTGCCCCCGCCCAGGCTGACGAGCACACAGGAGGCCGACAGCAGCCCGATGGTGGCCAGGGCCGAGCGCCAGCGCCTGCCCCCCCACGACAGGGTGGCCAGGGCGGCCGAGGCGGCCACCATCACCACCCCGGAGGCGTCCCCGGGGCCGTCGCCGACGAGCAGGGCGAGCAGGGCCAGGGCGGGCACGTGCAGCCAGAGGATGATCAGGATCGCGCGGTGGCGACCCCGCCAGACGTGGTCGGGAAGTGAGCGGCCTTGGGGGAGGGTGCCGCGGACCCGGCTGAGCAACTGCACCGCCACCTCGAACTGTCTCCTCGCCAGGCGACGCCAAGCCCGGCGGAGCCTACGTTGTCGCCGGGCCGCTCTCACGCGCAGTCTTTTGCAGCTTCCCTACGCAAATGTACCCGGGCGTCGGCGGCGAACCGGTGCCCAACCGGCGATTGGCACGGACCGGGAAATCTCTCTAGATTTTCGCCGGCGACGACGCGGAGCGGAACGTGATCCTGAAAACGGTATTGGTTCAGAAATTCCGGAGCATCGAGAATTCGGGGATCGTCCGGTTAGAGCCGGACGTCACCTGCCTCGTCGGCAAGAACGAGAGCGGCAAGACCGCCTTCCTCGAAGCCCTCCACCAGGCCAACCCGCCCGGCGGGCCGGGCCGGGGGTTCGACGAGCTGCGGGACTACCCGCGCCGCCTGCGGGGCCGGGACCGGGCCCAGATCGCCGGCACCGTCCCGGTCGTGGCCACCTTCGAGCTCGAGGACGCCGACCTGGAGGCGGTCGCCCACCGGGCCGGGGCCGATGCCCTTGACGCCAAGGAGGTCACGGTCGAGCGGACCTACGCCGGCCGGCGGCGGCTGCTGGCCGGCGACCAGGAGCTCACCGGCGAGCCGGCGGACCTGCTGGCCGCCCGGCTGCCCCGCTTCCTGTACTTCGACGGCTACAGCGTGCTGCCGGGCCGGGTGTCGATCCCTCGTCTCCAGGCCGCCGCCGAGGAGGACCTCCAGCCGGGGGAGCGGACCGCCCTGGCCCTGCTGCGGCTGGCCGGGGTGGCGGCCGAGGAGTTCACCGAGGCCGACTACGAGGTCCGCCGGGCCGCCCTGGAGAGCGCGGCCACC